>Ga0179593_1656763_pt1 | contig 12498 bp, 14 predicted proteins | sample CZODoug2_1_08_16_FD_185931 | JGI IMG/M metagenome (GOLD analysis project Ga0179593, IMG submission 185931) | Vadose zone soil fungal communities from Angelo Coast Range Reserve, California, USA - CZODoug2_1_08_16fungal (PacBio error correction) | ecosystem: Environmental > Terrestrial > Soil >... | reverse complement strand
TTTTTTCTGGCGGCTCTTCCCCTTATTAAATGCCGTCGAACACCCGGCTAGGGAGGCCTTACCAGTAGAAGTTCTCACAACGCCGCTCCCCCCCCCCCATAGCACAGTTCCCCTGTTCGGGATAAGCTGACTTTCCCGTCGACTTGACCCCTCTTTTTTTTTTTTCTCTTTTTTGAAGACCCTTTCTTCCTTTTCAGTACCTTTAGCGGTTGTTTGAAAGTAATTCCGGGCAACAGGGCTTTTTCCTCGATAGACTTCTTTCTTCCCTTGAAGGCCGGCTGTCTAACGATTTTCGGTTGTAACGGGGTAGTCCTTGGAGGGTATTTCCTCTCCCCCCCCTTTGACAGGTGGCTTTTTTTCTGCGACGATACGATTCCCCAGGGGGACCGTGCCTTGTCGACGACGTTGTAGGTGTCGTGTTTTCCCCCCCCCCCCTCAAAGCAATGAGCAGTGCTCGATGGAAAGTCCGAAGTTTTGATCCCCCCAGGTCGAAACGGGCCGTTTCTCTTTTGACGGGGCCGACCTTTGGTTCAGGTTGTTTTTTCCGTTGGTCCTAGCCCAGTTTTTTGTTTTGCCTTTCCAGAGGGAAAAAACGGATATTTTTTCCCCCTTCCTCTGTGGCAACAGGATGCCCCTCTTTTCCCCTCAGGTTTCCCCCCTTCGAACCCGGACGGTGGTAAGACTTAATCCTAGTGTACCTTTTTCCCCCCGCTGTATTCTTGAACACGTTTTTTTCTTTTTTGGTGTTCTGCTAGCAATTTTGGGGCGCGACCTATCCTGCTACTTTTTTTCCACCCACGAGTAACACGCGATGTTCTCCCCTCAGCACGCCCCCCACTCCCCCTCCTCCTGAGAAGAAGTTGAGCAGGGGACTCTGCCCTGGACGCGAAGGTACTAGAAAGGAGGGTCGGAAAGGTCGACCTCAGTAAAATTCCGACCCGGCACGGTTCCCAATGCTCTATCCCCTCTCTTCCCTCCTCGTCGCGGTTTTTCAGCTCTAGTTTCTTCGCCAGCTAGGTACTCATGCCTCCTTTTTTTCCCAGTCGCGCGCCCCCCCCCCCCGGTCTGCACGTCATTAGCCACGCGATTTCCCGTGTGCGACCCCCCAGGCCGCCGGTTCCTCCTCATGTTTCCGCTAGGGACGTTGTGGTGTCTTTGAACGAATCTTTCAGCCAGCCCTCCCTCCCCCCCCTTTAAGATGAGTCTTTGACACTTTTTTCTTCCGGGACGTACGCACGATCGCATAACTTTTTTTTTTCCCCCCGCAGGCTGTTCCTCTCTGGGTCGGCACGGGTACTGTTTTTCCCCCTCCCCTTCCAGGCCTTGCTGGAAGCGCTCCCTCCCAAGGCAGCCTTTCTGTGAGCTTCCAGTTGCTGGTCGGCGGCCCCTCCCCCTGTTGTCTGTTGCCCGCTCCCCGGGTCCGGGTCGAGATTCCTTCCCTTGACCATCGTGGTTTCGCGGTTCTGTTCGTGAGCGGCAGCTTCTCCTCAGTTGCTCGGTCTTGTCCCCCTGTGACGAATGGTCGACCTGATCGTTTTTTCAGGCCCTTTAGGGGCCGGGTTTTCCCCCCAAGGAACATTTCAGCCCTGTCTTTTTTAAAAAGAGGAAGCCTCCTTTTAAACCGAGCTCCAAGTTCCTGTTTTTTCTGACATGGCCCGTTTTTTTTCTTTTTCGGGAGCTTTACCCCTCCCCCGAGGTAGCGCTTTTTTTCCTTTTCTGATGCCGGTGGCTTTTCCCCCCTCCGGGCATCAGCCGTTTTGCGTTTTTTTTCTTTCCTTTGATTCTAGGAGAGACAGCTGCCTCTCTGCCGAGGTCGTCCCCCCCTTTTTTCGCGCCCGAAGGCTTTTATCCACTTTTTTTTTTTTTTTTTGCGATTTCCAGGGTTACCTTTTTCCCAGGGCCACGGATTTTTCCCTTTTTTTTCCTAAATGGCGGCCGCGGTAGGGTTATACGCGACAGACGGTCTCTTTCGATGACCGGCAGACTCCTTTTTTCTCCGGGCACGGACGCTTTTTTTTTTTCCTGCCTGGTCTGTTTTTTTTTTTCCCGACCACACACGCCCGGCGTCGGTACCGGCCCGTTCCCCCCCCCCTTTTACTCCTCCTCGTTGTGTCTGATCATCTTCCCCCCCCCCTCCTTTTTTTTTTTTCGTAACGGACGCCTCTTTTTTTTTTTCCGCCAGGGCCCGCATCGGTCAACCGCGCGGATCTCTTGGACGGGTTACCCCCTTCCCCCACATTCGCGGCCAATTTCTCCCTTTCGGAGTACCCCTCCCCCTCGGTCGTGCCACCCGGCTGAGACTTTTTGCATCGCCCTTTTTTGTAAGAGAAGCTGCGCCTTAGGCGTTCTCCCCCCTAGTGCCATCAACTGGGCCTTTTGCCCTCTCCCGAGATCGAAAGGTCCTCGGTCTCTTTCCCGTCGGCGCCCCTCTCCCCTTCCGAAAAAGCCTCGGGACCCGGCTGGGTATGGGTTCCCCGAAGGCCTGCCCAGGTCGAGATGCAGGACTTTCTTTTTCCAGGTCCAGGAGGCTTCCGTGCGGCCCTGTTTCCGGTGCTCGCCTGCCTTCTTTCTGGTAGAACAGTTCGTCCGCTAACGGCTGCTTCTCCCCCCCTTTTTTCCCCCCAGACCCTTTGTCCCCCACGATTGGTTTCAGGGACGGTTATGTTTTTCCCGACCTGGCACGGTCTTTTCCGACCTCTTTGGATTTTTCCCTGGGTACACGGGGGCACTTGGCCGCCGTGTTTTTTGAAGATGCCAGCCTTTTCTTTTTTTTTTCCCCAGGACCCCTTCCTTCCGGCCAGCGCTGGGTTTTCAAGATTTTTTAAGCATGGCTTGGCCCCTTTTCCAGCGTAGCGTGTTTTTCTTTCTTGTGATTCCTCTTTCATCCCTCTTCCCCCACCGGTGGGAACACCGCACCGTACTCCGTTTCTGACCCCTGCGCATGGTTAGTTTCCCCAAAGAAAGGCGAACTTTTTCCCTTGGGGTCTGAAATTCCTTTTTCTCTCACCGGAGAAAAAAGTTATCCTCTTTAGTAAATAGTGTTCTTTCCCCCCCCCCCTCGCCCAGCGCGCTTTTTTTTTCCCTTTTTTCCCCCCCCTTTTTTCCTCTTTCCTTTCCCCTCTTACTAGGGGAGTGGAATTACTTTGACCTCTTCTAAAGGAGTTCCTTCCAAAGGAGTAAGTCCCCCCCATCTTTTTCGGGACCCAATACAACTTACGATATGCCCTCCCTTTTTTTTGTAGTAACTCCGCGCTCTTCCTTTCCTGCCTCAACGCAGATCCACGGACTTTTGTGTGGGGAGCTGGAGGCGTCTCTTCCCCCCGTTAGGAACCGGCCACCATTCTTTTCAGAGGGGGTGTGCCCCGTCCTTTTTTTCTGAGGAGGTTCGTCCTTTTTCGCGGGGACCCCCCGCACCTGTATCCACGTGTTAACCCTGTTATTTTTTCCCAAAGCGCTGGCCGGCGGGTTTCCGGTGGTTAATCTCGGCGGCAATCTTTGGTTCAATGCCCGCCCTTCCTTCCAGGCTTGGCCCCCCCCTTTCCCTTCTCGTGCAGGACTTGTTTTTGTGCACCCGACCTGGACCCCTAACCCTTCTTTACGGCAGAGGACGTTCCCGTTCCAGGAACTGCGTCCCCTCCTTTTTTCTACATTTCTGGCGGGGAGGCGTTGTTGACCCCCCTACAACGTCTTTTTTTCGGAAACATTCTTTTTTTTTTCGCGCTCTTTCACCTTTCCCTTTTGCGGAGAACATTCCCTTTTGGCGCACCCACTTACAAACGACATGTTCCCCCCCCTTGTCCCTGGGCTTTCCGGTTCCCTGGCCGGGAGTAACGATGGTCGGTTTCTAATAGTAGGGACTACACGAACGATTCCTCTCCCCCCATGAGCAAAGGTCTTTCTGGCCGTTTCAGAGGCGCCACAGGAAAGATTTTCAAGGGCACTCCCGGAGGGCGTGCCCCCCGGCACTGGTAATTCTTTTTCCCCCCTTAGCCGGTAGGGGGTTCGGCTTTCAAGCTCTCCGGGCGAGCCCGCGCCTTTTTCGATGATCTGTCTCCCTTTTCTGTTGTTTTTTTTTTGTTGAGATCGATTCCTCGACAAGATTTCGCTTTTTCCTTAGCTTGAAGCTTCGAACACCCCCCCTGCTTAGGACTCTCGCAGTATCACACGTCCCCTTTCCAGAGTCCAAAGGGTTATCTTTCTTTTCCCTTTTTCACGGGAAAGGGTGTGATACTCTTTTTGATTTTTTCCTTTACCAGTAGAAGGAACCCTCCAGGGTGGCTACCCCCTTTCTAATGTTGGCTTTACGCGTTTTATTCTTAAGAAACCCCAGTCGTCCCCCCTCACGTAGTCCGGCACCTTTTTTCTTCTCGACGTTCGTCCCGGCCGGGTTGAAGGGCAGGTGTACTCCCCTCGGTTGATGTCCATTTCCGGGGGTCTGTTTCTTTTTTTCGCCCCGCCTTTTTGGGTTCTGTTCGATCAGTTGGAAGGTGTTGATCGCGTCTCCCTCGGTGATTCCGCACTTTTTTTCCGGTCTTGAGTTCTTTCGTTTTTTTCATGAAGGTCCGCCTCCCCCTATTTTTGGCCGTTCCCCCCCCCTTTCGTTTAGCACATGTTCGGCCTCTTTCTTTTTCTTCGGGCGAAGGCGTTTCCCCCTGCCCAGGTTTCCCCCCCTGCGCTGAGGTTTCCGTCGTGTTTCCCTCCTTGAAGACGGCGAGTCGCCTGGTTTTTCTTTCTTTTTCCCCCCAAGATGGCCCTCGGTTACACCCCGTCGGAAACCCCCTTTCTTATTGGGGTCCCCACCCCCCCCACAGCGAGGTGAACCCTTGGTCTTTCTTGCCCCTTCTTCTTCTTTGGTTGTTTTCTTCTCTTTAAAAATGATTTCTTTTAGAGAAATCTGAAAAGGAACCCCTCCCACAAAACGTTTCCACGCCGCATGGTGATGTCATTCAAGTTTTACAGAAAGAACCCTCCGCAAGAATGAAAGCCCTTTTTTCTTCACGGAGAAGGTTCTTAGGAGCCGGTTACCGACTTTTTTTTCGGGGAAGCCCAAGCGCCCCCGGACGGATTTTTTGTTGCTTCCTTTGCCGGATTCCCGCATTTCAGAGGACCCCTTTCCCCTCGTCTCTTGTCAAAGCGGGCCTTTCCGGACCCGTCCCCCGCCCTTTTTCCCTTTCCTAACCTTTTTTTGGGTCACTCAGGCAGTCCTTTGTGGATTGCGACGGTGAGCAAGATCAAGGTCTGTCTTTTCTTTTTTTCCCGTGGGAGTTTTCGACCCAGCAAAAGTGTTCTCCCCGAGAATTCATTTTTTTTTCTTTTAAGGCCTTTGTGTTTTGTCCCGGTTGGCGGCCCCTTTTGCCAAGTAGTAAGTCCCCCTCTACGATGAAGGTTTTTTCCCCCTGCGGAGGCTTTTTTCAGGGCAGAGCCCCCCCCGAGCTGGCCCTTTTTAAGGAACGTTTTTTTTCCAGTCCCCCCTTTTCCCAGGGAGGGCCTCTTCCAGCGCAACCAGTACCCCCTCCCAAACCCACTTTTGTCCGAGGTTATCACATTTTGCCTGTTTTTCCTTGACCAGGCTGTCCCCGGGCCAATTTTTGGTCGATCCTCCGGCGACAACTTGGTTTGATTTTTTTTTTCTCAGGGAGACCTCCAGTTGCTAGGCACTTTTTTTTTTTAAGAACTTTTCTTCACATTTCCTTTTCATAGAAGGTGAGGGGAGATTTTTGACCTAATGGCAGTTTTTTTCCTTAAGGCCCCCAACCGCGCATTCCCCTTCCCTTCATTTGCTCGACCTGGTTTATTTTTTCACTGTGAGGGAGGAAGTTTTATAAACCCATCCCCCCGCTGTTTTTCCAGAGGTGCGTTTTTCTTGCCCGGCTTCCCGGGACAACATGATTTCCCGAGGATCTCCTCCACGTCTGAGAGAGTCTAGCCCTGAGCCACCCCCCACCCTCACCCCCCCCCCCTTCCAATGACCCTGCGACCGTCTCGCCCTCCCCTTCCCCTTTTTTCCGGCACCTTTTTTTACTCTCCGCCCCTTCCGCCGGAGGCCTTCTTCCTCCATGGAGAGGAAGGGGGGTCTCCTTCTCAGAGGAAATCTCCACGGGTGGAAAGTCCTAGATTCCCTCGGAAAAGATTTTTCTTCCCCTCAGAAAGGGGGTGTTTCTCCCCACGGGGCGATCCTTTGTCACGCCCCTGCCACCGCCTTGGGGCTTTCCTGAGGTTGCAAGACTCCCCCCCGCGCCTCCCAACCGAGGCTAACTTTCACACCTGATTGGAATGCAACCCTAGTTTAGTACGGACCCAGTTCTTCAGACATCCCAATTACATACCTTGTTGATGATTCCGATGCGTCGTGAATTCTTTCCGTACCGAAGTCTTTTTGTTTTTTTTTTTTCGTTTGTGGCAATAAAGGAAGACTAAAAAAATCTGCAGTCCGCCAGAGTCCGTTCCGGAGGTTCTTTCGTCAGGTCTAGGAACCCAAAACCCCCCTCGGAGGCCAACGCGGGAGGGGAGGTTAAACAGACCACTAGGAGCCGGGATTAACCCGGATTGGCAGTCCCATCTTGAATGGCTCCGGCGCGATTCCCCCTGGCCGCTCGCTCCCCCCCCCTTTTTCGCCTTTCTTCCCCGATCCTTCGGACAGCATTCCCCGCAGCTGGCTCAGATCGAGAGTTAGCCTGGGTCCCCCGTTTTTTTTCCCCCCCTGATTAGATTACTTTTCGCCAACGGCATCCTTCCTGCGCACCCTTTCGTGCGACAGGAGGGGGTTTCGGTTTTTTTGGTTTTCCCGCCCCGGCGCCCTTCCTACCACTTCCCTTGCAGGGCGCTTTTTATTTTCCTTAAGCACACGCGTTCCTTTCCAGGTCCGGTTTGCCCTTTTTTTTCCGAATGAAACGGGCACTCTCTAACCCAGGTTTCTTCATTCCTCAGGGGGCATGCATCTCCCCCCTGTCCTCTGCCGATCAAGTTGCCCTTCCTGCACAACAAAGATTTCTGGAGGGTCTCTTTCTTTTCCCTGTGTGAGATGCGCCGTCTTTCAACTGGGATACCCCCCGTTTTGTCCTGTTTGCAGCTGGCCAGGCACTTTCCCTTTTTTGCTGGACCCATGACCCCCGGCCGGACACGCGCGCCATCGGGTTTTTTTTTTTTCGACGGCCTTTTTCTGTGCCACGCTTCGCGGGATCTTTTCCTTTCCCCTACGTGCACGATTCGCCCCCCCCCCCTGGGACCCACACTTTCGGCACCCTCTCCCTGTCCCCGGCTTTTTTCCTTCCCCCTCCTCGGGTCTGGCAAAGGGCCCTTCCTCTATCCGTTCCTCTGCTCCCCGGTAGGACCGGGGTTGGATTTCCCTCTTTGCGAACCAAAGGCTCCGGGTAGTCGTAGAATTTTCCCCCCCGCGGACGATTCTTTTTTCTTCCTTCCTCGGACATCGGGATCCCTTAACCCCCCTGATCAACGGGTCCTTCGCGGGGGGGCTTTTCTGGCCCGGGTGTGGGACCCTTTTTTCTAGTACCTAAGCGCGTCCTTCCTCCTGGCCTCAAACTCCCCTTGCGGCGGACGGCGTGGGGCCTTTTCCCTTCCGCAGGCACCCTTCTTTTTTTCTTCCCCGGGGGGGTGGAAGGAGGTTTCGAGAGGGATTCTATCGGGTGGACCCCCCCTTTCCAGAATCAACTGTTCCTTCCGACCAGCGGAGTTCGCGTTCCCTGGCAGGTTTTTCTTTTTTCGTGAAAACCCCTTTTTCGGCGGCATCGGGCACCCCTTCGGCCCTTTTTCATGCCGTTATTCCGCTTGCTTCCTCCTCTCAGCTTTCGGAAGTTCTATGACCAAAGAAATTGACCCCCCTCTCTGCAAGGAACGATTCACTAGGGCCACCCTTAAGTCCACTTTTTTTCTTCCCCTTTGCCCCCCATCAGCTGTTGTTCGCTTTTCCTTTTTCCAGCGGTACAACAAGCCCCCCAAACGTTCTTCCCTTTTGGCGGCTGGTTGCGGAACCCCCTTGATTGGTAGTCCCCTTTTTTCCCCTTCCCACCGTCCCCTGTTTCCCTCCACCTCACCCCACTGGAGTTGTCCCCCCCGGGGACCCCGGACAAACCTCCCATCAACACCGGTTGGGTCCTTCTTACGCCGGAGTTCCGTTTTCTCTCTGCCTGACGTTGCCGGCATCGTTCCCTTTGAGGCCCTTTTTCTAGGACGCCCCCCCTTTTCTTAAAAGCGCTGGTTTCCCGGGCTTCATCCCGCCCGTTCTTTGGGGGCCACGGGCTTTTTTAGTTGCGTGCTCTTCTCCCTCCGGCGGTTCTTCCCCCCCCCTTCTTCCCCTTTTGTCGAGGGCTTCACTGCCATCCCCCCTTTCTTTCGAAGGTCTTTCTCCCTTCCCCTTCTTTTCCTCCTCCTTCTTAGAGAGCAATCCTCCCCTCTCCCCGTAGGCTTTTTTTTTCGCTTGAAAAGCTTAAACACACGGCTCGGAGTCTTTTCCCCTCCTCCCTTTCCTTTTTCTTTTATTTCACCGCGCCGTCCCTCTTCCGTGGACACGGGCTGATAGGCTTTTTTTCCCCCTTTTGATTTCTTTTCCTCTGGAAACGGTCAAGCGCTTTTTTTGCTAATGGGTGGCTCTTATGTGACTTAAGCACTCCTCCACCCCCCGTTCCTTCGCGATAGGATTCCTTTTTTTTTGGAAGAATTTTCCCCTCCAGCAAAACGGGTGGTCTATTTCTTCTTTTTTTTTTTCCCGGGGCTTGGGAGTTTTTCGGCGTCCTTTTTTTTCCAAGTTGTCCTTTTTCTGGCGGGATTTCACCCCCCCCCTGTTACGAAACCATCCTCCCCGGTCCCTATTTATTTATTTTTTACGTTGGTTCCCCTGAAAGAATGGGAAGCCCCCTTTCCTTCTTTTTTTCCGGAATTGCCTTCCCCTGGGACCACGCCTCCTAGACGGCCTTCCCCCCCGTACGAGTTTTTCTTCGGGTGGTCTTTTTTCCTCGCACCAGGTTCCCCTCCCTGAGACTGGCCAGGCGGTTCCTCCTTTTTTTACTTCGTCCCCTGTCGAGGGTCCTCCTTGCCGCCGATCCCCCCCACGTGAACTTCGGTTTCTCCTTTCGGTGAAAAGCTTTCTCTCCTGAAAACGTTTTCTTTGGCGATTTCACTCCTAGCAGTCTCCTCAATTCTCCCGAAAAATAGTTACCCTGTAAACGACGATTGGCTGCGCACCTCCCCTCCGGCAAAGCCCCCCCCCCCCCCGTCGAAGACTTTGAGCGGCCGGAGTTCCTTTCTCGGAGCGTACTCCCGGTCTTTATTCCTTAATGGCCAGACGTCTTTCTACGAAGGTGCCCCCGGGATGTCGAGGGGAAGTGGCTCCTTTCAGGTGTCCAGCTCCGTACGCCGACCCTTCCCGGTTCTGCAGGCTAGTCTTCTGCACGTAGACCAGGTGAGCGAGAAAACGGTCTTCCCCTAGCAGGGTCTTTTGATGTGGGAAAACTTCCCCCCCCGGGCCATCCTTTACGCGCAACCTTTTTTTCCCTTTGTGCCGTGTACGATCTTCTGAAGAATAGTGAACGTCTCCTCCCCGGCGCTCCCTCTGTAGGCGTGGACCCTTTTTTACAGGGGGGCCTTCCCCCCTTCCTCCCTCCGCTGAAATCTTTTCAGAGAGGGTTTTTTTTTTTTCGGTCTGGGTCCCCGCAAACTTGCCCGGCTGCCCTGATCCAACCAAAGACCACCCCCCCCCCCCTTCTCCAGTTTGAACTTCTACGCAAAGGTCTCCTTCTTTTTCTTTTCCGTTTTCACCGGTCCCCCCTGTCGAGATTCCTCTGAACCCATTAGTGGGGGGAGTTTTTTTTTCTGCCGTGATCTTGTTCCCTCTTCTAGTTGCATGTCTTTTCACGAACTGGTAGAAAATTTTGCCGTTAAGAGATCTTCTTCGTACCGGACCTTGTCATAAGTTTTCTTACTCTTCCTTTTTTTAATCCCCCTTCAAGTAATGACTACTTTTAGGCCCTTTTCCTTGCGCTACCAAGTACCCCTTTTTTTCTCCCGAGGCGGGTTTTCTTTCCTTTTTCTTTTGGGATTTTCTTTTCCATAAGAAGATGTACACCATTCTACTCTCTCCCTCTGGCGCCTTTCTTTTCCTGGAAGAGGGTATTTCCGTCCTTTTCCGCGGACCGCTTGCGACTTACCAGGGGTTCTCTCCTTTGGCCCAGGAAACGAGGGAGGCACCAAGACGTGGTGGCCGACCTGGCTGCCGTCGGTTCTTTCCGACCCGACACCTTTTTTTTTTTTCGAGTGCCTTTCCCAGAATAAGGGCAGTTCTCTCCCCGCGCTGGGTTGCCCTCTGGCTTGCCTGTCCCTTACCCCCTTTGTAGGTAAGGACCGTTAATGACGCCTTTTGGTGAGAGAGATGAGGAAAGGAAACGTTTTTCCCCCGGCATGGTGCTCGGTCAACCCTCCCCTTCTCCTTTTTTTTTTTTTTTCTTGTGCTGCGGAGTATGTTTTTTCCTTTCAAGCCTCCTTCGCGGGCCAAGGGTGGGTTCCCCCAGGAAGACAGGTTTTTCCTTCCGCCCCCTTTCTTTCAATCGGAGTTCCCCCCTTTCCCCCCCCCTTCTTTCCTCCGCAGAGGCCCTTTTTTTCTGTTTCTCCCTCGGGCCTCTTGCGAAGATGGATATCTTCCCCTGCATTCTCACGGTTTCTTCTTCCCGTTTTTCCTTTCTTTCTTCATACCGCAGAACCGCCTCTCCCAGAGGGTCCTTTTTCCCTCCCCGGAATACCAGGTTCGAATCTTTCTTTTGTGCTTTGTAAGGACCCCCGCTCTTTCCCTCCCCCCATCAGGGCGGCCCCTCCTCGCCCCCGGCCCCTTTAAAGGAACGATTCTTCTTTTCACCGTTTCTCTTTGGTGCATTGTCCGATCACCCGGTCTCCTGCTAAGGGCCCCTCACCTTTTTCCCCTATTGGTAAGGCCCCCTTTATTAGAAATTGTGCCTTATCTTTCTGCCCAGAAGGGTTTCCCCCTTCCGGTTCCACTTCCTTTACCGCCCGAAGGTTTTTCCCTTTCCCCAGCACGGGTCCGGGGGCCTTTACCCTCGTCCTGGTGGAACCCGCCAGCGAGGGCAGCTTTTTGGCTCGGTTCGACTTCTTTTTTTGGAGGTCACAAGCCTTTTCCTTGTCTTGATTTTACGGGCTTTTCCCGATTCTTTTTTTTTCCCGCCCCCCTCCCACAAAGTATTTTTTCCTTCGGAAAATGGATTCCCCGGTCTTGTATCTAGGTCTTCTCACCTGGGACCCTTTCTTCTTAGGAGGACATAAGTCCCCTCTTTTTTTTTTGGAGCAAAACGTTTGCTTCTTTCAATAGCCGGTCGTCTCTTGAAGTTTTCCTTCCTGCCGATGGTCCCCCCCTTCGGAGGAATTTTTTCACACTTCCGTTTTGAAAGAGACCCCCGGAGTCTCCCCCACCCTCTGCGGCGGGGCCCCCTCTTCCCGACTCCCCCCTTCCCGATTCTTCACCACAATTCGGGCTTCCCCCCCCCGGAGATCAATCCTTTTTTTTCCCTTGGGGAGTTCTTTCTTCAGTCGCCCCCCTTCCTTTGTTTACGAGGTTTTTCCCCTTAGTTTTTGGTCGGCGGATTCTCGATCTTTCAAGGGGACGAATTCCACTTTCCTTCCTTCGTGAAAAGATGTTTCCCCCCTTGGCCGGACGATTTGCCTTTTTCGGACTTGGTGACCTCTTTTTTTTTCGGAGGAATTCTTTGGTCCCGGTCCTTCCCGAATAGACGTTTTTTTTCCCCTTCCTCCTGCTCAGGCGGAGGAATTCCCCCCCATGTTTGCAACCACGCCTCGTTCTCCCTGAGGGAAGGGCGGTTCCCTTTTTTCCCTTTTTTTCTCCCCCTTTCCCAGGGGGGTCTTGCTTCCATTCGCCGCTGGATCCATGCTTTTTCTTTTTTTTTGACCCCCCCTAAACCCATACCCAACGGTCTCGATTTTTTTGCTGAACCCTCCCTACCTGTCGCCGCGATTCACCCTGTTTCCACCCCCCATAAACCTCACGGCGTTTCCTTTGGACGACCACCGGGGACACCTTCCTTTTCCCATCAAACGGTTTCCTTCTTTTTTTTTCTTTTGAGGAACACAGGTTTTTTTTTTTTTCTTTCTGAGCGAGGAAGTTGCCGTTCCCCCGTTAGAACTTGGATTATTTCCTTTCCCCCCCCCTCCCCGATAATTTTACTCTGGATGCAAGGTTCTTCCCCTTCTTTAGTTAGTTCTTAATCCCGGCCTCAAGTAAAGGGCCCTTTTTTTGTCCGGCGTCCCTACTGGTAAACTTTTTCTCCCGGGGTTAGACTCCTAAGGGGGAAGTCTTTTCCCTTTCCCGATGAATATCTTTATAATACTCCGGCGGGGTCGTGTTTGTGATTTTCTTTTGATAGGAGAGGACCTTTCAGAAGTCTTACCCCTGCTAGGAGTATCTCCCCCTGGCAGGATTCTCCATCCCTTAACCCCCCCCTCCCTCTACTAACCTAGACTTTG
>Ga0179593_1574570_pt1 | contig 12498 bp, 16 predicted proteins | sample CZODoug2_1_08_16_FD_185931 | JGI IMG/M metagenome (GOLD analysis project Ga0179593, IMG submission 185931) | Vadose zone soil fungal communities from Angelo Coast Range Reserve, California, USA - CZODoug2_1_08_16fungal (PacBio error correction) | ecosystem: Environmental > Terrestrial > Soil >... | reverse complement strand
TTTTTTACGTTACACCTACTTTAACGTTCCCCCTGGGGTCCGCTCCCACGGGACCCTATGCCCCCCATGCCCCCGCATTCCCCCCAACGCGAAACCACGACTCCCCCCCCTGCCTTTCCTCCCCCAACTGTGTTTGGTAGCCCCCGATCATGCCCTTGGTTCTTCCCTGGAATTATGCCGTCCCCGTTGTTTGATTATTCCCCGACCTTTTTCCCCCTCCCCCCAAAATTCGCCTCCTCCTTTCTTTTTTTTTTTGCCTGACCACTTCCTATGTTACAGTGTCCCCTTTTCATGGAGCACCTGCGTTCCGACCCCCCTCCTTTGGCGACCAATGGCTGCTTTCTATACAACTCTCTTGATATGTAACCCATTTCGGTACAGGGACAACCAGTTCGGCCCCGCGTTTCCCTGCTTTCCTTCCTTTTCCCAGTGAAAAAAGCCGGCCTCCCACTCCCCTGCCCCTAAAGTTCTATCGTTGCCGTCTTTTTTTTCAGTCAAATGTGGTCGTAGGATCGCCCCCTTGGGGTTATCAGCTCCACCAAGTAGAGTTTCCCCCCAAGAGGGACGCAGTGACCCGATCGGTTTGCTTTCCTTTCCCCGTTTCGGGTGCCAACAGTTACCGGAGTCCATGATTTTGTTGGCTTCGCCTCTTATGTTTTCCGGCCGGGTTTTTTTTTTTTTTGTTGTTTCCTCCCTTTTCCTTGCGCTCCACCTAATAACTGCACACCTTCCCCCCCCATCATATAATCAGGTGTTTTCAGCCCCCCCCCCTTTTCCGTTAAGACAAAGTGCCCCCTTTTCCCCCCCATTTTTTCTTTGGTGCTGATCCCTCTCTCCTTTTTTTTAATGGATCCTCCCCCTTGTCTGGCAAACCCCCCCCCCCCCCATGTCCCCTGTATCATTTGCAGATCTGTGTCAAACTAACCAGGACAATTAGGATTCTTTCCTTTTTTTTGAAGGTTACGAACCCCCTTTGTTTGTCTCTTTTTGTTCCCTTGGTTTGGCCCCAAATTTTCTCTTTTTTTTTTGGAATTATGCTATTTTTCCCCGTTTTACGTGCGTCCTCACCCCTCCTTCATTCCCAATTAAAGTTTGTTTTGGGTCATCTCCCCCAAAGGATTTAATTTAGGCCGCGTCTGTTCTAATGGTGTTTTTCACTTGTGCATTTTTTCCCCTTTTCCGTAACAAATCGCACTCCACTGCGTACCGGCGTGGTCATCCCCCTTTTTTTGACCTTTCTCCTTCTTTTTGCACCAGTTATTTGTGTCACTTTCTTTGGTCCCCCATTTTTTTTCTTTCGATTTAAGGATAACCTTGAGTATCCTTTGTGCGACTTTTCGGTCACTTTTGTTCCTTTCCACGTGACAGTCGCTGCTTCAGTTTCACTTTTTTTGTTAGTGGAAAATCAGTTTCTTGGTCCCCCCCTTAATTTAGGGGGGGGCGGGCCAGGTTCAGTGTTTCCCTTTTTTGCCAGCACCCCCCAACAAATTTGCTGGCAGCCTCCTTTTTTTCCTTTGCGAGATTTGATAAAGCACATTTTTTTTTTGTTAGAGGGAGGGCAATTCCTCCCCCCTCCCCCTGGAACAACCCGTGAAGTTTAATGTGTAGGATTTTTCAAACCTACCGATCGTCATAATTGGCTTTTCCCTCCCCCTGATTCCCTCATCGCCTTAATTAGATAGTCCCTATGGCCGATTGTTTCGTTTTGCCGGGTCTGCCGGGAACCCCCTCCCCGTACGACACGGTTTTTTTCTCTTTTGGATTTTTAGACAATTCTTCTTCCATTTTACCCCCCTTTTGTTTTGTTTGCATTCTTTCGCATTGTATACATCAATCCCGACAAATGGAGACACTTTGGCCAAGAGTAACAGCCCCCCACCACCTTCCCCCACCCCAAAGACATATGCAATTTATTCCTTCAGTTTAAGGTACCCTCCGAATAGGAGACCTTCATGATTCCCCCCTTTCGGCGTTATGACTACGACCCAAATTTCACTTCAGGCCTTTTTTTTTTTTAAAATATTTTGAGACCTCTTTTCTTTCCCTTCTTTTTCCAACACAGATCTAGTCACTTTCCACACTCGCCTTCAGAAGAACTGCTTTTTGTTTTGTTGCCGTACAGACCACCTTTGTTGGTCTTGTCCTTCCCTTCAACTTCACCTTTCCCCCTTGACGCTCCCTTACAGATTTTCGTTTCTCCCTTCCCTTGCGGTTGCGCCTAAAACCCCTTCAAGTGGCACTGTCTTGTCTCTGGCAAGGTTACTTACCCTTTTTCTCAAACACCTTCGGCCAACCGACCTACTTCTAGTTTTCCCCCCCCCCACAATGTTTCTCACAATCAAATGCCTTAACCCCCCCCCCAGTGGCTTTTCCCCCCCCCCCCCCAGATGGTGCAAACCCCCCCTTTTGCTCTAAATCAAAAAAAAAACAGCATTCAACCCCCCAATATGTTTTCCACGCGGAATGACCTGTTGTCAAGCTTTCCCCCCCTTTCAGGCAGCTTCTTGGTCCATCCTGGGGGAAAACCTTCCCAGAAGAATACCCCGCCCGCTGCCTGGTTACAACTTCCCTTGAGGCGGTGAACCCCCATTACACGTGATTGGAGGATTCCTTGATCCCCCACCGAAAAAAAAAGGGTTCTTGAGTGAATAAATAGCAGTACCTTCCCCCACCAACTCTTCCCGTGCCCCCTTTCTCCAAGGTCCCACCTTTCCCCCTTCGTTCACACACACTTCCGCCCCCCTCCTTTCATCGGAATTGTCTTTCCTTTTGTAAGACCGATTACTGGCCTGTGTTTTGCTTTGTTGCCTTCCAAACTCTGATCGCTCGACGGCTTCTTCCGACAAAACACGACACCACCTTTTTTTCTTTGGCGTTCACGTATTTTTCATGCACCTGCTCCTTTAACAATGGCGCCCGGAGTCCCTTTTCCATGAGTCCGTGTGACACCGGTCCCAGAAAACACCCCCCCCCCTCCCGTCAACCCTCCATTTTTTTTCCCCCAGCTCACGGGCTTCCCCCTTTCAAAAACTTTCCCTCGTCCTATCACCCTTTTCCACCATCCCATCGTATTTTGAACCCCAAACTTCGCTTTTTTCCGTCTTACGTTTTTCCCCCTTTTCGTCCAGCTGCATTTCTCAGCTGGCCAACTTCGGGAAGTTTGGCGCACTGTTCCTTCGTGCACCCCCTTCCCTTTTTTTTCCCCTGGGACCCTTACGGATCCTGCTTTTTCACGATATTCCTCGTATGAAGTTGTCACTTCTAGCCTTTTCGTTCGGTTTCGGCCCCTTCCTCTTTATTTTCCTCCGGTCCACCTAGAATCGGGATTCAACGCTCGGCAAGGATTTTTCCCCTTCTTACACTGGTGTGCGACCAGTCGTCATGTGGTGAACATTTCCCCCCCCCCCCCCCCCTGCGGAGGCATAGATTGATCCTTCCCTTTTTTTTTCCGTTTTTTGTTCCCCTGGTCTTTTCACTCTCTTTTTTTTTCATAAAAGTTATTTCCCGTTTTTCCCCTTGAGGTTGCGATTTAATCAGGCTCCTCACCCTTTTTCCCCTTTTTCGCGCTTTATTGACGGTGGGGCGTGATAGTTGATTCCCCAAAGTTGATTTTCTGTCTGGCCTCAAGTTTCCCCTTTTGGCGTTCTTGCTTCTTTCGCTTTCGCACGGTTTTCTTGATGTCCCCTTGGCTTTTTTTTACCCCCCCACATTGTTTTGCCCTTCCTCCATTGGGACCTGCCCTGTGTCCCTGGTTCCTCTACTTTTTTAATTTAAGATTCATTTGTCGCTGGTAAACGCGACAGCTTTAAACGCAGCTACTTCCGCCCCGAAGAACCCCCTTTTTTCCCCCCCCCCCCCCCCCTTGATTTTACAATCAAATCACCAGTGGAGATAGTGATGCAGAGGCTCTAGTGTTTTGTTCACTTTTTCTCTCCTTCTCTTTATAATAATCGTTTGTGTTTTTTCCTCCTTTCCCTCTTTTACTTGCCCCAACCAACAGTAGAGGGCCCCCCTCGGCCCTCCCCCCCCCAACGATCACTTTTTCTTTTGACCCCGGAGGGAAAACCTCCGTGTTTTGCTGGTCCGTTTGATCCTTCCTTTTTTCCGTCATTTTCTGCATCCCCTCTTTTTTTCCCCCTTCGAAACATTTCCCATTCGTTAAATTTACTATTTTTTTCTCCCCCACCCGGGGAGTTTTGGGAGTTTTTCCTTTCCTAGAATGATCCACAAGGTTACCCGGCGCTCACGTCACAACCCCCCCCCGGGGCGGCTTAGACACTACCACGAAACGTTCCCCACCAGGCGGCAATTCCAGGGTCATCCTTTTTCTCCCCCCGATTCCAACGCCTATCACCTTCTTGCTTGACCCCCAGGTCCCCCCGGCTGAAGTTTGATGTTCACCTTTCTCCGACTAAGAAATCCCGGTCAACCCAGAGGGACTGAAGAACCGTCCTACTTCCCCCCAGGCATCCTCCCTCTTTTTACGGAGTTTTTTTTTTGCAGGTGTTGCGTTACTGCCCTTTCTTCCCCCCCCACATGGTGAGGCTCCTTTTTCTTAGTTTCCCATTACCCCCATGTTCCCCTTCTTTTTGCAGGCACCTCCTGCCCCCACCTACCTCCCCCCCCTTTTTTGGAGCACCACCCATGGTTTTCAGTGACTTTTTACAAAGCTGTTTCTGGATCTTTCCCGTGAAAGGAGGTCCTTTTTCCAACCCACATGCTTCCCCTCCGGCATGACAGTAAGTGTCGGTGGGACTTTTCCCCCCCCCCCATTATTTTACCAGGTCGGCCTCCTGAACCTTCCCCCCTTTTTGATGGACGCCACCAGGGGCGTTTATGAAGCATTCGCTTCCCCCCCCAAATCACCGTTTATGTTCCAATAGAGGGCTTCGTTTTTAAAGATGATTCTGGGTCGGCTTTTTCGGCAGTTGACCTTTTCCACGGTTGATTCTTTTTTTTTTTCTCTTCCGCTGTTTGAGTTTGTGCGTTGTTTTTTCTCAATAAGTGAGCGACTCTGCCTCTGGCCTTTCGGGTTTCCTCTTATCATTAGTCTTTCCAGACAACAGCACACCGCCAAGACCACAATCTGTTTTGTTGCCATACGTTTTTTCTCCCTATCCCTTTTTTCTCCTGAATACTACTTGTCCCCCCAATTGGTGTACCCCCCCCCTTTGGTAAGGCAGTAGCGGACACTTTCTTTAGACAAACTCCGCTTGCCCTGTTTTTCTGTTACGACCTTTTTTGTTATGGACCCTTTTTCTGTAAAAACTTCTTTTTGGCCTTGTTTCTTTTCATTATTTAGTAAAGATCCCCCCGTTTAGGTCGTCTTTACCCTTCTCCTTCCCTTTTGTCTGTTTCTTGTTGGCCCCTCCCTGTACATTTTGAGATGCTTGTTATCTAATTTTGTGTTTCCCTTCACCCCCCCTTTTTTTTAGCTGGTACGGGAATCCCTCTACTGACATGTACTCCTTATTTGTGTTCTTTGCCTTTCTTTTGCGGTCCTGTTTTGCACCCCCCCGGTTTGGGTGTTGTTCTTTCTGCTGTCAGTTTTCCCTTTTTCTTTTGATAAGGTGGTGGAAACTAAGTTTTTTCCGTTTTTTTTTGTGCGTATTTCCGTGATCCAGGCTTTGCGTACTTTAAACAAGGTCTTCCCCTTTTCCTTCGGAGTAAAGTCAATTTTTTTTTTTTCCCTGGATCCCACAGCAGTCTTTCCCCTTTAGGGGTCTCCTTCCTTGTGCAGGAAGTTCAGGCGCCGTCCCCGAGCCCCCCCCCCCCCAAAGGTTTTTTTTTCCGACCTGCCTCCCCTCCCCTTCCCCCCACTCGTCTTTCTCATTGGCACCCCCTTTTTTTTTTGAGTCGCCTATTGTGGCGGGTGCCCCCCCTGCCCTTTTTTTTCCGCCAACGCCCTTTTCAAACACGGAACTTTGAAGCACTTTTCTTTTGCGGGCAGACCCTTTTTTTACTAATTTGTTCTTTTCACGCAGATTTATCGACGGGTGACATCATTCCTTCTTCTGCGAAGTGACTCTTTGTTCTTGGCCTCGGTTACGTCCTTAGCAAACCAGAAGCCCGTTTGCAGATTCATGGGTACTTTTCCCTGGAGAAGATAGTATGGCTTTTTTCCCCTTTCCCCGAACTACTTTGTTTGTTCGGAGTGTGTTTACCGCCCTTTTCGGTGGAACAGTTTTACATATTTTGCACCCACCCCCCGTGTTTATGTTCCCTTGAAGTTCCTTCCCCCACATTCCAACCCACGAACAAAATTCTCCTGTCCGTGCTTTTTATCGAGCATAATATTTCCCCAGGTTGGCCTTGGCCCGAGGACCTTGTTCCTCTGAGTCCGACTTATGGGTTCTTGCCCACCCGTCCCCCCCAGTTCTCATGTTATGGTTGTTTTTTCCCACACAATCGGGGCTTCCCTAGTTTAAATCCGCGGTCTCTTCCTCCTTTGCAAGTTGTTTCCCTTCGGGAGGTGTTTGGAGACCCTCACTTTTTTTTTTTCTCGGTGACCTTTTCCCCCCATCTTTACCCCAGTGCCTCCCCCGGACTTCGAGCTGCTTCGTTGTTAAAACCATAGGGTCACTGCCCACTGTCAGAATCCGGGTTTGTCAATTAAGTTTCCTTCCCCTTTCAACAGCTTGATCTCCCTTGTCCCCCCCCCGAATAATGCAACACCCCCCCCCCCTTCGTGACCTAACCCTTTTTCCTTCCCCCCCCCCCCCCTTTTTTCGTTACCTTTCATGTTCCCTTGGTGTGGGCCACAACAGCGCTTGAACAAGCACATCCCCCCCAACTATGATTTCCCTCTTTAACCCTAGTTCGGAGCTGTCTGATGTACCTGGGGCCCCGTGATCCCCCAGCTGACGGTTTTACCCCCAAAAAACAAACGTACAATGCTTCTAACGTTTGTGCCCTTCACGAAATGAGGGTCCGCTTTTTTTTACCGGCTCCCCAGGAAAAACCCCCGTGATTTTGGATTCCCCTTTTTTCACCGCCCCCGACCTGTTAACCCCCTGATCTTCCCCCCATAATAACTAAATAGATGGCCCCCCCCCCCGGTCACAAGAGAATTTTTTCTTGGCCCCCCCTCACCCACGACCCCCCTGAAGACAGCCCACGACGTCTCCGGATATCTGCTTTCCTGCTAATCTGCCTTACCCCCCTCGGGCACGTTTGTTGCCCCGACCCACCCCTCTTCAGTGATGTTCGCCCCCTGTCTTCACTGTAAAAACCGCCACTTTCCACGATTTTTTCGGTTCGTTTTTTAGTCGTTTGGTGAAAACGCTATGTCTTTGTCAACGGAACTCCTGTCTCCGGAGTCCTTCTTTAGGCTGTCTGGTGACCCCCGTCAAACCTCAGTCCCAGTTCCTTTCGCACACCCGGATAACCCCTCCACCCCCACTTTTTCACCCCCGCCGAAGGATACCCCACCCCTCTTCGCTTTCATTCTAATAGTCTTTTACCACGAGAACTCCTTTGGTGAGTTTTGGGATTACATAGGATTAGAGTCGCCCTTTTTTACCCTTGCTGCAAATTTCGTACCCCACTCGTCTGTCCAGTCTTATGTTTTTTGAGGTTTTATTTTTTTTTCCCCCGGTGAGGGCTCCCCGTTGAATTTTCCTTACGGCACTCTGTTACACTTTGGATCAGCTCAGTTGTTTTACTTTGTAGTCCCAACTCCTTCCTCCCCTTGGTGGCTCCCGTTCGTGTGCTGGGAATTGGAAGACGGTGCTTCCCTTTTTGTCATGTAAACAAGCCTTTTATTAAAGTCCTGAAAAGGTAGGGCTCACTGCTAGTTGGTATCATTCCCTTGCAGTGTTCCCCCACACGGCGGGACGGGACTCTGGATTTGGAAGTTTTCAGGGCCCCGTTCGACGTGTTCTTCCCTGTTTTTTATACTTGTGTTTTTTCCTCTTTTTCAGGGTACGTATTTTTCCAATTTTTTAGCAATCCTTGCCTTCCTATCCTGTGTCGGCGGCTTCTAACGTCGGTTGAGGTGATCCAAGGATTGTTGTTTTTTTTCGGCCCTGTTTCTCCAGTTTTCACGGGTTTTGTCTTTTTTATAGTTGTTTTTTCTCCTGCAGCCTGGTGTGATTTTCCTGCGTGCACTGGTTTACTTCTCCCCCCATTAGTCTTCTCCGACAGGGGACTCCGTTTTTTCCCTTCCCATAATTGGGAACTCTTTTTCCACCAGTCACGCGCCCAGTTGCTTTCAGTTTCCGTCCGTTCCTTACTCCCAGCCCACCCTTGATTTTTTTCAATCTTTTCCCGGAGATAGTTCCATCCTATGCTTGTTGTTTGCCCTTTTCCTCATCTTTCTCTCCGGGTTTTTTGATTGAGAGCCTTTTTTTTCTTTATCCTTAACCCCCCCACGGGGGTGTCTCCCCCCTCGGATAGCATAACACCACCCATTTCTTTCTTATGGAACAGGGGTTAACCATCAATGGGGGTGGTGGCTGTTTTGTCTTTACTCCTTCGGGAGGTCAGGTCCCTCTTTTCCCCTCAAATTTAAATTAGTAAGTTTTTTTTTCCTTCCCCCCTTTTGCCTTAGTCTCGGTGGCAGTTCGAATGGCCCGGTACCCCTTGCGCGCCCGGACCAACCTGTGGCCTGTGGCGCCCACGCAAAGGGGCCCCCACTTTTAGGCAAGCCTCAATGTCCCATCCCGGTATCAGATACACTTCCTTGTATACATTGCCCCGCGACCCCCAAGGGCCCCACAGGAAGTTTGCCATTTCCCTGGTCGTTCCCCCCACCACTTCCCTTGCCTCCCCATACCACTCCCTGAGCGATTTACTACCACCCCCAAAAAGAGTTGACCGACCGTTTTAACTTTTTTTAATTTACCCGATGTCCGTTCTGATTTTGCTTACATTGGGTTCCCCTTTCTGACCCCACGGTCTCCAAGATCTTTACAGTCCGTTTGAAATTTTCAACGTATTTAGGTTACCCCGTCTTCATGAGCAACGGCGGTTTACGCCCCCGAACTTTTTCCTCCACACATTTGTCAGAGGCTTAACCCAGTCATCTGGTAGTCTAGTTTAAAAGGCCAACTTTTTTATGTGGTGACAGGGTCGTTAACTATGATTGTCCTTTGGCACACCCCTGCCCTTCAGCGTGCCTTCTCCGCGTGGGTTTTCCCCCAAGTCTTATTTTTTTGGGGAAGACCTTTTTCCTCTTCGTAAGCCTATAAGATCAGTATACAGTTCACACTCGTTCTATTTCAAGACTGGGTTCAGACTTTTGCCGGCATCCCCCCTTTCTTTATGGTTCGTTCTCCTTTTTGCCCCGACTTTTAGGCGGTTTCTTTTCCTCCTCGACTGTGAACCGCTAGGCCTTTCCTTTCAAACACTCTATTTTTGTCCCTTTCTGAAACGGACGACACTGCGGGGGCCCCCGACCTCCGTTGCTATTTTGGCTTGCGCATCAGTATATGTGGCTTTCGACCTTTTTTTTTGTCACCCCCCGTTACTACCCTTGCACTCTTATACTACCAGTTCTGTGTGATGTTTTTCACTTCGTTATGACGTTCTGTTTTTTTCTGATACTCGGTCCGTTGGTGGCTTGCCCTCACCATCTCTTTGGTGGTCTGCTATCCCCCGTTTCGGCGTCGATTATATCAATCACGTGTTCTTTTTTTTTTTTTGCCAGCCTCCCGTCCCGGCAGAGAGTATTCCCCCCCCTTTTCGTGTTCAGGTTTGTGTCTTCCCCTAGCTGGCCCCCCGGCCTTTTTCTTTTGTAGTCCGGCGTGGACTTTGGTTCCCTTTTGTTCTGTCGTCAGTTGTGCTGTTTTTTTTCCCCAAGGCTTTGCAGGCTAGGGTTTCAGTCTTACGTGTTTTTGGTGTGGGAAATACCTTGTTTCTTCCTTTGTGAATTTCAATTGTTTCAAGGATTGGTGTGTCACTCCGAGTGGTACCCGCCGCCGGCAGAGGCAACTGGGTTTTCGTGGCCTCCAACCGTGGTGGAAGGGATCATTTCCTTTTTCCTTTTGGGACTGTGGGACCTTTGAACGTTCATTCGGCGGCCAAGCCCACCAATTGAGTTCGTCCCCCGGTTTTCGTGCCCTTCTTTCATTTTTTTGATTTCACAAAGCCCCCGGCTCGTTCTTTCGCCCGGGGAAAAGTTCGTTCCGATTTTTTCACAACGACACGTGTGGAAGCAACTTTTCGTGTGCTGGCCTGTAACCCATATGCGTGTTCATCCTGAGTGCGCTATCTACCTCAACTTGCAACTTTCTACGCCGCGTTCAAACAGGTCCTGTCGTGGGTTTGACCGTTGTTTTTTCGGGGCAATTCGAAACATCCGACACAGTGCAGAGTTATGTCTTCCCCTTCCTTCGCCATATATTTTTTCTTCCCTTTTTGTTGTTGTTGGTTCCTAGATGGCTTTCCCAACCCCGTACTTCCATACTTTTTTTTTTGAACCCCCAAGTCCGTTCATTTTTTTCGCAAGAGTTGCCCCTACCCGGCAAACCTGGTTTTGTGTTTTGACGGACAATTTTTTTTTTTTTTTTTTTTTTCCGCCTGCCGCTTATCTAAGGCATATTTTTTTTTGTTTTGCGTACGAGAAAGGTCCCACTGTCTTTCCTTTTCATCTTAGGTTTGCCCCCCTCCGTTGACTGTTGTCCCTTCCGTAGTGTTTGTGTTTTTTTAACTCGTTGTGGCGCCCTCGTTTTCCCCGGTCCGACGTCCTTGCGATCGTTGCAAATTCTGATTGGCATCCTAGGTTCTTGACGACTTTTGGATCGTCGGTCCTTTTCCCTGAAAACTTTCCTTGGCCATCCCGCTTCCCGACGAGATTGGTCCCCCCTCCATTCTGGTTTTTTCCTCCCCCCCCCCCACCCCCGTTGACAGTTGTCGAAGTTGAACCCCCGTTGTCACGGTAAGGCTCCCCCCCTCGATAACTTCCTTTTCGGGCCCCCCCACTGACACTCCCCTACAAACATTCCGGTCCCCCCCCTTCAACGCACCCAGCCGTTTTTTAAAGACTTGTGCACAACCGTCGGCTAACAAGATGCCCACCTATGATTCCCCCCCGTCCTACTGTACTTTAAAGTTATTGCTTTCCGGCCCAGTCATGGAAAGATGTCCATCCCCCCAATGTTTCTTCAGATGCGATCAACCTTCCGCTTTTTCTCCAGCAGTTTCCGTAAGACGAAAGGGCACAGACAAACCCCCCAATTTGAATTGGATCATGTTTTGTCCGGGCCCAAGAAAAAGAGTTTGATCCGAACCTAGTCCCAGACCCACCCCAAACCCACGAGATTTGGACCCCCGTTCCCCCCCCCCGAACCCCCTGACCGGGTAGTAAAAAAGACACCCCTTCCTTGTCATTAAGGTAAAGGTTTTCCCTGTTCAATTTATATATGGTCCTACAACCCACTTTGACCCCCCTTTTGTGACCCGACAAGTTAGTTTTTTATTTTTTGTGTCCGTATCTGAATGTTTCCACGAACAGAATGCAAGGCTAGGTCTCCCTGAGGTCTGCCATCAATGCCCCTGAGTTTTTTTCAACCCCCCCTTGCAGTTTTGATCGCCGGATTTTTTTCATCGCAAAGTATGGTAGCCCCAAACAGGGACAACCCCGCCCTTCACCCCCCCCGTATGCTCTTAAACCCCCCGTTCAACCTACCTTTAAACCCCCTTCAACTTCGAAAGAGATGAGCTCCAGAATAGTCACTCGAAATTCTATTGGAACGGGTTTTGATTGATTTGCCGCGCTAGGTCATTCATTATCTTTACTCATTTGGCGGTCCCCTATGAAAATAGCCGCCCTTTTTTGGCAACTTCCCCTACGACATTGTCCTTGTCATTTTTCACGGCGAATTTCTTCCTCGGTCATGGAATCTTTTCTCTGTCGATCCGCTCGAGCTGAATTGTAGACACTACCTCTTTTGTGCCCCCCCCCATTTAATTGGGGTGCATTTGACAGTGCTGCCGCCGTTGTGTAACCCCCGTTGTCTTTTCCTTTTTGAAAAAGGATGCGGTTTTTTCCCCCCCCCAATTTTTGGGCTTTTTTCCATGCCTTAGCGCCCAAGGCCCCTTGGGGGAAGTTCATCGATGGCCTCCAGGGCCAGTTTTCCCCTTTACGTATAAAGCCTTTTTTTTTTCATACTTTTTGTGATGTTTGTTAGGTTTCGCAGTATTGTAAGCATTGCACTTCCCCCTTTTTCCCTTCCTTGTCCTTTGTCCGTATTCTGTGTTTATCTGCGCTACACGTGGTAAACTTTGAGGATTCCTCCCCTGCCCGGTCGGGTGTGTTTTGGTCGCCGCGCTGTTGGTTGTCTGCCTGTGTCCGGCTGGTAAATTTTTTGCACTTTGGCGTCCCCGGCCCATCTCCTGGGTAAGCGACATTCTCATTGAAGAACCTTTTTCATCTGCGCGGCCGAGAAAAGCCCGATGATACCCCCCTCCGTCGGATTTTTGAAGTTCCCAGCACCAACACCATTTCCCATCACTTGCCCTTCCCACTTCCGCATTCTTTAGGGCATCGTTGTTGTC
>Ga0179593_1491230_pt1 | contig 12498 bp, 12 predicted proteins | sample CZODoug2_1_08_16_FD_185931 | JGI IMG/M metagenome (GOLD analysis project Ga0179593, IMG submission 185931) | Vadose zone soil fungal communities from Angelo Coast Range Reserve, California, USA - CZODoug2_1_08_16fungal (PacBio error correction) | ecosystem: Environmental > Terrestrial > Soil >... | reverse complement strand
TCGTCTTCTCAGACTTTTTTTGTTCTTCTAACTTTCTCGTCCCGTAAATAGGTACTTATTTCTTCCCCTCTGTTCTCGTCCCCCGATCCTTCGCCACATCACGGTTGCTACTTGACCCCGCGGATTGATGCGCCCCCCCTGGTATTATGCGCTCTGGGCGTTCAGCGGGACACTTTTCTTCCCTGCTTAACACGCCGCGACTTTTTTTGCCCCCCTCTTCGAGAAGTCTGGCCCTGAAGGGCAAGGTCGGATCCCCTTTTGACCCCCCTCAGCGCTGATCCGATCCGAATCGGATGGTCACCCCTCCATTATCGGCCGTGAGTGGAAGCATATGGTAATTTTCGAGATTTCGTTTTTGTCCCTTTTATACGGCTCTTCTTCTCCCCCCGTCGTTTCTTGAGCGGTTTTACGCGCGATTCTTCTCGAGCGTTCGATCTGCGGTTCAACGGGATGAATCGGGGACGTTTCCCTCCCTAGAGAATCAGCTTTTGGCGGCTCGCTATTTTTGTTGCCTCCCCCTCTGGAGTCCGAGGTCGAAGTGTTTTCCCCCCCTTCGGCTGTTGAAAGCCTTTATCCCTGGGCGTGCGCTGTTATCCGGTCTCGGCATGCCCATGGGGGTGAAGATATTTGACCCGACAGTTCCGTGTTTCTTCCTCTTTCCGCTCCTTTGCACTCCCACGCTGTCGCTCAACTGTTTTCCCTTTTTCCCTGACCCTTGGGACCATCATATTACTTTTTGATCATACTTCGAGGAAGAGTTTCGTCCTCCCACTTTTTCCCCGATCACTGTCTGCACTCGCTGTGGCGGTGACCACTATATTTCGTCCGCTTGTTGTGATCGAAACATTCCCTAGCGCGTTCGAACCAGAGCTGGTTGTTCCAGCCGGCCTTTCTTGACTCTCGTCACAACCATCCCCTGCGCCCGCTCCCTGATTGCCGTGATTTTCTCCACTTATCTCGTTCTTGGCCGGGCTGGATATACACTCCGCCTTGCTTTCCAGGAAATTTATGCAAGCTCCCCCTGGAATCCCCTTCTTTTTAACCTTTCCCCCGAACGGGTTAGTGACAAGGCACCTATACGTGGTTTGTTTAGAAGGCTCTGTGTGCTGTTCTCTCTTGTGCTGCCGGATTGCCTCCTTTTTTTGCTTTTTTGATTTTATCAGACCCCCTCTGTGTCCCCGGCTTTGGTATGGTACTAAGTAATTCCGATTTTGGCCTCTCCCTATTTGCAAGGCCTCCAACTAAGACGTCTCTCCCCCGCTTCCGGCCCCCCCCCACGTATCGCGCCTGGCGCTTATTTCGATTATGATGTAGTTACCCGGCCTGTACCCTGCTCAAGTACGACTGCCTAGTGTCTTCGGCTAGCCTCGTACCAGTGCCCCTTTGTAGCATTTGGCGAAAACGGGTCTCTTTTCTTTTTCTTTTTTTTTTTTTTTTTTTTTTTTTTTTTTTTTTTTTTTCTTTTTTTTTTTTTTTTTTTTTGTAAGCCTTTCTTGAGTCGGCGTGACCTTTGTTCACCTCGTTAACTCCCCGCACCACCCTTTTACCCTTCCGAGCAGTGCTGCGGATCCTCGGTGGCGCTGTTAGCCTTGCGGCTCCCGTTGTTTTGCCCTCACAGGAACGTTTTCCTGTGCGTGCTTCATGTGTCCCCCCCCGCGAAGCTGGGCCGCGCCTGATGGACGTCTCTTTTCTCTCCCTTGCTCTCCGTTCTCAGGCGTGATTCGTCGGGCGAACCGTCTGGTATCCCGAGATCATGCGTGCTTTTCTTGGACGCTGAGCACGTCGTTTTTAACTGGGATCCCCGGCTTGGACGCTCCGGCCATCCCCCTTCTTTTTGCCTTACCGTTGTTGTGTTGGATTCTCATCGTGAGCCGGCCGACCAGTCCTACCGCTGCCATGTACCCCCCTCCTGCGCGCTCCATCCCAGACGTTTCCCTCTCGAATTCGGAGCGCGCCGCCTCCCCGCCCGACAGCGCACGACTGCGGCCTCTTTCAATAGACCGATCGGTCTCCTAGCAGGCCCGTGTGGGTGTCCCCCACTTAAGGCGCCCATTCAAACCCCCTGCTCCACGAAAACGGCTTGATTCTCCCCCAGCGCTGACTCCCCCCGATGCAGTCATCTGATGCCGGGAGGTCTTTCTCTCTTTTCCTTAGGGCGACTTCCGATTCCTCTTTCCCCATCATGCCCCCTACAAAGGCACTCGCGCCCGCCTCCGGAACTTGTCCGCCTCTTGTTCATCGACCGCTGGTAGTGTGTCTTCCTTTCCGTAAGCCACTTTCAGCATCGTTGCTTTTTCAGGGAGCTTCCTACCAGACTCCTCCCCCCCTATATCCACCGCCTGCGCAGTTAGTTCCAAGTTTTCCCCTGTCAGCGCGCCCCCCTTTCTGATGGTAGCATGAGTAAGCTGGAGATCGAGCTTACACATCGACGATGATGCTTCCTTCCTACTTCGAAAGTCAACCCGGATGGGTCTTGTATTCCCTCTATGCCTATTTACCCTTCACCCGCTTCCTGAACCTTAAATCCTGACCCACCCCATTCTCGCGTTGTGCCTGACGATTCTTGGAGTTCGAGATCAACTTGTGTTGACCAGCGGAGATCTTCCTCACCCAATTTTCCTCCATCTTTTCAGGCGGCTGCTTACCCAGAAGTTTTAACCTCACCGATTTCTGTTGAGAGAGGTCCCCAGCTTTTGCGCGGATAGTCGGGTCTTTCTGGGTTATTACCTTCTGATAGGATCTTTTCTTGGAGCTCGACCATGTTTCGATCCAGGAGTTGCAGAACTTTCGTTGAACCTGGCAAGAGGAATCTGCGATAGAAGATAGAACTTTTTGCTTGCAACCGTCTTAGTCACTTTCCGTGTTGACGATTTTAGTTTCCTTTTTTAGATACTGAGATGGGTGAAGTTTTAGTTCTTAAGTTCTGCAACTGGTTCCTTCTTTACTCCCTTCAGAAGTCGGTAAGTTATTGTCGACATTCGCCCGCTTTCCAACCCCCTCAACATAGTGGGCACGTCGTCGTCTTAACTCTTCAGCACTTGATTGCTGGGGTTATTTATCCGTCTTTACATTCACGTGCCTAGATCGTGGTTTCGACTAGGGCGTCTCAGTTTCTCTCCTCAGCTGCGAATGCGCGATGTTGACCCCCATTCCTCTTGGTTTACCCTGCCATAGATCTTCAGCGTCGGGGTCCTTGAACCCCCTCTTCAGGGCGTTAGAGGCCAGCCGTTTTTGTCACGCCTGCTTGTGCCGCCTTCCTAGTAAAGTAGACGTGGCTCTCGCACGCGTACTCATCCTCACCCCCTCGAGAATTGATTTGCGCACATTCTTTCCGATCGGTTTCAGCTCGGGACTTTGTCAAACGCGAAGTGGTCGCCTCCTTCCCTTCAGGCCAAAGTTTCTCTCCAGTTTGCCCCCCCGACTGCTGACGTCGTCCGTGCTTCCGCCTCTTTCGTGACTCCCGCACGCCCACGGCGAATCGATTATCCCAGGCAGCTTCTTCCCCCTTGTGATTTTGCGGCTTTCTTGCCCCAGCGGCTACGTTTGATTTTCCCTTCCCGCTGTAAGGTATCCGACTTTCCTCTCTCTCTCTCTTTTACTCTCCTCCTTTGTTTTTATCTATCTTCACCGAGGGATAGACTGTTTCAATTCATAGCTCAACTTTCCACGTTCTTCTGCCTCTCGTTTTCAACGCGCGATCAACCCCCCCTCTTGTGGCATTTTTGTTTGGGGAATCCTGACCGCATTGCTTTGCGCATCCGGTAATCATTCGACTTATGTGAGTGCCATCGGAGACTCATGGATCGCTCTCAGGCAACGGCTCGCGTCTTTTAATTTTCGAGAAGATGTGAAGGGTGCTTGGTGATTTCTGCCATGGCACCCCCCAAGTCCCTTCTCGTTGCCCCCTGATCGACTCCGGTGGGTCCAGCCCCCCCCCCCTCCTTCGTCTTTTGACCGGAGGTCGGTGGTGATATCCATTCGTCCCTGGAGACCGACGTTCTCTTACTTTCCCGCCCCAATCGGCGCGTCTCTCTTTGGCCCGCCTGCGTTTATGTTCCCCCATCTTGGATATTTCGTCATGCCACCACTCTTTCCAGTTTTAAACCCCTCGAATTTCACGACCTTCTCCTCGTCCGGGCTTTGCGGGCGAGACCCTGTTTAGTTGACGCCCCGGGTGCGACGCCCTAGAGCCTGGATTTGAACCCCAGCCCCGGCGCGGAAGCCCGATCCCGCTGAAATTCCAGTGCATGTTTTTTCCGGCCTTGGACTCCATTTGTGGTTAGATAGGCGAGACCTTTGGACAATCAGTTGTAGTGTGAGTCAGTTCGCTGCAATGCACGCTTGCCCGTCCAACAAATGTCACACCCTGATCTCCGCTCCGTCTTTCCCCCTCCACATCGTCACGGAATAGTCGTCCCTGCTCTGTTCCCCAGAAATGTCCGTCGATCAGGATCCTGCGGCATGGCTGTCTTTTTTCCCTTCCGCTTTTTTGATCTAATGGTAGAGTCAGAGCTCCTAGGGCAGGAATAACTCGTCCTCCATGCCTCAATGCTCAAATCTTTCTTTTTTCCGCTTTTCGCCACATATTAGTGTCGATGGTTCTCACGATGCCTTCGTCCCCCCATTACCTTTGAGTTTTGATTACTGGCCCCCTTTTTCCCAACCCCGCGCTTGCCGGCCCCTGTCCTCCTTCCCCCTCTATCCCCCCTTGTCTCTTTTTTCCGTCATGTCCTGTCCTTGTGGGCTTTTCTTTTTATTCTTTTGTGCCCTTTAGAGAAAGCCGCAGCCTTTGTGGACTCCTGAGCTACCTTTGTGCCTCCGCCTCTTCCTTGATTTGTCGCGCGCTTGAGGGTCCCCCAAATTCTCCACTCATGACGGCGTTTCACCTTTCCTGTCCGTATCGATTCGCCGGCGTGCAGGGCGGTTAGTGTCGCGACTGGAGGTCAAGGTGACCCTTTCACTTCACAGCGCTGATCATTCGGCCTTTGCCCCCCCCTAGTTTGACCAGTCTCTAAGGTTTCATTGCGCGACCCCTTTTTCCCGATTTCATTTCCTATTTCAATTTTGTCGATTCTTCGGACCGGAATCCGGAAGTTTTTTCCGACCTGAAAATATCGACTCCCGTCTGCTTCATGCCTTCATCGTCGATTGCGCGTTCGCTTGATATCGCCATTGTTCTTTTGCAAATGTTAGGCGTTTTCCCTTTGCAGGCGACTTACGGCGCCAGTGCCGGGTCTCCCCCCTAGTTTCCTGGTTGTCGCAGTTTGGTGATATCTTGACCCCGATCAAGGTGATGACTGCCTATACAGGCCCCTGGAGTTCGTTTCAAAGGAGAGAAGTGGGATTATGTCAGCCCGTATCCTAATAATTGCCATCTCCGATCTTCTTTGTTTGTCCGCTCTCCCCCTTTTTGTTTGTCTTTTTCATCGGTTGCCAGGCCTTCCTTTTTTGAATATATATTAATACAACCTCCTTTGTTGTGAGAGAGACCATCTTAGTTCCCCCTCCGATCCTATTACCTTCCCCCCCTCCCGTGAGAAAATACCGCACTAAGGACTATATGAGATGGACGAGTGCCCTTTTCCCCCTTTACTGCTTATCCCTCTTTGGTACGCCAGTTGATCAAGAAAACTTTGAGCGTGTTCTATACAAGTCAGAATCGCCTCAGTTTTTTCCGGCACCTTAAGCTTGGAGAGTTGAATTTATTGACGACTTCTCCGCCCTGAAACTGGCAACTCCCTTCCCCCCTCTAACCCTTTTGAGGCCATCCCTGTCTCGCCGACGCTGCCTTCTAGCTGCCGTTTTTCCCCTCTTCGGTTCGGGCTTTGACTAAATTACCCGGTTCCATGACTGGACAATTTCATCGTTCGAGAGCTGCTCGACCCGTGTGTCCCTTTACGTTCATCTAGAAGCTGGTCTTCTGGGATCTTTGCTTTAACTGTTCCTCCGGTAGTTTGCTGAGCGGAGCGTTATTGAGTATCTCGCCAACCCCGCTCGCCAGAAGCGACCCCCGTTTTTTTTGCGCGGCCGTCCCCTTGATTTCATTAGCTTGCAAATGCGTAGACACATCGACGAGGATTCCTTTCCCATACTTGCTACGCCCCCCCCCTTTGAGGGGCTTTCAGCGTTTAAGTCTTCCCCCTCGGCCACCATGACAGAAATTAGAGTGTCCCATGACCTCCCCCGCCGCCTCCCGGGTTGCCTGGTCCCGTGCACGTTAGGTCTGCCCGTTTTTTTTTGAAACCCTGACCCTTGGCTTCTTTCCTTCCCACCTTTCCTTGTGAATTCGATGGCGTTTGTGTAGAGCAGTTACGAACAAGCTTTCACTCCTGATCCTGCTTTCCTCCTCGAAGAGAGGTCCTTTTTCTTGATGCGTTTTGTGGCGATTTATTAAGGGGTCTTTCGCCGCGCTGGTTAGCAGGAGAGTCCCATGTCTCTTTCCTGCAATCCGGTACCCCGGGTAACCGGCAGCCTTTTTGCCTGCTTCGCCACGTTGCTGCCTGTTTGACGCCCTTCGTGCTCTTTTTGCTAAGTCGTTCCGTCGCTATGATGGTTACAGTTCTTCCGTTCTCTTATCGTTTTTTCGAGAGTTCCGAGCTTATAGAGTCCCCCATAGGAATTAATTTGTCGCCCAAGGTCTCGTCCACTCGGCACCCAGCTTGCTAAGGTTTTTTCACCAGAGCCTCAATTAGGGATGCCGCGCCGTTTATTTTCGCTTTTCGTCTGTTCGTCGCCAGCGGGCTTTTTCATGTGCGCCCCTCCTTCTCTTTCCTCGAGCGTTTTACAGTTCTTGATGTTAATGCTGATTCCGATTTTTGTTTCAGCGTCGAGCCGATGAACATCAGCGCTTCTTTCCCTTCGTTCTGCAGACCACGCGCTTTGGAGCGTTCGATCTTTCCTTTTGGGTGGTCCCGGTTAACACCTTTTTCTCTTTTTTCCCCTTCTCCCTGAATGAATCCTGACGAACGATTTCCATGAAGTCCAAGTATTCTTTCCCACCAGCCGTTTTTCTCTTTTTGGGCAAGCGCGGTACTGTGGTCACTCGAAGTGGTGCTTCTACTGACCTCCCAAGCGCCCAGGTGCCACCCTCTTCATTGATTCCCTACGTGTTTCTTTCTTTCCCTTCTTTCACGCCATCTTCCAGATGCATTGATCTTCCTTTCAGGCTCTGCCCCTCGGTTTTGATTTGCGGATGCTTCTCCCTCTTGCCCCCGCGGCTCGCTCACACTTCGCTCTCATCTACGATTGGTGTACGCGTTTCGACTGTAATTCGCATCCCTTTTCTTTACCTCCTCTTTTTTGTTGCGCCGAAGTAGACATTTTTGCTCGCGTCCCCCCCTCGTCAGGCCGAAAAGCCGTCTTGTTTCTCCTCTAACGCGCCTTTCCCCCCGGCCATCACCGGGAGATCTGGACTCTCTTTTGATCTTTCCTCCATATGCGCCCTTGTTTGCAGCGGCTGAATCAGATATTTTCTGCACGGCCCCCCGATCCTCCCCTTTACTGTGTGCCCACTTGCCTCTCCTCTGCCTTCGCAGGTTCTCGTACACTTCTTTTCAACCCCCGCGCTGATCCCGGCGCTTTCCGGAGGTGAACCCAATCTTCTCGGTTTGCATTTGATGAGTACCCATTCTTGTTTTCCCCTCACGTCATACTTCCGACTGGTCGCTCCGCAACTCGCTTTTCCAGAGGCTTCCAGCCGTTCCTTCTCATAGTTCGATGTCCCGATCTGCGGAAAACGCTTTTTTTTTTTTGAACATGTCACAGTTTTTTTGTTTTTTGTGTTTTGGGGTTTTTTTTTTTTGTTTTTTTTTTTTTTTGGGTTGGTCGATGTTTCCTCCGGTGGCCGACAGTGCGGGTATTCCTCCTTCTCCCTCCCTCTGCTGAGCCGTTTATGAACTCTTCTCTTCTCCTATCCGAACCGTTCGGCCGCGTTACGTTTAAGAGATGGTTGAGATGCTTGATCAACGTTCCTCCGCGCGTTCGCGTTCAATCGTGCACTCGTCCTTGTCTTCCCTTTAACCTCGAACCACCCCACATGATATCCTGCTCGACCCAGTCACATCGTACGGAAGCTTTCGGAACTTTCTTTTTTCCACCACACAGTGCGCTATCTTCTTCCGCGGCGTGGTTTACACCCGCGGGGGCTAACTGGTCGCGCCGTCCTTCCTCTGTCTTGACCGCCTGGAAGACCCTGCAACCTCGACTGCCCATTCTTTGCGCGCGCCCCCATCTTTGCGGTTCTCTACTTTTTTTTGTGTGAGTTTTTGCAGATTTTGAGAAGATCGCCTTGACCTGTTTTAACACAGGGCTCGCTAACGTTCGTCCTTCTTACCCGCTCTTTAATCCTGTCTTTTTGTTCTTCAGGCCATTTCTTTTCAGTGCTGGTATAGTTTTTGTGCTTCTTTCGAATGGCTTCTCTCAAGACCGCCGCTGGCTCGTCAGTATGGATGCGTCCTTCGTCTCCTTTTTTTGAGCTATCGCCAGTTCTTGCCAAATTCTCCATCTAGCTCGAGTAAGACACGTATTCTGTTTTTTTTTTTCTTTAGATGATCTGATTGAGCGACTGCCAATGACGCCGTAATCACTCCTTGACCTCCCCTCCCTCCCCCCTTTCTAAGCTCTTCGCGAACACGGGTCGAGCTGTTTTTGCCTGGCTTTCTTTCGGTTCCCGGACCAAGCGGGACTTCAGCCCGACCATCAAAGTAGAAATTACTTCGCCGTTGATGCTGCATTTGCGCGGTTCGCCTTTTGAGTTGAATCGCCCGTTTCGTGCCGCACCTTTACCGAAGTTTAATGTGCTCCTCCTTTCGAAGTGAAGCACTCTTGCCGGGCATCTGCGCGTTGAGTTCTTTTTCCCCGCCTACTGTTCTCCTGTTCGATACCGGCGGAGTGGTCTTTCAGGAGGCTTTCTTTTAATCCCTTTGCTCCTCGCCATTCGCCTCTTTATCATTGTGGGTGATGGTTCCCTTACGGGTAAAGGTCATCCGGTATGCCTCCGCTCCGGTTGTTTATATTTTCCTCTGTTTTTGTCTATAGCTGCATCCTTAGCGGGAGATCAGAAACGATTCCTTTCCACCCCCCGTGTGCTTCCCCACCACGCTGTCATCGGCGATGGCCTCTCCTCCTTCCTCTTCCTTGCGCGAACGTTTCTCACATTCTAGGAATTTCTTCTCTCTATGTCAGCGCTCAGTTGCTTTTCTCCGTCCTTTTGCCAGGCGCCGCATTCACTTCTACTGTGCGTCCCCCGAACCTTGCGAGACATCATCCGCGGCGCCTCCCTCCCGTATGCGTTCTGAACTCCCTTTCTTTTTTTTTTTCAGGTGTTTTGTTGCTGACTTCCCGCTTTTTTTGAGACTCTCCAAATTCCCCAGATGAGCCTTTCGACCCCGTTTGTTCGAGCCGGCTATAGACCTTTTGGATGTTCCGCCGCCTTCGCGCCGGCCGCGTCTTGTTCCCCGTCCTCCTCGCTGACCGCCTTTTCAGCGGATAACTTTTTGTCCCCTTGAACAGCTGAGCGCCGTTCTCAGTATGTCTTCAATATTTCGACAAATCTTTCTGATGACGGCCATTCCATCTCTGCCCGAAGCCCACGTGCTTTTTCGCTCCTCGGCATCGGGTTGCACCCCGCTCTAACTTGCACTTTCCTTGTCCTTCCTCACCGATTGAGCAGTTCTTTTTGCCTGGTGTTCCGGGTTTTTCTCCTGTTGAATGCCCCTCTGGATACCTTCTGCTCTTTCTAGTTCCGGAATTTCCATTGCGCGTGTAGTTTAGCCCTTTGACCTGCGTTTATTTTGTTGAGCGCGTTCATTGTAGGGAATGAGCGTTGTTTTTGTTTAAGCTGTCTTTCCCCCGCTTCACCCCCACCTCCAGGTTGTCCCCCCTGGCCCCTCTTGACCCAGCCGAGTCGTCTTTCTCTCGTGATGCGGAAAGCAGCGGTTTTTTTTTTTTCTCTTCCTTCTACTTTCGGCCTGCCTTTTCCTGGTGAAGTTCTATTTTCTTTCCCTTTTTGCAAGCGCTGTTCGGCTCCCCTTCTCGACTCCCTTGGAATTGTTTCTTCCTTATATTAAAACCTAGGAAAGGACTTTTCCGAACCTTTCGGCGGCTTCCGCCGTCCGGCATTCAGGCTTCCCCTCTCGTCTTTTTCGTTCCGCGGTCTTCGCCCCCTTTTCTTTCTAAAGCCCGTCGATGGCGATTTTTCAGTAAGTGGTACATGCTTTCTGCCCGCGCGGCCGATGAACATATGTCGTCCCTCTTCCAGCGTCTGAGACTACCATGCCTTTTTTGACTCGAAGCCGGTCCCTGTAAAGTGAGCTTATCTTTTGCTTTTCACTCATCCCCCTTCTACTCCGAATCCTTTGAATGTCTTGCACCCCGCCTGATTCGATCGCCTGACTGCGATTTACCTGGGGTTTTCAACGCGAAGTTTTCTGCTCCCTTTCAGGCCAAGTCTGGCCCCATCTTGGGCAAGAAGCGATTCTTCCCCGCCCCCGTGATTCCCATGACAGCAATAAGGTTCATAGATGTCCTGTATCTTTTTTTCGCGTGCTGCCGCGGTTTGGCTTGGGAAGTATCGCCTCTTTCCGCGGCTCTACTCAGAACGCCTTTCCGCCTTGAAGATGCAATTCACGCTTCTTTTTTTTCTGTCTACTCTATCGCTTTCCCCCTCTAATAAGTTTTTTGTTTTTGAGGAATTCTCATTCCGGCGGATTCGTACCTTCCAAATTTTCGTCACGGGTCCCCCTCGTTTATTCAGGCCCTTTACTTGTGGTTCACGCAGATTCTTGCCGCCAACAGGGGTTTTTCTGTCCGCGATTCTGCGATCACGTTAGGGTCATATTCCGTTTGCCCTGTTCGATTTATGCTGACCAAGGGTCGATTACTTATTCCCATTCCCGGCATCCCGATTTTTTTCGCTTCTGGGAACCCCCAATTGCGAGAACGCTGTCTAAGGGCCTTTTTGGATGTTCTGTTTGTTGTGTTTGACCCCCCATCACCGCTGTGATCCCGGCAGCTCGACTTACGGATTGGATGTCCGCCAAATCCTCTTCCGCTCTGAGGTCGGCATTATGAGTACCGATTTCGATCCGCTGTCCACGTTCTTTCGGCGGTCCCATCGCGCGTTCTGCCACTTACTTCTCTTTCCTTCCTGCGATATGTATTAGGTATGATATCGTTTTTTGAACCATCGACTGTCAAGCCCTCTCTCCTTCGCCGGATTTGCGCCGTCTTTGTCCGGACGCCCGCGTTATCTCCTCCTCTTAGACGTCACCCCCCATGTGTCAAGCCTCGGCTAGCAGATCACGGAACTTCCTTCTTTAATCTTTTCCGCCCTCTTTTTGTTGATCTTTTCCGAACTTTTTAGACCGCAAAGGGAACCTGTTTCACCCGCTTGCCACACGCTTTTTGAGACTTGCCTTCGAAATGCCCACATCATGCTCTACCGGCACGAAGTACTCCCCCGTCACTTCGGGCTTTCGAACCTTGTGCTTTGTGCCGCCAACCCCCCCTTCTGAGCGCGAGTCCCAGGGCTGACTTTTCGTGGTTTCCCAAAACCCCCCAGGTAGCCTCGGTTTGGTCGACCTGTCGATCTCCCCTTGCCCCTTCCGCTGCGGCGCTCCCCTCCGGCCGGAAGACCCCCTCGGCATACCTTCCTTTCCGCGCTGGCCGGTTACACAAGGTCTCTTTTGCTGGTCTTTGTGGGTCCCTCAACCGCCTTTTCTTAACACTTTTATTTTTTTTCCACCGATCGCCGGAAGACCTCATTCCCACAGGGATAGCGCACGTGTTTCGGCGGCGCCCTTTAAACGTAGCTCACCTTGTTTTTCCCGTTATCTGAAGGGGTCGCGCTTTTCTGTTTGTTGCCGTCGGCTGGGAGACGACGCATCCGTTTTTGTTTTTTTTATATGGAATGCCTTCATAGCGATTGGGTCGTGAGATCCGCTTCGACATGCGGCTTCACATTCTCCTCCCTTGAGGCGCGTCGGTACCCCCTTTTACTCGGGCGCAGGGGTTCTTTGGATCGAGGAGCTTCCCCATGACACCGTCTCCGCAATGCTTTTGTTTGGTCCCTGTACAGAGCCAGTTGGGTACTTTGCGATTACCGGCGTAAAACCTTGGTTCGAGTTGCTTGCTCGCTCTTGTGAAGCTTTGTTTTGTTCTTAGGGCAAACTTGAAACTTGCGGTAATCAGGCCCCTCCTTAACCTCTGGGCAGTATCCTGTTTTGAATTAGTCTTCGCGGGCTTTTGATCGCCGTTGCCGCCGGAAGGCCGTCCTGTGCGGGCGACTTCTCCGTCACCTTCCGCTGAGTGCTTCTCCGTTTCGCTGTCTCTTCGAGTCGATCCGGGGGCGTGTTGACTTTCGATATTGAGGTTGTGCAGGCTTCTTCGGAGTGTAATGCCGGAGAGAGAGCAGTATTCATGCGTCCAGGTGATGGCATTCTAGGGGGGTGTTACCTTTTCAGAGGGTCTGATTTCCTGCAGGCCCTCGCTTCTCCTTTG
>Ga0179593_1460829_pt1 | contig 12498 bp, 13 predicted proteins | sample CZODoug2_1_08_16_FD_185931 | JGI IMG/M metagenome (GOLD analysis project Ga0179593, IMG submission 185931) | Vadose zone soil fungal communities from Angelo Coast Range Reserve, California, USA - CZODoug2_1_08_16fungal (PacBio error correction) | ecosystem: Environmental > Terrestrial > Soil >... | reverse complement strand
TACCCCTCCCTCCATCCTTGAACGCATCGAATCCTTTCTAAGTATAACCTCGGATCCTCTTTTTCTTTTCTGTTACGTGAATACTCTCTTCCCCGCGCAGTGTCCCCCAGTTTCATAACGTTGCAGGAAAGTTCGGGGTGCGGTTATAAATTGCGGACACTTTGAGTATTTTCATTTTTGACCTTGGCAGGGAAGGAGGGCGGCTTTTGTCCTTTCTTTCTACGCAAGCAGTGTGACGGTCCTTTCAGATGGCACTTTGCCTCTGGATTTTGGATAGCATTTACCCTTATTTCTTTCTCCCGCGTGTCCCCTTTTTCGTACTATGAGTCCTTGGACTTTATGTCCTCCTCCTTCCCCCGTCAGGGTTGTTGACGATTTCCTGTGAATGGATCGAATTCGGGATTTTGGGAACGGATTCTTTCTGTAAGCCAGTCTGCTTCCTTCCCATGATCGTTCGGGGAGTTGAACTTTCTTTTATTGGTGAGTTTTTTCCTCACTATGACCTCCCGGCGTCCCTCCGCCCCATGCTCTTACAGAGCGGCATTCTTTTTTTTCCAAACGGACTTTTTTTTCCTACCTATGATTGGAACAGGACTCGCTGGCTTTTTCTTTTTTAGGCGTTAGATTCAAATATTGCCTTCTGATTCACATCGATCCTGCCTTTCTCGTTTTTCCTTTCCCCTTCTGTGGAACTCCCCTCCCTCTCTTCTCCCCTCCGCTCGGAAAGACCTTTTACCGCGACCCCCCTAGGTGCCTTCGCGATCTAAGTGAGCTTTGATTTCTTTTCCGCGACCCCCTTTCTGTTATCCCGATCATTCTTGTCCTCTTCTTTTTCTGGAACCGTGCAGGCCGCCCTCCCCCCTCTCCCTTCCCTCAAATGCCCTGATGGCCTACTACGTTTTTTTTTTGCTCTTCGAATCCCCAATTTGACTCTCCCTTGTCCAACGCCTCTTTGGCGTCCCCGCACCTTTCCGCTGTCCGTTATAAAGACCCTCTCTGGTACATCTGCGGCACGTTTCCCGCCGCTCAGTAGATCGCACCTGGGTTGCCCCCCCCGGTTTTTTGGGTGGTGGTCTTGCGCGTTTTTGGGGCCCTGATTTCCACTTTGGGTCCTATTGCCCTTCTCGAGAGCGGCTTAATTTTCCCCAACCCTGATTCGATGTCTGGTTCCAAAGGACCCGTTCCGAGACCCTTACTGAGCCGTTTCCCTCGATGGGAATCGTCTCCCAGTTCAACATCCCCCTCTGCTGCCTACCACCCATCAGCTTCCTTCTCCGATTCCTCCCCCCCTTTTCTTGAGAGATTTCTTTTCCGGTCATCTAGTCTCCGATTTTAGATAAAGGATTAATAGCAGGACCGTTTCTATTTTCTTCCCCTTCTTTCCCAATACTCCCACCTTCCCCCTCTCTCAAGATCTCGCCCGATCAGCCGGTGCCCCTCACGTCTCAGAAGGTTCCACCCTTCCCCCTCACCTTTTTCTCCCTTCTCCCGTTCCTGTCAACCCAAATAGGAACTTTTTTTCTCTTTCCCTTTTAAGTCCCGAATCACGCCCCCAAATCGTTTGCAGTCAATCTGAGATCAAAGGAGGTAAATGGTAATCTCCCTTCCCTCCCCTTTCGAAGTCTGTGCCTTCCTCCCCCCCCCCCTGCGTTCTCGCTGAATCGTGCTTGCTCCCGCAGAGTGTGTTTCCCCTTTCCTTTACTCGGTTTACCGCTCCGCCTGGGCCCCGCCTTCAGGCAAAGTTTTTACCTGTTTTTCAAGCGGATTGTTTTCTTGATGCCCCGTCACCGCACCCCATCCCAGTCCTGATTACTTTTCTCCAGGACCCAGCGCCCCTCGTGCGTTCACCTTTTTTTTCGAATGCTCTGCTTGGTTAAATCGCGGTGTCTCAGACCGAATGCAACAGTTTTTTTTCAACAGGCTTTTCCTCGAATTCTGTTTCCCCAACTGGACGGCCCGACGCGTGGAAGTTACCCCCGACCGTCCCGAATGGTGAAGTTGCCCTTCGGTAAAAGCGTCTCTAGGATATGTTCTTTTTTTTTTTTTTTTTTTTTTTTTTTTTTTTTTTTTTTTTTTTTTTTTTTTTTTTTTTTTTTTTTTTTTTTTTTTTTTGAAGGTTTCTAGGTCCTCCGAGGGTGCGGGTCTCCCCCGCGACCCTTGATTCTTTTCTCCCGCCTTAGCCTCCTCAACGCCACTTTCTCTCACCATTCTTCCTTCCCTTCGACTTTTTGTCCATGCCAAGTTGGTGTTTCCGCTTCTTTTTTTTTCAACCACTTTCCCCCCCCCTCTTCTCGCTCTCACAAACGCTGTACTGTTCGTTTTGGCTTCCTGGCGTGAAAGAGAGTTTTCCCAGTAGGCTCTGTTCGACCGAAACTTATGATAGATTCTACACTAATAATCCCCATCCAGGAGTTGTACACCCATTTCGTTTTCTTGCTAATTACCCCACCGTGGTCCCATTTCATAACGCAAGGACGCCCCCCTTCTTTTTAAGTCTTCAGAAGGCATAGTAGCCTACGTTTCCCTCTGGATTTAAACCCTTTTGTCATCGATCCCCCCCCTTTTTAAGACGTTAACTTGACACCTTTCCCCCTTTACCTTCTCTACCCTCACTTTTTCCCCATTGAGTTCATCTTAATTCTGCGCCATTTCTTTCCCCCCCCTTCCATGAGAGGGTAAATTTCCCCTTCAGCATGCGGCCCCCCCCCTATGGACTCGAACTAGCGGTGGTTCCTTTGAATCCTCCTACGGTGCATCGCTGGAAATTACCTTTCAATAATGAATCCCCCCCTCTTGTGCCCCGCCCCGTTTTTGGCCCCCCTTCTTGGCATCAAGCCCCTCTCCTAATTGCTCCGACGAGGCTGGTTCTTCTGCTCCTTGGCCATTTTCTTTTTTGATAGGACTGTGCTCAATTATCATTCGCTTAGTTTAATAATATTCCCTTCTTTCCTCTTCATTCGGAACCCTCTTCAAGCTGAAAGATCCACCTTTCAACGAACACCACTTTTCGTTGAATTCTTCTAATTGGCTTCTCCCGAAGAATAATCTGGCCTCCCCTCCAGATTATCTCATAATTTGAAATGGCCGAAGACCATTGGAACTCCTTTTTTCTCCAGCGTTTCTTCTCGGGATAAGCCCTTCCTTTCTTTCTGCATCTTCAGACCTTCACTCGACAAATATTCGTCACCCCTTATCTAGAGAACTGCATCTTTTTATCAGGAGGATTTCTGACTCCTCCCCTCGCCATTCCCCCAATCTAGTTCCCATCGTTGTTGGTGTTTATATTTTTCGCTCTGGCGTTCTTCTCTTTTTTTCAGTGTAACATGAACTTCCCGAGCATGCCCCCCCTTCAGAGATTCTTTTTACCTTTTTTTTAGGATCAGTCCGGCTTCTACTTGCCTGCATCCTCTTTTAGATTAGGCCGTCTTCCTCCCCCCCAACTCCGCGAAAACTACCCCCCTTCCCGCTCTTTTTTCAATCCACCCCAACGATGACTGAGGGCTGCTGATTTTGAGCTGTAGAGGCCCCGAAATCCTTCCCAAGTAGCTCAGGCAACCCCCGATTTTTTTTCGAATTTTCTCTTTTCAGATTTTTCCCCTCCCTTCGAATGGTCCCCCCCTCCCTGACCTCGTTACAATCTTAATATACCTCTCCCCTGCTATCCTTCCCCTCAAAACTGTTGACCTTTCTTTTTCTTGCCAGAACCTATTGCCCCTCCCCCACAATGAGCTGTTTTCCTCTTCTCCTTTCCTTCTTCTTCCCCTTGAGCAACTTTTCCTCTTGAGGAACCTTCTCCCCCCCCAAAGGGGAATTTCCTTATTGGGAAATCTGAGAATGTTTCAGTGAACCTCCTTTTTTCTTCCTCTTAAGATATCCTGCCTAAACTTCTTGAAGAAGGTCTTTCCTTTTCCCCTCTTCACCTTTTTTTTTTTTTTCCTTACCCTTTCAAATTCTGTTACCACTTTTTTTTCCGGTTGAAAACGGCAAGGAAATGATGCTTTAATTCAGGGGGAAGACGTGCACAGTCGGTTTTTCCTCTCTTGGCAGGATCTCCTCCATTTGCTTCCGTTTGCAAGGAACAGCTCCCCCCATCTATGACAGTTCGACCTCTTTTTCTTTTTTTCGAATTTTTCTTCCCTCGGGTTTTTTTTTCCTGACCCTTTACTTCCCCATTGAATGAATGGCTCCCCCCTCCGATCGCCTTTCTCAAAAATTTGTTTCCCCCCTTTGGGCACCTTGACTTTCCCGCCGAAGAGCTTTCCCTCCCTTTCGGTCTCGAACAGAGCACCTTTCTTTCTGTGATACGCCCGCTGGGTCTTGTCCCAACATGGCTTCCCTTCAACACTCCCTCCGTTATCCCCTCCATCCTAATAGTGTACGGACCTCTTAGATTACCCCCCTTATTGTTTTAAATTCCCCCCGTCGATGCTGAAGAAGAATTGTGTTTCGCACATATATTCCAGGATTTTTCCTTCTGCGATTCTTTTTTTCCTTTCCTTTTTCTGGTCTTTTATTTCTCCCTCTGTCCGTTCGAGGAGGCCACCCTTACCCCTCGACCATATCAGGACCCACCCTGTGTCGCTACTACAACCCCCTTTCGCTGGTCCCTTTACCTTGTTGATACCCGGCTTTTTGTTATGAAATGAAACCCATTCCTCTTTTTTTCAGCCCCCGCCCTGATGAACTCTTCCCCCGCCCCCCAGAGCGGGGCCTCTTAGTTTCAGGATGACCCCTGCGTCCCTCCGCGAAGATCTCCTATTTCCCTCCGAGCGGCTGGCCTCGACAAGCTTTTTCCCGCCCTTCAAATTACTTTCTGGCCTTTCTGTGATTTCACCCCGTATAGAAAAATACTCATCAGGGAACCCCTTTCCCCTTCCCAAACCTTGTCCCCTTCCCTCTTCCTGGAAACTCTTCGCCCTTCCCCGATGAGGGAAAGTACATTGATTTTTTGAAGTTGCCAGCACCCAGCTTTTTTCCTCTGGCCGGTTTTCCTTTATCGCTACCTCCATGTGCGGTCTTTTCTTTACGGCCAGGGAGCAACTCGATAGATGGCACAGATTTCGACGGGATCCGATTTCCCTCTTCCGCGCCCGCTCTTTCCACCCCAGGTTTTTCCTGGTGACAGCTTTCTTTTTGTATCGGCATACCCCTCTGTTGGCCAAACTACTTCTTCCGGTTTGACGCTCGCGAAGAAATTGATTGCGCATTTTTTTCGGATTTTTCCTGTACTTTTTCGTTCTTACCGCTCCTTTTAGGCGATGATAGTGAGCGGATGCGTTTCCCCGGATTGGCCTGAGATTTCCTCCCTTCCCTCCCCGCACTGCCGAGTACTCCTCGTCTCCCCTCTGGCGCTAAACTGAGTCCTTTTTAGGGCTCCCCCCCCACGTTCCCCTGCTTCTACCCTCGAAGATTCCTTATAGTGCTTTCCTTTTTCCTGCGGCTACGGCGTTAGTTCTTTGGACCTCTTTTTTTGACACATTGCTATTTTTCCGCCGCGGATGGTTTTTGCGGGTTGAAACTTTCATTTTCCTTGAAATCGAGGCGCACTCCTTCACCTTGCGATTCAGAATTTCTTCTTTTCTGCAGGCATCAAGTGATCTGAGGTCATTCTCCAAGCAGCCAGAGCCGGGCTTATCCTATTTTCTTTTCTGTCCTGTCTCCACTGGGAGACCCCCACATCCTTTTTCCCCTTTACGATCAAATGATCCCTCTCCTTTCCCTCCAGTTGTTTGTTTTCTTTCATGATCTTCTTTTTTTCCTCCCCTTCATTTCTTCTTCTTGAACTCTGTAAGCCCTTATCCAGAATCTTTTTTCCGTTTCCTTTTCCGGCTAGTTAGAGTAACTCCCCCTCCCCCTGCACTAACGCCGACCCAGCAAGGAATCACGTCTTTCCTTTTTTCCCCCGGTCTGCTCCTATTTAGATTTCATACTCTTCTTTCTGTAACTTTCCCAGCCTCATGCGCGCGCCCTTGGTTCCCCTCCGGGACACTCGAGAAGAGGAAATCTTCCTCCCCCCCCATCAATCGCTCTCCCGGACACCGACTCTCCATTCCCCCTCAATCGTTCTGTAGACATTGCTTTACCCCTCCCACTAGGTAGCATGCCTTTGTCTTCTCCTTTAGGGAATGTTCCCCCTTCCCCACCCCAAACTTTCCCCCCGATCACAGACCTGTCTTCATAGAACTTCAATATCCTTATGGCCCCCCCGTTACACTTATGCCCCTCCCTCCCCCCCCTTTTCTTCTCACCCCAATTTCCCCTTTTCTTTCAACTGCTAGTTCCTTTTTGACTCATTTTAACGGAAAAACATTTTTCAGTTGTCATTCCCTCTCTTTTTTTTCATCATTGTTCCCTCTCTCCCCCTCTCATGTATCCCCCTGAAGGCTTTTTTCCGTTCAACTGAATTGAGGCGCCCGCCTCAAGCGCACGGCCGCCCGTTTCCCCGCCAGTTTGCAAATAGGTTTTTTCCCCCCCCCCCACCCCCCCCTTCCCTCCTTTCGTCGCCTGAGGCCCGCGTGCCTGCCCTTTGGTAAGGGAACCTGGCCCCCGCCCCGCGCTCTTTCGATCGGGATGCACCGCCATCCCCCTCAGGCTTCTTTTTCAACAGGGTCGGCAGAGTCTTTTTTCGATTCGCGGATGGGGTACCTTTATGCCTAGTTTCTTCCTCCTCCTTGTGTTCCAAATATCTTTTCTGATTCTTCCGCAGGTTGTCAGGGACCTTGGCCGGTCCATCGTTTCCTGGGTCCGTGCCGACCCCTCTTTCTCTCATATTTATAAAGCTGTTGTTTTAGCCAAGCGACACCCCTTTTCCAGAGGATTGGTCGCGACGTTTTGCTTGAGACCCTATTGAAAACGCTTTTTTTCCCGATTCCCACTCGCCCTCCTTATAAGTTGAAGACTTTTCCATTGCCCGGTCTTTCGCGCCCCCAAATCCCTCCGCACTCCGATGTCCAGACCCCTCCGGGTGTTTCACAGCCTTTTTTTTTTTTTAAACAACTACTCAAATCTGACGTGCTGAGTTCCCCCAGTCCGCCTGGTGAAGGTGTCACTTCCTCTTGCGATCCTTTTCTTCCCCCTTTCCTTATGTCTAAGAACAGATTGTCTCTTTTTTTCTTTTCCGAAATAACAAGTTTCCCCTCATTCAGGGTTTTACACGACTCTGGTTATCCCTTTCCTTTCCCTTTTTGAGTCCAAGGTGAGCCTCCCTCGGCGCACGCGTTATTCTCCTCATCCCCGGAAAGTAGCAGGTACGTTCTTTCTTTCCCGCTGGTCCTGTCCCCTCCTTCTGAGACTAAATTCCCGCGGATCCTCACAGGAACCCGGCTCATTTTTTACCCACCTGATCTCCCCCTCACCTTCCTTGCGTTACGCGATCAAGTTTGGCGATTCCCCCTTTCTCCCAGCGATGACTTCTTCAAGGACTTCAATTCTCATCTTCCCCCTCTATGGACATAGAAAGTCGCGTTGGTATCTTTTGCACTCCCCCCTTCCCACCTAGTGATAGCGGCAACACTTCCCCTCTTATATTCACTCTCCCCCCTAGGTGGGGAATCGTTCCTCTTTTCTCCCCAACTGTCCCCCCTTTGGCACCTCGCGCGCCTGAACGGCTCCCCTTCTGCAAGCGGAACGGATGTTTTTTTTTATGGGAATTACCGCTGTTCCCCCCCCCCCCCCCCCTTAATGTTAGTTCCTTCCTTTAGTCAGGTGTCGCTGAGAATACCTTTTTTTTTCCTCCCTTCTTTTCTGTCCGCCGCGGGCACCCTGCGGAACGTGACTGAATGTACCCCCCCTTGCCCTACACAGTCACGCCTTTTTTTCTTCCCGTAGCTACTTTTGCTTTCTTCCCTGCTCCTCTTTTTCTTTTCGTCAAGACAGCCAGCCCTTTCGCGCAAGTATTCCGGCCCTTGGGGAATCTCGAAACCCTTCGTTCTCGTTCGCGTCTTAATGATATATCGGATTGTCCCTCCCTCGCCGGCGAACTATTTCGTTTAACCGCCTCCTGGTTGCATCCTGATGAAATCTTCTCTGTTCCCTCACGCCCCTCATTTCCCCCCTTCCCCCTTGAGAGATTGGGCTCTGCATTTTCCCTTCCGTTGAAGCGCTGAACCGCTTTGTGCTCCCAGAGTTCCTTTCCTTTCGTCGGACTCAGGTTATTTCTCCTTTTCTCCCTCCCCTACTAGAGATAAGGCCTCCGTCGAAACCGCTCCGACCCCTTCCCTTTTCCCCAAGTCTCCCTGGCTGCATCCGTTGTTTTCCTTTTCTGTGCTGCTAGCCGAGCGTCGCGGCGATGGAATTCACAAATAAGTTACGGCACCCGACTTTTTTTGTAGGTCCCTCTTTTTCTCAGTTCCTCCTCTTCCCTTGTTTTACAACGAGGCTTGCCACTGCTCCCCACGATCAACTTTAATAAGTCCTTACCCCCCCGTTTTCCCTTTCAGTGACGCTGCCCTCCCCCCTTTTGCCGCTTGCCAATTCTTTGCCGTTCACGCGCGACAGGACGTTTTCCCCCATTGTTGACTCGAATTGTTTTTTGAATTCTTCCCCCCCTCAATCTTGGCTTCAGGAGTGACCTTCTTTTTTTTTATGATTGTCTCCTCCCTTTCATAGGAAGGCTAGATCCCCCTCCCACACTTCTCTGCCTACGGTTTCCCGCCAGCTTTCTTTTCCCCCGCTCCATAGTCTATTTCTTCCGCCCTCTTTCTCGCGGGCGCCGGAATCGTGGCTTGTCCTTTTTCAACTCCCTTTCGTGTAAACGTGACGCTTTCCTCTCTGTTTCTTCTCCCTCTTTCGGAATTTTTTGCCCGGCTCCGACCGGTCCGGCGTTCTCTGTGGTGAAGCTTTTTCCACTTTTTTCTTTCCTTGGCGTGCTCTCGTCCCCTTTCCGGGGACTGAATTCTTGCACAAGCAGATCTCAGTGGACCCTCCGCAGGCGCTTGCGTGTTGAATTTTGCCTGATCCCTCAGAGCGAACCTTTCCTTTCTCTCAACCACTGCTCCCGTCTTTTCCACGGCTGCAAACTCACCATTTCCCTTCCCCTTTTTCAAGAACTCACTTCAGAGTTCAGGGTCCCTATCAGCATCTGTACGTTTTTCCCCGCTTTTGAAACCCCCACCGGATCCTTTTACCCTTCCCCCTTGATTCCGCTCTTGGTTCCGCGCCATCCACCTTCTTTTCTTCATTAGTGACTTTTGCCTGCCTTAACCCCTTTTTTGGAATCGCACCCGGTCCTCTAGGCCTTCCTCTCATCCGCGCCCCTCATACCCTTTTTTCCCTTTCTTCCGCTGGGACTAACTGTCCGGACAATGTCCCCGGGATGATCCTGTGGGTTCTTTGCACCGGACCCTCTTCTTCATTCCAAACCCAATTACCTTTTTCCCCCGACCCTGACGAGACCCTCCTTCAGGCCAAAACCCCGGGCGCTGCCGGTAGGAGGCATCGCTTTTTCCCCCCCCTCCGAGAATTCCCTTGAATTGACCCCGTCCTTCGACTGGAGAAGGACCCCCTTCAGATTATTGGTGCGCTTGTTACGTGGTTCCCCCTCGAGCTGCTTCCCCTTTTTTCTCCCAAAAGTTGACTTCCCGGGGGGGTTACCAGGTTCTCCTTTCCTAATGGCCCCGACTCAGGAAGAGTTTCCCCTCCACTTCTTCGGTGCTTCTTCGGTGAGAACAGACTTCCCCCAGCCCTTTTCCTTCAAGGCAGAAAAGAATGATCTCTTTGGTTTGAGAAGGACTTTTATTTACGCCATTCTCTCTTCCCCCTTTCAAACCCCAATGTTGCAGTGACCGCTGGTTTCCTGTATTCCGCCCCCCCTTTCCTCTGCACTGGAGAATTTATTTTGGCAATCGTCTTTCTTTTGGAGGCTGGAACTTTGCACTTTTCGAGCGCTTATCGTTAGCGGAGAGTTTACGGTTTCTCTTGATGGGAGGGGTCACTCCCAGCTTCTCGAGGTCCCTCCTTTTTTCGATACTCCCCTCATTTTCTACTCTGGGCGCCCCCCCCGCAGGCTCACTGAAGCTCTTGAACTAGGATGTCGACGGCTGGGGCCATTTTTTCAAGGCCCGTTAGCCTTCCGATGTTCCGAGTTTCCCCTGTTGCCCTTTTGCGCCCGCTTTTGGTCGCCTAACGTTTTTTTCCCCCAGCGCTTCCTTGGCAAGCGCTCGCGCTCCCCCCCCCCCCTTTCCCCCGCGGACACCTGCATCCTCTGGGACAGGAGATCTCCGTGACGGATCTGACGCGAACGATGCCGGGCCTATGCCCCCGTCTTTTATCCTGCGTTTTCCATTTCCCTACCTTGCTGCATCAATATCGGTGACCCCTTTTTCTCAAATCTCATATCTCCTGTTGTGTTGAGAGTCTGATTTTTTACCCTTGAACGATGATTTTCGTCACGTCCGTCTTCTAAAGGAATATGACGTCACCTTCCCAGAGTCGACACCTCCATCCTTCTATCTCATTCCAGAAAGGACTAACTGCTGGATCTCTTTTTTCCCTTTGCGACGAGGGACTCCTCATTCGCGTGTAGGAGGAGCGCGCCATCAGATCCAGGGTCCCTCCTTTGGAGCTCCGCGACATCTTTTAACACCTTACGTCTTCCCTGCTCCCCATTTGAAAAGCGTACTCCCGTTAGTTCCCCCCCCCCCCCCATCTCGGTTCGTTTTCTTTCTTTTGTCCCATATTCAATATTATCTCCCTTTTCGTAGGCACGGGCTTCCTCGCCGCTGTTTTCTTTCTCACCTCTCAAACCGTCCAAACTCTCCGTCCCCCATCGCCTTCAAATGACGCCGTTTCCCTAAACGTCTGCCGTTTCCAATCCGGACTTATCTTCACCCATTTTTCCCATTCTAGTAAAACCCAACTCCCTGCTCCTTTTCTTTGAAAAGATGATCCCGATCATCTTTCCCACTGGCCGTTGTTCTAATCCCGTCTTCTGATCAGCAGTTTCTCGCCCATTCCCATTCTTGCTCCTTGCGTTAACACGACATCGGTAAGCCCACTGTGCGACACTTCGCCCTGTCTAGTGTGGAACAATTCCTCGGTACGCCCCCCGCAAATGCGGATACCGCTCCTGGGCACTGTTGGTAGGTCAACTTTTCCCTTCCTTCTGATGTTTTTGATGCCCCGTCACGTCCATCCCCTTTTTCCGTTACCCGATTTTTTCGGCGAGAGCTTTTGCCGCTCGATCTCCTCTTGGGGTCACACCTCGAACTCCCCTTCCCTTCCTCTTTGTCTCGGGCCTCTTTCGAGAAGGGCCCCCTTTTCTCCTGAGAATCTGTTCGCAGCACCCCCGGATATGGTCTGGATCCCAATCTGGCCTGAGTTGACCCCCCTCGGCGGGGCTAAGTCCGAGGATATTTCTCCTTCAGGCCCCTCTTCCCAATCTTTCTGTAACCCCCAGAGGTCTCTTTCCCCGCCCTGCTGATGTAATCGATTCCCCCTCCGCCTCGCCAACCCTGGACCTAGTCCTACCCCCCCCTTCCGCTATGACTTTGGCCCTTCCCAGAAAGAGGGTGTCCTTTTTCCCAAGGTACCATGCTCGACCTCTACCTTTGAGTGAGTTTTTCTTTCACTCGCCTGGGACCTTTTTCCAAGCCTACCAGCCACGGTCGGTTTCTGTTCTCTTCCCTTCACCTGTAGCGCTTCTCTCACCCTTCAGGTGCCCCGCTCCTGCCGGCCGTTTCTGCGTCTTTTGGCCTTAAGGGGCATCCGTTTTTCCTCGCACCGAGTTACCTCCCCCCAACAGTTCGCGGACCCGGTCCTCTTTCCTGGTTCCTGGCATTCCTCCGACCTCCCGAAATCCCGTTTTTCCCTTTTCCTTCCCGTTTTCTCCCCAATTTTAATGCATGAGTTCTCGCCCCCCTTGCGTTAAGACGATAAGTCCTCCAGGCGATGAAGCGTTTTTTTGACAAGGAATTTCCAGAAAGCCCCGAGGAAAATCCCGCTGGCCCTTCCCTCTCTTTTGGGCGATGTTCTCCCAGCCTCCCCTAGGAGGTGATCGGGCAATATCCCCTCTATTTCATTTACTGACCACTGTGATGATTCCCCCTCTCTGGTTCGCAACAATTTGCAATTGTGCCCCCACAATCCCCTCCTGCAACGGCTCATTTTTTTCCAGCGCGTGGAGGTCCCCCTCGTTTCCCTTTCAAACCATGTTTTTTTCCTTTCTTTGATAATACCTCATTTTCCCGCTTAGATCATAATAGTTTTAAGCCTCGGGCCGGTGCATGAGGAACTGCTTTGACACTTTCACTTTTCTCCCTTTTCCCCTCACGATCAGCTTTCATTGCTCGATCATTTTGGGATTCTTCATCTTTTTGAGCCACTTCTTTAAGAACCCGCCTCTTATAGGCTTTTTACTATGCGGCCCTCTCGAGTCGCGAGGCGTGCGACTTCTCTGCGGCTCCTCCTCACTCAGTACCGCCCAGCTTTTTACCCAGACTTCTGTCCTCAAAGAGGGGCATGCGCGAAGCGTCTTGCCGGGCCATGCCAACTCCTCTGCCA
>Ga0179593_1406591_pt1 | contig 12498 bp, 9 predicted proteins | sample CZODoug2_1_08_16_FD_185931 | JGI IMG/M metagenome (GOLD analysis project Ga0179593, IMG submission 185931) | Vadose zone soil fungal communities from Angelo Coast Range Reserve, California, USA - CZODoug2_1_08_16fungal (PacBio error correction) | ecosystem: Environmental > Terrestrial > Soil >... | reverse complement strand
GACCCTCTCCACCGACGAGACCCATGACCCCTCGTCCCTTCGAGTTTTTCATCGTTGAATGGTCGCAGGTTGAGAATTGGTACCAGGTTGAAGCCCACAGCTCTTCGTCCCTCGCCCTCCCCTCCCTTTCATGGTTGCAAAGGCCGATTTCCCCCTGAGTCAGTAATTCCCCCGCGTTTGCTTCCCTGCACCATTGCAGATGTTTTCCTGATCTTGGATGACTTACGTGAAACTTGACGTGATGCCTTGATACTCTCGGCTTTTCCCCCCAGTGCGGTACATGGCCTCACATACTCTTTTTTCTTCCTTATTTCGGGCGCAATTCCATGTTATCCCTCTGGATGCGGGTGTGGGTTGTTGGCTTCCCCCTCATGTTGACTTTTTCCTTTGTCCCCAAGGTTGATAAAGTCGAGCAATGTCGATAGGTAGTTTTGATAGTAGAGTTTGGTTTCTTCCCTCTTTGAGCAACTTGCGCTCTGATCCTCCCCCTTTCCCCCGATCACTTTGTATGTTCTAACTATCTGTTGGTTTTCTCGAGATTTGTTCGACTTCCCATTAATGCTTCTGATCCCAGATTACCCCCCGTCCCTATATGAACAATTTCACCACCTCGTTCCCTCTTGCCCCTTCTTCCTCAGCATCGCCGCGCCACTCGCCAGCTTTTTTCTTTCATTCAGTCCGGAGGGCAAATCCCCGGAAAACGTATCTCTAGTGACCTTTTCTTCACTCTTTCATTCCAACCCCAGTCTTTGTTTCCTGTAGTTACTTCATGTCCACCGTGCGACACTTTCTCTCCTGACGCGTCCCCTCTTCCGGTCCACTGTGGTCGAGCATCCGAAATGTTTTCGACCGTGTTGCCCTGACTTTTTCCGCACCTTTAACCCCCCCGATGCGGGCCCTGTTTTTACCTACTCGGGTCAGTTTTTTCCACCTCCCATGACTCGTTTTGCGTGGCGTTTCCCCCGGTGTCGTTTCTTTCCTATTGCATTCGTGCCGCAGTTACCCCCGTACGTTCCAAGATTTTTTTCCACGACGTTTGACCCTCTTTCGGGTTCACACGGTTTTTGTCTCGATACCGTCTCTGATGCCGTCAATCCCCCTGGCACCTCTTTGAGTATCTCTCTATTTCTCGCTCGGGCTTTCCCCAATGATCCAGACCAAATTACTACTGGGGGTATATTCTCTTTCGATTTAGGGAGTTTTGCCCTGTTTGTCGACGTAGAACGGTTTGCGTAGCTCTTTTCTTTCGTTCAGCAACCCGCTCATTTTCAAAGTTTAAGATCACTCCTTTACATTTCCCCTCCAAGTCCCATTAGCAACTGCCCCCTGACCCTGAGCGGGCCCTCCTGGAGTGTGCCCTAATGTTCCCCTCGTCCCGCTCTTTCGCCCTCCCCAGGCAGTTATGGGTACTTTTTCTTCAGCACGCTCCGATAGACAGCTCTCTTATTTTGCAGTCCCGATTACCGGCTTGACGCGCCTCACTTTTCCCCCCCTTTTAGTTGCTGAGCCTTTCACTCGTCGCGGCTTTGCAGCCTTAATCCTCCTGAGAATGAGGTACCGGCTCTGAATCCCACATTCCCCCCGTGCTGTATTGCACAAGACATTACCCCCATGTTTGCAGAATGGCGCAACAGTGATTTCACCTCTATTCCCTTTTAGTTAGCGATCCCTTACCTTATTTGATAAGCCTCAATGATTCCCCTGGGCGGAGCCCCTGTGCCTATGATCCGGCCCTCACCTCCCTCCATCGTTCGGCTTGGGTTCTGGCTATCTTACAGAGCTAGCAGCAGATGCGCGTGGCGAGTTGTTCGCCCGGATTGCCCGCCCCGCCGTTCGTTTTTTACAACCCCCTCGCGTGATCATCTTAAGACCTGGTGATCCCAGTCTGACCTCATGACCTTGAATGGCCTGGATATATGGGACTATCTTGCGTTACTACATGCCGCGTTGATTTCATCCCCTCATGGCTTATCGTGGTTGACCCTTCCGCTCCTTTGCCTTTGCGTCAATCCTTCCCTCAAAGTAATTCTCTTCCTTTTTGCGGAGTTGGCGTCTCCTTGTGCGTACCGAAGACTGGTCGCCCACAATTTTTTTAGACCCTACAACCCCACTCCCCTGAATTTCCCCTTGGTTCTAATTCTACTGCTCGCTGGAAGGACTGTTGGCCTCAGCCTTCCTTTCAAGGTCCACCCTGGATTTATGAATTTCCTTCATCTGCATTCCGCTCATCTTTATTTCTTCCCGGGCTCGACCTATACCCCCTCTTCACGGGGATAATTTGGCCACTGAACCAAAATCTCTTTCTTTCTGGATTTAGTCCGACATATGTCGCCTCTTGGACCCCTCAAGTTCTCAGTCGCTTATTCCTTTTTCTAAAACTTATACAGGACGACCCTCCTGTGGTGATGCCCCATCCACCACTACGAGGGATATTTTCTTCCCCTCCAGACCCCCGAAGTACCTTTCCCCGTTTCCCCCCTGCCATGTGATCGGACTTTTTTCCCAGGATTGGTCCCTTATTTTTTCACCACCTGAGAATGCCTGTCCGGCTCCTTCCCCTCCCCGTCTTGGCTTTCCTCTTTTTTCCTGCGCGACGTTTCCTTTCCTGCGCCTCCCTCCGTTTCTCCCTTTCTTAACAGGCATTCTTCCCCTTTCAAAACCTCGTTCCCTTTTTTCCGTTTGGCGACTGTAGTCCATGTTTTTCCCCCCGTCAGTCGGGCAGTCGTTGGAAGTCCATAGGCGGCCGGGACAACCTTTCCACCCCTCTGGTTCCTTCTTCAATTCCCCCTGCTTGTCTGCGACGTTCGTCCAGGTCCTCCGTTTTATCCGGGCTTCCCAGACGCTGCGTACCACTTCCCGGCCGGATTTGGAAAGACACCTTATTTTCGAACGGTCACTCAGATCTTGCGCAGATCTCATAATTTTCAACGAGGAGTCCATTTGAACTCTATCCTCCGGGTCCTGTTCATGATCCCAACATTCCAAAGCTGTCTTGCGTCAGACTCTTTCTCTCTCTTCCCTTTAATGTTGTTTAGAGCGGCTTTTCGAGCAGGATTTCTAATCCTTAGTCTCTCGTTGTTTTCTCTTTGTTTCCGCATCATGGTGTTCTAGTAATGTGCTCTTTTGGCACATTTGACAATCGTGCCCTTCCCCCTTCATGTGTATTGGTTCGAGTCTCCTTTCCTTGGGTAAAGTTTTTTTCCGGTGTGTTTTTTGTCCTCTCAGTGTCGCCTTTGAATTGTTCCTCAGCGTTAAAAAGCCAAGCTTGAAATCCCTTAGGACTTCCGTTACTTTCTCCTCGGAACATGTGTCTTTTTCCTCATGACTCGATGAGTTCCTGGCTACCGCTGCCCCCTTTTTTCTTATGAGAGCTCCTTCTTGCCATCGCTTCTTCGTGACTAAAAACAGCCTCCATTGAACTTCTCGTCCGCGGATGCTTTTGGTGAAGGTGCTCTTGAGACCCGGATCGGTCTCAGTAGTCGGAGCATAAGAAACTCGGCGGCTCTTGAGAGTTCTCGTCTACAGCCTCATCCGACGAGGCGCAGTCCTCTTTTTAAATACCCCTCAGTAACTTTCCGTTCAGTCCGTGGCGTCGGGCGATGTCCAACAGCTGGCGTCTCCCCCACGCAGAAAATTCGTTGTGTTTTTAGACTCCCCTCTCACCGTGTGATGATGCATTCCAACCCTGCGTACATGTTAGGTCTTAAAGTCGTCGTCATCGGCAAGACTTCAGTATTTACCGTCCGTTTTGACTTCTCCTTTTCCTTGTCATTTCTGGCGCCCCTGACCTCGTCCTCTTTTGCTTTTTAGCGCCCCGTAGCCGACGTTCAGTCGGGGCTCATGTAGTTTAGTCCTTCCGAAATCCAGGCTTTTTAGGTCATGTTTTCGGCCGTCATCCTCTTCCCTTTTGTCCTTTTTTCCCGACAGTATTGCGCCCTTTTCCCCCCTTCCGAGTGAACAGTAGGTGCGGAACTCAGTGAAATGACTGTGCCCTTTTTTCTTACCCTACCCCATGTTTTTGTCTACCTCCCTGGTTAAAAAGAGAGTGATTACCCACCTCTCCCTTACTAAATTTCCTGTTTTCCGGATTGACTCCCTAATTAGTAGCAGGTTTTGGCCCCCCCCCCCACCCCCCCCCCCCTCTCAGTTTTGCAGGTCGGCCCCAAACCCGGTCAGTAGTTCCCTGCCCTCTCCCAGTAGATTTGCAGCCCCTTGTCCTCCCAGGAGGGTTTTTCTCACCATTTTCTTACGCAACTCTTCGGTTGTTTCGAGGTGGACGTCCTTTCTTCGGTTACTAATGAACAACTCGTTCCAGCGCTCTTCTCGATCGTTCTTTTTAAACTATCGCCATCCAAATAGTGTTCCTACCCCGATCCTTTGCTGGCGGTGATTTTGCCCCGGATATGTCCCGGAGTTTGCTGCACGATAATGCATGACAGTTCTTTTCCAGGTCTTACCTCTCGGTCCGGCCATTAGTCTGGCTAGGATGTACTTTCTTAAGATGTCAACACACTTAGCATCTAAAAATGGGGTCCAGCATTCACAGACAACTTTGACGTTTTTTCCCGGGCAAGAACAGTAGCATTCTATGATTCACGTCGGTCTTAACCCCCTGTTTCTTCCGAGTTCCCTACGAACCATTTTCGGACCTTTCTTTCGTGACGACGACTAGTCCCTCATCCTTCCTTTCTTTCGAAGCTCGTTTTGCGTTTCGCATTCCTTTTTTCCGCACCCTCCTCCCCGACCCCCCCAGACTCCCTTTTGTAGGGCTGCCCCCTTGCGCGCAGGAAGCGGCCGCCTAGCTCTTCTCTCCTTAGCTGTGTGGGCGGTCTTTTCCCCCCCTCTTTTCAGCGGCCTTTTAAAATGGCGATTTGGAACGCTTTTCCCCTGACTTTCAACGTGGGGACCGTGGCAAGCTCTTCCCGGCCCTAACCGTACTCTTAAGTGGTTATGAGACATGGTCATGTAGCCGAGCTCACCCCCTGACTCTTCTATATCCTTTCCTTTCCGGTCGTCTACCGGTTTGACCCTCCCGTTGCTATTTTTCCCTCTCGAGCCACAAACTGCCCCTGACCCAGTTCCCCTTTCTGAATAGTGTAGATTCCCCTTTTCTGGGACGGTCTACGCTTACTTTTTAATTGGAACCACTGGTTCCCGTGCGCTTGGCCTCCCCTGCCCTCTTATGTTTCCGTTTGGCCCGACAGACCTCTCGCGTAGCAACAACCCTCTTGCCCCCTATCGTGGTGTTCCCCTGTGGGTGCCTGGCACCAGCTTCCGTTCGATGCTCTTACACGCCGTTCTTGGTGTCCTTAACTGGTCCCCTGTCGCACGGTTCACGCTTTCCCCAGGATGTACCCGCAGTCCCCCAACCGGGACGGTCCATGACTGAACTCTTCCTGCCCATACCGTTGGTTTTTCGTCCTTTTGCCAGTACTTCAGGCCCGGTCCCGAGTTCCCGTCCCTCTTCCCCGGCTTTTCCTCGATGTCCATTGTTTGCCCTCTCAGATTTTTCCTGTGCAAGCTTGAGTGTTATTCCCTGCAGAAGAATTGGAAGTTCTGGAGAGAAACCAGTCTTCTGCCACATCACATTCGGTCACCAACCATTCCACTGGTCCTCCCCTCCTGTTATAGCAGCTCGCTGAAAGTTGCCCCGAGGCTTTGACCCCTCACAACACAGCCTCTCCTCTCCCCCCCCTATGTTTTCGTTCGTCCTTTTTCTAGGTTCCAGACAGTCACTCCTCCTTTCCCCGGCCTTTCAATTTCCGGTTGCTCAGGATTTCGCCCTACGCCGTTCTCCCCCCTTGCTACTGTCGCGGCATGTTACGAGCTCTTTTGGACAAGACCTGTTGAGGTTATGCAGTATTTCCTCACTAAGGGCTTTCCTCTGTCACTGTCCAATGCTGCAACAGTTCGTGTTGAGTCTGTCTCCTTAGGACGCTTTTCTTCCCTAGGCCCAGTTTCCCCTCTTTATTAGGCGGTATTACATCTGATGCGCTGTTGTACTCCCCCCTTTTCCAAGCCTCAACTCTTAATGCACTCGCCGGACTTTCCTTGGTGTCTCTCCTTCTGTTGCGATTGTTTTCCTTTTCAGGTTATTACGATCTTGGTTCCTTTAGTGAAGTATCAACAATGGATTTTCCCTCCTCCCTCCTTTTTTTTGCTAGAGACTCCCTGGTTTTCTTTCTTCCCCTCCGTTTTCACGCTTTCTCTGTTAATTAATGTGGAAGATCAACCCTCTTGCAACCCTTCCCTCTTTTTCGTGACCCCCCCCCTGTCTTCTGTTCCCCGTTCTCTCTGTCCTCCGTTTTTTTCTTTCATGCCCATTTTCCCCGCGGCTGTAAATATACGCCGTCCTCTTCCTTTGGAAATGCCTATTTTCCGACAGGGTATTTTCGTTGAGCGGCAGAACCACGCTAGCCTGTTGTGGTTTGTCGAGTCCATTTTTCCCGGACCCCAGGCTCTACATTTCCTCTTTCCTATCCTATCGGCTTTCTTGTCCCCAAGAGCGACGGTACCCTGGCTGAATACTCCTTGGTATCCTTCATCTTCTTTCCCCGCAAATTTTTCCTCCCAGGCTCTTCAGTGCCGAGCTTTTCCCCTTTACTGTCGACGTCCTGTCTTTTCCCCAGCCACCTCCCGCAAATGTCTAGTAGTGATAGCTATCTCCGGGGTTTATGACCGACTCGAGCAACTGCTTACCCCTCCGCGCCCGTTCTGCCTTCCAGGACTGGTGGTGAATTTCGCTTTTGCAGGGCATCTCGGGTTCTCCATTTTTAGAACTCCCTTCCTTTTATGTCCGCGTCCCTGTCCACCCCCTCTCCCTGTCCAATACATAGGGCTGAGCTTCTCCCACCGTTTAATTGCCAACTCGGGCCCTCCGAGTCACTTGCTCCCTTGCATTTCAATTGCGACATTGTCCAAATATTGAACCCCCGGTCTCTCTCCCTACCTGCTTCGCTTTCTTTACTTCCGGAATGGTCACGGCGACATGGGTTCACTTCGTAACCTTCTGACCTTTGTTCATGTTTCCTTCCTCGCATCCATCTTTCCCCTTCAAAGCGTGGTACCGAGCATACTCCGTTTCTCGTTTTCCCCTGACTTTTCTCATTCTAACCCCCCCTTAACCGGTTGGACAAGTTGAGCTATCTTGCCTTCCACGAACCCCCTTCTTCAGGATGTGACGGCCACATCTGCACGGTTGCTTTTCAAGGTTCCTGAGATGAGTTTGGAGCCAGTCCCACAAAACCCCCCCCCCCCCCCCCATAAGTTCACAGTTTTGGGCTTCTCACGACCTCCTTTCCTGCTCCACTGTTTTGTGGTCGCGATCGGATTTCACTTTCTTTGTCAACACGCTTTTCATCCCCTTGCCAGTCCCTTTAAGCCTCGTAATCTCTTCGTTTCCTGTCCAGGTCCTCCTTTGACCCAATTATCTTCTGTTTTTATATGATGACGTTCTCCTCTGGTCTTGTCCCCCATGTTTATCGTCCGTTCCCGGGCGCACGGCTTTTGCCTTAACTTTTCAACGTTAACAGCTTTGAATTTTCCCTCCCCCCTCCAGAACCGTCTCGTTATAATGGAGAGGTCCGTGTCTTACCTGTTCTTGCTCTCTCCGATTTCTCCCCCGGACTTTTTGGCGCTGGTGCTGAGTGTTAAGACTAGAGAGATTCCTCGCCAGTTTTTTTCCTTCGGTACCGAAGATGGCGTCAGAACTGGCCCATTGAGTTCCTGGCCTTTCCCCTCGGTCCCAGTCATTGCGACTCCTGACAGTCTCCTGCAAGACTGCACGTAATAACCCTTTCCCTTTCTTTATGCAAGAAGCGCTTGACCCCCATGTTTGATGAAGCAATGGCAGTCCGTTTCTTTCCATTAACCTCCCCGCTCCGCTCTGCCGAGACCCTGTAAATCTCTTACAGGTATGAACTTATTCGTGCGAACTTAACTTGACAAGATCTTTCTGGGAAACATTTAACCTTCTGTCTAAAGAAGTGGTTTAACGCTCTCGAGTCCCTCTCGCGGAAGAGGTTGTCGATTCTTTTAGAATACCCCTCCCGGGTCTTCCCTATCTAGATCCAACCAAAGTGGTTCTCCCCCGCATTGTGTCCTCTCTACTCTTCCCTTGCTTCCCCGGTGCTTCTTCTCTAATTTCGATCTTTCTACTACCGCACCGCTTGTCCTTGGCGTACCTCCTTTGCACCTTGAATTTTTCTCCCTGCCTGCGTGTATTCAACTCCTTCTCCCGTGAAGTTTAAGTGTTGGCCTTTAGTGAGGCGCTTCACTCTATCCGGTCTTGCGTTCCCAGACCTCCGCATACCCCCCCCCCTCCGCCCGGGAGTTCGCATCCCCATTGGCAGAGATGGTAAGACTTTCTCGCTGCCTTCCCCCTTGATTGAGCCCAGTTTTTCTTGCCCGTCCGGCCTCATGCATGAGCCTATATTACCTCTTCGCTGACCCCCCCTCCCTTGCTTATCTCTTTCTTACTTCGTCTACTGGGCGCCCTTCACCAAAGAGACTTCTCCGGCTTGCTCTTCCTATGTCCTCCCTCTGCAACTCCTTTCAGTCGTCCTTAAGTCCTATTGACGATGTTCCCCGTGACTTTGAGTTTTCCCGTCCGCGTTGCTTTTGCTTTGAATCCCCCGCCGCGGGCTTTTCTTTTCTACCCTACCCCTATGGTATGCTATTTTCCCTCCGAGTGCTGCCCTTCTCAATTCCCCTATGTCTTCCGGCTTTGACAGTTCTTTTCAGTGGACAAGAGTCCTGATGTACGTGCCACGTTCGAGATCTCTTTCTGTTCTCTATTCCTCTCATTCCAGCGTGACGAGTTTAGGTTCGCGCCGTCCCCCCCTGCGCATCGATACGGTTCTAACAACCCTTCACTGCAACTCCCTGCATTTACCGGACGTTCCCTTTTTCCGTTTGGTGGCTCCCGAAGTCTTCCTGGAGCATGCCAGTCCTCTCTAATAGCTTTGCAGTTTTCACGCCCTCCTTCGTCGGTTCACATCTTGGCTTGCCCCCCTGTTTCAACTCCCCTCTCAAGTCATCGTGTTATCTGAGGTTACCGCTTTCCCTTATTCCTTTACAATCACCCCTGCTTTTCTTGCGAACGCACCCTGATTCGAACCCCGGGGAACTCCTCCGACGCGCCCGTAACATCATTGCTCCACGATTCTCACTTTCCCGATCTAATTCCCAGACTTTCAACCTGATGCTCCCAAGCGACACCGCGTTCGTTTCCCTGTCAGCCCCTCCTTTGTCCCCTTTCTCGACTTCTCCTCTTCTTTTCTCCTCCGCGATCTTTAGGAGTCTCCGCTAGCGATCTGAGTTCCCCTTGTTGTGCATCTTTTTTGACCGTCTGAGTTAGTCTAGGCGGGCCCCCCTTCCAATGTTTCCCCCTTTCCACCCTCTTCGATAGTTTCGCGTCGACTCTATTTCCCTTTTTTTGGAAGAGGGTTTCTTTCCCATGCATAGCGGCTTGCTTGTTCCCGTCAGCCCGTAAACCGCAGTCTGTAACGCCTTCAACCCACGGCGTGCCTCGTTTGATTTGCCCCGTCTGAAAGGTCGCGCCGTGACCCCCCCCTCTTCGTTTTCATGACGCCCGCTTTCTTCCCCAGATGCACTGAATTAGTCTGACTTGGCCGATGAATCGCGGACTCTTTCCCTTTCAGCCCTACGGACCCGGTGTTCATGTCATTCAGGCAGTTTTGCCACAGTGATTTCTCGTGAGCCAACTACCTTTCGTCCATTTCCTTCGGGCAGCACTCGGTGTTCTTGTCTACTCTCGATACCTCCCAAAGAACGATGATCGCCCGGCTTCTTCCAGCAGTCTTCTTGGGAACATTGCCAGACATAAGTTGCCAGTCCGTGGCATTTTTTCCTCTTTCCCCTGATCTTTTCCACCAGCCGGTCGTTGTTGTCTTTGCCCTGCCTTGCCCACTTCTTGGTCGCCACCCAGATCCCCGCCATTGACTTTCAACCAGGCCCACGACCCGTCGGCACTTATAAGAGGTGTCTCTTTTCAACGGGCCCCGTAATTACCGTCCTCCCTCTTTGTCGATGCGCATACTGCCAAGGCGCCTTACCTTCATCTTTTCGTTTTTTTTTTTCGAGTCCGTTTCCCGCTAGCTCAGAAAGCTTATGCGGGGGTTCTGGAGTTTTCGCTAGGACGTTCCTGAAACTCAATTTTCTCTTCCATGCCCTGTTCTTTCCCCCAGTCTTCCTCTTCACAGGGGATCTCTACGCAGGGCGCCGCTCCTGGTTAATTAAATGAGCGCCCAGTTAATGCTGAACTCTGTACCACTTGTCTTTGTTTTTATTCCAGCCCCCCCAAAGGGTGTCGTTTGAGAATGTTGCGACCTCCGCAGTTCTTTCCTCCCCCAGAAACAAACCCCATTTCTATAACTTTCCTGGGAGTCCGGATGAATACACTCCTCGCGCGCAGGGTGTTTTCTCACTAAGGGGCAGAGATTACAGGCCACTTCACCCTATTCAGTTTTCCCCCTGCACCTTCTTTTGATAAGCTTCCCCCCCCCCCGTTTAGACACCACCTATTTTTATAAAATTTTTTGATCCCCTCGTCTTTTTATCGATCGTCTACTCTTTTCCCTGGGCTAGATTCCCAAATACGAGAACCCAATCGCCGGAGAGACTTGACTATCTCCTTTCCCCTCGCCCGCACCCCCTTTCCGAGATTTTGGATCTGGGTTTCCCGTCTCACAGTTAAGGGGATGGCCCGTTTGTCTCCCGATAACCCCTCAGTTCCGGGTCCTGGATCTGATCATGTCAGCCGTGCTCCTCTCTCCTCGAGTGGAATCGGTAGGGAGTAAATCCCCCCCCATCATCCAATGATTCCCGGGTGTCAGAGCTTCTGAGTCCAGACAGCACTGGTGATGTGCTTCCAGCTGCTTCTGAAGTCGATTTTCAAGGCTGTCACGCCTGGTGACTTACTTAGCGCCCTCCCTACCCCCCCCCGCCCGCTGGCCAGGGTTTTACGCCGCACTCTGTAGACCTCCTGCACTGAGAAAGATCGTAGTCGATAGCATCTTCTTGGAGCACCCGCGACTTCCCTCCGAATCCGTTGTAGGGGTCCCCCCCTATTTCCGCTTCGAGTTCGCGCCCTCCTCCCCATTTTCCGTTGATTTTAGAAAGTGCGTTCTGTTCCTAACAGAGTCCGCCCTTCTTTGGACCCCTTTTCCCGGTTGCCTCCCCTCCTTATTCCCCTAACCGTTCTTTCGTCACAAGGGCCACCTCTATTCCCCCTTAATCTATAACCCCCCCCGTCATAAATTGTTTTTCTTGCCCAGGCATGGAACTCGAGCGCACCGGTGAAAGCTTTGGACCGGCTTCTTAGTTTTTTCTTTGATACGCCGTGTTGCGCTGACGCACTCGTTCGTCATACTCTCGCGTCCACCACAGTGTACCCGACCATTCACCCCCATTGTTCAGATCGTTCGTGTTCCCCCCCCCACATTACTTTTCACGGCCGGTTGTTTGCTTCATCGCATGCTCCTGGCCCCTTTGTGAGGACTAATTTTTCCCCTCTTTTTTCGGCCAGGAGTTCTCATGTTCTTTTGTTATGCAGAAGCTTACTCTCCTGTACACCCCGACGCCCTCTTGGTTTTTTCCACAATGTTGCAGTCAGGGCACCCCTTTTCTCACTTTCCTTTCTCGTACCAGCGTGTTCCGTTTATCTTTGCTGGTCGCTCAATTGCAACTGCTTTACGCTGGACCTTCTGTCTGCCGGACCATTTTCCTGAAAGAGTCAGCCCCTGGTATAGCACCTTTTTTTTCTTTGCCCTGCTTTGTCTGGCATGGGATTTGGGCCCCTCTTTTTTCCTTCGGCTGATTGCGACTTGGCCACCGATGGCCAGTGCACTTCCCGATGTTTAGGTGCATAGCCTTTGTGGTCCCCTCTCTTCCTCCCTCAATTGGGTTATTCATGGAGACCCCCTCTTTCTCTTCCCTGCTCCTTCCACCCACTCCACTTTCATCAGCAGGTAGCGCTTGAGTTCACTTTTCTTCTCAGGCGGGGCCTCCACCCCCGCTCTTCCATATGCTTCTTTGTTCCTTTTGCCAGTTTCCCTGGTTCATACAGTCTTGCCCTTGTCACGGCATCCTTCCAGTTCTTACATGTGATTGCGGCTACGATCACCCTGTTTTTCCCCTGAGTATGTCGCGGCCATGCCGCGCCTCTGGGAAGACATCTAGTTCTCTCTGAGCTGCACCCCTTCCTTCCCGGATTTCCGTTACAATTGTACAAAGCTTTCGCGTGTTGTTTTTCGCGTCTTTGCCTTACGCTGTAGGACATCTGTTCCTCCTTCCTGGGTCGTTTTCGGCGGTCTTACCGGATCGCGTTTTTACTTTTCCCGGGTCAATTCCCTGCGACATGATCCCCGTTCTTCCCTAGCTCACTTGATAGGGTCAGTGTGTTTCTCCTTCGATGGTGTCGAGTTGTCAGCAACCAGGAATACGGCTTCGATCCTCGTGACAACGGCGTATTAACAC
>Ga0179593_1403085_pt1 | contig 12498 bp, 24 predicted proteins | sample CZODoug2_1_08_16_FD_185931 | JGI IMG/M metagenome (GOLD analysis project Ga0179593, IMG submission 185931) | Vadose zone soil fungal communities from Angelo Coast Range Reserve, California, USA - CZODoug2_1_08_16fungal (PacBio error correction) | ecosystem: Environmental > Terrestrial > Soil >... | reverse complement strand
TACTCTTTTGTTTTTTCTTCCCACCCAGCCTGTCAGCCCATCCACTTGGTGAATTCGTTTCTCGAGGGACGCACAACAACCTTCGTATTTTGTACACTCTTACCCCCCCCCCAATGGCAGATTTAGCCCGGCCTCAAAACTCCTTCAAATGTTCACGTTGGAACGGTCCCTTGTTTCTGCCACACGTTTCGCTGTTTTTTGCCTCTTTCTTCTTGGAGTCCTCCTTCGCTCATTTTAGGTTCTTTTTCCCTCTGTAGACCGCGGTTCCCGTTTCTCAGCTTCCTTTTGCCCCCTTCTTTTTCTCGGGGTGCCCACTTTTCTTCTCCACTCGGAACCCCTTTCCAAGTTGTCGTTTGGTCTCTCTGGTTTTGCGTTTCTGAGTATTTTGGCTCGGAATGTCCCGGCACACAAATTAGCGGCACGGAGTGAAAGTTTTTTTCCTCTTGTGCTTTTTTGAAAACACGGGGGTAAAGGTCAACTATCTGTCCCTTTCCTCCCGTTCGTTGTAGTCCTTTTCCACCAGGTCATTTTGAAGCCCCCCAATCCCCTTCCCTTCCTATTTCATCTCACAGTTTCCCATTTCAGTAAACTCGGGCCAATTACCCACGGCATGTTTAAAATCTAATATTTCCCCTCATTTTTTTTTTGGCCTTTTTCTATTCCCTTTCCCCGGTTTTTTCGCATGTCCTGTTGACGGGTGTGTTACTGCCCAAACCGTCGGTCTGCTTCTCTTTCTCTGAGGGTGTCGCCAATGGACCAGAATTCGGGACTGCATTTTTTCCAGGTTAATTTCCCGTAGGAGTCGGCCTTGGTTCCGATAAGAAACGGTTTGTTTAGAACCCGTGATTTCCACACCAAACTGACTATTTTGGAACGCCGCCTTCCGACATGGACATTGACGTCGATTCGGACCCCATCGGGGACTGGTTCCACCAACCCCCGTCTACCGTGTTCGAAGACCCCTCTTTGTCACCTTTCCTCAGGTTCCCTGGGTGTACCACAAACGGCCCCCGGTAAGCTCCTTTCCCAGTTCTGTCAAATTTTCTCGACTTGAGCTCCCACAACGATGTCTTTTCCCAACAGTGTCCTAGACGATCTTAATCCTGACCACCAAGGTACTATTCCAGGACGGTTCACACTCCCTCCCTCCTTTTCCTGGAGAAACTTCTCTAACGTCTGAATAGAACGGCCCTGGGTCTTTCCAACATGTGATGCATTTTCGATTTCTACCCAGCTTACGTTCTCAGGACAGTACTCTTTTTGCTTTTTATTAAAAGGTTGACACGTTCCAGCAGCTAATAGAGGTTTGACCGTACCGTCCCCTTTTTTCTGTGGATTGCTTTCCGCGTCATACCCTTTTTCCCGGCCCCACTTCCTGTTGACAGGCAACGGTTATACCCCTTGGTCCCCTTTTTGATGACGTTTTTTTGGGAAATCTACGTTGAACTTTTTTTCTGTGCTCTTTAGTCTGTCTTCAGTCTGTTTCACTTCCGACTAAGTGGTCCCCACATTTCAATCATTTGTCGGGGGCTGCCCGCTCAGGGGCCTTCTTGTAATGTGCCGGCCCACTCGTGAATCTCGACCTCCCTTGTAACAAACTGTTATTGACCTACTAATTGGGGCAACCTTCGCTTTCCCTGGCCCTCGGCTCCGGGCTATTCCCGCGTCCGCTTCCCCCCCCGGTTGGTAATGTCCCCATGCTTCGCCGAAGTTCCCTTTCATTAGCCCAAGTTTGTTTTTCGTCTTACATTCGGGCCGCTCTACTTTTTCTTTTTCGCAGTTGCCTGCCGATGCGGCAACGGGATGGCTTTTTTTTCCTCATTTTGGTTTGGGTTGGTCCTCCCCCCAATTTGCAAAGTATTTTTTCCTTTTTGGCGTGCAGACCATTACCTTACGAGGACTTGGACGTACTGTTGTCACGGTTAGTGCAGCGCATTCGTCTGGGACAATGGCGGTTTTCCGTCCCCGATCATTTTTTTTTGAACCTGTCGTGATTTTGGTTACCCAGTTTTCCCACAGGTAGCTTCCGGGCCCTCACCTTTTTGTTTTCAAATTTTTATGGCATTCACTCCTGCTGCTATTACCCCGCTTTTTGGCGTGCTCAGGCACCTGGATGGCGCTCTTGTCCCTTTTCTCAGCATAAATGATTTTTGGGGCTTTTACTGGTCACTTTTTTCCTCCCCCTTCTCAGAAGCCCTCCAGCTTCAGAGTATCTGCGACGGTCTTTTTTCTTCTCATTGAAAGTAGAATACTCCACTAACCTGTTTGCTCTTCCTTAGATTGACTTGGCCCTATCCCCCCTAAACTGCCACAAGCTAAGCGGGTCAACGTACCAAATTTTTTTTTTTGTGGGCCCCTCTTCGTTAGATAAAATGAGTGAGGAATTCCCCCGGCAATATTCTCTCTTTCCTCCTCCTCATTTTTTTTCCTATCCTGCCCTGGTTTCTGTCCCCTCGGTGGGACTCTGTCCGCCCCTAGGAAACATGTTGGCCTTTGGCACGGCAGGGAGGGTTTTTGTCCTTTTTTTTCCCCCAACCCGTGCCGTTCCATCTTTCTCAAAGCCTCCTCCTTTTTCTTGGCTTAGTCTCACGTTTCCCCCCTCCCCCTGAACACCGGGGCCCTTTCGCAGATTGGTACTCGGACGCTTTTTTTTTTTAGCCTAGCCTTTGCCACCTGACGCTCCTTCTTTTTCTCCTGTCTCAATGGGCTTTCCTGCGCCTGGGCTCGTTCCTTTGAAATGCCTGTCCCAGTTTGCTTTTCTCCAGTTGCAGGCGTGGGTCCTCGAAAAAACACCTTTGAGACTGGGCCGTTAGGGGTTACTTCCCCTTTCACGGATTCTAGGATGGCCCTCCAATTTACTTTTTTTTTTTACACCCTCCCCACCTTCTCCCTGTCCCTCGGAAGTTATGTCTGCAGGGGCCCCGGCAGTTTTTTTCTAGTTAAGATTTTCCGGTGACACCCCGACATATGTTCACGCCCCCCTCCCCCCCCTTCCAAATTTTTTCGGTGCGGTGAGATACCTCCCTTTTAAGAATCCGATTTTCTTCCCCGGTTGACAGCCCCCTTCCCCTCCGATGTACAGCCGAGTACGGTCTAGTGTGATTGGGACTTTTCACCCCGTCCCTTGGTTTTCCGCCGCTGCGGCAGCATGCATTTCCGTACTCCTTTTTTCACAATTCTCTTCCTCCAACGGTGTTCCCCTTTTCCGATTTTTGTGCTGCACTCGTTTGGTAACTGTTCCCGCTTCCATACCGTGGCACTTCATTATTTCATTAGTTGGAGGATCTCCCCCTTCAATCGATGGCAATTTTTGCTGGTGCCGTTCTCTGGTATTTGTGTTTTTTTCCGATTCAGGGTCGACGTTGTCCTTCCTGACAATTTACTATTCAAAGGTCTTCTTTTCTCAACCTTTTTCCCTCTGTTTTAATTCGACCTAGTGGGTTCGTGATTACGCGGAACCATCCCCCGTGATTTATTCCTCTCACGCTGTCGTGTAGCACCTTTGAAAAAGAACAACCTTTTCTGCTCGGGACCAAATTGAGGTTTTTTTTTTTTCATCCGATCCCCCCCCCCCCCCCCCCCCCCCCTGTAGGCGTTTAAGCCCTGTTCACATTAAGTTGCAGTTTACTCAGTAGAAGAGTTGTGTGCTCTGGATCATCCTCGTTGTTACGGATCCTTACTTGTTTCCTTTTTCAGGTCACCTCGGATCATTCGTTTATTCGTAAGGTGGTATTTTGGCCCCTTGCCCTTTAGTGAGAGAAGTCTTCCCTTGCTCGAAACATGTTTTTTCACTGACGAGTTCTGACGCTTTTTCTGCTTCGGAAGTGTTCCATAGTCTTTCACCTCACTCACCCCTACCCGAGCGTGTCTTGGTGACAAAGCAATATCTGTGTGAAGAGATGTTTTCCTGGTGTCGGATTCGTGTGCCTTTGAACTTCCCACCTCTGGTCTTTTTTTATTCCCCTTGTTGCGTTTTTACGAAAGTTTTTTTAGTTCGGCTATTCCTTCCCTGACCCTGGGACACCTTTCAAGGAGCTTTCCTTCCTCTTATGGCCCACATCGGTTCGCCCTACTCTTTCTCAGTCCGGTCCCTCCTGTATCACCCGGGACCCCGTTAAATCCTGTTTCAAACCCGTCACCGGGGACGCTTTTCCGTCTCCCAACCACACTAGGTCCCCCTTTATATGATCCCCCCTTTTTTTGGCTTTTTTTTCCCCATTTCCGCATTCTGCTCCTGTTGCTCTAATGATTTCTTTCAGGACAGTTAGGTGGGTTTTGCGAGAGTTCACTACCTTTTTTTTTTCCCCCATCATCAACGCGGGAGGCCTTGGGTTCCCCCCCCCTCCAGTTGACCCCTTTCCAAACGGTTTTTCCAATAATGGGCATGTGTTTTTCACATGAGTCCTCGATGGTTTCTTCCTTTCTGACTACCTCCTTCGATGAACGTGCTCTGTCCCCGTCTCTGAAATTGACCTAGACCTTTCGTTTTTCCCTAAGTCTGCTTGATCGAGCTAGCCGGTATTTTCTGTGGATTCTCCTTTCCCCCTTCCCTTGTCCCCCCCTCCCCTCGGACGCCTTCCTTGTCTTCTCCCTTGCGTTTTGGAGTCTTCCCCCGAAAGCCCGTCTCCCTTCCCCCATAGGACACGGTGTGGTTCCAAACCGCCCCACGTTTTCCCCCTCAACATTTCCCTTCTCCCGTTTCTTAGTTAGGCCGTTTTCTGAATCCCAGTATTGGTGTGTCCGGAGGAGGCCTCATTGACACTTTTGGTTTGGCTTCCTCCGCTTCGCCTTACTTTTTTTCTTTTTTTTTTCACCCCGTTCGTTGGTTCCGCCCCCCGGAGGGCTCATATTTTACCTCATTCCTTTTTTTGTTTTTTTTTCGATCTCTGGTCTCCCCCCACGTCCAGGACGGGGTCCAGCCCGCCCCCTTGGATTGCTCTCGAGCTTTTTAAGAAACACCCCTGTGAGGAAGTTTTTTGCTTTGTTTAACGTCCCCACCCGCCCGCTTCCTCCGTCCTTTTTCCCCCCACTCCCCTTCCCTTTCACGTTCACGTTTCGACCGGTTCCCTTTTTTAGGCAAAACCTTTTCGAGTTTTTTTTTTTTGCCTCAATCTCTGGTTGCGGCAAGAGGGAGCGACAAGGGAAGGTTTCGCTCCCCTGAGTTGACCCCCGCCCCTTTTTTGTCCCGTTCGTCAGGCTTAAGGGCGTTTCACCCCTGGCTTAGTCGAGGCGGCCTTTTTTCGGGCACGGGACGTGACTTAACTTTTTTTCAAACGGTTTTTGGACTTTTTCCCCCCAGTATGTTTTAGCACTTCTCTTGAATTAGTTCACACTTCTTCCAAGTTGGGTGGGTCCTGCTTGGCCCTTATTGTTTGCCCCCCCCCCCAAAACTGTTTCCACGCGTCAACGATGGGTGGTGGATCAAGTCCTTTAAATTCCTTTTTTTGTTTTCAGATTATGCACCCATTTTCTTGAGCTCGGCCCCCAACCCCCCCCGCCCGGCAGTCTATTTGCGGTCCCTTTTTTCCCACGATGATCCCTGGCCGTCTCTGCGCCCCTTTTTTCCCCACGGTTTTCTAAAGATCCATTGGTCCCCCTCTTTTTGGTGGATTTCTTCATCTTCCCCCCTTTTTACCCTTGGTTCCCCTTCGGGAACCGTTTATCGGGGTTGTTTCTTAAAGTCGATGGCTGCTCTCTTTTTTTTTTGCCCACCCTTTTTTTTGGTTCATTTTCCAATTTTTCTGTCCGGGCCCTCTGCGTTTTTTTTTTTGACCTGCGTCGAATGTTGGGGTCGGCCCTTTGCACTCTACTCCGACCCCCCTTTGCCGAACCAAGCACAGGTACTAAACCAACTAAGGCCTTTTTTTTGCCGCCGACTCGTTTTTTTCCCCCCTTGAACCCTCTCCCTTCCCCACTGATGATTCGTGTCAAGCCCCACGCCTTCTGGGTCAGATCCTTTGCCGACTTTTTCCCACTTTTGGCCGAAGTCCTCCCTGTATCCCTTCCAGCGGTCGGCCGTCCACCAACCTGTTGCCTCTTTGCCCAGGGGAATTCCCATTTCCCCCCGCTTCCCTAGTCTTTCGTGACCCCCCCCCCCCCACCCCAGACAAACCTGTCATCCCCCCCCTGCCTCCTTTTCTGTCTTTTTTTTCCCCAGTCACCACGGACGGCCTCCCCCCTCCTCCTTGCCCCCCCAATTTCGACTTCCCCACTCCCGCCCTCTTTCTTCTGAACCCCCTTCCGAAAAGGTGACCGGGCCTTCCTGTCTTGCGTCCCCTTTTTTTTTTGTGCTTCGTCAAGAAACCCTCCCCCACCCTCTTTCGATCGCCTTCCGACGAGGTTTTTGGTTTTTCCCTTTTCACTTCCCCCCCTTTGGTAACACCCCTCGAGGTCCCCTCGGCCGACCCTTTAGGAGCCCTTGTCCCTTCCTTGTTTCAAAGCCCGGTCGCACACTCCCCTACCCCTTTTCTTTGGTGACGGACCTTCGAAAGCACTTGTCTTTGGTTCGGGTGTTGGCGTTATACTTTCCCTCCTTTTACTTGATTGAACCCCCCCGTGACAACGGTTTTTTGCCTTTTCTGGAATCTATTTCTTTCTTTTTTGAGCAACCTTGATGTCTTGGCCCCTTGTGCTGGCCTCCTAGGTGCCACGTTTTTTTTTCAATATTTTGCCCACCTAGCGACTCACTTGTTCACCCCACCTTTTTTGTTTCTTCTGTATTGGGTGGGAAACCGGCTTTCGTGAAATTGGACTACCCCCCTTTTGCTTGGGAGTCCCTTTGCAGTCCGATGACATTTCAAGTCCCAACCCCCCCCCCACTTTCTTCGCCGAACTTTCCCCTTCTTCATCCCTGCTCGCTTTTTTGTCTGGCCTGTTTGCCCATCCTGTTTTGTCCACGTCTTTAGGGTCTCGCTCCCCTCTGCCAGATCTGGTTTCCACGGTGGGTTTCTTTTTTTGCTGGTGCCCCCCCCTGCGTTCCTTTTCTTGTTTGGCCTTGCGGGCCTTGCAGACCATTACCCTGCTTTAGGATTTTTTTAGACTGTGCAAATTTGTTTGCCTCTCGAGGCCATGGCGGCTTCATCCTCTTCTTTCTGACAATGGCCGTTGTCACATGTTGGGACCCTTTTCCGGCCAGCCACCGTGGTGCACCCCCCTTCTGTCGCGTACAACGGTCCTGAGGGATCCTTTGTTGGCGGCTGGCCCCACGGTTCCCTCCCCGGGCTTTTTTTTTTTGTCCGGATTCTTTTTTCTTCTCTTCGCTGTTGTACGGGTTTTTCAATCATCCCTTGCCTCGGCTATTACTGTGCGTCCCCCCACTTTCTTTTTAGTTACCTCGACCCGTCCGGTGGTTCTTCCTTCGTCCCTACTTTTCCCCCTTTGAGGGAAATGCCTGAAGATTGTTACGTTTTTTGCGTTGCCTTTCGTGGTGTCCAACCGACCCTGTTGTCACCCCCCCCCGTTCTTGGGGCCCCCCACTAAATGTTTTTGCTTGCGTCCGACCCCAACGTTTCAGTAGTTCACGTTGCCACCCGGCACTTCTCTTTCATCCCCCTCAGTTTTTTTTTGATCTCTACTGGCATGGTTTGCCTTTTTTGGTTTCTATCACGCATCGGCCACACCTGCGTTTTTTTTTCTTTCTCGTTGGTGGCGTTTTTTTCCCCACAGACGTTTTCGTTATCTCGACCATTCCCCTCAGCCGTTTCGGTTGGCGCGGGCGAAGTCCAAGGCGAGAAAATTCGTTTCTCTTCTTTCCGGGGAAAGATTTTGTATTCCTCTCCTTCTTTTTTGATTCCCCTCCTCCGGTTTTAGGGTTCTTTTTCCTTGCCTTCGAGCAGCTTTCAGGTTTTGCGGGGTTACCATAGCCCCCCCTTTTTTCGCGCCAAGGTTTTCTCCCGGTGACCTTTTGCCCCCCCCACCCATTTTTTCGTGTTCATCCACTGTGGACTTCACGGCCATTTTTCCTTTAGTTTTCCTCTTGCCCGCCATTTTCCCCCTGCGACTTTGTTTTTGTTTTCCTGCCACCCCTCACACAGGTTTGTCCAATTGTTCGTTTTTCTCAGTCTTTTTACCTCCCCCTTTGCTTCACATTCTTTGACGTTGGCTTGCCCAATCGCCATTAACAAGCCCTGAGCTTACCTTTCGGTGATTTTGCCCCCGACCCCCCGTGTTACGATCCGAATGTCACCGTCCCCTTGCCCCCCCTTTCGCCCCTGATTTTTGTTTCTTTGGTCCCGTGGCTCGAATGGGGACGCCTGGCAGTTTTTTGATGCTGATCTTTTTCAGCGGGGGCCCATTGCACGTTTTTTTTTCCCTTTGGTTTACAAGTTTTTTGTTTATGTTCATTTCCCTTGTGGCCCTTTCTTATGTCGCTTTCGCTTGGCAACTGGGCCTTTCTCCCTCACGTCCAGGTCTCCCCTCGTTGTTTAGGATCCATCGCTTTTTTTTTTTTTTTGTTTACTTCGCGGGCTTTTGCCGCTTTTTTTTTCGTTCCGACGTCCTTCCCTGCCCCCCTTCATTCACGGTCTCTGCCGTCCAACGCACCCCGTTTCCCTTTGTTCTGCGCCGGGATTTTGGTGTCCTTTCCCATCCGACCCCTGGGTCTTTTCCCTAGTATTCCCCCGATTTTTTTTTCCTTGAACCCGCCAACATTTTTTTTTTTCCTCCAATCGTTTGACTCCCCCCCCCCGTGCCCCCTGGCAGTCTTGTCCCAAAGCTTCAATCTTCCTTTTTTTTTTTCCTTTTACGATAGTTTAAGCGGTGTCTCCCTTTCCTTAGCGTTTTTTAATTGTATGGCTTTTACGTTTTTGTGGTTTTCTTTTGTTAACGCCCCTGAGGGACCCCCTAGAGCATGGTTTTTTTTTTGTGGTCTTGTTTTCTCCTTTTTCAGTTTCCCGTCGTCACTTTCGTCCACCTGGGTTGGCGGCCGGCCGCTTTGCTTTTCCCTTCTGCTTCTTCAAGTGGTCATTCCGTAACAACGCTTTTTTCGACCGTTTCATTTGGTGCTTTCCCCTTTCGATGTTTTTTTTTCCGAGTTTTTTTTTTGACTTTTTTTGTTTTTTTCGGCGCAAGGACCTCTTTTTTTGTGCCAGTTGTTTTCGGCCCCGTCTTTCTTCTTTTCCACGGCCCCACTCCTCCGCCGGGATTCACGGCTTTCTCTTTTTCGATCTGCCCTTTTTGGTCTCTGAGTGCAGCCGTTTGACTTGACTGACCCCTTTTCCTGCCAGACGGGTCCCCTGAACCGGGCCGTCCCTTTGGACCTCTTTTTTTCCCCCCCTTGTTCCCTTCGCTTCCTTCCCCCATGTTTTCTTTGTTTTTTCGTCTTTTATCGTGCTTAGTGATCCCTGGCCGGCATTTTATTTTTCTGTTTTGTGGTGTTTGTCTTTTTTTTTTTTTTTTTTCCATGCTTCCCCCCAGAGCTCCAACTGTTCCTCCTTACTGCCCTTTTGACCCGTTCCCAGTTGTTGCCAATTCCCCCACTGGACCCCCTTTTTTCCCCCCCCCGAGCCTAATTTTTTAGCCCCCGTCAATTCCGTTCTTCCTGATTCACTCCGAAACGGCGCTCTGGTTACCCCCCCCTATCGAGAACCCCCTTTTTATCTCTTTTTTTTTCCCCTGACAGTATTGAAGACTCTTTTTTTTTCCCGCTACGTCCCCGTTGTCCTCCTAGCTTCGACTTGTCCCCATTGGAGTTGTTTTTCTTCCATAGTCATTAAAAGTATTGTTTTTTTTGAAAGCTTTTTCTTCCCCACTCCATTCTCTAGTGCAAGATTTGACTGTTTCAGAACAACCCAAGGACAGTTTTCTCCCCGGTGTCCACTGGACCTTTAGTTCTTTTGCTTTTTTTTTTTTTTCTTTTGCTGTTTCCGGCTTGGTAAGAGTTCCCAGATGCCTTCCCCTGCCGTTTGGTTTGGCTTTTCCCGCGTGCATCCCCCCCTTTTCATGTTGTATGTCTTCTTTTTTTTCAGCCCAATTAGGATATATACTCCTCCCCCCGTTGTTCTTTTCTTGACTATTTTTCCCTTTTCATAAGTTGTTCGTTTGACTAGTCAGGTTCCCTACCCCCTGACCCCTGTTCTTTTTGCCTCCCTTTTTGACGCCCAACACCGTGCTTCCCCCGATTTTTCCCTTTTTTCCCAAATGTTTAGCCCAACTGCAACCTCCCCCCTCTTCACGTTCCCGTTCGACCTTTTTCCGTTGTTCGGCCACCGTCTCTTGTTTTGGTTGCCGTCCTCCGGCGTTTTTGTGGACTTCCCCCCCCTCCTGTGCTTGACCCCTTTGAATTTTTTTTAGTTCCATCGGTTTTTTTTTTCTTTGACCACGCAGGTTTTTTTCCGTTCCTTTGAAGGTTCGGACCCCGTCTGGCTTTTCTCGGCAATGTCTTTTTACTTCCCCCCGGGATACCACGTCACGGTTTTTTCTATTTTCTTTTTTTTCTTCCAATGGACTCCCTTTTTTTCCATGCCGTATTAGATTGATCGGGGGTTTTCCTGCACCATTTTTGCCGGCCAAAGTTTGTTTTTACTGCTGTCCTTCTTGTCCCCCCACATGTTTTTGACACTTCCACGAGGTGCCGTTCCATTTTTTTGATGCTCTGCACAGGGTCTTTTTCGGTCCCCCACCCCCACCTCCCCTGTGCCCGGCCCCCCCGTTTGCTTTTTGCCCCCATTTGAATCCCCCCTTTTTCCTGACGCTTTTCCCCACGGTTTGTGAGTTTTTCAGGCGGCCATTGGGACCCGCTTTTTTTTGTTGGCGGCGGCCCCTGGTTTCCCCCCTTTTTTTGTTCCCTTCTGCCTTTTATCCGTTGTTTTTTTTTTCGTTTTGAACGTCTGATACTCCGATGGTTTTCCTGACCAAATTTTGTTCTTACTCGTTTTCCCCCCTTTGGGGCTTGACTGGGTCTTTTGTCCCTTTCCTTCGAGGGATTTCGTTCCTTTCTCCCCTTTGGACTTACTTTTTTCCGTACCGTCCGTCACCCCCCAACGAAGACGGTGTTCTTTGCCTGCCGAATCCGTCCTTTCCCTTTTCCCTCCGCTCTTTTCCCCACCCTTCCTTGTTCGCGGTTCCAGCCCACGCCCTTCGGTTTTTTTGACTTTTCTTTTTGCCTCCCCCCTGATTTCTGCCTCCGCCCCCCCTTCCCGGCCCGTTAGGCAGTTTCCCGTGATTGCGAGTCAGTTCTACGACTGCATGCTCCCCTTCTGGTTTTTCATGCAAACCGTCATCTCTATCCCCCCTCCTGGTCCCCTGACTTTCGTTGATCAATTCCTCAGGACACGTTTCTTCCCCCGAGCACCTCGTACTTTCTCCCTGCCCCCTCTCCCGTGACGGGCTCAATTCTCTCCTTTTTTTTTGGTTGCGGTCACGCAGTTCCCCCGACCCCCACCGGCTCGCGGTCCGTTCCTCCTTTCCTTTTTTTGCGTTTTTTCCCGTTTTGTCACGACATCGGTCATCCACCCCCAAACATCCTGCGGGAATAGCCGCCCTTTTTGGTCTTTTTTCCCCGCGTATCACGCGGCCCCCCCCTCCTTTTCTGCAATGCTTTTGTTTAAACGTTTGACGTTTGGGACAGTCGGACCCCCTTTTGATTGTTCGGTTTGACCTGCGCTCGTTCGCCGGAATCTTCCGGTGTTCCCCTTTTCCCCCCGCCTCAGGGCCACCAGCCTGCCCGCTTCGGTGCCCCGATTGATCCCTTTTTTTCCTTTGAGTTCCCGTTTTTCGTTACACTCGTGGGACCCTTTGGTCAGGCACAATTACACCAAGATTCTGCCCTCTTTTTTCACCTTACACCGTTTTTCGCGTACTTGTGCCCGTTTCTGTTATGGGCCATCTTCTTCCGCATACTTGTCCCCTTCTTGCCTGTCGATTGTCCAAGGGGGATTCCCCCCCCCCTGGCTCGACCCCCGCACGTCTCTTTCCTCTGACCATCCTTTGGTTTTTTGTCTGATTTGCTTGACAATTCGGCGTTCCCCCCCGGGGATGTTCGGTTCCACTCCCGGCCGGCGTTGGCAAGGCTGGCTTTCCGATTTGCTCTTCCGTGTTCAGCCCACCCTCGGATTTTGCGCCACCCTTACCTTCGAGGACATGGCCCGTGTTCACTTTTTTTGCAAGTTGCATCGCCTTTCGCTTGACAACTTTCGGCCCTCTCCCTTAGGTTTGTCTGAAAATGGGCCGTGACGACAGGTTCCCGTCCGCCTGTTTGGAAACGTTAGCGGCACCCTCTGAAATGTCTTGGGCGGGCCCCCTTGCACCTTTGTTTCGCCGGACATTTGAGCTTCCGCCCTGCTTGGGTTCGGCATATCTGTTGTAAGAAGTCCACTATCGCTTCCATTCTGAGAAGGGCGGTTTCCTCTCTTCCTTTGCATACCCCCAGGACCCGGTTTAGTGGGTCTTTGCCAACGTCAGACTTTTCAATAGTTGTCCACTTCAAGGCCCCTATCATTCCCTTTCAAACCCAATTGGTGCCCCTATTCTTCGGCAACCTCTTCTTTCCGGCACAGGTCA
>Ga0179593_1555876_pt1 | contig 12499 bp, 12 predicted proteins | sample CZODoug2_1_08_16_FD_185931 | JGI IMG/M metagenome (GOLD analysis project Ga0179593, IMG submission 185931) | Vadose zone soil fungal communities from Angelo Coast Range Reserve, California, USA - CZODoug2_1_08_16fungal (PacBio error correction) | ecosystem: Environmental > Terrestrial > Soil >... | reverse complement strand
CTCCTTTCAACATGCGGCCGAACTGCATGTTAGATCTTCTTCTTCGGGGTTCCTGTCTTGAATAGAGGAACCCGAGGAAGAATGCCGTCCTCGGCGAGCCCCTCTTGATGTTTCTGAGAAGCTCCATTTTCGCCCCAAACTTCTCCCCCCGGTATCGGCGTGTTTCGATCCATCGCCTCAAATGTTTCACTGCCGTTCGGCACTTTCCCTAGAGCCTTCCACTTTGCATAGTTCCTCCCCAAATCCAGAGCCTCTCGAAGCTGGCCGCGCCGGTAGGCCTCGCCATTCGGCGGATTGGCCCCCAGACGTTTTGTTAGGTCGTCGTCGACATTTATTCGGTTGCCTCGCAACTTCGCTAATCGCGACTGCATCATCGGACGTTTTCCCTGGCCGCCGCAACATAAGCGTTTCCCCCCCCCATGGCTGTCATCCTGTGTTCCAGCGATGCTTTTAGCTCCCTCATCGGTAATACATGTTTACCTCCGCTGCTACTGGTTTTTCTAAGAGAGCCGAATTCCTCCTTCAACCCATCGAGACCCCCCCCCATCAACCCTGTCCTCCTTTCGAGGATCTCTTTTTTAACCACTCGGCATAGGGCGAACAGGCGTAAAGGATCCTTTGCACCAAAGGACCTTCCCCCCACGTTTCGTCGCTTCCTGGCGGTCATGCCTCAGTCTTTCTAAGCTTCTTCCTCTAAACATGTTCACACTAGTCGTCCCTTGGCTTGCGATAGCCCCTTTTTAAAGGGTTAAGGCCCCCTCCCCCCCCATCGTCCTCGTTTTTTTCCTTTAGATTCGTGCATCGTAGTTGCCGATAGGACTCATTATACGGCGATGTCCTCAGAAGACGGTCACCTCTCCTGCGGAGAGACACTTCAGAACTCTCTTCAGAGGTCTTCCCACTTTAAACGCCTCGCCAGTTGAGGGTCTGCTTGCTTCAAGGTCCTTAGTGATAATCACTCTCTCGCAACAAAGCGTCCCCTTCAAAAGTTCGGCGATTTTTTTTCGCTTGCGTCCCGCCCTCCTTTTCCTTAGCTTTTCGTCTCGCTCTCCTTTGTTTTTGTGAGAGACCCGCTGGGACCATCTCCCCCGGGCTACGGACGCTTTTTTTCTTTCTCTTTCCGCTCCCCTCTTTGGTACTTAGACTTCGGTTTTTTTTTTCGAGAGACCCTCCTCCGACCCTTTGAAGGTTCCATAGAAAGCTACAAGGTTGATGAAGGCCCGCCTCTCCGTGGCGCGTGGGCAGCCCTTCTTTACCCCCCAAGTGGACCGAGTAGTTCCAAGGGTCCTTTCAGGAAATCGTGAAATGTTCGTTTCGCCGAGAAGGTTTTAGCTCGCTCGCCCTTGTCTTGACTTATCGACCCGGAATTTCTTTTTCGATCCGGAATCGGGAGAAGGTTCCTGATCGTCTTAACGCTGCGCTTGCCCGACGTTCAGTTGATTGACACTCCCGGTGGAGGACCTGCCGATAAGCGTATCTCACTTCAGCTGAGCCCATTCGCCGGACGCTGACGAAAGTTTGTCCAATATCTTTCCTCCCCTCTGGTTTCCCTTCCTCGATGCTCTCGTTTAAGGCAGGCGGTTCGGTCAGGGGTTGATCCTCCAGTGGGTGAGGAATTTTTTCAAGCGGGCGGAATCCTCTAGTAAAATTCCGACGGTTTCCACAGGGCTGATTCCTCTTTCCTCTCCCGATACAACAGGAGCTCCAGGCCTTGTTTTTCGTAGAGAGTTTGCTTTCGGGTATCCTTCGGCCTCTTGTCGTAGGCTGTCTGCCAGCGGAGGTATTTTTTCGAGCGGCGTAGTCCGTGACTATCCCTTCACCGTTGAAAACGTTCGCGGCCATTCCCAGGCGAACAAGACGCTAAAGGAACTCTCTGCCCTTCGCTTTCCCTCTTCTTTGAGGAACTTGACCAAGTTTCTTTGCTCTTCACGGCATCTTTTTCCCAGGAGCCCCACAGGATATAGCCGAATTAGAGATCGGAAACCTCCGCCGCTAAAGAAGAAGTACTTTAGAACACTTTTTGAGCGCATTGAGCGGCTCCAGGCTCTCTGAGAAAAGTAACGTTCCTCGATTCTTCCTCCCCGACTAGAAGAAATCGCTTTTCCCCTGCAAGTGAGTGAGCTCAGTTTTGTGAACCCCTCTCCTACATAACCGTTGTTGGGAGGAGAGATTTGGGGCCCCCCTTCCGCCTCCGAGCTTCATAGGGGGCTTCACTGTCCTGGGAATTTGTTGGAAAACCCTTACGAAATGTTTTAGTATTAGCGCGCCATTCCCTGAGCAAAACGATTTTCGACGAAAGTATGAGGACTTTTTTTCCTGCCGGGCCCTCTTTCTCGACTTTCCTGCATCAAGATCCTGATTCCTGTATTGGCATTCGTCGCCTGGCATATGCGGTTCCTCCTGATCCGACTGCCTACCCAAAGGAGAGAATGCAACGCGTTCAAGGTGGCTTTTCTTTCCCCCTTTGTCGTCACTTATATGCTTCAGTTCCCTCCTTTCAAGGACCGCTAAAAGACAGATTTCTAGGAGTTTGCCTTTTTCCTTCGCTCACCTCGATCCGTATCCTAGGCTTGCGCCCTCCCACAGGCTAGAGGTTCCCGCAGCAATCTGTAGTGTATGGAATCTGTCAGCCAGAGATGCTTTTCTCTCCCCCTTTTTTTCCTCTTCATAAATGTTTCCCTCGCTGGATTTTTTTTCGTCCCCTCCTTTTACTACCAACTGTCAAACCCTGAAATAGTCCGACCCATTCCCGGCGAGGACCCATCCCCCATGTGCCACCCCTATGCTGGCCCACTGTTCTTTCCCATCAATCATAGTTTTAGGAGCTTACGCTTTTTTTATGCGCAGCTGGCCTTCGACCTCGTCTTTAGTCTCCCCCGGTCGGCCTAATTTTTTTTTTCGCCTTTTTAAAGGCCCTATTCCTCGTCCCGGATTGAGAGAAAGGTTCGATGTCCTTTGCCGGTTTTCCGGGCCATTTTGTGCTCTTTTTCTTACGCGCAGCAGGTCCCCCTTCCTTCTAGACCTTGGCTCCGAACTCTTCGAGGTGACCGGGCTCCTTTTCCCAACCCCGCCTTTTCTCCCTTCTTTGGATTATCTTGTAAGTTAGAGACCCTTCGTTCATTCTTTACGCCCCCTTTTTTCAACCCCCCCCTCCGGCCCAACTCGCGATCCAGTTCGCTGTCCAGATTACTACCGACATGACGTGCCGGTGTCCTCTTGTCGCTGGCCTTCTCTTGTTTATATTATGGAATTGGACATAGACCTCTAAGGACTTGGCTTATGCGTTTTATTAGCATCTCACTCTACTACTTTTAATTCCGGGTTCGCGCTCTTTAATTGACGCTTGAAGTGGGCATCGCGCTACAAGGAGCTTCTCCGCATTTTTCAGTTTCGCTGTGTTTGTTGGCTCTTCCCCCTCCCCGGTTTCAACTCGAAATAGTCGTTAGCAAAGTTATCCCCTTGCCGCGAAATAACTCTTTCGCTTTTCCTAGCTATTCCCTTTACACCTGCCAGGCCAATCGATTACGCGCACCTCCACTCACCGATCAGTTTACTGCAAACTTTTTATCCGCATCACGCTCCCGGTGATGCACGGACAGGGTGGCGTGGACCTCCTCCTAGGACTCGACCCCCTTTAACGTTTCTCACGCCCCCTAGGACGTAAGGAATGCCCCCTTGGCAAAGATTCCGCCTTTTTCGCCTAGATGTTTCTCAGAGGTATTTTCCTTTTGTTACCCCCCAAGCAAGTGGGTCTAGTCTGTGGGTTATTGACGCTGAGCGTCGTTCAAAGCTAAGGCCCCTTGAGCAGCTGGGAAACCTTCCTGCTTTCTCACTTCCCTAGGTTTTTCCCCCTTTTCTCCCCAATGCCTTGTTGATGAGCCTCTGTGAGTTTGATGAGGCCCTGAAGAACGGCCGAGGATTTCTTGACATATTTCTTTTACCGAGCCAGCGGCTGGTCGCGAAGTGACTAGACCCCCACCTTTCCGTCGCGTCATCTTTTTCCTTAAATAGCATACCTTCTGATCGGCCCGATTAGAGTCTCTGATTTGGCTTACACCCCCATTTTCTCTCCACAGAGTTACTCTATCCTAAGTCTTTTTTCGCCTAACCATCAGCACCTTATATTGAGGAAGACTTTTCGAGTGTTTAACTCGTCGCCTTTTCCCCGTTTGTCTTTCTTCGAATTGTTTCCCCTTTGGACTTCCAACAGCCCTATGCTTCCCGAGACCCCTTTAAGAAGGAGTTAAAAGGGGGTTACTCCCTAACTACGAAGTTTCCGACATTTTCCCATCGATGTCCATTCCCCCCCTTTTTTTTCCCCCTCTTTTATACTAACCTTTTTGAGAGCTATGGGGCAAAGAGAGATTACTTGCAGCGATTTTCTTGTAATTGACTATAGTGGACACACAAAAGGGAAGAACTTAGTTATAGAGAATATGGTTTGTTGGTCTTTTTCTCCTCTATTTTATCTTTTCGACCGTGAGTATCGAAGTTTTGTAGCTCTTCCCCTCGGGCTCCCCGGTGATGAGTTAATCCATCGACGTTACTGAATAAGGAAGATGGGAATAGAGCTTCCAATTTTACTAGTGACCGACCCCATTCCGGCCCGAGCTAAATGTAGGCCTTGCTCCCCCATTTGGTTCTGTATCATTGCTCGAAGTTAGTTTTTTTCCTCCCTTTCTACTCTGCCCTTGCTCCTTCCTGCCTCGGAGCATTCGCGATACATTTCCGGCACCTCGTCATTGCCTCACATAGATTGACAAGAACACAAGATGTCTGGTCTGGCATACTGTTTTAAGCTAGCTGTCTTTTTTAGTTCTGGCTCCCAATTAACCCCTTTTGAGCCCTACTGTCGCGATAGAAACGAGTCCCCCCCAGAATCGACAACCGGCGGACTAACCGGACCTCGTCCCGTTCCCGGCTTCTTCCTTCTCTTCCCCTACGCTTTCTGCACAGCGTCAACTGCGAGTGGAAGTAAGCCACGTCCGCGGGTTGATTTGTCATGGCTCCTACGCTTGGGGGGAATGGAGCTCCCTCTGCTTACTCTTCCAACCCCGGGACGTGCAAAATTAGGAGTTCCAGGCCGCATCGCCGCTTTGCTTCTCTGACACTTCTGAGCTGCGCACAGGGATTTGGACTTGAAGGGTGATCTGTCCCGTTAGACGTTCTTTTCCTTCCTTTCCCCTGGCACGCTTTTCATCAGGTCACTCTCAGGAGGACGTGACAAACTATTTCCTGAGTTCCTTTGCTCTCCCCCCCAACCCGCTTAACCTTAACTTTTCCCCATAGTGCGTGCAATTATCGATCGATTTTCCCCTATTTCCAATCAGTTCGATTCCCTTCTGCGAAACCCCTTCCCCCCGTCTCCACATAGGATTCTCCGGTTCGCTGTTCCCGATACTAAGCATCTGATCGTCCATAATTTTCCAGACTTTTCCTTTATCTTTTTTTTTTTGAGATTTTGATGTCTCTGATGCCCCTCGCCACCGGCTAAAGGACCCGATCCTTTTATGGTATCGGGCCGCTGACCCTGTCTTTCCCCTTCTTTTCCTCGGTTTCTTTGTTTGGAGATTCTTCCTTCTCATGACGACTCGGTGGCATCGCCAGCCCAAGAGAGAAGTCCCTCCCTCTGGTCCTTTTGGCGCTTTGGATCGGGTTTTTTTTTTCCTCCATTACCCGAGACTCTTTGCCAAGGTCCCTCCGCCGGAAATCTTTCCTGCTGCGCTCTCTCCCTAGCCGTTCTTCACATCTCCGATTCCCCCTTCACCGTCCCTTCAATGTGCTCCGGCCTATTGAAGTATGGCCGCCTACTGAACGCGGCGCTCGGCCTCACACTTTTAAGGTGATGCCGACCTTTTGGTCTTTAACTTAAGATCCGCCTTTTCTCAAAGACTCGTAATCGACAGGATTTTTGACTGGTGCAAAGGACTTCAATTGGAAAATCCTTTGACGATTGTGCTTCCCTGCAGAGATGTTTCTTTTTCCTCGCCGTTCAATTTCCAGGTTCAGTGTGTTTTCTTTGTATCATTTTTTTTTTGTTGTTGTGTTCTCTTTGTTGAAGCGTGGCGACTTTCGAGACGTCTCCCCTTTTCACCCTTTGGCCTCCTTTCCCTTGATCTCTCTTTTTTCAAAACTCAGCCTTGAGGAACCCATTATGCCAGACTAAAGAACTTGTTGTGCGTAGCTGCTGGTTTTTTGCTGCCCGTCAGTCATTGGCCTTTTTTCTCTCCTTTTCTCGATATAAGTGATCCCTACTAAGAGGCACATCGCGGGGATCGGCCTTCTCTTTACCAAATTACTTCCCCAGGCCCCCACAGCTCAAGTTTACCTTGAGCGAGGCGCTCGAGCTTTTTCTAGGAACTTAGTCCAATGTCGCCGAGTATAGTCCTCCCCTAGAAGTTTCCTTTCTTACTGATATTAAGCACCCTTTAGGCCCGAAGAGTCTCGGAACCTCTCTTGCCGCTACCGCCGCCCCTTATTTTCCTGATGTGTTTCATTGTTTCGCACCCTTCCTCCCTTTTTTCAAGTCTTCTTCCCTGGGTCCCCCCGATTAACTCGACAAGTGGCGACTAGAACTATCTCCATCCCCCCTGGCTCTCACCTTCTTCCTAATTTGTTGTTGATCCTGTCGGAAACCTGAGAGTAGCCGAAATCATCTATTCTTCTTTGGCTTTTTCCTAGTGGACTTCTTTGAGTTTTCCCCCCGACGGTCCGCCATGCGGATTTCTCGCGCTTTCTGGCTGTTCTCTCGTCAGTTTCCCCAACCTCAGCGGACGTTTTTTTAACTCGTCTTTTTGTGATTTTTTTACCCCCCTTACAATTGTGATGTATGTATGGTTGCTTTCGTCGCCGTAGAGACTCCTTCAATATGGGGACGATTCCTAGACCCTTTTTTTCAACCTCGAGCATCCGGACTAATTCTTCTAGCCATTTTGGCGGCATGGATTCTGGACTTCGAAGTTTAGTATGTCCTTTTCCTATTCACGTCCCTCCACCTCCCTTCTTGAAGCCCTGCCTCTAGCATCTTCCCTAGAGTCCATAATAGTCTAATGATGAACCTGGAAGAAGAAAACCTTATCGATTCCCCCCCCCTATTGCTTAATACTGTGTCCCGCAACCAGCTCTAGTTTTTTTCCTCTTCCATACTTATTATAATTTAAATGCTAACGCTGTCTCCTTGAATTTTTCGAACGCTTTCCTTAGAACCCATCTAAAACCTTTTTAAACCCTAATAGTCAAAGCCTTATTCCACGGCTTCCATCAGATACCCCCTTCTCGGTCTTTCTGACCACTCTGTCAACACTTGCTCTTGCATTGAAGGAATTCCCCTTTGTTTCGGAGATCTTCCTTTTCTTTTCGTGGTTTCCTTTCGCGCGGTACAGCCACCCGGTCTGAATCAAATTCGGTTGATGCGGGCAACTTGCTCCTCCCCGTCTCTTCCTCCCACCTTTTCCCTCTTCTTGCCAGTGTACTGATGCCTTGCCCCGGTGTTTGATACGGGACCCCCATTTTTTTCGAGCGAGATCCTTTTTTGCCTTCCGCTCTTACGCTAATCAGTTCGCAGTTTAACTTACCCTGTCGAGGGGAAACCCTCCTTGGGCTAATCGGGCCACAACGCCTCTCTCCCCCTACACTTCCCCCGGGGCTTCTTTTCTTGGCTCCCATTGTCTTACTCTCTCCCCCCCCGAGGCTTCGTCCACCCAGTCGGCGAGCAGTTGCTGCGTTCACGAGAAGAAGAAGCCCCCCCTGATGCGGCAGTAGTTCTTTTGATGGTCCCGCCCCTAGCCAGTAGTTGGTTGCTTTGATGTTCCTTTTCACTTTTTCTTCTTATGAGGATCGATTCTTCTCCCCCGGTCCCCGGACTTTTGACGACGGGGCTCTTTGTTTGTCGCGAGATTTTTGTGGTTCTTACCCTCCGCCTAAGTTCTTCCTACAATTTTTTAACTTCTTAGTGCTCGTTTTGTTTCCCCCCATTATCACAAGTTTTTCTTTCACATAGAAAGTTTTGTTCGCCAAGGTTCATCTCCGCTTCAATTTCTTTTGCTTTCCGTTTCCTCTGCTCGCTCTTCTTGACGTCTTCACAGGAACGCAATCTACCTGGTCGCCCCTCTAAGGAAGTTTAGGTTATGGAATGAATACCTCCTGAACGCGGCTGTCTTCCTCCGGATGTTGTTTCCCCTTCCTCGTTGACTTTTCCCTCTTGCTGCAAGTTGCCCTCTGCGCAACGAAAGAGGAAATTCTGAAACTGATTTTGTTTCGTTTACCCTTTCCCATTTTTCGTAACTTTTCGCTTTTTCCTTTCTCGTTGTCTCCCCCAGGGAAGGCAGTCGGGGTGACCCTTGGTATCCCCCCTTAGGGTTTCCCCCTTTTTTCCCTTGAAGCTTCCTCCATCCGGCAACAGTTTTCAGCGGTCTGGGAAACATGGATGATCGCTCTTAGCTCATCAGGCCCCCTCTGTTCGTCCCCCTTCTTGACTTCCTTTTGCTGTTTTTTCTGGCAGGAATCGGCCGAGGATGCCTTCGCGATATCGCGATTCCTAGTCTTCAGTTCTTTTTTTTCCCCCTTGACTCTAAGGACCTTCACCGACTCCCCCTCGATTGCATCTCCCCCCCCCCGCCGACCCTGTACCCGCCAAAGGCCATATTGAGAGCTTCACGTGCTTTTCGATCTCTCGGTTCCACCACTCAATTTTTGCTCTTTCCCCCCGTGTCAGCATCTAGAAGGAGCCTATGCAGCATCCTCATCCCATCTTTTCTTCCTTACTCTCCTCTCACTCGCAGCTCCGATTACGTCTCCTAAAGGATTTTTCGGCGCATTTCTCGGCCCCTCCAAGCAATTTTTTCTTCTCGAGAAGTCCTGGAGGACCGGGTGTTCATCGTCCCTCGACAGGAAGACCGCCAGAAATCATCTTTTTCCTTGTTTGTAGCCTCCCCCCTTTTCCCAACTGCCTCCCCTCAGGTTTTTGATCGAGATCGGGGTCCACCTTGTTTGCCTTCATGCATCTTGCTTTCGGCCCGCTTGGGAAAGCTTCCCACCGGGCCGACCTTTCGTTACGTGTCTAGAGAGCTCTTTTCTTTATCCGATACCCCTGCAAGAAAAACAATTTAGACCTTCCTGCGTCCTCTAGGTACCAGGCTAAGTTTAAGATCCGACATTCGGCCCTCTCCTGTCTACAGTTCCCTTCTAATAGGAATGCGGACTATTTGGTTCTTTACTTTTATCCCACTTTTCCAATCAAGCGAATCGAAGAGCCCCGAGATCAAATTGGCCTTTAGTCTTTGCCCTTTCGTGACCTTGCCTCCTCCTTCGAGTCCTTTGTCTCCGCCAAGCCTCCGTCTGATAGTTTTAAGAGAGAAATTCCTCGATAACATATCTTAGGATCCCTGCGCTACCTCCGTCTCCCCAATGATCGTCAGCCAAAAGGTCGTTGACTCCTTTTTTCTTCCGCCTTCCTTTTTCATTCACACCCCCCCTCTCTGTGCTCCTTTCTGATAGAGCCTTCTCCCCTTCAACCCTTAATAGAAAAAATGGAGGTCAAAATGAAATGTCCGGCATTCCTGCGTTCCCATCCCATGTCCACCATTCTTCCGGTGCTCCCCCCTTTTCCCAGTTTATATCCCCCCATTCCTTCCTCTTCGTTCGATTCACGAGTGAGTCCGAATAAGCTGTTCTGCGCGGCCCTATCGTGCCTTAATTTGTCCCCCCCCCTTGTTGGTTTTTTTTTTTTTATCCCCCTTAGTGTCTCGGAACATCTCGCGTTCAAGGCTTCAACTCCCCACTTTTCGCCGACAGTCCTCTTTTCTGCCCTTGCCGTTTTCCCTTCTCCGCGAGCTAGGCGCTTCCGGCGATTTTCTAGCAGGTCACGATTTCCGTTTCTCGGACCCTTTTTCGTCGACACCCCCCCTTTCCCTTTCCCCCTCTCCTCGCCAACACAAGCCGCTCGCCACGGGCACGGACATCAGTGCTCATTATATAATGGAGTTTTCCGATTCCCCCCCCCCTGCTCTGTCTTACCCTCCCTCCACCGACGTTCAATCTCCAGTTTGTCTTGCGTCCCATTAACTCATAAAGAAAGTCTCTCGTAGCCTGTTCTTTCCAAAGCCTTCCCCTTCCCCCCTCTTTCTCCCCCCCCTTTTTGAGTTTTGGCAAACTTCCTTTCAGTCCGGGCTTATGAGCTTTCCGCAAGCGACCCTTTAGCCGACTTTGGACGACTGTCGGTGTTGCGCATAGATAGTGCGTCCCCTTTGAATCCCTTGGTTGGTCCTCCCGCTAAAAGGAGTTTCCCTGCACGATGGTGATGATGTGAGAGATTTGAGTTTTTCGAGGAGCCCAAGGGGTTCCCCCTAGCCTCGTCGCTTTTTTCCCTTTTTCATTTCCTAGTTGAGCAGTTCCGAATCTGCGCCTCATAGCATCGACGCGGCCAGTATTAACTTTAAAGGCCACCAACCAACCTTCTCAGCGATGGACTCCCCCTAACTCTTTTGACCGCGGATTTTCCTACGGGACTTCCTCACGCCGAGGTGATACGATTTTTTTTCCTTGCTTTTCGGCGTCAATTCCAGCTGTCTCATGAACGCAGAGGGACTCTCCTTCAACGCGTCCTTCTGCTCCCTTGGGACAAGATCCTTCTTCTTTTTTTCCTGTTGACCCCCCTTTTATCGATTCCTCGCCTTAAGGCCGGTTCCCGAGTACTGTCTCCTCCAGTGGTCGATGAGGTGATTGAAAATCTTTGCCTCATGTTCCTCTCGCTTAACTCTCCGTGCACCCAGTAGCAGCGGTGAGGAAAACCTGGATGCTTCTGAGGGAGATAAACTTAAGTCTGGAGTCCCCGTGATTTGCACACCCCCTTCCCCCCTCTTGCCCTTTCTTTTGTTTAAAGGACTCATTCGGAAGAGTTTATGCGTCATTCTCTTTTAAGTTTGCCTTCCCTTCTTACGACTCAGGGCTTATGCAGCCTAAGGACAGTAACCTAAGTCCCACCGTCGAGGTTCCCTCCCTGCCTCCCAACAGGGACCGCCTTTCTACCCGTGAGATGGCCCTTGTTTCCCCCATTCTCTGTTCTCGGCCCCGTGTCGCTCGAGGAAACCTTAGTCTACTGCCCTACTCTTAAGGTCCGTGCCGGACGACCAGTTATATTATTGAAGAGGGACCCGCGGCCCCTTAGCCTTAAAGAACTAGGAGTTTTAGACGAAAGTGATTTTTTGCTGTCTTATCTCTTCAAGACAGAAAGCTTCGCTATCCCTCCCCTCGGGAGGCCGTGTCCCCTCTCCTTACTCCGACTCTGAAAGCACTCGATGCTTCAGTGCGAGCTGCGGTTCCCCAGGATTCTTTTCCTCCCCTTGTTTTTCCTTCGATCTGGGTCAACCTTGCTGCTGGAGAACTTTGAAGAGAATGTTTTTCTATTCGTTGTTACTGTTCTCTTTACTAGTCAAAAGTGCACAAGGAGGACGTTATCTCCGAGTCTTTCGTTTAGTCCCTTGCCCCACTTCCCTACCTCCTTCGGCCTTTAGCGTTTCTAGTCTTCGACCTAAACTTGTTGCTTTACCCTTGTGCATAGTACGTCGGAAATGCCGGCATCTTAAGATAAGATTACCAGTGCTCATAGAAGAGCAATGAAGAATAAATTTATTCCGATTTTTTCCCCTCCGTGTCTCGACGGTAGTAGGTGAAGGTACCCGTACCTCCCTCCGAAATCCCGATATTCCCTCACCTCCCTGAACTTCCTCTTTCTGGAAATTCCAGAAAGACCCACAGAAGCTAGAGATAGAAACAAGGCTTTTTTGCTTTAACCCTGTTGGTTTCCCAGAGTTTTTTGATCTCTTATGAGAGCCTGGGGAAAGTTAAAGCTGATCCCAGGATGTTCTCCCCCTCCCACTTTTTTCCCTCTTTTCTCGTCCTTCTTTGTCTTTTCGACGAGCGCGCATGTAGCCCGGACACACCTCAGCCCCCCCACCTTCTCTTAACCTTTTTACTTTTCGACGCCATCAATGAGGACACTCTAAATTGTCCCCATATCTGCCGGTTTTGCTCCCGCTTAAATTCTCTTTCCCCTTTGCCCCCCCAGTTTTTTTTTAGGTATTCCCTGATTGGTACTTTACATTGGCTTATCTCTGTGTCCTCCACATTTTGTCACTCTTAGGCGTGAGCCTACGAGCTCGCACGCTCTAGGCAGGCACCCCCTTACCCTTTTTTCCTGGTATGCTCCTTCGCATGGGCCTTTCTATTCCCCATTTCTTACTAGATCTTTCGGCGATTGCCGCGAATGGAAGGTCCCCTTTCCGGCGGAGCGACTCACGCACCTCGTTTGTTCCCCGACTTCCTCGTCCCCCCAGACGCTCCGCCCACCCCCCCCCCATCGTGCTGGAATTAATTCTTGTAGTGTCCGCTGCCACCTGTTTTTTTTCCCTTATCCTCCTCTCCGCCCGTCCTTGCTTCCCCCACTGTTCGGCTAGCAGTTTCGCTTGAGTCCCGATAATATGGGCTGAGTCCTTCTCCTTTT
>Ga0179593_1669658_pt1 | contig 12500 bp, 14 predicted proteins | sample CZODoug2_1_08_16_FD_185931 | JGI IMG/M metagenome (GOLD analysis project Ga0179593, IMG submission 185931) | Vadose zone soil fungal communities from Angelo Coast Range Reserve, California, USA - CZODoug2_1_08_16fungal (PacBio error correction) | ecosystem: Environmental > Terrestrial > Soil >... | reverse complement strand
CACCCTCCCCGGCCGCCGACGTTCCCTCCCAACAGATGATTCTTCTTTAACACTAGACTCCTCCTGCTTTTTCGGAAGCTGGAGGTTAAAGTCTTTTCGCCGATTCTTCCCAAAAGAGAGGACGTTTCCTCTGTGCACATCAGCCAGTAAGGGTTCTTCCCTGTGAAATCGAGCTTAACGGCGCGCGTTCACTTCTTCCTCCCTCCAGCGAAGAGGCGGTTCCCCTGCAGGGCAGCGGACGATGCGCCCTTCTCCCCTCAGCGCGCGGCGTTTTTGCTGATCTCTTTCCCTTTCCCCCGTAAGTGGTTTTTCTCTTTTCTCTCCCGCGGCTTTTTTTTTTCTTTTCAGAGCAGCAGGCCGAGTCTTTCCCTTCCCCCTTCTCGGGAGGACCGGTTTTCCCTGTTAAAGATTCTCTCTTGATCTGGCGCTTCCCCCTTATTTATGTGGCACGCGCCCGGCAGAGGGTCTTCTCCCTCTTCTTCCCCGACCGCACCAGTCCCCTTCTCGCAAACCTCCAGACGCGATTCTCCCCCCAGAAGAATCATCTGTTGAATTCTTCTTCCTGCGGAAGGCTGGTTCCTGAGCCAATCTCCTCCTTTCTTCGGAAATAACGCGACTTCTTTTTCCAAAAGAATTTCCTTCATCAGGAGATGTAATTTTCAAGCGGATGATGTTCTTTCTTACCAACTGGGAGGCCATGGGAGCTGTTTCTCTTGATTGAAAGGAGAGTTTCTTTCCAAGCTTTCTCTGAGCTGGTAGCTTTTACATCGAGCTGACTTTGCGAAGGCTTTGGGTTTTGGTTTTTGCCCGGTCTCTCGAAGGCATCTTTTCTTTTTCCTGCGGTTTTCAAGCCCGCTTTTTCCCCACGTACCCGGGCCCTTTTCGGACAAGGCCAGTCCAGCACCCGCCCCCCTTTTTTCTACCGGCCCGGAAAGGCTTTTTCTGGGCGGTCTCCCCTTTCTTGTCAGACCACAGGTTAGCCTTTCCCGTTACCAGCGCAGTCTTTTTTTCCTTTTTTTCGAAGGCCCGGTCTTTGAACCATTAATTCGTTTTCCCCGGCCTCTTCGGAAGAGAAAAAGCTTTCCTTCTCCTGCTGAAGGGTACCCCTTTAAGGAAGGAAATAGAGGCCAGCTTCACATGATGCGAATAAGGGTTTTCTTTTCTTCAAGAACAAAGTCTACCCCCCTTACCAGTTTCCTTCCCCCCTTTTTTTCTCCCTATCCGCGTAGCCCTTTTTTTTTTAAGATCGTTTAAGGGATGATAAAGAGGGTTCTTTTTCCTAAGACCGGCCCCCCCCCCTCCGGACGCGGGTGGTTCTGCCACGTCTTCCGGCGGCTTCAGCCCCGCCGCCGCCTCCTCCCTTTTTCCCCCAGAACGTCCGTCTTTCCCTTCCCTCCCACTTTGCCTTCCAGGCGGGAGCGCACCGTCCTCAGGTCCGCCTTCCATCTCTTCGCGTTTCCTTCGCGAAGCACGCATCCCGGCTCTTTTTTCGCCAGGGGGTCGTCTCTGTCCAAGCCACTTTTTTCTCGACGTCTCGTCGGTTTTTTTCGTGTGGTAGGCCCCCGTTTGGAGAGAGAAAATGACCTTCCTATTCACGCGGCCCGCTTTCTCTCGGAGGGCTCCAGGATCTTCTATTCCGCGCAGGGATGTTGATTTCCTCAAGTGCTGTCTCTCGCGGCTCCCTTCCTCTCAAGGGGGAGGTATCCCTTTCCATTTGCCACCCTTCCTGGCGACCTCGAGGGCGGCCTCCCCTTCCGTGGGCCTGCCCGCTCCCTGTTTCCTTCTTTTTAGTCTGCAAGTTTTTGCCTGCAGGAAGAGGGGCTTTCGTTCTCGAGAGCCTGGCTTTCACGAAAAATGCCACCTTAAGCCTGGACCGAACGTTTTTCCCTTCTCGCACTGAAGAACTCCCTTCAGTCTCTTCCTTTTTCCCTGCCAAGAGAAGGAGACCTTTTCCTCCCCTTCAAGCGGAGATTCTTTCTTCTTGTAATCCACAAAGAGAAGTGCCTCACCGCCATGAGTGCCTGATCAGCGTGGTTTTTTTGGTGAGAGGAGGTAAGCGGCCCCTCCCCTCACAAGGATGGGACTTCTCCATCCTAGGGCTCCCCTTCCTTTGTCGTGCCCGATCCTCCCTTCCTGTCGAGGCCGAGTGTTCCGCCAAGGACTGGCCAGGGTTCCGACCGTTGCCCTCTCCGCGAGAGTGTTTTTCTTAGACGCAAGAGCCCGTACAGCCGGTACTCGTTCTCTTTTCCTGACTTACGCCAGGCCCCAGTGAAGCTTACAGTGCGGGCAGCCTTATCTTGCGCACGCATTTCACGTTTGAAGCTTTCTCCTGAAGAAAAGACTTTTCCATCACTTTAAGAGGGAAGTCTCTTTGCCGGACGAAGATAAGGAGGTATTCTTTGAAAACCTTTCTCTGGAATCCCTTCATTTTAGGAAGTAGAACGGTAAGATTTCCCTGTACCCTGATCATGTGATTGCCCTTAAAACGGAGGTTCTTTCCCAAAGTCGGTCTCCGTTCACGGGACTTTCCCAGGGATGAGAACAATCTCCCCTACCACTCCGTGAGGGATTTTAGCACGCTTTAAGGATAGTTCCTTTTCCTTATCGTGACTTTGAACTCCAATTGCTCTTTCAGTAGAAAAGCTCGGTGCTCCGGGCGGAGGGTACTCCTTGGAATTCCCTAGCTGGAGGAGTACTTTTCCTTCAAGACCCTCTTTCTCTCCCCGAAGGTCTTTGCCGTAGTAAACCCCTCCGTAAAGTTCTTACTCCTGTCCCCCCAGGTAAGGAAGTTCCCATAAATTTCCCCCAGAAAATGTTCCTGGCGTCCCTCGGTTAGTACCCCCCCCCCACTCTAAGGGACCCCTTCTTACATAAGAGTTTTCAACAATGCTTGACTTTTCTCCCTCGTTAAAAGTAGATGTACACTCCCCCTTCTTCGCTTTGAAAACCAGGCTTTTTCTTTCAGGAAGATCTTTTTACGCCCAAGAAGGTGTCGTTCCCCCACCCTTTTTGTAAAAGAACCCGTTCTCTATCTCTTTCTTTTGAGAGAGATGGCCCTTTCCTGGTAGGTTGCTTTCGGAACGTTCCCAGCACTTTTTTGACAGTTTCCCCGCGAGAGCTTCCCTTCAGCAGAAGATCGACGGCTTCCCCCCTTTACTAAGGTAGACGTGTACCTGGACCTGCAGGCTCCTTCCTGAAGTTATATGAAGAAGGAGTCTTCTCTTGTCCCCCGGCTGGTCAACGGGTGCTGTCAATTAACCGTTCCGTTACCCTCGAAAAGTTTTTGGGACATTTTTTTCCCAATTACCCCGTGAGATTTTTCTTCTTGGAGTTCTGGCCGATTTTCCTGTCTGGAAGAAGGACCTCTCTTTTCTAGAGGAGGTCTTTAATAGCTTAGGCTTCCCCCCAGTGCTACAGCAAGAAAGGACCTTGGAAGACGCCGCCCCCCCCCCCCTCTCCCCCTTCCTGCACTTTCCTCCCAGAGAAGGGTAGCCCTGAACGGTCTTCTCCCGAAAAGCCCCCCTGGTCGGAGGGTTTTTCTTCTTAAGAGAGGTTCAGCATTGCCGTCCCCGGAAAGGAATGGGGTTCTTTTTCTTTTCCTGCCGGTTGCATCAAAGGAGCGTGAGTTCCTCCCTGTGCGACGGAGAACTTCCATTCGTTCCCCTCCTTTTAAAGACGAATACATACTTTCGCGTCGGCCCTTTTCTTTTTTCTTGGGGGAAAGGGATCCTTCTCCGATTCTGAAGTAACTGGCTTTTCCCAAGGTCTGAGGTCAGCTTCTCCCCTTTAAAAGTAGCGTCTTTTCGCGGTGGATCCCAGGTCCCTTTCTCTTTTTCTTAGATTAACTGTTCTTTCGAAAGGTCATAACTCCCCCCTCCTGAGCATTAGGTGTCATGACCTCGACTTCTTGATAATGCGTGGGTTCCCAGAGCGGGCTCTAATGAACTTTCCTCTCTTTCCCTTACGTATTCCTTAGGCCTCCCCCCCCCTTGAAGAGGTCAGGATGATCGCTTTTTCACTACTTTCTAGGGTCGAAATCTGCCTTCGAGATTCCTGTTTAACCCGGTTCGTGGCCCTACTCCACAAAAATGGAAAGGAATCCCCTCTTATCAGGAACGAATTTCTGGTAACACGGACGCTGTGGATCCCTTGGAATAGGGATACCTCGATGCGGGATTCCCCTTTCTCCTAAGGAGAGGGGAAGTCCCCTTTTCTGCCGGAGAACTTACCTTTTCCGTCAGGGATTCTCTTGTCCGCGGAAATTTTTTCCTGGCCGGTCATTCCGGCGCTGTTCCCTCTGCGTTGACATAACGTCTCCCTGCTTTCGTAAGGCTGTTTCCTTTTCCGGAACTTTGCTTCTCTTTCTATCCTGAACAGGGTAGCGCCCCGGCCCGGCTTTCAAAGAAGGTGAGGCTTTCTCAATAGACTTTCGTGAACGGGTGGCAACTCCTTTCCTAACGAAAATCTTACTCTCCTGGAAGATTTCCTTGTCGCACTTCCTCTTGCTGACATTTCCTCTCTGATAAAACATACTTCTCCTTTTCTACGGGATCCCGAAGTATTTCGCTGTGCTCTTTCTCTCCGTCCGGGAAGCGGTCAGGGTCTCCCCCCGGGAGAGGTCTCCGACTTCCTCCCTCCCTCGTGGCGCGGACAGGCTGAACGTCTCTCCTAACCATGGCGCTAACAACGGAGCCCGTCCTCTTCTCCTTTCAGTAGAGGGACTCCCTTCTCTATCTTATGGAAGTCCTCCCGACGGGGACGTTTTCTCCGCTGTCAGTGCCAGGGTTTTTCCGTAGCTTTCTCTTGCGTCACTTCTTTACCTGGAGGTAGCAGAATTTTTTCCCCTTTTCGCGGAGGGCTTTTTTCCACGCCGTCCGCTATTCCGTGGAAGATTCCCCCGTTGACTCCTTTAGAGAGGGTTTTTCCTTTTTTTTTCGGACATTTTTTTTTCAATGCAACGCTGCTTTCCAAGGTTTTAGAGTCAAACGTCATGATTTCTTCCCCGGATATGATAATTCTTTTCCTTCTGGGCAGAGGGAAATGGTCTTACTGGTGCTGAAAACTTTCCTTTTCCTTCTCAGAAGGTTAGGCCATCCTGTCGCCTTTCTTCTTAAGGGTGTAAAATCTCCTTTTCTTGGTTAAGGATGAAAGTCTCCTTTCGAGAAAAGGTTTCCCGCCGTTCTTTCCGGAGACAGGGAGGCATTTCAATTAGGGAACTTCCCCCTTTTGGTACCCTTAGAGAGGAAAAGGGTTTTCGGCCCACAAGCCGTTTAAGAAATTTGGCTCCTGAAAGGTAGTCAGGGGACTCGGAAGGTGGCTGTTTTTCCCGGTGAAGGGTTAAGTTCCTGAAGCCGGTGAGGTCACTAGCAGAAGAAGATTCTTCTCATGCGCCCTCGACCTTCCGGGAGGCAGTCCCTCCTTCTCACTTGGTCAGCCCATGTAGCCGCTGATATCCTGCGGATAATCTTTTCCACTTTCCTCTGGAAGAAAATTCACAGCTATAGCCCTTTTGTTACAGCAGAGACAGTCCTCTCCCATCACGAGTTCCTCGACGTCTTTCCATAGGGGTAACATTTTTTTTCCCTGCTGAAAACCTTTTTTTGGCTGCCATTTTTCGGTGCTCATTGAACCCTTCTCGTAGAAGTACCCCCTGATTATTACTTCTGGGTCCCTTACATCCAGAGGTGGTTAGGGATTTTTCCCGCTGGAGTAACCCTCTCGCCATTTCTTTAGCTCAAAGAGACTTTTTCCTTCCCATCAAGTTACGGGGTACGTCACCCATCCTGCTCTCGGTGAAATTGGGCGGACATAACCCGGTCCGAGAAGAGCGGTTTCTTTTTTTTCCTGAGGATCTGAAGAACCGCAGACCCCCCCCCTTACTCCTTTTTTGATGAGATATATATATTTCTTCCCTTTGTTGGTTGTCTCTTCCTACGACGCGGAGCTGAGTTTTTCGCGGGCGTGGGAACTTTTTCCCTTCGTAGGTAAACCGTCCTTTCTTTTCTTTTCCCAGAGAGGGACGAGACACTTTCTCTTTCTGCCGATATGGGGAATGGTTTTCAAGAGCCGGAAGGAGCTTTTCCTCTCCTAGGAGAAAGATCAAGGAATCCTTTTTTTTCATAAAGATGATTCTTAATACTCATCTTTAATTTGCCCTTTGGGGCTTTCTTTTGGGCTGAGACACCTACGCTTTCTTCCCCGGGACCCCTTCTTTTTTTCTTGGCCAACGCCGGGTCTCTTTGGCTCTTTTTGTACGAGGCTCAGCGCGTGATTTCCCTCTTTTCTCGTTGCGTGTATCTGGCAATAATTTTTTCTTTTGGCTATCTGGAGAGTCACGTCTCCCCTTCCGAGGAGCCGCTGCCCGCTTTTCTCTGAGTCACATCGTTTCCCCCTTCCTTTTGCGAAGGGAAGGGTCTTTCTCCGGTCCTTTCGCAATGCTCCGGGACGGCATTCTGATTATGGACCCATCCTCCTTCTTGCCACGTCTGAGAGCGGCAAACTTCCCTTTCTCCCCCCCCGCCACATGCCTGCCCCACCCGCGCACGGCACTCTTTCCTCTGATTCTTTTCGAACGCGGCCGGCCTTTCCCCGGTTCCGCTTCCCTCTAGTTCCGGATTCGTCATCACGTTTTTTCATTCCCTTCGACATAGTAGCAGCGGGTCCCTTTCTCGTCGCCGGGCCTCCCGAGGGACGCGAACTTGCCCCGCCTCCGCCTTCTTTTTTCCGAGAACTACCGTCTCATTATCCAAAAGAACGGGCCTCCCTTCCCGTTGAACATTCCTTTTCCCGGGGCCCTCCGAGCCGGTCCCCTCGTTTTTTTTTCTTTCCGAGCGGACCTTTTTCTCCTTTTTTTTCCCCTTCCCGGGAGCCGCCCACACCCGCTCGACCGGGACGGGTTTCCCCTTTCTCCCTCCACTTCTCCGTGATTCTTCTCAGGAGGAGGAAAGCACGCCCTCCCGTAAAATTTCTTGCTTACCGTCCTTTATCAGTAAGGACTCTTCTTAAAACCGCGCCTGGTTTTTGACCATGCGTTCTCTCCCGAGGCAATGAAGGCTTTTTTTTTTTTCTTTCTAGTAGACTCCTTTTCCGAGCACGCGCTTTTTGGGTGAGCAGCCTTTCTTTTTTCCCCCTTCTCTGTACACGAACATGCGGTTTCGCTGGCGATCTCTTTTTCGGTAAACGAGAGGCCTTTCGCGCGACCCTTAAGCTCCCCCTCTTTCTATAACGAGGCCCTGCCTAACCCGCTAGGCTTCCAGGAGAACTCCCCTTGAAGATCCTCTCTCATCAGCGAATCTTAAGCCCTCTTCAAGTTCTCTCGGGGACGCGTCTCCAAAGATCCTTTGGTCTCGCGGGATTTTGACCCCTTTCTCCTCCTTTTTTCGGGGAGAGGCTTAACCCGGCCGTTTTTTCCGGAGCGACACGGTCCTTGCAGACGAGGAGCCTTCCCCCTGACCGAGGAGCTTCGGTTGCTTTTTTTCCTTTTTTCAGGGATGTCCTTTCCTCAGAAATCCTGGGGGGGTTTTTCGACTGAAAGAAAGTTCCTTTCTCGTAATGTTCTCCTTTCGAACTAATCCCCTCCCCTGGGTCAAACTTTCTCTCGACGGGCATGTACCCTTGAATCCAGGCAAGAGGCGTCTCCCCCTCTCCCCCCTTTCAGCCTTTCCCCTCCTAAGTTTTACAAGAAACGCTCCCCTTACTGATCTCCTTTTTTTTAAAGGGTTCTTTGAGAGGTCAGTGCAAGAAAAATACCAAAATGTGGTCTTCCCTTTGAGAAAAAATTCCCCCCCAGAAGAATGTTTTATAAGAAGGAAAGGTTCTCCCCCTAAATGGGGTTTGGGTTTTCTTCTTTTTTTTTTTCTTTTTCTTTTTTGGTTTTTTTGGGTGGGTTTGGGGGGTTCTGGGGGGTTGTGGGTGGGGTCTTTTCTTTTTTTGGGGTTTGGGCCCCTTCGGAAGTTCCCCCTCATGATAGAAGGTGCATCCTCCTCCCTTGGAATGAGAACCGCAATGCCTCTCCCCCCGTAGAGGAAGTAAATTACTAGAGGCTTTGAATGACTGAGCAAGTCTCTTCCCCCCCCTTGAGAGGAATGCTTCCCCGCCCTCCGGGATCCACGGCTCCTGCGAGACGACTTTCTTTCTCCGCGGGCCGACAAGCCAACTTTTTTTTTTTTTTGACGTCAGGTCCTGCCAGGGTCCCGTGAAGGGAGCCCTCTTCGTCTGCCGCATTCCCAGATGGTAATAGTTCCTCCCCGGTAAACGTTAGCGTCCTGCTTTTACTCCTTTAAAGGAGGAGAGCACGTCTTGATCCCGTCAACTCTTTAAAAACAGGGCGTTTTCAGGGGAACTCTCTTCCCCCTGTATGCGAAATCATCCCTCCTCCCCTCCCGAAGAAGAGAACTGTTCTTTTCCCGGTAGGAGCACCTCCCTTTTTCTTTCGGAAAAGGAGATTTTTGAAGTCTTTTTTTTTTTCTTTCCTCTCGTGAAAGAGTCTCCTCTCGGTGCAACTTTTGCCGGGTCTGGGCATCACGACGTTCTTTTTTCCGCGACTACATCCCTGAAGCAGGACGTGTTTCCAGTCGTCCCGATGCCCGTTTCCAAGGGAAGAGAAATTCCCCCTTTGGTAAGAGACTTACCCTAGAGGTAGGGGCGATTAACTTTTCCAGGACCCCTTTTGAAAGCGCCCTTTTTTCCCCGGTAGGAAAGTCTCCCCTGCTTAGGAGAAATGCTTCTTTGACGCTACTGCCCCCTCCCGTCGAGGTCCACTGTCTCCTTCTCGTAGTAGAAACTTCTTTTCGATTATTCTTCTTCCTGCTTTTCGGTAAGACAAAGAATTCGCTTGCCGGGTGCCCCTTCTTTTGTAACAGACCCTTTTCCTTTTCATTCCTCTATATTTTAAAGATCTGTTTGTTTTTTTCTCTCTTTCCCCCACGTAATGGTTTGGACCCTCACTCTCCCTCATTATGTGGGAGTACCCTTTCCCCTTTCCGGAAATAAAGAATTTTCCGGCTCCCCTAAGCAGAAGGTTTCTTCCTACCCTCGAGTTCCTTAAGTCACCCAAAGAAGTGCAGCAGGAGGAGTTCGCCCTCCCTTAGAGCTTCACAGTCTCCTACTTCACAGCTCTTCGTTACGCACCGCCACATCCTCTGTGGGGAAAGCCTAGCAAGGAAAGGCTTTTTCAATCTTCCCCGGAGACTTTACTATGGTTAGATTAGATTCATGATTCCCGAGGCCTCTGATCGATTCTTTATTTAAGAGCCCTCAGAATAGATTTGCCTCTCCTTGAAAGAAGCACGGGACCTCCCACCGACTTTTTCTCAGCAGGTTCACTCCAGGTAACCCCCCCCCCGCATCTCCCCCTTCCCTACGAACTTCCGTTCCAGAGTGATACCCTCTCCACTCCACTTCTCTCCTCTCGGGGAGGGGAGGAGGTCAGAGTCTTTCAAGAGAGTCTCTCCCCCGCCATTCAAAAGTGCCCTTTTCGGTCTCCGCCGGTGTGAAGGGACCCCTTCAGAGTTTCTGAAGCCGGTTCCCTTCTCAACGTGTTTTTCGTGACTTATCTTCCTTCCTCCATCTGTTTGAAAGACCGAATTCCTCTCCGGAGAGGAGGCCTACTTGGAGAATTTTACGTCCCTTTACGGTGACCCCAAGGTTGTACTTTGATGGCCCCCTCCTTCCTCTAAAAGCCTCCGCAGGAGGGCTTTCTTGATTGCCGCAATTAAGCTCCCCTTCCCGCCTGGAGCCGTTCTCCCGAACTCGTTTCTTAGACCGGCCCCTCCTTTTCTCTTTTTGTAGAAGGAACACACTTCTTTGCTAAGGCCCGTCGTCCCGGCAGGAAGTACCTGGACGCACTCTCGACCTTTTCTTTGATCGGGAACGACCCTTGCTGTGATCGTTTCTCGATGGATCCGCCTCCTTTTAAGCTCTCTTTTTTTTTTTTCTTTTTTTCTTTTCCTGAACGCCCCCGCACCACGGGAAACCCCTACCCCTCTTCCAGAATTGTAGGTTCCTGGTTAAACCTGTTGTTTTATTCCTCAGGGGAATGTGATTCAGTCCCTTTCTTATTCAACAGTTCCCCAATGATAACTCGCGTTTCATCCCCCCTGTGGGACAAAGGATTCCTTGATGAACCTCGGAGGATTTCTTGTCGCTCCTCAGCAGACCTTGTTCCCTCCCCCTCCCCCGGCTGGTCTATTGGCATCTTGTTCCATCCCCCTCTAGAGATGCTTCTTTCACCGCCGGAGAAGGATTGAACCGTTCTCTCTCGGCGATAAGGACCTTCGAGCCCTTTTTCTTTGAGGATAATTCTTTCGGAACGGAGAAATAGACCCTTCCGTGAAAGGGTGCTGGCCCACTTCTCCCCCCCAAAAGACCCCTGATCGGTGGCCTTCCGATGTCCCAGAGAGACCCCTTAAGAACGTTATTCCCTTCCTTTCTTGATAACCCCCCTGTCGCGGTGACTGCGGGGCTCTTTAGAGCCTAGATGTTTATGAGGGTCAGAGTGATCGCAGTTTCTGGATTCTGTCTTCCTTATTTTTCTCCTACGCGTCTCCCCCGAGAGATAGTTTCCAGGCGTACCCGAACATGGACCTCGACGAAACCCTGGATCTCACAAATTATGAGAGGTTATATTCTGCGCGTCCGTCGATGGACTTCATACGACCCCTCTTTAATAATTTCCTTTAGCAGTTGTTGTCTCTTTTTCCCCTGTTAGTGAAGCTCTTCTCCCGTAAGTGCTTTTGGGAAATTCATTGTTTCTCCTTTAGACGAAATGGCCCTTCGTCTTAGAGAGTTTTCCCCTCTCGTCCTCTTCCTTCATAAGTGGCCTCCCGTTCTTCCAGTAAGTTTCGTAGAGCTTTTTGGCCGTTTTTCACGTTTTCTGGATCTTTACTCCTTTATAAGAAACGTTCCCCTCTGGCCGACTTAACCTCCTGGCGACCTTCTCATGGAAACGGTTCCCTTTTCAGAGGGAATTTACTGGGGATGTTGGCTGGTGAATGATGAGAAGAAGGTCGGCCTTCTTTTATGGTCGAAGTGAGGATGCTGAGTACCAGCTCTTGCGGTTCAGGCTTCCCTTCCTCCTTGGAGGAAAGTGCTGCCTTGTTAGGAGACCGGGAAATCCCATTTCTGTCTTCATCCCGGAACTGACGCTTTTTCTAAGAGAGGAACCAGGTCTTTTTTCCTTCCCTCTTTGCTCTTTTAAGGAATAAGAGGCATTGAGGGAAGGGAAAGGCGGCTTTTTTAAGGTGAAGAGGTCCGCCTCTCCTCCGTGGAGTCTTCCTCCGGTGATGGTCAATTTCCTTCTCCATGAAGTAGGAGGACTTCTCTGACAGGCGACCCCCGGGAGCAAGAAATCTTTCGCGGTAAGCCCCTCTTTTCTCCTGATGAACCCTCTTCTTCGAGGATAATAGTTTCCCTAACCGGACGCGAATGTCAGCCCCAACGCTCCTCTGGCGGTTTTAACAGTCGTGGTAAGAGTGCCCCAGTATTGGTAAGAACCAGCGATAATTTCAAGGAAGAGATACCCTTTTTTCCCCGGAGTTTTTCCCCAGTCAAAGGAGGTGATTGATTAATAATTATCGAACGTGATAATTGCACCCTCCCCTCCGGAATAGGCATCTCCCAATCTATTTATTGTTTCCTCAATAAGAGATTTCTCTGCTCGGCATCTGGTAGTAAAGTAGATGTCTCTCGTAGGGCGATCATAGGAGGGCTCGTTTTCCTCCTCAGTTCCTGGGTCTACCTCCCCTCCTCCGAGATAGAGATCTCATGGAGAGGAAATCCTAGAACGGTTTCTTCTTAGCGTTTTTTCTACCCTCTGGACGAGGCGCTGCTCCTCCCCTCCGAAATTCCCCCTCCCTTCAGCTGCGATATCCTCAATCCGTTTTTTTATAGTTTTGGCTTTCCCCTCGCGGCTTTCTTTTTTTCTTTGCGGAGAGACGCGGCCTCTTCTTTCCCCTCTCGGCGCGGTCTTTTTTCTGCAGCGCCAAGTTCCTTTCTCCATATGAAGGATCTGTTGAGGCTTACAACGTTCGGCGAGTGCCTTCCTTTGCAGCGAGTTTTCCTTTAGAACATACTAGGAGAGCAGCTCCCCCCTGTACTCCATCTGCAAGCAAAAACCCCCCCCTAAAAATCATCTGTTGGTACTTTCTTTTGGAAGGCTTCAGGCTCCGAGTCTTTTTCCTAGCTACTTCCTTTCGGAAGGAGTCCACCCTCCTTTTCTCGAGAGTTCTCCGAGGGGATAGCGGCGATGTCCCCCCCTCTTTCACGCGGTGATGGCGTCCCGATGACAGTTTACAACCTTTGATAAGGGAGCTGTTTTCTAATCCAGGCGCGTCACGTCGCCCCCGTAGGAGCCTTTCCCTCGAGGATCCTTCTCCATTTCTCTTCCAGAACTTTGCTCAGGACGGTCGGCCTCCCGGCGCGCGCAGCCCTTCTTCCGGAAGGAAGCTGGTTGCGGTGTTGACCCCGACGAGCCCCCACACGGCACGTCTCGTCTCGGCTCA
>Ga0179593_1654713_pt1 | contig 12500 bp, 14 predicted proteins | sample CZODoug2_1_08_16_FD_185931 | JGI IMG/M metagenome (GOLD analysis project Ga0179593, IMG submission 185931) | Vadose zone soil fungal communities from Angelo Coast Range Reserve, California, USA - CZODoug2_1_08_16fungal (PacBio error correction) | ecosystem: Environmental > Terrestrial > Soil >... | reverse complement strand
CGAGTACTTGGTTTTCTTTAGCATGCGGTCCCAACTTTTCCCTTGTCTTCACGGACAGGCCCTACCTTTTTCTGCTCTTTTGGCCAGCGCATTGGCCTGGTTTTTTCTGTCCGGAGGACTTATGATTCCTCGATTGCTCTGAACCTCGCCGACTCCTTGTATTGTTTATTTTTTTGGCTACCTTCTGCCTTTCTAGTACCCTTCGCTGCTCCTAAGTCGCTGAGGCTTGCGTGTCCCTGCCATCCTCTTGTTTGCCCCCTCTCTCTACGGATGCAGCCTCCCGGCGACGCTTTATCCAAGGGACTCTTTCCTTCCAACAAACTTTTTCTGGTTAACTGACATGCACGCCGTGTTCTTTGGTTTCTCTTTCCCCGAGTTTGACAAAAGGTGTTGTGTCTTCCAACTCTGGTTTTCCCCTCGCCGGCTCTCCTGAATCTCCCCTTCAGAAAATTTACATAAAGGCTTTTTATCTGCCCCTCCCCGCCTTCGTCTCTTTCAGGTACATTGGTGTTTGGGTTTTCTTTCCGATTTCCCTTTTTGTCGGGAATCATTTTGCAGTCTCCGGGACGATTTTGTTCTCCCCAAGGTAGATATTGTCTTTCCATTCACATTCGTTTTCAAGCCTTTCCCCGGAGTCTTTCGCAACTCCCTCAGTGTTTAGAGGTTTTTTTTTGTTATGACGGTTAAGGCTATGTTTCGCGATTTTCCCCACCCCTTCGAGTCAGTTGGGTTCGATCTGTAAACTAGACCGCCTCTATTGAGTCCCTATTTTTTTAACCCGTTGAACTTTTCGCACGCATATCGCCACTCTACGGTCCGCATGACTCTCCTCCCTGGCTGGTATAGCAGGTCGGTCTTTGATGCCCTCCCCCCAGTTGACTAGAATTTGATGATGGCTCCCTCCAGGTCCGGATTTGATTTGAGACACACTTCGGATTATTTTCAGCGCGGGTTGCCCCCGGCTCAGACACCTCTTTTGATTCCTCAAGAACCACCCTGTTCACCCTCTTTTTTTACAGCGTCGAGGCCGGGCTCTTCCCTGAGTCCATTTGGAATGCCCGGGTACCCTCCGCCCTTTCTCCTCCCTTTAGCTCGAGCGCCTTGATTTGAGCTTGAGCCGCGCGGGTCTTTTTTTCACCTCTGTGTTCTATCGAATATCTCGCCGTTGGCTCTCCCGAAAAAAAACGGACCCTCGGCCCAAATGAGATACACACCCCAGCGCCGCATCCCGCCCGTTCCTTTGGGAACATGATATGGATGAAGAAGGATCCGACTATTTGTTTCTTTAGATCCTTCCCCCCCCTTCCTTGACGTCCTTCACGGGTCCGATTCTAGTCTCTCAGCTTTTTTTTTGCGATTGTTTTACTGCGATCTAAGGACACTTATCATCGTCCCCTATTCCGGATTGGTCCATGTTCAGCCCTTTCTCGCTTTAAAGAGATTTCCCTCAGCGAACCCCTTTTAGTACTTATTATTGCCGATGTTCGAATAGCTTTTTTCAACCAGGCTTTGTGCTGCTCTGTGAGTATCGCTTAGAGGTCTTTTCGCACTCTAGCTCCTCTACCCAGCTCTCATTATCAACTTTCTCTTCCCCCAGCGATATTTTTTTAACTGGCTATCCCTGCAGCCCCGATTTCCTCACCGAGACCTTCTTTGCTTTTAGACTAAACATTTCGTCGTAGTGGTCAGATCTCCTATTTTTGGGCGACCCCCTTTTTCTTAGTACCTCCCCAAGCGTCTTTAGCCTTTCTGGCACGAACTGTACTAAACTTGCTGGGCCTGGTGTCCTTGATGGACGGGTTTACACTTCTCTTCTCTTGAGGGATTTTCAGTTTTCCACCCGCTCGCATTCGTGAGTAGGATAAAGCTTCTCGCCGTAGAAAATACTGCAGCTAGTTTTGTACGTTCCGCCTTTGCGTCTTTAGAGTGTAAATTGTTTTACTAACTTCTCCTCCTGTTTCACTTTTGCGGGTTCCCTTGATGAAGGTGCCAATTTATGCTCCCCTCTCTTCACATGTTTCCCTTGTTCGTTTTAGATTTTTCCTCGAACTCCTCCGGCCAGGCTTCGCCTCCCCGACTCTTCCTAGAGAGTTTTCGTTTTAGTTTGTTGCTTACTGTCTGCGGATCCCTCGCCGACTTGACCTGCTGGAACTTCATTCTATCTCTTTGCCATTTGTTACTAACTGGTCTGACTTTTCCTTCTTATCCCTCTTCGACACTCTTTAAAGCGGACGAGTAGCCCCCCCCCGTTTTCACGTTTTTGGTGGTCGTTTTCTTGAGGTTTCAAGGGGTTGTAGCATTTTCCTTTTCTCTTTGCGTATACGAGGGAATTTGGCGAAAGTTTGAGGTCTTCTTTTTCAAAGCGAGAGGTCGCTTCTGGGTCAAATTGGTGTCCTTGTTATCTTCCTTACCGGAAATACACCTCCCCATGTGAAACTTCCTTACTATTGTTGAAGAGCTTTGGCCTCTGAGGAGGATGATTCTCCTTACTAACCCCATCCCCCACTGTTCTTATGTTAATTCAGATGCTTTTTCCACATCAGAGCTTTTAAATCAATTATGCATTTCTGGATATTTCTTCGCCCTTTTGAAACCCACTCTTTCTCTTTTTTCCGCCACTGGGAATTTGCACACGAGATGTATTCTTTTTCCCCTCCCGAGTGCGTCGAGGCATCTCCGACGAACTGCGTTGCTTGTCCTTTTTTTACTTTCCCTCCACTCCATGTTTCCATTTCGAATTTTGGTTCCGCACTCTTCCCTTGTTACCGCCTGGGCCTCATCTTCTCTGAACTTAGTCCCCTTCTTCGACGAGTGTTTCTTTTTTTTCTGATAAACCGGTCGACCACGGTTCAGTCCTCCTATCCTCCTCCGAAGGTCCCTTTTTTTTCTCCCTCTACCGCGTTCTCTTTTTGCTTGAATGGGTCTCACGGGCTCCCCCATTTCCCGAACTTTTCCTTTGAAACCTTGGTCTCCTTTTTCAGCTTCTTTCCGCAGAGTCGCTTCTCTGAATCATCCCCCGCGCGTCTGAGATAATCCCCTACCTCCATCTTAACCGTTTTTCTACTTTCTAACTTCCGGAGACCGACCTGTAATCATATCCCTAAACTTTTCTTATCTGACCTTGATGGACGATCTCCTTCTTACTTTGTAATTGTTCCTTTTGCACCTGATGCGCACTTGTTCTTTCTGACCTTAAGCAATCTTGGCCCTGCCTGTTCTCGCCGTTTCTATGTCCTCCCGCTAGTGGGCTAACCCATCCTCATTTGGGTTTGGCTTCCTTCACCCCCCTTCCCTGGAGGATCGGTTAAAGCATACCTCATGACCTTTTTATGAGGAGCTGTTGGTGCTTTACAGCTCCTGTTCTTTCCGTCGCTCTAAAACCCCCCCTCTTTGATCTATCTTTCTTCTAAATAATTTCCCCCCAAAGCTTGAGAAGTATTCTTTCACACAACAATTTATGCCACTTTAGATAATCTCCTCGGGTCTTCTTTCTGTTTTCAAGTGTCTTCCTGATAGGACCCACCTTCTCCTTGAATTCAATGATGTGGCAAAGCGAGTACCAGTTTTTTTTCTTCTGTGCAATTACACATCTCTTTCAGGTTCCTCACCTTAGATAAACGCTAAGAAGCCACAAGTTTTAACTTTCCTTCCTGGCCCTTTCATGATAGCTTCTCTTGGACCGTTTTCCCTGACATGCGCTGTTATGCCTTCCCCAGGCCTCTTGATGCACTTTCTCTTCCGTGAGTGTATGGCTGATACTTATTTCTAGGTCTGGTTTCTTGCTCCCTCTCATGCTGCTTGTTAATTTTGATTTTTACTCCACCTTCTACTTATTTTTTTGGAGGAAGCTAATTCTCATTTTCCACTACGAAATCTTGGGCCCTTAATCGTTCTTGTGGCGGGCGCTGGCTCGTTTGAATTCGTTTAACACTTTTCTTGAAGTTGGAATCCCTTCCCTCACCGTGCTTCTGTCTCGGGTGCACCTTTTGCCCCTTGCGTCTTTCCCCACCTTGTCATTGAGTATACAAAGACACCCCACATTTTTTTTTTTTTTGTTTTTTTTTGACTTCTGCTCCTCCCTTCTCTGGGTTTCTTGTTTATCTCCCTTTGTCACGGTTCCGTAATTTTTTTCTCTTTCCTTGCGCCAGGGAGACCCCTCCCATTTTTTAGACCCTTCCTATTCGTGGGAGCCAATCCCTTTTACGGATCCTCAGATCTTGTTGGTTGTGACACTTCCCCAGGGTCCCCCTTTTTTACAGCTCTTCCTTCTAGTTTTCTCCATTGTGAGTCGGGACCCTTTGGTTCCTTCGTCTCTGTATACCTTTCGCTACGGGAGTAAGTTCCATCTGATGTTCGGATAACCCTTGTTTTCAACCCCAATTCAAGCTAGCTGTCCGGCCCCTATGTTCCCTCTCTCACTGCTGGAACTCTCCTGCTTTCCGCCCAAGACCCCAGTTCTTCCCAATTCGTGGTCATGCCGGCGGTCCCCCCCTTTCTCTCTTCTAAGAAAGCCCGGTGTCACTTTCAGCAAGTTTCTCGGACCCTTATATTCAAGGTGGTACCCTCCCTGCTATTTCCGTGATCTCTCTTCTAATTCTTTTTTTTTCTCGATATCCATATTTTTGAGATAAGTTGGTTGTTCGCTCCTTCCTTATCTTTATTGTTTTCACACCTTGTTCTCTTCACTAGGACCTTTTTTTAGAAGTATTTTTTTCCAATGAATGCCGTTGTTTTCACTTTTCTTCTGAAGTTCGCCCCCTTTTTTTGAGCTTACCCCCTTTAGTGAATGCAGCTTTGATGGGTTGCGACAGTCACTCTGGTAATATTTCTTTTTCCTTTCTCCAATCATGTTTTTCTTGGGGTCGACCCTGGACTGTTTTCCCACTTTTGACTTCAGCCGCTAAGTGCAGCGCCTTTTCAGGTCTGACGCCCGGTGACTTTCTTTCTTTTTCCCAAAACCCCCTTTTTTTAACTTGAACCTCAGTCCCATTGTTGTGCTAACTAGTTACCATTTCCCTTTTGCCTTCCCTGCGCTTCCAATTATTACGGTTAACGTTTTAAAAAAGGCTCTTCCCATCGCTTCTTTCTCTTTCCCCCCCTTTTTGTGTATTTTTGCGAGGTCCCTGTTGTTATGTACGATTTTTCCCCATTCATTACTCCCCTCTTTTCTTTGGACGGGTATTAGCCTTTCAAACTTTCCCCCTCGCGGGTTTCCCCATCCTTTACCCCCGTTGACTCCTTCTCCATTTCCGGTTCTCTTTTCTGGTGACTGATGTTCAGGATTCTTGGAGTCCTTCCCCCCAAAGGGACGTTCTATTTCTCCTCTTAGTTCCCACGAGTCCATGCCGCTTCTTTGAGCTTAGACCTGATTTTCCCGAATGAATCCTCCTCAATTTTTCCTCTAGTTCCTCCGCCCGATCTTCGGGATGATATTCTTCAGTTGCCTCAAACTCGCGCAGGGAGATGGAGGCCTCCCTAGGAGGGTTCAACCTTTCGCAGATCGGTTTTTATTTCTACCTGATTTGTCTATTGTGCTTGATTCCTCAAGAACCAAAATGTTAAACCTCCTTTACATCGGTCTTTTCTGGTCATCTCCTGCCCCCCTCCCTTTCCTTGTGTAACGAGCAATTCTCATCCTCTTCCTTTGAGGACGCGGTGTCTGAGTTACTTTTTCTCAACGCCGCTAGCTTTTCCCCGATGTGATCCCGCTCCCTTTTTTTTCTTGCGGACGTTTAATTGAGAACCTTTACCAAGTCTCCCCTCAGGACACTTTTATGGGGGTTGCTCTGTTTCTGGCTTTCATTCGGTCTTGTGTCAAAAAACCCTTTCCAGGATGTCTTTTATAGACCGGGTCTTATAACAGGTAGATACAGCTCTTTTTATTTGATGCCCCACCCTCACACTTCCCTCACTATTCCCCTCACTCCACCCGTTCCTCCTGTCCTTCTACATTCTCTTTTACCGGAGCAGCTAATTCACATCTCCTGTAGTTTCCTCCTTACAATTCGAAGCTAAGCTTTCATCTCGAACCCGTTTTTTTTACTTTCTTCGATGTAGCCCTTTGTAGTAACTGCGTGTTCTGTGGTTTTATACCGCATTGGTCTTTTCTCTCCCTTGCAAGGTGGATTCTCCAAATTTCACTTACCCTTCTTTTGACACTCTTCAGGAATGCACCCGTTTTATCACTTGCCCGCTCTATTTTGTTTACGAACGAAATTGCTTGCGGGAATCTCTTCTTCAAGGGTGGCGACCGTTGTCTCCCCCCCTTCACCCCCTCCCAGTGGCATCTCTCTTCTGTGGAATTTCCTTCTAGCGCGGTAACCTTTCTTCATTTTTTTAGGACCCTTTTTTCCCCCCCATGCTGTTTTTTTGTCCATTTTGGAACGCTCAACTGCCTCTCGGACTGAGCTATCGTCTCTTGACACCTTTTACCTCTTTTTTCTGCACCGTCCAGCAGGTTTTTTCTCCAGCCCCGGTGCGTTCCTGACCCGCGAGGTTTGTTCGTCCGGTAGTCTTCAACCTTTCCTCTTAAACGAGAAACCAGTTCTTTTGTTCTTCTGCGAATCCATTCGGGAAATAACAAGCTTCGCAGAAAAAGAATTTTTCAGAGTTAGCTTGTTTGTCCCCGTCATTTCACACTGGGGACGCCGTTTGACCCTTTTAATTCCTGATCGCTCTCGTTGGACGTAGTTTCCCTTCCTTTCGTTAATCTCATAATCCCCCGAGAATCCAGAGCTACTTGTATACGTCTCTTTAATCGCACGTGTTTGTTGTTTTTGAGACGGAACTTTTTTCTTCTCCCCAAATTCTATCTTTTTTGTGGTTCCTCCCTCTTCTTCGTTGCATCCGCCAGTAAATTCGTATCTTAATTGTACATTTCACTTTTAGCTCGGCACCTCTCAGCCAACTGACCATCTATAGTGACTTTTGGCTGGAATCAGAGATATTCTTCCCGACAAATACAATGGGATGTCCTCCGATTGGAAGGCGCGTGAAAGCCTTCCTCTTTATCCGTTTAGGTGCCCTTCACACTCGGAGAAGAACTGCGTGTTTGCGACCGGGCCTTGAGTCACTTTAGTTCGTCCTTTGCGCAGAGTTTCTCATTGATAGAGAGGGTTAAACGTGACACTTCCTCAGCTTCTCCTTCGTGGTAAAGTTGCCATTGAAACCGGGCCTCAGGACTTGCATTCACTGTCGGCCCTACTACTATCTGGGGGGTTTGTTTGCTAGGTTCCTTGCCGGTTCAAGCTGCAAGTCGAACCTCCACGATTCCAATTGTTCCCCGAAAAGAGCTTCCGTTGGTGAATAGGTTTTCCCGGCTAGACTTGGAACCGACCGCCAAAGTTGCCCTGTTGCGAGCTCGTCCGTTATAGTATGTCGTTACATCCTTAAACAACTGATCCGAACTTTTTAGTTCTTACCGAGTTGATCGATGTTCCACGCCAGAGAACCTCCCCAAGTCGGATTCCTTTTTTAGCCGACGCGCCCTCCCATTCGAGTTAGATTGATTTTCTCCACTCGTTTGCTGCATCTGAAAGAAGCTCTCTTGATCTAGCGCCTCGGGACCATCCCCCTTTGGTTTTGGCGGATCACCTGATCAAATCTGAGTAGGAGCCGGCGCCTCCTGAGACTACATACACCCCGAGGGTAGTCTTTTTTTTTGTGCGCATTGTTTACGTCGCTCAACCTATAGAGCTCGTCCCTGGGCCCCCTTTTACGATTCTCCCCCTCTCTAGACACGAGTGTATCCTTCCGGAACCTACGTCGGGCCATTAGGCACTTCCTCTCGCGGCCTCCTTTCCCCTGGTATCCTTGTTGTTTTCTTTTGCAATCCCAAGATACGTTCGGTCACAGAACCTATTCATGAAATCTTATTTCCATGGCGTATCTTACACTTAGCTTGGGCTCCCTGCATTGAGATTTGCATTACCAGCAGTCCCTAGGCCTATTAAGTGATGGGCGAGAATTCATTTTTTTGGCCGCTATAATAGGGGTAGTGGTTCCTATTCGAATCCCTTTCACTGTTTGGTCGAGTTATTCCCTCATCCAAACCGCGACCCGCCTTACGTTTGTTAGATACCCTGCTTCAACGTTTTCTTGATCTTGCGTTCCTTTTTAGGGTGTCCTGCTTTCGATCCCCCTGCCTCGGACCTCGGAACACGCCAGGCCTTCTTTCAGGCCATCGGTTGCCTTTGTTCGAAGATGTATGGTTTAGTTGTTCGTTCTTTCCTTATCTCCATCAACATTAGCCTGAGCTGAGGAGACCTGCCTTACTGCCCTCACCGTTTTGGCACTTTTTGGGATCATCTCTGCTCTGCCGGTTAAGGGTTTGTAGTATAGGGGTCCGAACTGCCGTGCTTTTTTCAAGATCCAGGTTCTCTTTTTCGCACAACCCCAGGATCCTGAATGCGGATCGCTTCGAAGGCACTATTCCCCCCAATTTTGAGGACGGACACCTTCTTCACTTTTCTCTCGCCTGTGAGGACCACGACCGTTAAGTTGTCATAACTCGATGTGCTATTATCCCTCGTTGTTTTTTTTCCCCCTGAGATTTTATCTTACTGTCCTGGTTCTGGGGCCTGCAGACCGCCACATCGTACAATTGCGCGTCCTTTGAACGTTTTTAGCCATTTGACCAGGCTTTCCTTTCGGGGTCTGATACGCAGTGGCGCTAGAGCTTGAGTTTACTCATTTCGCCTTTTACATACCTTTTTCCCCGCGGGTTCCCTTTTACGCGACCCCCCTTTCCGCCTTTGGAGCTAACTTTTAAAAGGGTCCCGGGCCTGTTGATCGTCACAACCGTCGACGGGAAACCTCCTCAGGTTGTATTCCCCCTAACGTGGATCTCGGGCGTTGTTTTTTTACGTAGAAGCACAGGATAGACCTCCCCACCATTCCGGGCCTCCCTTCCGCCCCTCGAAGAGCGTATTTCTTAGCTCTGGCAAGGGTATCGACGCTTTTCCCCCAGGTCTGGTAGACTTATGTTCTCCTCGGCGCAAATAGGCGTTGGTTTCACCGCACGGGGAACAGGCTCAACCAGCCCCCCGCTTCTTCTTTTTGGGATTTTGTAATTTATGCCTGCCCAGGATGGGCCAGGATTATTAGTTACACGCGCCAAGCAGATAACTCCTGGTTTTTGTTGCCCATGTTTTTCGCATCTTACCTGAACCTTTATGAGTTTGCTAGCTAGGAATGACAGAAACTTCCCAGCTTGTGAGATATGTCCCTCGCATCCCAAGAATTAGCTTGTCACTCTTCCTTTCTTTAGCTCACAGTAGTTTCCTCTGCACTCAACCCCCGTTCCCAAGATAAAGTCGAGGCCTTAAGAGGGCCGTTGCCCGAATCGCCAGCTGCTTGCGCGCTGATCGCCTGTGGACTTGATAAAAGTAGTGTTTTCGGAGACTCTTTTATCTTTAGGCACTGACAGTTCCCCCCCCAACGCATCCCGAATTCGGTGGTGACCTTAGCATACGGCTTCTGATGGAGGTGCTAGATACTACTGGTTTTAAGATGTTCTTTTCGCTTTACTGTAGCTGGAACAATCTTCTGGTTCATCTGATGAGCTCTTCCGAGGTCCCAATGATTCCTCTTCAATTGATTCTTCACACTCCTTGAATGGGGGTAGAGGTACCCTTGAGGAGCTGTTGTCGGTCGCTATCATCCAGGGGACTGATTCCGCGGTGTCGTTATGTGAGGAGCATCAAAACGACTTAGCACACTTTCGCGACCCTGACGATGAATGGCAGAGTGAAAACCCGCCCCCCAACGGATGTATGACCTCCTGTGGTCTCGATAATTTTACGAGGCGATGACCCCATCAAGATCCCGTACGTGCCAGAAGCCATATCATCCAAGTCCCGAGACCCGGAACCTGACTCTTTGATGGCACAGCAACAAATGAAAAGGAGAGCCAGCAGCCCACACCCCGGTGCGTCTTCTTTCGATCTCCACCACAGCGCGTGACCTTCCCCGTTAAGGGATCTCCCATCTGTCAGCTATTATAACCGAACCACTCTCTTTCTTCAGCTTTTCCCTTCCCACAAAGAACTTTTCGCAAAATTCCCTCTTTTAGGAGGATGGCGACAGCAGTGGAAAAGTCTTTCTCCTTATGCATGGAGCCCCCCCGACTCACCCATCTCAGGCCGCCAGCGTGGAGGGCATTATAGCTTTCCCTATGTGATTCCATGATTTCCCCCCCCCCCCAAAGTGGTGAGGCGTCTCCGGCAAATGTTCAGAGCAACCCACCCCTGATCTGCTCACATTCCTCCGAGAAGGTCCCTGCCACGCTTTCGGCAAGATGATCTTGAGGGGTTCAGGAAGGGAAACACCTGAGCAATTTCAAGGGACTTGATCGGGAAGCTTTGTATCGATGACTCGATGCAGGGGCCTTGAAGTAGGGAGTACACGATACAACACATAGGAAGAGTTTTCTTTTGACCAGGTAAGTGATTTTTTCCGAAAGTTTTGTGTTTGGGAGTTATCCGAAAAAAGGAGGCGTAGAAGACGAGGATGTTGCCCTTGAGTGATCTTGCATCACCGTTTGAAGGACTCTTGCAAAAGAGGTGAGTCGGGAACAGCATGCAGCTTGTATTTAGAGAGGGACCCCACCGAAAAGAACACACGCTGACGGAAGGATTGTGGGTAAGGCGGTCGAATGCAAAACGACAGATGGATCGCCAGATAGAATTTCTGACAAATATGCAACTTCCGTTTCTTTCGCCCGGGCCACTATTTCTTTGAAACCTAGGGCCGGGTGCCCTTGAAGCGTTTACTTTTTTGGGGCATGGGCGGAGCTTATAGGAGTTATGAGGAGCCCCACCGGTTAAGAAGCGCGCTGACCTTGGGACCACCCTTTTGAAGGGGAACTCCTACAGATCCCTGGAGGATTTTTACCTCGAGTCGCTTTGCCTTTTTGGTGTGAAGGCTTACGTACCCCTTGTTGACGTATCTCCTGAAGGTCAGTTGTTCGAGGACCGGGGGTTTGGGTAATACGGTATCCCTCCCGCAAATCAAGTCGTCCCAGTATGGCAACTTTGTGGTCAGTTCTTGGACTTTCATTCGCATTTTCCCTCTTGACAGACGACCCTTTCATACGGCCTGGATCCTATCCGGTTGCCTCAGCAGATCCTAAGGGCCGATCATCTCTTATAAGTTCCTTGAACTGTCTCCGCCGGAGAGTTTCATTGATTCTTTCCTTTGATCGTCTTCAAATCCCATTCCGTCTTGCGCGTATATTCCCTTACCGCGTTCGAGACTAAAGATTCCCTTGGGTTTTTTATCCTCCCCCCCCCCAGTATCTGTTCCCCCTAATTTTTCCCATCCCCTTTCTTGGATTAGGGATGTGGGGTTGTAGTTCACCTTTTCCCTCTTTAGCATACCAACCGGCAGTTTCCATCCTGGCCACAAGATCTCGCCTGATTTCCACAATTACTTCAACTCTCCCTCTCGATTCTATATCTCGTTAGCTTTTCTTTCAAGGCATTTCTGCTTCGACGTTCGTTTTGCCACGTCGGTGTGACAATTGGTTTTGGTGGCGCGTTGGCCAATCGTTCAAGTTCGTTTACAGGGTCACTTGAATAAGACAACTGGACTTGCTTGACCTCCTCCCGGCTGTGCTTTTCACGTATAGAGCGATTATTGCCTCATGCGCCGCTCATACCATGCCCGTCGATTTGCCTCGTTTCACGTTTTTTCGGGGATCTCGCTGTTCGTCTTGTCTGTTTCTCGGGCGCTAAGTATGAGGTATCGTTCTTAACTTCACATTCACGTTGACTTGTTTCGGGTTCACTCGCACTCCCTTCACTCCGCCCCCCCTCGACCTCGGCCTTAGGTTGGGAGATTGAGCTTGCCCTCTTTGGAAACGGCAGATTGAAGTTCAAGCCGAATTTTCCTCCGTGCGTCCCCATATTTCGTAGTTCTGTTCCCCAGCGTAGTTCCCCCCCTGATAGGCAGAGCGCCCAGGTCCCATGACTTCTCCGAGTTCGCCTCGTTTGCGGCTGGGTTGAGCATCCTGTAGTTCCTGTCCTTCCCTTTTCATTCTGGTAGTAGGGCCTTTAGTGTGCAGACCCCTCCAACCCTTTGCACAGCCCCTAGCGTTTAGGAGGACTTCAACCTCCGTTCCTGGGTTCACTCATTCCGTAGAGATTTTTTTGTTTCCCTCCCTAGGAAGGTCGAATTCCGTCGGCCTTTACAATCTTTTTTAGCTCTGTATGAGGTTACGGTACCTTTGTCGTGCGTTCTTCTGTTCTACGCCGCACGACGGTTGCTTTGATAGCGGACTGAGGGACCGCGTCCAGGGTCGATGCGTCGCCACCCCATTTAAATGCCTTGCCCTCGGCGCTTTTACTCCCCCGGAATAGGACGGCTTCGGAAAAGGCCCCCCATCAGGAACGGCGTGGGCACCCTCCCTAGTCTGACACCGTCGTCCGGGAGTCGTGCCCGGGACCGAATTTCCACTTTGAGCGGGATACTTGCTATCATTACGACGGAGATAGATCTCG
>Ga0179593_1443769_pt1 | contig 12500 bp, 15 predicted proteins | sample CZODoug2_1_08_16_FD_185931 | JGI IMG/M metagenome (GOLD analysis project Ga0179593, IMG submission 185931) | Vadose zone soil fungal communities from Angelo Coast Range Reserve, California, USA - CZODoug2_1_08_16fungal (PacBio error correction) | ecosystem: Environmental > Terrestrial > Soil >... | reverse complement strand
AGTGCATCGGTGTAAGAAAAACCCTGGTCGTCGGTTGGACCTTTTTTATTGGCGTTTTCACAGCTTCTCGGTTTTTTTTTGGAAATTGAGACCAAAAATACGGGTTTTCCTAGTGATCGAAGGGAGGTTACGAACCGTTCTGTCTGGTCTAATTTCTTGCACAAGCTCCACCTAGTCGTACCCCGTATAGGGTTTCTTTGTAGGACTATAGGGTCCCCAGGGACTGGGTCTTTCTTGTTTCAAAACTCCGCGGGTACTTTCGGTGTCTCCCGGATGGGGCCCCAGTAGGACAGTGACTTCCTTACCCCAAATAAAAGACCAACTCTCCCCCGGCCCTGCCCATTTCCCTCCCGCATTCAGTAGGAGTTTTTGGCCCTGCTTTTCCCCTGTCGGTTGCCCTTTTTTTGCGGTTTTTTTGATCGTTCTGGGCGAAACTTTTTGATCCTTTCGACGGTCCTCTTCCGAATCACCATCACGTGACGATCCTCCCCCCTTGGAGCTGTTCCTCATTTTGGTCTCCCCACCTCAAACTCTTTGCCCGATCGATTCGACCCTGTGTCCCCAACTTGCGGTGTTTTTTTTCCCCACGTCCTCTCTTCTTTTAACCCCAACTTAATAGCGCCTTTCTTTCTTTCACTTGTTGACACGGGGAAGTTCGACCTCACCGCGAACCTATCTATTTTCCTTGTTAGACGTACTTAGTGCCCTGCATCTTTGCCCGTAAGAAACACCCCGATCCCCGAATTTTTTGCTTTGGAAAACGCGTTCAACCAGTAAAAATTCGCACCTGGGTACCACCCTTTCCCTCTTTTTCCACCTACATTATCTTTAAGTTATGTGATGGAGGTGATAAGGGGTTTCTCCCTGCCCTTCTCATGGCCTGCATGCAACACAGGTCTTCGATGAACTGGACCAACTTCCGACTCGCTCTCTGGCCCGCAACTCGTCCGTTCCCTCTTCCCAGCCCTTCCTTCTGGTCCTGACCACAAGCCGATTGGCACCTTTAACTGAGCCTCTCCTTTTTCCCGGACCCACCATAACAATCATTATGTGTCGGCGACCAGTTCCCAGCTCAAACCGGTAGCACACGTAAAGTCTTTCGTTAGCTTGTCCCCCCCTTCCCAACTCCCCCTTTTATTACAAATAATACGTTGGTCCTGATCCCTTCTTCCCCTTTTTTTTCCTGTCCCTAATATCGTTCTCACCATAATGTCAATAGCCCTCCTCCACCTTTGCCCCTTGTTCTTTTCCCCTTGTTTATGGTCTCCGCTTGGTCCACAGTCTCCCCTTTTGCTGAAGCCGTGTCGTCTATAATTAAAAAGCAGGCACTTTTTCATTTTTGTTCCCCCCCCCCCCAAGACCATTGTTTTTTTTTTATGAGTGATTCAGTCATTGTCCCATTCCTTTTGTTTTGGATAAAGGTTCTTTTTCTCTTACACTTCCACGCCCCGCGGGCCCCCCCCCAATGATGTTTACATGGTGAGTAACGTATGTAACTATACCCTCCCCCAAGTCCCCTCCCTGTGCATTTGTTTTCAAAAAGCATTCTCCATCCGCCGTTTCTGATTTTGCTTGGTATTTTAACTCTTTAGTCAGCTCTAGTTCGAGGTCACCCTTCCCCACCTTACCCTCTTACCCCGAATGAGGTACATTACCTTTTCCTATTTTCATCGTCGAGAGTTTGACTCCCCACGTCCACAAGGCCTGGTAATTTCGTTGCGTCCACCGTTTTGCATATACCCCTTTCGACTTTGCTCCCCTTTTTTCATTCGGCAAAACAGTGTTTTCGTAAGACAGCAACACCTTTCTACCTTATGCATATCCCACGGTTGTATGGTGTTATTTCATTCTTTTCTCCATTGGTAAGGTCCTTTCCTTCTTCCCAGGGATATATCATACATAAGTGTTGTGTGACTCGAGATTTTCTCAAGCGGATCCCCCTGACTCTACTTCTCCCCCCTCCTTTTTTCTAGACCTGCTTTCTAATTTTCTTTTTTTTTTCGCCACTTGCCCCTGAATACCGATGTAGGAAAAATTGCTTGCTATATACGTCAACTTTCCACCGGCACGCCTTCCTTTGGACGGGTTTTTTCGAGAGAGGCTAAGAATTTCAACATGTGTCCCTTTGACCAGATTTAGGATTCGGTAACCGTTGATTTTTCTTCTCATGGACCGCCCCGCCCCCTTCCCCCTCCAACGCCTGGTTTGACCCCCCGCGGATGTCCCTTCTTTTGCAGTATGCCAGCGCGTCTGTCGTCCCTAGTGACTGGGACTACCGGACACCCCCCCCTTTTTTTTCCAATTTGTTGCTATTTTTTTCCTTGGTTCAGATACCTCTCTTCCCACACCAAATGACTTATTAAGGTATGAAAAAACTGGCCTTGATCATTTTCTATATTCCTCTCCTTCTTTCTCACATTGATATTTCCATCTTATACCCCAGCCCTTTTGACTAAACCTTTTTTTCATGGGAGAAGTCCATGGAACCGCCCCCTTCGAGTACCTACCAGCGATTTTCCATGGCCTTCACCCCAATCTTTCTTTACGATATAGTTTTTATGAATTTGCATTATGTTGGAGTATGCCATGTTTGCGCATGTGAACTCCCTACTTTATTTCTCCACAGGTTGATGATTGTTTGAATTATTGAGGAATCCCTTCGCTTTTTTTGCTTTTGCCGTCACGATGGATGTCCCTACGCTTGGACAGTTTTGTCCCAGGCTTTTTCTTTTTGGCCAAAGAGAGCTGAGTCTTGCCTGTTCCTTCGGACTGACGCTATTTGCACATTCCTATCCTTCGGTTTGTGCCAGGTCCTTCCTTAGGTTCATGACAATTGAAATCCATTAGGTGGATAATTTTTAACCTCCTCGGTTTAATCGGGCCCGTGTCCCTTTTTCTCTGGACTTGTGGGCGTCGCTTTGCCCCTCCTTTCTGTTGATCTTGTTTTTTTTGCCGAGGGGCCTTTTTGTCTGCGAAACCCCCCCCCCTTTTCCCTGTTTTTGCTTCAAATCTCCCTCTTCTCTTGCTCTTTTCTTGCCCCTCACCCAGTCTCCCCAGTTTTTGGACCTTTTTAAAATTCTTTTTCTCTCGTTGAATTTTTTTCTGCCCCACGGTTCCCTCGTATAGGGCCCTCCCGTTTTGGCTTCTCCCATTGGTTCATTCTGAGCTTTTTTTTTTATTGGATTTTGCCCCTTTTCTTCAGTCAGTCTCCATTTTCGACACTATTTCTTTTTCTCAGCCGCCCAAGCTTGCCCCACGTGCCCTTGACAACCCCACTAGGAGCCATCTGATACTTGCGTTGATTTTCATTTGTTTTCCCTCTGCTGTGTCCGTTGACGCTTTTTCCGTTCTTCTTGTCGAATTGCCTCCCAAGGATCCCTTTTTTTTTCAGGGACAGTTCGGTGTGACCCTCGCCACCCCCCCAGTCCCGGGATTTCATATGACTCACGTACACCGTCCCGTTATATGGCCGTCTTTTCTTTCCGCTGAACAACTCAGTTCTGTTGATTTTGCTTACCCAAGCCGGCCTCTCCTGAGTGTCTTGGTCTTCCTTTTCCCCAAACATTTTTTCAGCGTTTTTTTTTAATCTAAAATCCCTTTCCCCCAGGTGTGACCGACTTCCGGAGCCTTTTTCGCCTTTTTTTTTTTTCCATTTCATCTCCACCCCCTGGTCCACGTCCCACTCTTTTTTCCCCCCCCCCCCTTTCCGGGACTCCTATTAATTGCTTCCCCCCCCATCCTGCCGTTGCTTCTGGCAGTTCGGGCAATGACGGCTTTTTTTTCCGTTTCCTTACCTTGCGCGACACAGATCCTCCTGCCCCCCCCACCTGCGCCGTGTTTTTCACGCGTGTCCCCCCCCACCAGGGCTTGCACTTGTTATTGTTCCGTTCTTATGGCCCCCTCCAGAAGTGCTCTTTTCTTGGCCCCCCCCTTTTTTTCTTGCCACCTCTTCTTGCCCTCGCTCTTGGTATGGTAGAGCCACACTTCCTTTTCCTCCCTTTGCTGTTTGAAGCCACACAGTTACAGGGAACTTCCTGGTTTTTACCTGTTCTTCAGTTTGCCTGTTAGATGGTGGTTGTCACCACTGTCGTCACCGTGCCTATACAAGAGTCTTTTTTTTCCCTTGTCAATTCCTTCTATCTTCACTTGCCCCCTGCCACCGGCCCAATTGTCTGACCCTTTTTCCCACGCCATTTTTCCCCCAGTGCCTTTTCTTTTTGTAAATTTTTGTTCACCTACGTCTAATGTGCTTTCCATTTTCCCCCCCCGTGGTTTCACCAGAACAGGGAAGGCACCTATTTATGTTTCCTGCCCTTCTTTTGCCGACTGGGCCCTGTCTTTTCCGATATTGCCTTTTTGTTCGCCTGGGATTCAGCTCTCACCTGAACCCCACCCATGTGGCGGCCCGCTCGGAGCTGGCGTCCCCCTTCAACGACCCTTTTCCCCTCCAAGGTTGCTTTAGGGGACACCCTGTTTTAGACAGGACAGAAGGAATTGAACCTCCTTTTCCTCTTTTTTTTTTTTGTTCCCTTAATCTGCGCCAGGTTGTTTTTGCTGCCTGGATGCCTGCCCACGTTTCTGGAAGGCTGGAGTCGGACCATCCTCCTGATGGAATAATGCTTCCCTCACCGAGCAAAATGTTTTTTCCCTTCGACCAGTTCTTCGGTGGCTTCTAGATCCCCTTCTCCTTACCGAATATATAATTTTATCCCTTTCCGTTTGTTGTTTTTTAGGATCTAGGGGGTTTTTTTCGGGTTGCGCGCCCACCCATTGTTCTCCAGCCACCTACCCTGGAGCCCGAGTGGCTGTCGTTTTTTTATGGGCAGAATCCCTGTGCTACTCATCGTCCCTTTCCTTTAGTCTTCCGGCCCACTCGTCCAATGACACAGTCACCACTAGTTGATACCGCCACTGCAATCATTTCCGCAAAAACTATAGTCCCTGGCAATTCTGGGTTTCTTTCTTTCCGGTTTTACCGGTGGCCCACCTTAGAGACTTGTCTTGATGATTTTTCTTTGGGTAGCTCTCCTCCGTCCGCATTTTGTGGCAGGTGTATAGACCCCTTTCGCCTTTGGTCCCACACCTGGGCGTCCCCGGTTCCTTCTGCATTTGCATCGTTGCTTGTGCAGGCCAGCACTTTGTGCTTTCTGTTAGCACCTTTCTGTGAACCCATGTCCTTCCCCCGGTTCCTTGTAGTTTTGGGCCAAAAACCCAGCCCCCCCAAAAGGTCGCTTGCCAATAAAATTGCAGTCCTTCCTGTTAACCCTTTGCCGCTATGTTTTTGTCCCGCCGTTTCCCCCAACTTGTGCCCAGGGGACCCCAACCTATTTTTAGTTGGGGGGTTTTAAAACCAAATCCTGATTCCTTCGGTGCGGCCCTGGAACACATAACTATGGAGCGGGTTGACCAGTTTTTGCCCCAAACCCCCATCTTCACATTCCCTCACCGGCCTCCGGTTTCCCCCAGTTAATTGGTTTTCCTGTTTTGTGAATTACCCGAAACCGGTAGCTTCCGTCCGTGGGACTTTTTTTGCTCCTTAAATCACCCACGCCGACCCATCTTTTCCGTCGAAGGCTTTAGAAAAAAAAGTAATTTTGACCGACTCCAGAGCGGCTTCTGTGTTTCGTTCACTCAAGCAAATGCCTGGAACCCCTGCGGCAGTGTAACCTAACTTCCTTTTTCAAGTTTCACCCTTGCTTTACTTTGGAACCAACCCATCCCCAGCCGCTTCGGTTTTCTAGGTCGGTGTGCGCTTTGTCGCGTTGCGGACTTTCGTCTCGTTTTAACTGAAACCAAAAAACCAAAACGACGGCTCCCTACACCCAGCAATTCGTTGTCCGGTGCTTTTCATGTGCCTGAGTTATTTCACGATGTTTTAACATTGTGTCCTCGGCCCCCCTCTTCCAGTGGTGTCTGATGTTTCTTTCTTCAAAAACTGGACGTGAACCCGTAAACATCTGTTCTTTCCTTTTCCTTCGGCTACCCCTCCCACACCCCCATTTGCGCAGGATTCTTTTTCCCTGCTCTTTTTTTTTTTTGTTGGGCAAGGAACTAAAATCTTTTGGGCTCAGGGCTCTCCTGTCCTTTTTTTTTCTTCCAACTCGTCTGTATCATCCCCTGGACCCTTTGGGCACCTGCTCACTCATGCGGACAAATATTTTTTTTCAGTATGGCCCCCCCTTAGCGACCTCGGGTCTTCATATCGGTATTGATTGTTTTTCTTAACTTAAGATCATTTTTGAATTGGTTTTTTTGTGCTATTAACAAGAAAGTTCCTCTATTTTATTGTTTTCCCCTTTCACACCCTCCCAGTCCAATGCTTTTCCCCCGACACTTTTTTCCTCTGCCCATTGCCATAGACCGAAATTTCATCCTCATTCTTGGCCCGTGCGTTCCATGGGCTTTTGTTTTCTTTTGGCTTTTTGCTGAATCCCGTTATGGTGGCGCAAGGGATTATTCTCGGCTTCCCCCTTTTCCTAAACCATCTTCCCACTCATCACTGTCTCAGCCCTTTGAGATTGAGAGAGGTACATGTCACCCCCCCTATCTCGAGATATCCCCGTAACTTGGCGGCAATCCTGATTTCCCGATCTTTTGCATTTTCCCCCCACATCCCCCCCCCGGCCCCCCTCGGCTTTTTGCCCCAAGTGGCGATTGCAAATATTTGACTGTTTTTTTTTGACTACAACGCCTCCTTTGTTCTCAGACTATTCCCGCATTCTTCCCCCCCCCCCCCCCTGACACTGCCCCTTCTCAACACGAAGCGGGAAAGCCGTTTTACTTACAAGTAGTCAAGGGTGTGACCAACTTCCAGCCCCCCCCTTACCAATATCTTCACCCCAAGTTTGGGTGCCATTTGTAGGGGGAATGTACCCCCACCCAACGTTTCTCATCCACCTGATTTCTGTTCGTTTTGCCCCTCCAACCACCGCTGGAGCTCACTTGTTGTCACCCTGCCTATATCGTACATTCCCCACTCTTCTCTGTACCAGATTCCCACACGCACACATCCCTGTCTTCCCAAAACGGCCTGCCACTGTACCCCACCTTTTTTGTCCCCAAATTTCCCCACCCTTCTTTTTTGTTTTCCGCCCCCCGCAGTTCCCAAGCTCTTTCCCCCCGGTCTCTACCTTCTTGTGAATATGAGCTAAACACCTTGCTCTCCACTCATCGCAAAAAATCATCCCCTGATCTTTTTGGTAGACCCCCATTTGTTGTTTCTTCATCTGGTGGCCCAAGATCTTTTCGACCCGATTTTAAGATAATTGTCCACGGACCATGCTCATGGGGTCCCCCAGGGTTGTCTTTATTTGGTCTTCCTTTCCTTTTTCACGTATTTTTTCCCTATCCCTTTTTTGCGGCCCTCCCGGCGAGTTCCCTAGAACCTGAACCCCCCCCTTTGCCAAAAGAACATTTGCGTTTCGAATATGCATGACTCTTTTTGTGGATACCGCGCCTGTTTTTTTTGCCATTTTGTTTTTTTTTGCAGAGCTCCACCCATTCTTTTTTTCATTTGGGGGCTATTTTTTCCGGTTTCCGCCTCCCGACATTCACGCGCTTTCCCTTTCCCCCATCTTCCTCGGACGGGGCCCTGCGGTTGCGGGTATGCCTTCGTCAGTGCTCCTTCCCTATTACTTTCTGACGCTTCCGACAGCTCTCACTTGAGAAGGGCTGGCCTTTCACAAGGATTTTTCCGGTTCCGTGGCCACAGTTGTTCTAAATATTCGTCAGACGACGTGCCACCCTGGGACTAGGCCGTGGCGTTACACCCACCTCCACCATTTCGACAGTTTTCCCCCTTTTTTCTTTTCTTTTCCCCCCCCCCCGTCTGCTTGTCCTTTATCCTGCTCTCACCATTACCGTAAGTTGTCGTCTAGTGAACCCTGGTTCTCTCCTCTTTTTTTCTCTACGTGTAGGAGAGAGCATTGAGTGAGATCCCTGGGCGAATGGCGACCCATTTGTCCTTTTCCCTTTCCACCCTTAGTATAATTCCTACGTATCAGATTTGCGTCGACCCTTCCTCCCCTTTTCTTTCCTTTTTTTGTTTGATTTTCTTCCCATCCGACCTTTCAAACGTCGCGGCCTATATTTTTTAACTCCGCAATCTCTTGTTCTTCATTTCTTCTCTTTCTCACTAATCTCAAGTGTAGTTTTGGAAAGATTTGTTTTTCAACCCCCCCGCGGACAGTTTTGAGCCGCCGACCGAGTCCCACCCAGTTCCAGCAGTGACACTTTTCCCTAACTTTCCCCTCTTTTTTTTCCCCCGTGTCATTCAACGTTTTTCGAGTATTTTTGTCTTCGATCCCCGACTTTACATAGCCCACTTCAAATATGGTTTTTTTTGCTCTTCTTTTTCTCTGACCCCGCGCTTATACCCCCCATTTTTCCATTCAAATGGGTCAACACCAAAAATTGTATTTGCCGTCTTTTTTGTGGAGTAAGAGCGTTTTCAGAACGGATTTTCTGACCCCCCACCCATCCCATTTCTTCATACCTTTTCCCCCCTTTTCGCAGGTACTTATGTCCCCTTTCTTTCCCCAGTTTTTTCGACGATCTTGTTCCAATTTTAGACACAAACTTCGCAATCGCGTTGTTTGAGTGGTTTGGATAAGCAGTTTGGACCATGTAACTTCCCTACTTTTTATAGACCTGGTTTTCTATATGGTCCCTTCTTCTTTCTGCATCCCCCCTGATGTTTGATTTGAAGGAAATCTTCTCTCTTGAACCTTTCAAGCTGGTAGACCAGGATTCTGTTCATGTGGTAGGGCCCCCTCCTTCTTTTTTCCCGATTTTCTGCGTAGGTTCCCCCCCTCATTCCCTCCCCCTTTCAGTTTTGCAGACTTGGCATGATTAAGGTTCTTCACCATTGAAATACGCTTGTGAGAGCTGCCACAGCCTTCGATTCTTTTTTTGCACGGTCCCTTCCCAATCCTTTTTCTTTGGTTACGTGTTTGCCTGCGGTCTTTCACCCCCCCTCCTTCTTGTGTGATCTTTTTTACCTGACTATGGGTTTCCAGTCCCGGGGGGTTTCTCACCCGCTGCTATTCGTGTTCTGACGTTCCCCCCACTCGCTTATTGCGCGCATGACTCCCTGGACGTTTTTTTTTTAAAAGATTTCCTTTATTGCCCTCTGCTTGTCAGTTTGAACCCTTCTATAGTTCCCGATAGTTTTTCTTCCGGCAAATTGCTCGTTACGTTTGATGTTATGCTTGGCGATTTGGTTTGAGGACCTTTAATCCCCGAAGCTCCTTGCCCCCCGTGTTCCCTGATCGATCAGCAAGTCCCAGCGCAACCACTGAAATTTTTTCAAACAGACCTTGGTGCACCCTCCTATCATTGGTGAGCTGTCTTGTTTCCTGCTTGTTTTTTCTCCCCTTTTGACTCTGCCTTTCGCCTTTGCACCCTTTAGGTATCCAATTTCCTTTGTACCGGCGTTTGTTTTTGAAGCGCAAACCTTCCGTCATTCCTTGAAAGTCATACACCTATATGTCCAGACCCTGGCGCGTTGCACATTCTCATAGCCTCCTTGATTGATCAAAGACTTTTCGTCATGAGGTTACATCTGGTCTTGCCAAACCCATCAGTTGACCTTCCCCCCCACATCCCCTGCGCAATGGTGTATTTTTTTCTTCAAGCCCTTTGGCCTCAGTTTTTCCCGTATGGTTGCATTAATTCTCCAAGACATTAGGTTCCCGATCTGCCCCCGCGTTCACCCTTTCAGGGACTCCCGTTCCCTTATTTTTTTTTGCCAATCACCGCGATTTCTCTTTTGTGCAGGGTTGATCCCGGCGTTTTTTCTCTACTTTCGCCGCTTGCACATTTTCTCAGGCCTTCCAACCCCCTCCCCCTCGGTCCTTTTCACGCCGTGGCCCCCCCCCAACTGTTCTTTTTTTCCTTAGTATTCTGACCGTTTTTTTTTTTCTTTGAAAAAACCCCCGTCTCTTCCTTTTTTCTGTCAAAACCGTTTTTCGCTCGGTTCGTGTCCTTATGTCTTCGTCCACTCGGTACCCTCCTTTGGCGGTCAGACCCCATCCACCCCCACCGGAACATTCCTGGTTTGAACCTGGAGTGCTTTTGCCGGTTTGTCCCGATTTTGGGTTGGTCAATGATTTCAACCCTGCCAGATATTTGTTCCCTGGCTAAACACATTCCTCCTTTTTTCTTTTCGACCGACCCATCCCCTTTCCCCCACTTAGTTGGCGCTCGTACCAAATCCGACCCCACCTTTTTATGCCCTTCTTGCCTATTTTTTCTGTAAGTGGTTCACCCCCGGAGGCTGTTTCATTTTTTTCGAATCTAACACAAGGTCATTTTCCAGCTACCTTTTTTATGGTCCCTGATTTAAATGGTCTCTTGCAGGATGTCTATTACCGCCTTGGTTGTTTCTTTCCACCCCCCCTTCTCAATTTGTCCTCCCTGCCCAAACTGCGGACGATCTGAGATACACCCAACCTGAAGCACCCAAGGCGGCGCTTTAGGTTTGTCCAACAGTTGCCCCTGTCCGCCCTGGATCCCCCTGTCCCATGCCCCTTTTTGACTTCTTTCTTTGGCGTTTTTAGTGGTTGAATGGTGGTTGGCCCTATGTGATTTCCTTCTGTACCCGCTGTCATTCTATTTCTACGACCTTTTTCTGCACTCTTTTATTTATCACCCCAACTGACCCTTGAGCAAGTCTCTTGGGTGTGAGAGACACCCCCCCCCCAATTTTACTCGTCCCCTCCTATTATTTCTCCTTTTCTTTCCGTGTTTTGGTGAGAGTTTCTCTTTCGGGGGGTGCCAGCGCGAAGGTCAAGCACACCGACCCTTCCTTGGCGACAGTTGGTTCTGTGTTGCCTTTCATTATGTAGTACTGAGGCGTCTTCGAGTTCTGCCCTTCACACCTTTTTCCCCGTCCTGTTTTCATCGCTCCCCTCGCCAACCCCCTCACATCCGATTTAGAAACCTCCAGATGGCCGTTTAATTGGGTTTATTCCCCATTCGCAGTAGGGACCCCGTTCACCCCCCTAAGTTTCACCCCCACCTCCTGTCTTTGATGCTTTCCTGTGTGAGGAGCTTCTCCTGATGTCCCTCGGGTTCATGTATCGACCCTTTGTTATTTTGCCCCTCACCCCCCCGGAGGGATGAACTGGCGAATTTCCCCTTTTATGAATGCAGCCCCCCACTAACAGTTTTTAGATTCTTTCTGGGTGGCACTGTTATGTCCCCTCGATGCACACCACATTCCCCAAGTTTGAGTGAACTTAACCGCCATCCCCTGTCCTTGCCATATCCCTTGCACCTTTTCATGGTTACACGCCCGCTTATTTTGGGTCATGAGGTTTCTTTTTCCTTGTTTCCGGGATCTTCCCAAGATGTGATTCTTTGCTTCCGGAACCCTCCTTGCTGTGAGCTTCCTGTCTTCATTTTTTTACCCCCCCCAACTGGCACACCGTCACGGCGTCCCCCCCTTGAATTCTTTCCCTTTGTGTTTTATTTCCCGAACCCATAAAGTACCTCAGTTGTTACTCTCTTCCGACCACCACTCTATCCGTCTCTCCTTTTCCCAAAACTCCCCCTCCCTTTTTTCTTCTTTTGAGTTTTTCCCGCAAACACGGAGAATAGAGGCCCCTCGTTTTCCAAACGAGTGAAATCCCCGGCGCTTTGGTTTTTGAGTTTCTGAGTTCCTTCTCACAAGTTTATTTCCCCTGCTAAACCCCCGCCGGCCTTCCCTTCCCGCACCCCCATTTCGTGATTTTTGTCTGCCACTGTAATTACCAGTACCTTCCCCTTTTTTCACCTGTGTTTCAACGCTTTTTCCCCCATGCTGGTTTCCTCTAGATTCACACATTGCGCAAACCCCAGGAGTGCTCTTTCGGTCTACCTGACCCACCCTTCGTCCCAGGCCTTTTTTTCTTTTTCCCCTTTCGCCGGTGTCCTGTTTGGGCACTTTTTTCCAGTCCCAAACGATGCTTACGTCTTTTCCCCTCCCCTCCTTCTTTTTATCCCCCCTCGCGTCCTCTATTGTGCAAAACGCGCAACCGAGTCTTCCCAAGCAAAGATCTTTAGTTGTGTCGGCACTTTTCCCTCTCAAATCCGTTTACTGGGTGCTTGACTTTTACCGTCCCCGATGGTCTGAATTTCTTTCCCCTTGTGGAAAACTTACCTTCATCCTTCCCAAGATCACCCGACACTTCATTTTCATGCCCCCCCCCCGTATGATCGTAGTGATTTGCCCGATCCCTTCCTGTGCACTGCGTTGGTTTATTGTGCTTCTTTTGATAGATTTCGCAACCTTATGTTCTTCGAGGGACTTCCCCCCTCCTTTTTTCCCACTTAGCCGACAGTACACATGTTCATTCATGTGCGTTCGGCATGGGCTACCGAACCCCACCTATCGGCCGATCGCCGTCACCCTGGCTCCCCCCTGGACTTTTAGGGTCCATATCGAGTTCTTAATAAACCCAAGTTGCGGCCTGGAGGGAAACTTTTTTTTCGCTCCCCCGTTGGAATTCTGCTTTTTA
>Ga0179593_1415188_pt1 | contig 12500 bp, 16 predicted proteins | sample CZODoug2_1_08_16_FD_185931 | JGI IMG/M metagenome (GOLD analysis project Ga0179593, IMG submission 185931) | Vadose zone soil fungal communities from Angelo Coast Range Reserve, California, USA - CZODoug2_1_08_16fungal (PacBio error correction) | ecosystem: Environmental > Terrestrial > Soil >... | reverse complement strand
CTCTCTTTCGATACCTAACAGGTCTTCCGCCAGTGGACGTTAGGACCTTTTTTTCGGTTTTTCTCCTTTCTGGAAGCCGTCAGATCGGTGTGTTGGCCGTAGTTCTGCCTATCGCGAAAGTTTTCCTCATGATTGTGAGGCTTGGTTCTCCCCCCTCCCCTAGCCACTGCCAAAGCGTGCCGAATATTTTAAAGCCCCTCTTTATCCTGGCGCGAGCCACCACTGGAGCCCATTTTTTGGTTCTTTTTTATATTTTGGCTCTCCGAGGTTTTTCCCCCGAGACGTCTGCCGCCCATAAGAGCGGTTCTCCTCTTTCGGCTGACCATGCCACCATAGGCCTTTTCCAGGAACATCAGGCTGTATTTCTTTTTGATGATCAGATTGGATTTTTTTTTCCAAAGATTCTCCCCTTAAGTCCTTTCCGTTTTTCTCAAGTTATCACGCCCATCCCGGTCTTTCTTTTTAATGCTACTTCCTTTTCCCTGTTTGGTTGTTTATCGGCCGAATTCAGAAGCGGGCTTTTTTTCTTTTTATCTTGTGTTCCGATACAACTCCTAGTCTCCCTGCGGCCCTGCTGCCATGATCATCCCCCCCGCCACCATGATCAGGAAGGTAACGTCCAAATCGTTAGTCTGGGTGGTAGACTGAAGCCCTGTGTTCAGTAGTTATGACTGCCGCTGTCCCCAGTTAACTGTAACCCCTTCTCTCCGATAACGACCACCAGCGAATCGAGTTTTCAACTTCTTTGTCTCCGGCCCGTTGAAATCGCCTGGAAGTGCCTCCCTCCGACCAAGGTGACCCTTAGCCATCCTCGGAGACACCCCTCTCCTTCCTTATTCTTTCTTTTCCCCCCAATTCTGCAGCCTTATTTTTTCTATAGTTTTCGACGGTCGTTTTTAGATATTCCGATCTCGTGCCTCTTCGCGCTCCCTGGAACCCATCCCGATCGATACCCTCTCCCGTATCAGAGGATCCCCTTTCTACACTTTTTTTTTTCGATTTATTTTATTGTTGACCGGTTTTCTTTCCTTACCAAGCCCATGCTCGTTTTTCTGTAAGGTAAGCCCTACTAAAGTCCCCTTCCTAACACGATCGAGAGGAAGATCTACCCCGGTCATGCTCCCCTTACTGGCCATGCGACTAACCCCCCCTAATTTTTTTTGACACCGACCCCTGTCTCACGGACCCCGAATTTTCCACCGTCCCAGGACAAGGTTCCCGTTCTTATGTCGTATAAGAGCCGCTGCCCCACAATCCCCTTCTCCGTGCATTTTTTATGACATGTTTTTCCCCTCAGGCACCGCTCAGCGTTTCAATCCGCTTTCCCCTTTTCCATACAGTACCGAGTCTTTATGACGTTGAAGACTTCTTGACTTCACCAGCTTGAGACTCTCCTGCCTCCGAGATTTTTCACAATCGCGAATCCCCCCCCCCCCCCCACGCCACCGATCTCGGGATCCCAACCCCCATGTCGTATGAACATTTCATTGCCTCCCCCTCCCCCAGCGCTTGGCTGGCATATGTCAACCCTGTCAGTTGACACTTCCTTTCTTCTCCTCTTTGTGACCACTTTTGGTGTTCTCGTTCGGGACATCCAATGTGTTTAGGGGTTTGCGCTTTGTTTTAGACTTTAATCGCCTGAGACATAGTTTCTTCCCTTTTCGCCCTTCGTTTAGTTAGGCTCCCCCCTCACAAATGGTTTCTCCTCGCGGGTTCCCAAGTTTTTGCTGTTTAAGAGCTTATTTTTTTCTCTGGCTTTTCCTCCTTTTTCCTCATGGTAGTATGATCCCCCATGATAATTTCTGCAGATGGTTCCTCCGGTCTGGTTGCGGAGAGGTTCTCCCCTGCCTTCCCCTCCCTGACAGAAGTGATTCGCGCGCGACTTCCCTGCCCAGTTCAAGGTCGCTTGGCTTTTATTTTTTTTCCGCTTTGAGCTTTGCCCGTTGAAATCGGTGATCGGCCGCTGCACCTGGCGGTATCCGACTGGCCCGCTTTTTGTGACAGCTATCGATCCCTTCAGGATGGCAGTCGAGGTCTCTAGGGTTCCCACAAGACTGGCGCGTCCCTTATTGCTCCTTTTTGTGTCTGCACATTCTGTGAGTTTGAAATGGTTCTGGTATGATTTGCGCTCCGGTTGGGCTCCTAACAACTCTTTTTCTTTTCTCGCACGAGAGCTCACGTGATTTCGTCTTCAGTTCGTTTGTCAGGGCTTCTTCTCCGCATTCTTTTAGCTTTGATCCCTTTACGCCCCTTCTCTTTTCCGAAGTCCACCGCCATGTCACAGTTTCTCCCCCTTTTGTGCAGCACGTCTGACGGTCCTTTTAAACTCTGAGTTCGCACTCCCCCCCCGGCTTGAATGAAAGTCTTGCTCATTCCCTCTTTCCCGCCTGATTCTTCTTTCATCTTTCAACATCCGTCGTCGATAGGGTCCAGGAATCTCCGCCCTTTTCCCTCCTCCCTGCTCGCGATACGCTCTCTTTTCCAATCCTCTTTTTTTGAGCTATCTCTTTCCTTTCCGAATCGTTGGATTTCTCCTTGGCACCCTTGCAATTTCCTTTCCCCCGGATGTTGAAGTCCCCCTCTCAATCATTGAGTTGTCTAGTATTTATGAGAAGACTTGTCCCTTGTTACAAGGAAGTTGGTTCGCTACTTTCTATTTGTAAAAGTGATTCACCTTTCCTTTCCCCACGATAAGGTCCCCTTCCCTTAATTTTTTGGTTTTCCCCCTCCTGATGAAACCATGAAGTTTGAGTCAGCTCCCTAAAATCGTATTCGCCGTAATCCTGGCGGCACCTTTCTGAAGACGGACCCGTGTGCTCAAATTTTGCCTCTTCTTCTTGATACGCCTAAAGATTGGTTCTCCCCCGACACTGCAGAATCCCTTTCGCCGGCACCACCTTTTTCCCCCCTTCCCTCTTTTTATCGACCAGCCATCGACGCGCCCGTCCCCGCCTTTTTTCTGTTTCTCACCTGAACTCGACTCCATTCATTCAATTGAGAGCTCGGATGAATTTGTTTCGTAGGATACCGCCTCAGTCCCCTTTCGATTGTCTTACCACCGACACTCGTCTTTCTTCTCTTACGAAGTCGATTCCCTGTGACTTATCAAGAAAAGGCCGCTTTTTGCACTCGATCGCGGGATCCGGTTTTCCTCGCCGCATTTAGAAATTGGGCTTTTTTCGTCCGCCCCCAGACCGTTTTCCCCCATTATGTCATTTATGGTCATTCTCTCCTGGTTTTTTGTGACTTTCCTCCTCTCTCAGTACATCAGCTTCCCCTCTATAGGCTCCCCCCTCCCTAGGTCACCCGCTTCTTCCCGTGGCCCAATTTCTTTCTTTTCTTTCCTACCGCTCAATCCGTCCACATGGGACACTTTTTGAGCAAGGTTCTTTCCCTTTTGCGATTCCCTGATACTCTCGTAAAATCCTTCCCTCCTCCCCCCGTTCTTTCCCTACCCCGAGATGGTTCGTCCTGTGAGGAGGCCTGACTCCCTCTTTTCCAAGGCCCCCCCAATGGCCTTGAGTGCACGCTCAAGCTCTTTTCCGGGAACCGCCCCTTTAACAAAGAACGGCTGGGCTTGATGGCCACGATTCTTTTCCCCGTTTGCTTCGTGGTGGCGCGGAATCCCCATGTCTTACGAGGTCTGCATCTGGTGTTCCCCTCTACTTCACTCTACCGATAGTGGTTGACTGTATTCTGCGTTTCAGAGGCTTCCCGTCTTTTTGGTATTGCGCAAATGTTGGCCCTTTCCCTCTGCTTTTTCGCTGATGGATATCTCCGCCATAAGACCCTTGACCGTTCTTGCCTCTTTAGGTTTTTCTCCTCTTGCCCGGATCTTGGTCCTCCTTCAATTTGCGGCTTGAGATGGGGTCCCAGCCCCCCCAATCTTTTACTCCCCTTGCTCCGCCTCGTGTTCGCCGTCTGATTTTTTTTTCCCCCCCTTTTTCTTTTATATCCAGCCAGGAAGACATCTTCTAGGTAGGGCCCTATCACGCTACCGCTCTCGTCACTGAACATAACCCTCCGGCGACCCGGTAGACTGTATCCTTGTCCGCTGTTCTAGATGATCGTCGTACCTTCCCCTGCTCTTCTGTGCTCACCTCTCCCCTTCCCCGGAGATGACTCTGCAGGCGCCCCGATGACTAGCTGAAAAAGTTCCCATCTCCTTTCCTAGTCGACTCGGTGCCGAATTGCGCAGTCCTCCCTTTTTATATTGCGGCACGTTCCATGTCGATCGCCGTTCTGATGACACTCTTTTTTTTCCTTCTACTCTGATTGGTGAGTTGCGTCGGGTTCTTCCTGGTTCAGCGTCCCCTCCCCATCCTCTTAATCTTTACCCCCCTCCTGTTCTCCTCCCGACCTCCCTTCTTTTTCTTGAACCCTTTTCTGATCATTTGTTTTCCCTGGCGCGGGCTTCTGTGAGGATTTCTCCCTTCGTTTCCAAGGTTTTTGCGCCATTTGCAGTTCCGAAAACCCTGTTCTCTGTGCTGTCTTGCCCCTCTCCCGCGACATGGTAGGAGACAGAAACACCCTTGTCCTTCTTTCCCTCGTTCCTGACGCTTATCTCCCCTTTTCATTACTGCTCCCTCAGATCTTTGCCCCCCCTTTGAGGATCCTCTCCTTAATTTTTTCCTGCCGTATTTTGGCCTGGTTGAATGAATTGTTCCCCCCTCTCGGTATTTTCTTCCTACATTGGTTTCGGTGTCTTCTCTAGAAACCCCAATATCTTCCTTTCTTCGTGGTGTGATAGGACCCATCTCACTCAATTATTACGTCCCTTTTTGGTGAGATGCTTTTTCCGCCTTCCTCTACAACCCCATCATGCTTACGATTTCCCTCTTGGTTCCGCTTCCTACCCAACCAGAACTTGTCCTCTTTTTTCTGCCCATACGTCATAAAAACAGACCTTCTTTCTTGGTTAGATATCCGTTTCTTATCTAACCTCTATATATTTTTCCTTCTCGTTTTTTTGTGTTCTCGAGTGATCGCGTTAGTTACTAAACTTTTTTCCCCTTTTCCCTCAGTGCCCCCTTACATTGGGTTCTCCTTTTTTTCTTCCCCTTTCTGTTCAGCTGCCGATAGGCAAGATGGTGGCGTGAATTCTCATAGTGCCTCCAGCGTAATCATGATTTGTAGCTTCCCCCTTTTCACATGCGGGGGGGAACCCCCTCCCCCCGCGTTTTAGAATTTTTCCAGGCCCGTCTTCCTCTTGGTTCGCTGAGGCCAATGAAAATTGGGGGGTCTCCCGCGTTCGTATCACCGCGTTCCCGGACAGAAAGACCGCCGATGTTTTTCTTTAGGTCAGGCTGGCCTTTCCCACCATTCCTTCCCTGTGACCCTTCGCTGTAGAGAGGACTTTCCGTGGTGCCAAATTCTCCCGATCGGCCTCCCTTCCGTTGTCGATCGCTTTGCATGATCCCTTTATAGGCCCCCAGCCCTTTGGCTTGAGTTCCGGTCCCGGCTATTATATTGACTCTGAATCTGGTGGTTTGCCTGAAAGCTGGGCTTCCCCTGGCCCCCTTCATGTCATTCGCTCGCCAGGTCCTTCACTTGCTCCGACAACCGCACCTTCTCGTGACGGACCGCCAATCTTTCTGTTTATACGGAGAATTTGTTACTGCGAAACTGATGGCCCTTTTGAGTTTCTGCACCGGAATCGAACCATTTCGACTCTTCCCCCCAACAGGTCGCGAGCAGGATTTTCTCGTCACGGCTGACGAAGTAACTTCTTTTTCCTCCTTAAAAGTGCCCCCGTGCACGAAACTCTTTCCTCACCCGATCTTCCGTCTGGTCTTCCCACGGTTGATACCGCTCCTTCGAAAGCTGAGAGGTGCCCCGATAGTTTTTCTTGCGCGCCATCCCCAACGCCCCTCCCCGTTCCCGCGCAGTCCGCCCCCTCGCCTTACCATCTTATAGCGTTAGCCTTGGATTCGTTTTCTTTCTTTCCTTTTGACGAGACCGCTCCTTTATAAGCTCGGTTTTCCCCCTGTACCATCATCCAATTCCACAGATCAAGTCGGCTTCCAGCTCCTCTCGGTCGCTATCCAAATGGTCTTGCCTCACCTCTTTCCTTTCATCGATTACAAGGCAGGATTTTTTTGTGGTTTTCCCCTTGACGCGCCACTTAACGCATGCGACCACCTCCTTCTTCCCAGACCTTTTTCCAGGTTCATTGGAGTATCGATATAGCCGCGCCCGTCCTTGTGCACAGATTTCCTTTTATCCTTCCCCTCACATTTTGAAGTCCGAGTAAACCTCCTCCTGTCCCTATTTTTTTTCATGCCGTTTGTACTCTCGTTTTCGGCAACACGACTATCTAGAGGCCAATGGGACCTCTCTGACCTATCTCCCCCCCCAATGAACGTCACCGCGAGCCGTGATTCCCCCTCCCGGGTGGATTGCTTACCTCTCCACGGCTAATTACAGAAAAGACACGCTGGCATCCCTTAAATTGACTCAATGTGTCTCTTTTCCCTCTCACTACGTGCTCTACCCGCGTCGCGCCCCATGACTGGTCGCGTTCGGACCCCCCTCAACGGGGCGGTTTTCTTCTTATTTTTCTCGCTAATCTTTAATCGAGCAAACCAACCTCCGTGATTGCAAATACATTTCCGACCCTGCCGGGGAATCGGTCGGCGACACCTGCAGTGTCTTTTTTCCGATGAGTTACCGCTCTGATATGTGTTCACCGGATGAGCTTTTCTCCTGCTATCTTCTGTCTCCGTTCTCCCCTCGCGCGTAGATAACCATTCCGTTTGTTAGGTACAGTCTTGAGTGAAGTTTTCTTTCTTTTGGTATGAAAAAGAGTAGTTTATCTTCCTCGACACGCTTTTTCCTGAGCAGAGCGACCAGTTTTTACTGTTTCTTTCCGCCTACCCTTTTCGAGTACTTTCGAACGTAATCGGTGACTTGTTACCGTGCAGCGCCCCACATGCGGTCTTTCTGCTTTCCCAATTCCTCTTTAACTTCTCCTCCCGATTTTTCATCGAGGTTTTTTTATCGCTTGGTTCCCCACGCCTCGCGAGGCGACGGCCGAATTGATTTTCTGAGAAATATTGGCCCTTTGCGTGAACTTCCACCCTATTCTTTTTTTTCTGCAGCCTTGGGCGGACCCCATCTTTAGGGCTTTTCGATCACGCCTGCTCCCCCAGTTCGCCATACGTATCAGCCATTTATACCTTGTCTTTCCATCTACCCCTAGGTCAGTTTTATTCTGAATATGTATCGCCCATTTTCGCCTTGCGTCCCCCGCCCTTTTTCCCCCCTAGGTGACTGTTTTCTGCTGTCAATTTTTCAACTGCCTACTGTCTTTTTTCCCCCCCCCCCAATTTCCGGGACCACTGCAAGTTTTTTCTTCCTCCGGTGCTTCTTTTTACCTCTTCCCGAAGGGAGATTCCGGTTAACTTCCCTATCTCACCTTCTCTCCTTCTTAGCTATCTTCCCTTTTCCCTCCTCCTTTTTTTTTGTTTGAGATCTCTCCGAGCTTAATTTAGCCTGTTGAAGTCCCGTCATCCTAAAGTCTTTTGAACGATTTAACCCCACTCCCCCCCAGTTAGTCTTGCCGACGCTCACTTTTCCTTTTTTCCCGTTCGTTTTTTTTTTTTTTTCTTTACGATCAGTTGCCAAGTGATTCCTCAGCCCCCCCCGCCCGTTCCACCTGATCTTCCCTTTCATTTTTTACGCCCCCCGGCTCAAATCACTTTTGCTGTCTTTCTTCCTGTTCCAATCCTTACTTTCTCCTTGGGTGCACGACTGTTGCAATTTGGGTTTTATTTATATACCGCCCATCACGTATTTCCTGCTCCCACCTCTAGACCACTCCACAGCCCTTTTCGCGAACAATTTAACTGCCTCTTTGTTAGTCATTACGCGCCTCCCTCTGTGTTTCCCTAGTACGCACCTTTTCTCCCTCCCCCCACTAATCCCTTTCTTCTTTCTGTTACTATTCAAGCTTTTGTTTTTCGAGTCTTCCCGACGTTTTGATCAGTCCTTGAGTCAGATACCTGATTTCGTCGTCTCTCCTTCGGAATTTGATTACTAATCCTATTGGTTCCAGTTCACCCGATCTTCGTCCTGCTTTTTTTTTGTGGATGGTCCCCACGAAGGCTAACCGTCTTTTTAGCCCCCCCCCCATTCCACGGCTCCTCCTGTACCTGCAAAAGATGATCAAGGCGTCGTTTTTTTGTTCGTTTGTCCTCCCATGAGCACTCGCTTTCCTACGCTTCGGCTTTCCTCCCTCAGCGCGTTTTCCCCCCTTATTCTCCTCCCATGTTTATTTCCCCTGCCCCACTAGTTTAAAGATGGCCATTTTTGATAAGTTCCCGTCTTTAAAGATTACTTACAGATAACATCCGTCCCCCCCTCCCCCGTCGAGTCCCTACCCTTCGACCCAATGTTGGCGGGTCGGTCAGCACTCCGTGCCGATTACCAGAGTCGAATGCCATTGGACTTGACAGCTTTCCCCTGCCCCCCCTCTTGTTTCGGGGGACTCTTCTCCTTGTCCATTAAATGTCATGTTAGTTTCATATTTGCCTTTGTCCGTTTCTGTTTTTTTATGTTTTTTTTTTTTTCCGCGCTTCCCCAACCAGGTTCGAGGCTCTCTGTAGCAGCGGGTTTTCCTAACCTGATCTTCACCTGGCCGAAAGCCCTTTTTTTTCTTTTCCTTATTTCGGTTCCCGCTTTTGCCAATTGACTTATTTGTGTACCATGGTTTCATGGCTAGATCTCTTGCCCGTTTTTTTCCTCTTTCATCCCATCAGCCCCTGGCACCCTTTAGGGTCATCCAGTTTCTTTTTGTGCAAGTGGTTCCTTGTCATCCCCCATGATTCTAGTAGGCATTTTGAAGGCCAGGACTTGCCTTCCTCAATGGTCGATCCGGCGAATTCGTTTCCCTCCCCCTTTATGCTTTTTTTTGAGGTGATTCCCCCGGTTTGACGATTTGATGGTTTTGTCGGGGTTATAAAGCTCCCGCTCTCCGCAAACCATAAAATCCCTTCTCCCTTTACATTTCTTTGCTTAGGCAGGGATCTCCATTTGTCGTGATTTATACTGTTGGCTTGTTCTTCTTTTCCCCTTCTTCTTTGTCTATCTAAGCTATGTCCCATTCCCCGATCTTGACTTTGGTGACACAGGTGTTAAGATCCAAATTCTTTTTGTTTCATCTTTGTGCGTGCATCCGGAGTAGCTTTTCCCGTCTTAGACATTACCAGTTCTTTTGTGCTCGGACACGAGTTTCCCCCGATCGTATTCTTATTTTTTGTTGCTCTCGGCTGGCCGGTGTTTTGGGTTCCTCTAGAGCCTTCCTTCCTGTTTACACCCCTCTGATCCCCGAATACTATTTATTTTTTAATTCATGATTCCCTGGTGATGGCGCGCGCTCAAGGGCATGTTTTGGATAGGCTCTGCCCTGTGAACGTGGGCCCCCCTCTCTTCCTCCACCCCCCCGCCTTGGAAGTTAAAATAGTAAAGAGCATGTCCGGAGTCCCCCCGAATTTTGGCCCCTGATTCCTTTTTATATTCCGCTTATCTCCAGGTCTCCTGATCTGTTAACCTCTATTTGACTGACTGCCATCTCCGGCATTTGTTTTAGTCTTTGATTGTAAGCCTCCCAATTCTTTTTTGAGGTAATTTTCGCGGTGATCTGCTTAGTACCCCCCATATCATCTGGTTAAGTTTTGGTGGATAGCTGTCCTCCTCTCTTGTGTTTTCAATCAGGCACGCTGCTTTTGACGCTCCACCCCCCCCCCCCCAACCAAACTTTTTGCCCCTCCGGAATCTACACATGATCCAAGTGGCTTCGCGCGTCTTAAATATCCAACTACCCTTCTATCTATTCTGGCTTAACTCCCCTCAACCCCCCTCTCCACAATCATTCCTGGTCGCTCTTGCTGATCTTTCTTTTCCTTCTTATACGAACGTTTCATCTTTTAGACTTTGTTGGAGATCTCCGTTTAGATCCTTCACCCAGGTTTAATATTGGACCTTTTCAACCCCGGCCTCCCTGAGGGTTGTGCTCCCTTTTGTTGATTCTTTCTTGCCGCTTCATTCTTGAAGTGTGGTGGTGATATCTCCCTTGGACTCCCTTTCGAACTATTACTACTGATGGTTTAGAATGCCCGGTCGTCCCCTACGAGAGTTTTAAGCGTGATTTGACTTCATCCCGTGATCTCGGTTTTTCTCCGTCTTTTCTCTGAAACCCTTTCCCTCCCATCCTTTAGGTGGTTTGGCTCCCCTCTGCTATTTCCCGGACATTTGATTTTTTAAAACCTATGGTGAGTTTTCAGGATTTCTGCCCCCATAGTTAGGTCAACTCTGGTCTATTTCTAGTTTATCATGTGGTGTGACCCCCCCCATCTTGACTTTCAGCCGTGTCGTTAGTGTTTGATGCTCTTTTCAATCCAAAAGCGGTGTTCCTTTTTTTTTCAAGCTAATCCATTGGGGCCTTGACAGTCTATAAGGTTTTGGCTGGCCTGCCTTCGACCCTTACAATGCATATTCTCTCTAAGACCTTTGTTGCCTCCCCGGGCCATCCCCCTCCCCATCTTTTTGACAAACTTCGTTGGTATTTTCCTTCTTGCGTGCGAGTTGTAAGACGGACAGCTTCGACTTTCCAAGATTCTTCCAAGTGACTCGAAACCCATGTCCTTTCCCCGCCACAGCTTTAAGCAAAACGCGTTTCGACCGGCGTCCCATTACTTTCCGTGCCGAAACGACCCTTCCTTTTCCCTCCTTTCCCTCTTCACTAGGGCTCCCCCCCCCCCTGGCAAACGTACTACGCTCTTCAATTTCCCCCCCTTTTTGCCCATCTGGTCTGATATCTCCCTCCTGAGACTTGATCATCCGATCCGCTGCGATCCTTCCCCCCTCCCTGAACAGACTCACTTGAAATCTGGGCTGTTGATTCCACTCGCCTTCCCCGCGGAATAACTGCCTTTGCTTTGGGGGTTAGTGCCCCGACCTGTACTTTCCAGGACTAATCCCCTTTCTTTCTGTTTTTTGTTTTTTTTTGTGTTAGAAGTCACCTCCCCATGCAACATAACTCTTGAAACCGATCTCCGGATTTCTCTCTACCTTCTTTTTCTTAAGCCATCCTGTTACCCTCGACTCCAATAATCCCTTGTGGACCCCTTTACCTACCCGCCCCGGTCACCCTTCTTGTGACCCCAGAAACTTCTTGAACACGGAACCTTTCCAGGTGATGATGGTTGTATCACGAATAAGTCCCCACCAATCTGATTTTTCCCCCCACTATCCCCTGCGAACGTTCCCCCATGGTTTACCCCTCTCAAGGGTCCCTCCAGTCCTTGGTTTTCTTCGTTAGTCGGGTTACCGATAGCGTTTTGGGCCCCCCCTATTTGCGATTCTCCCTCTCAATGATTTTTTCCTACTTTTATAGATGCCACAACCTCCGCCACAGCGGGCTCATTACCCCCCCTGCTTGGTTTGTCCCATCTGTCCACTCCCGTCCCAGGCCCCTTGCTTTGTCGGGTATGTACCTATCAAGTCTTTTCTTGGACCACTGACTGTTCTTTTAATCTCTTATCATTTATGGGTCCTTTTCTTACACTAAGAAGGGCTTTGAGTTCTTCTTTGATTTGAGGAGTATCTTAATTCTCCTTTTTTATCCCTGATCATTTCTCGGTGCCCAAGGCGGTAATCCCCCCCCCCCCTTTCCCCCCTGGAAATCCCCTCCTGTCAGAACTCTGTTCCCCCCCCTCCCTTTGATGTAAAGCCCGATCTTAAGATTTTGGCGATTTTGCCGTGCTCTCTTCGTGAGCGGTTCCATACAGAGTCAGGTCCAGATTTGATGTTTTCCTCCCGTTTGTTTAGTCCCGCCTTACTAATTTCTTCCGCGAAATTCCGTCGGTCGTCTCAGTCGAGTTTCAGCCCTTACCCCCTTGACGGGATTACATAAGCTTTGATTTGGACTTCCCTAACCCTCGAAATATGTCTTTGATCGGAGCCTAGCTGAACCCCCTTTTTTTTTTTTTTTTTAGGGACGGTCTCGATTCCCATCTTTCTCCCCATCTATCGACCTTGTTTCTCGTGTAGTCGAGTTTTTTGAGAGATTTTGCCCCCTCCTCTTCCTCTGGGCATTGCTGTCTTCCCAATCTGTGCGTTTGTTGCACTGGGTGCATGGCCGTAGTTGTCTTTTCGTACGTTTTTTTCGATAACACCCTTCTTGGTCGCCCCTGACTCCTTCGCCCCGTCGCCACTTACCTTTTCTACTGCCCCTGCTGAACTTCCCGTTCGCCTTCATGTTTTTTCGCGCGGCAGTCCCTCTCTCGCACCCACGTCGATGCGTTTTGACGTTCCTTTACATTACAGCCTTTTTCCTTCGCTTTGTTCTGAAGGAACGTGAGGCCCTAACTTTAGAAGTCTTTAGTCACCAAACCAATTGTTCCCCCCTGCCTGCTGCTCATTTGCCCCTCCTTGACGTGTATCAGCGTTCCAATACGGTGGAGAGATTGCGTGGCCTCACCTACGGTTCACCGTAGGAG
>Ga0179593_1322193_pt1 | contig 12500 bp, 12 predicted proteins | sample CZODoug2_1_08_16_FD_185931 | JGI IMG/M metagenome (GOLD analysis project Ga0179593, IMG submission 185931) | Vadose zone soil fungal communities from Angelo Coast Range Reserve, California, USA - CZODoug2_1_08_16fungal (PacBio error correction) | ecosystem: Environmental > Terrestrial > Soil >... | reverse complement strand
GCGTTCCCGTCACCCTTTTTTACTTGAGATACTGTCCGTTTTCCTTCGGAATTCATGGGAGAGTCGCGGCTGCGGTCTGTTTTTTAGGCCCGTCCGCGCATCCGTGTGGCACCTCTAGTCTTCGTGGCTTCTTTCCGGCGTTCCATCACTCCTTCCCCGCGCCGCAAATCACGTATCTGCCTCTTAGACCAACAGGTAATCGTTCTTCCCCCCCTTTCGTTTCGTACTCCCATTGGTTCTTTTTTGCCGTCTCGTACGCCTTTAGTAGACACGACTGACCCTCCTCCCCCCCTGTAAACAGCCCCCCCCCGTGGCCCTTTTCGCGCCGGGTCGGCTCTCCCTTAGGTCTGTCGCCAAGAAGCCGCCCATTTTTTTCTTTTAATGTCTTTTTTGGGGAGCGGTTCCCTGACTAGTAGCTTTCCGCTCGGATATCGGTTTCGCGGTTGGCCCTTCCCCCTCCTCCTCTCCATTACCTCCACGCCTGTGGGTTGAGCCTTGACCCGAGCGCAGTGCCAGACGTCCCTGATCCCGTCCTTTTTCTTCGCGGCTCCTGATTTTCGATCTCTTTTAGTCTCAAGGTGACCACTCGCCTCCCTCCCATTTTATTGCAGTCGCTGTCTAAGCGTTGCCTTTTTCCCCTTCCCTAGTTCTTCATTTTAAGATGCGTCTCTTTCTCTTCGACCGGTTTCCTGATCGTTCCCTTTTTTCGCTTCGTTTGCGGGGCCCTGAACTCTTGTCGCGAACTCCCTTTTCCCTGGTTTCGCTCCCCTCCTCTTGCACACCTTTCTTTTTGTCCCACCGTGCGGGGGCGGACCAATATCTTCCACCCTCCTTGGGGCGTCCCACGCCCCGATTTCATGATCCCGACCTTCCTTCACTTGCCCCTCTCCTCTAAGCCACTCTACGGAAATTTCCCCCACTACCTTTCGCCCGCGACCTCTCGAAAGATTCTCGGTATAATTCTTTTGTCCCCCTTTAGATCCATCCTTTTCTGTTCCTTCCCCGACTTACTTCCCGACTCGCCCCGCCACCGGCCCCCCGGAAAACTTGTGCTCTTATCACTTGCCCACTTTTTCTTTCCCCCCCCCCCATGGACCTGCGGAATTGTCCCAGCTTCTTCAGGGCTTTCCATCTGGCCACGTAGCCAACGTCCAGGCCGGCCCTTATGACGCCTTCTTCTTCTTTTCCAGGTTTCATTCGCGACCCCCTTTACCGGCCCCCCCCCGAATACTGTCCCTCTACTTTTGCAAGACACCTGTTGACCCCCTTCGCCCACTCGGCAGAGCGGCAGTTAACTGGTTCCCCCCCCCCGTGGCTTTGTGCCGGCCTATTTGAATCGACCGCCGGGATTCGGCACCCTTGCCGCACAAGTTCCCGCGGCCGTCCCTAACTCGGCTTCCCCCCCCCCCCTTCTCACACTTGAGGATTGGTACCACCCGCGTTCTCGTCTCCCCGTCCCAAATCCAAGACTCGACAGCTTCCCGGCGTTCCTTCTTCAGGTTCTCGGCCGATTTTTTCCAGCTAGCCCCGGATCTCAACGTTCTTATTAGCAGGTTCTTTTTTTCCAGTTTTGGCCCCTTTCCTTGGATGACGCGATCCGCGGAGGGGTGGCGTCGTGCGACTTGATTGATGATGTAATCTATTTCATGAATAATAAGGGTTTGTTTTTTGACGTATCTTCCACATCTTCACGTCGGGCACGGTAATCCCCCCCCCGTCCTTGAGGTCGTCTTAAACCTTCCCTTTGAACTATAACTGTTTTCAACCCTTTCCCCCACACTTCTCGATTTCCACCCCCCCTCGCTCTTTTGCTAAATCTTCCTTGACCATTCTAAGAAACGTTTTACCTCTACATACAGTCCCTTCTCGTGGCTTTTGCGAGTGAGAGGCCCGCTTTCCCTCCGGTTTCGCTTTCCTCCTCTTTCTTGCCGTCTGGCCTTTGGTGGAGTTCGAGGCCCCCATTCCCCGGTCAGATCTTATCGTTCACGAACCCTTCTTTTTTGACCCCACATCGTTGCAATCCCTGACTCCCGCTGGGCCTTTTCCGCTGGCCTTGATTTTTCTGACCCGATGCAATCTTCCCGTGGTTTGTCCTGAGGGTTATCCCTCCTATCCACCTGTAGCTGGCCGCCGTCATCAGGTCTTTATCGCCGGTCCCGTGTTAGGTGACTTTCCCCCGTTTTCCGCCCCTCCCCTATTCTTGAAACAATTCGCCGGTTTTTTTTGACTGTGAACTTGCCATTGCCGGACGAGCCCATGTCTCTGTGATGGCCTTTGTTCCTTCGCGTCTTGACTCGGTCCTGAGGTTCGCCGTGCAAACGAATGGATCTCCTCCATTTCCAGCAGATGATGCCGCGATTCTTCTCGATGTCGCGGCGAATTGTCAGTTCGTTTCGGAGTTTGCTCGCGATTCACGTTGACGATCCCATTGAGCTTTCCGCGTTCTTTCGTGCGTGCACCCACCATTTCGGTTTTTGCCGATATTGGTCGGGCGGTTTGCTCTCCCCTTGACTTTTTTCCGATTCTTTTTTCCCCCATCCAGTCGCGCGCCCCTAGGTCGGCCCTTCAGCGCCACGATCATTCCTGTCTTCGTCGGAAACTTCCCCTTCGATGCGGAGAATAACGGTTTTTAGTGGTTGCCAATGCAAGTCGTTGTTCAGACCGTCTTCCTTCTCCTTGTCCTTGCATGAGAGCTCTTGCCCTTGATAGCTGCCCCCGCGTCTGTAGCTTTTCCCCGAGAAAGGCGCCTCTCCGGATTTTCCTCTCTCTTGGCACAGGCGCTCTTGCAATGGGTCTCCTGAGACTCTTGGGTGTGGGGTTTATTTTGTGTGTTTGACGATCCGCCCTAGAGAAATCAGATGTGTGATACTTTATTCCGCCATGAGTCCCCTTCCCTTATGACAAATCCACACTGAAGAAAATATTCTCTGTTTGCTTCCCTCTCCTTTCTTCCTTCTCGACCTTTTTTTCTCCTCACCGTTCTTTCTTTTTTTTCGCTGCGCTCTGGTTCCCTACTTTAGGTCCGACCTTCTTTTTTCGGCCCCCCACCCTCGATAGCAGGTGCCCTGTAGAAAGCGGTTAAGAACGTTTTAGATCGTTTCTTCCGTTCACATGCCTTTCCCTCCTGTTCTTTCCTTTTTAGTGGCTTCCGCATTGCAAGATACGCCATAGGTCTCTTTCTTCAGCCTGACTTGGGATAAAGCAGAGATGTGTCTTTCCCTTGCCGTAGTCGTTCCAAACTTCCTGATCATTCTGTTTACGCCTTACCCTTTGGCGATAGAGTCCGCCCCGGCTGGGGTCTCCTCCGTGTTCTGACCCTTTTTTTCTATTAGTCCTCCGCAACCTTCCCCCCTTCATTGCCTGGCGTCTATGGAGGTGAGATTTTTATCCCAGGTCACCTTCCGGATTCCCCTCACCGTCACTTCCTCCACCCTGTCTTTGTTCGTCACTGAGATCTCTCTCTTTTCTTACGTACATGTGTTGTTGTCTCCTCGTTTAGGTGACGACCACCCTCTGAGTCGCGGTGGGTTTGGTCTGGTTTTGCTTTTGCGTCCTGTACCCGGGGCTTTTTGGGTCCTTTTTTCCCCGCCCCTCCTTCCCAGTTCAACACTTTCGCTCGGCGGTGCGGTAGCCTACGACAGCAGCCCCCTTCTATCCGCAGGATCATTTTCCTTTTTGATTTGTCTCCAGGACTTTTTCCTCTCCACAACGTAATGGTTCTTTCCCTTCGCCTTTGCCGCGCCCAGTCCAGAGATCGGCCGATATTTTGTCCCACTCATCACCTGCGACAGCCCAGTACTAGGCCCTCCGTATGCATCAACCTTCTCTTCTTCCCCCCCTCTTGGCTGGCCCAACCTTTTCGATCTGCGTTTTCCTCCTCCCCCGAATCGCCTCGCTAAGATCGGTCCCTCCCTTCCCCTCAAGGAACAGGGCTCCTTAGGTCACGGTTCGGCGTATATAATGCGTGACTGCCCCCTCGCCAGTTTTTTCTCCCCTTATGGCCTCTCGGTCACGGAAGAGCCTTCGAATTTGATATAAGGATGATCCGCGGAGATTCCAACACCTCCCCCCCGATGGTTTTCCAAGGAGAAGCGGGCCTGACCTTTTTTTCCCCCCTGTTGGTCGCGATCCTCGCTTCTCTCTGAGATCTATTGGCATATCCCGGACTACTCTGGAACTCAGAGCCGTCGTCTGCCCCCCCGCCTGCATGCCCCCCCCTCTGCCAGGTAATTTTTTAACAGATAGGTTTGCCGATTCTTCCGACTCGTGACCGGTTTTGTCTCTGCTTCCGGTTTTCTCCTTTTTCCACCAACCCACCCCCCATGGCAGCTTTTCCGCATAGTCTGCTCCCTGACCGGGCATTTTCGTTAACGCGGCCACCCTCTCGAGAAACGGCCGCTTTCGCGGCACCCATATCTGGGCACCGCCATGGGTTCCCCCTCCCCGCCCGCCTCCTTATACACCTTATACTATCAGTCAACATGCTCCCACTTCCGTCTTCCCCCCTTAATACTTAGCCGCTAAAGAGTTCTCGACTGCCCCTCATCCCCTCTTGTCCCAATGTTTTGTTTCGTCCTCGTCGGTGTCCTTCTTTCATCTTTCAGACCGTTAATCGTTCGCCCTTCCCCATAGTTTTCCCATATTTTCCCCCTGGGCCCTTTTTCGGCCCCAATGTTCAGTTCGTCACAAATGTTGCCGTCCGTCCTTGTTCAATATCGATGGCTGCCTTCCCTTTCCACTTCCCTACCGCGTGCCGTGACGGACGACTACGAGGCTATTCCAGCGATATTCGTTCCACACGGCCACGACTATTTCCGCCCTGCATCCCAATGTCGTTCCCGTTAGCGCCGCAGAGGATTCCGTCTTCATTTTCCCGGTAGTATCCAGCCACTACCGAGCCTGGTCTTTCCCTCGTCACGCCCCCCGTTCTCCTGCCTAATATTTACAGTCAACCTTTTTCGTGTCCCCCGTGTTTCTTACGACGCACACGGAGACGAGACTTGTTTTTATATTTCCCTTCCCCCGGCTTTACTTTTCTCCCCCCCCCTTCTTTTTTCGTTCGATTTAGCAAAGCCTTTCATCGACCTTTTTCCGCTCCTGGGTCAGGGTTTCCAGTTTCTCCGGTCATCTTTCCTTGCTTTCCTCATCCCTGAAGCGCTTTTTTGATTTTGTCGATGTTGATGTGTTTCTATCTTTTTGTAGACGCCATCCTCCGTTGTTGCCCTTCTTTTTCGGCTTACCCCGCGTTGTCGTTTTTAAACCCACCCACTCCCCTGTTCTTTCGTTTTACTTCCTCCCTTGATCTTTCGAAAGGAAACTGTCCCACTTATACGATTCAAAGGATTTGATTTGAGCTGTGCGACCTCGTTCCGGAGAAACTGGTGCCCCCGTCCCCTCCTCATCCGGGCCCACTTTTTTTCTTTCTCTTCTCATTTTTTTTTGAGTAGGACCGATCTCTCTTTTCCCCAACGGTTTTCGTTTTTCTTAGTTGCTCACTTGGGCTTCCCGATGCCATACCCCCCACTTTCTCTCTTCATTTTTTTTCAAGAAATCCGCCCTGGTTCCCAGGCCCTTTATCTGTGAGCGTCCCGTGGTCACCGCGGATTTCATTGATCTTGCCGATGCGTCTCTTTTTTGTTTTTTTTTGGTTTCTCAATCTCATATCACCTGTCCGTTCTCGCCAGCAGGTCCTTTCATCGCCGGCCCTTGGAGCTTTAGGGCTGACTCTTTCGCGCCTCATCTTAACCAATTCTTTCCTTTTGACGACTGCCATTTTTTCCCCCCCCGGCCGAGCCCCTTTTTCTTCTTTTCCCTTCTTTTTCCTTTTGGTTTTCTGCGATGTAACTCTCAGGGCCAGTTGGCTATGCCAGCCCCGCCTGTCTGGATTTCCACGAAATTTTTTCTACGATGATGAGGCGATTTTGCTTCTTCTTCCTTTTTTTGAAACCTTGTAGTTCTCTTTTCTTACCTGCTTGCCTTTTGCTCGAAGTCCCGTTCCCTAGCAGAGAGTTTTTTCGCTTCTGCCGCACGTTTCGATTTCCCATCAGACTGGATCGATATTGGCTGCATGCCCCTTTTCCCCTCCCCCGTTCCGGTTTCCGATCTCATGTTGGCACGACTTGGAGTCCGACAACCCCTGAAAGTTATCAGGCGCGCCTCGATTCTGCCCTGGCTCGTTCCGAAACCGAGAACGATCCTTCTCCACCTGGCGTTTTGGATAATCGAGGCGATGCGCAATTCCCACAGGACTTCCTCGCAGGGTGCCAATTTACCCTTTTAGAAGGTGCGGCCCCTTCTTTGGCTGAATTTTTTTTTCGAGGTCACATTGATAGATTAACCCTCAATCGGCGTAGCGGGAATTGCTAGATTTAGGGGCACTACTTCACTCGATGGACTCGCCCTCTTTCCTCCCTTCCTCCCTCCCTCGTTTCAGGATCAGGGAGCACGTGGAGTTTTCTCGCCGCGATAGACATTTATACCGATGAGGTCAGTTCTCCTTTGAACGCTGACTTTCCTGACCCCGAGAATAAATCAGAAACAGATGGCAGCTTGTCTTGCACCTATCACTCGAGATCTACCATTCCTGTCCTCTCGAAACCTTTCTGTAATGGCGCTTTTTGGTGGAGGCGTATCCCGCAGGACGAGTTTGGGGTCGGCCAAAACGCCTTTTGATCCCCCCCCCTTTTTTACGCCCCACGCGGCGCTGTGAGTCTGTTCCATTTGTTTCCTCAGTTTCTCCTGTATCCGGTAGATTTTGGTGGCGAGGGTTATGAGTTTCTCGTGGACCATTTTTCGAATCTTTTTTTGAAGTCCATTCGGCCCCCGGCTCGCCCTCCTCTTCGCCGACATGTACTTTTTATATCCCAAAACATTCTTTTCGATTTTCACCTCTTGTTCCTCTTACAGGTATCCTTATCCGGAACTGCGGGAAACGTGTGCTGTATTTGATGCTTGCTCTTGGTTAAGGTCAAAGACGTGGCTTCTCTGCTTTTCTTTTTCGTTTGCTTTTGCTTTCCCTTTTTCCCCCCATTCCCCCGGAGCTCCCCGTGCAACAACAGACAAGTTACGCCGCAAACTCCTTGGTCTTTCACCTAACCCGATCTCTATGACTTGCCCCCATCAGTTGTTGTTGTCCGGCCTCCGGATCGATTGTGCTTTACAACGTTTTTTCGATGGCGGTGTGTCGGCCTTGACGTTTCCTAGTTGGTATTTTTACTTAAATCCCCTCGTCATAGCAATAGAAGCCTCGTCGTTTTGGGCTCAGCGCCCCCCCTCAGTGCTGCGCCACGCGCCTTTTCTGAGCCTCCAGTCAACAGTGGCTGCGTTTTACGTCTTTACTTCGCTTCATTTTTTTCCGCCTATACCCTTAGTTGAGGCTCTAGAGGTACAGTCCCTGTTCCGTACCTGATGCGATCGGGCCGGCTTTTAGCATTTTATCCCCCCCCTGCTCCCTGTTTGCATTGTCTTAAAAACCACCCTTAAAAAACCCCTCTTCTTTCCCGTTTTCGGACAGCACCTTGGCTGATAGCCTTTTTGCATGATCCCCGCTCGCCTTGAGGTTACTTCGTCCGCCCATGATCAGTCGAAAAAGACGGTTTTTGGAACGTTTTTGAGTTCATTGCGCGGCCAGCAAGCATGCCCTCTTTTCGTCAATGATTGACTTAAGAGTAACGGACGTAGACTTCCGCTCGTATACGGGTTGATCGCCGTTTCCTTGTTCCACACGCTTTCTCCTTTTCCTGGGGGTGACTGATCCTATTGGCCTTTCCCAATACGCGTGCTCGTCGCTGTCGCGGCCTTTATGAGATATCTTTTTTAATCCAAGTTTCAAAACGTTTTTGCGCATGAAATTAGAGCCGTCGCTGTCTGTTCACTTCATTGGAACACCCCGCTCCTCCGTTCCTTTTTTTTTTTTTCCTTCTTTTCCTCCATCTGCTGCTTCAGCGCCGTTCGAATGATAGTTAGCGGCTTTACTGGCTGGCGGGGTCCGTTTTTTCTAATGACCTTGCTTTGTTTTGTTCTGAATTTTTGAAACCCCCTCGGAGAACATTCCCTGTGGCGGTCCCCCATTTTCTCCCTTCACCTCCATGGTGCCCCCCGCGATAAGAAGATCCCCCCCTATTTGTTAAAACATCATTGTCCACGCACAGATTTATTACCCCCCCAACTACAATCTAGCCCGTTCCTCTCAGCCGATCCTCAGGAATCCTCCCCCGTCTTTTCCCCTCTTTTTTCTCACCCACCTTCTGTTCCGGAAGGAAGTCCTATTCATAACACCTTTTCCCAATACAGCGGAAATCAATTTCTCCCTCAGTACCCCTGGAAGTTAGTAACCTTTTTGTTTCCTGTTACGATGTCTTTTTTCTCCCCCAATCTTGTTTCAAACCTCTCCCTAAGACACAGCCAGGCCCCTGGGAAGATGCTGCAACTCCCCCCCCTTGCTGCCAGATCAATGTGATTCTTTTTCGCGACCAGAACCCTTCCCCCCCCAGAACTTTCAGCATGGCCAAGCAATGTTGCGTGTCCCCCTTCCCCTTCTAAGTCTGTTTCTACATTCCCCCCGTTGCGGAGTTCTGACGGCTATTGACTCATCCCCCCTTTTTTCTTCCTAGGCACGTCCCACTTGGAATGGCCGGCCGAAATGTCAGGCACCCGGTTCGAGGCGCTCTCTTATGCCCACCCCTCTGACGAGAATGACCTATGTCTTCCGTTCCGGTTTGGCCAGGTTCGCAGTGCCTATTAGAAACGATACCGTTCATGAGTTGTGCAAGGTGGTGTTCGTTTGCATCTTTGAATTCCAGCGATCCGACGCTGCTGGGTTTTTTTTTCTTTCCAGACTTTGATCTCAGTTCCTCCTCCCTTGCCTCCCTTTTCTTCCTCCCTCCCGTTGTGTTTTCTCTCTTAAATCACCCTTGACGACCACCAGAATTTATACTTCACTCCCCTGCTTCCCGCTATGACCACATTTCCCCCCCCCTTTTCTCGATTTCACCGGCTATTTATCTTTTTCGACATTGGCCTTTAACCTGTTTGCAGCACCTTTTCCGCAGACCCACATAGGCCCTTTCGTCTATTCGCCCTGACCCGCTTTCCCTTTCCCGTTTTCTCTGTCTCCTATTTTTCCTGGCCTGCGTGCTTTTTTTTTTGCCAAGCCCCCTGGCTCGTTTATTCATAAGACGTTCAACCACTACGCAAATGGGGAAACATCTTTTCAATTTTCTCCCCTTGTGCGTCTTGGTCACAGCGTTTCCTTTGATCTTGCCGATGCTTCTCTTCTGGGTTTTCCTGGCGCTGACTATCACTTGTGCTTGCCTCCGAGCAGTCGGTTAGCTTTCCATGCCTCTTTCTTTTAGTTTGTCACTTGACCCCCTACTTTCCCCCTGCCCTCCCCTCCCCCTTACCCAATTCGTCCCCATGGGAAGAACCCCAAGTTTTTGCGAGCCCATGTCTTTCTTTGGCCGTCTTCTTCTTTTTTCTTGTAAATCGTTTAATTTACTGCACCGATGTTTTGGATCACCCCGGCTTTCGGCCTGTTGAGCCGGCGATAGGAATGTCGAGGTTTCTGTTCGTTTGGCTTTTTTTTTCCCTGTGTGAGTTGATCGCCTGCTGTTCCGTTGACGATAGGAGGGGGTCTGTGTAGGAGGCGTGACACAGTCCGGTTCCTCTTTCAATTTTTTGCCTCCCCCCTTTTTCTTTTTCGATGTTATGTGGACGATTCCGTTCCTACAACCCCCCCCCCCCTTCCGTTTTTTTCCCCTTCTCGCGACCGATGTCGGCCCCCAGCAGGCGCAACGTTTTTTTTGAAACGATCAGGCGTTGCACCGTTTTATATCGAGTCCCCTTTTGCGGTGAATGTCAACACTGACGCTGGCAGCTTAAATCAGCTGCAGAACGGCGACCGCGGCCTCATGGCCGCGTCATGGATCCTTCCCAAAGCTCAACTTTACGCGGAAGCCCCGGATCTCTCTACCCGGAGGTTGCAACTATTCTTGTCCCGCGCCTCTTCTCCTTCTCCCGAATCGGGGGAATTGGAGATGATTGGTTTTTGTGGTCCCTGTCTCCGATTCCCCTCAGTCTGGAAAGTCAGTCCTTTTCCCCTCCTCTGCCCACCTTCCCTTACTCCCCTCTTTCGTTGATCCGGAATTCTCTCGAACTTTCGCTCGCCACCGTGCGTCTGCGCTGTCGCCTGGGGGCAGATCTTACTCGAATTTCGAGGGGTCTTCTTTGCAACCTGATTAGCCCCTTTTTCCTTCCTCACCTTCATGGGCGGCCTTCATTCCCTGTTATCTTGAGGGCCGACGTGGGGCCTTTGTCCTTCTTGGTTTGGAAAAGGTCCCCCTAGATCCCATTGGTCTTCGCTGTCTCCCGAGGGCGGTCTCCCCGCGAGAGAGGCTTCCAATGAGTGTTATTTGGCAATCTCACAGTCCGCTATTAAAGTTCGACTCTTTGCCGGCACGGAGGGAGATGTTTTTTTTTCTTATAGATGAGCTCGTCTCCTACTCGGCTTCGAGGCGTTCTCTTGGATTTGCTGCGGTCTTCCGGGTTTTTCAACCCATCCCGGGATAGGACCCCCCCTGTCTCCACCCCGATCGTGGTGTCACTCGCCTATATTCTTTTTCACTTACCAGTTGTTTTCCTAGAGATGGTTATTCTCACCAACGATCTGGTCGTTTTTCTTTTTCCTTTGCCGTGATCTCCGGGATGGTGACCTTGATAGTTTGCCCCCTAAACGAGTAAACTGTCCTCGCCTGGAATCGGTCTTTGTTGCGGTCTGCTCCTCTTAAGAAGCCTCCTCCGAATTGTACGGCTGTAGTTTCAAGAGCGGTCGCTTGATCCTTATTTTTTTTTCCGGCCCCCCGAACTGGGAGAGCCGTCGTTCAGGACGTCTCCCTAGGCTTCAGCGGCCTGCGGTCCCCATATGGTTTTGGACTTACACACCTTCCTCATGTCGAGGCCCTCGTCGCAATTGTCAACCACCCCCCCCCCCTGATCAGCCGGCGGCAAATTTTGCCCCCACCCCCCCGGTTCCATTCACTTGGCGATCTCCCTTTGCCTACGTCCAAGACTATTCGTTTGAAGATCGGCCGTCCCATTAGCATTGCACAGGGCCCTCCCTCCGTTTGCCTCTCCGAACGGTCTGCGATATTCCTCAGAAGCAGAGTTCCACTTTTTTTCGTCAAGGGATTTTCTGAGACTTCCCAACGACTGAGGCTTTCACCGCATGTAGCATTTCCTTGCTTTTTTCTTCTCCTCGGAGCGTTTTACAACCGACTACTTATCATTGCGAGTGCGAGAGCTGAGAACGATTGCGTTCGTGCAACCTCAGTGTGAGATTTTTTTGCCGACGCTCCTTTCGTTCTCTGAATTATCTTCTTTTTTGAATATCCCCCCCCCGTGTACCTCTCCCTTCACTTAGCGCCGTCGCTGTATGCGATGATGCCACACTGAGTTTCTTTTTTTCTTATCAGCCTTGGATTAGAGTCTTTCTTTACGGTGCGCCTCTCGTTCCTTTGCGCCCTTTGCGGTCGTGGGCCGACCCTCGGCAACCTGCCTCGACTGACCGGGCAAGTGGTGTTGGGCGGAAATCCTTCCCCCCCACAAGGACTTTTACACCGGCCCTTTTGTCCGGCCGTATCAGCTTCTTCCCTTCAGTGACGACTTTTAGCCCCTCTCCCCTCCCCTCCCCGGCTACACGTGCTCGTCACAATTAATAATGAGGACCAATGCCCAGCCGTTACGCTCTCAATACAATTGTCACGGACTAGATCCGATCTCCTTGCATCCTCTTTCACTTTGTTTTCCCTTTCTTTTTTTCATACCTTCATCCGTCGGTGCTGAAGAAGGTCCTTGATGTCGCTACGACAAGTGCCATCCTGGCAAGACCCAAGGCTCTTCGGCCAATGGTCAGTTCTTTCCCCCCCCTTTCCCTTGCATTGTTAGATTTTTTTTCCTGTTTCTTCATATTTTTTCCAGTGCCCTCCCGGAGGCCAAGGGTCGGCCCCGAGTGACCTGCTCGTCGGAAGCTCCCTTTGATATTCAGCGAACAATCCCGACCCCACCACCGAATTATGATCCCTCAAGAGGTAATCGGGTTCCCAATGTTTTTTTTGAATTAGGCATTTCCCCCGATGTTCCCAAAGTGTCCCTGAGTTTCTTTCCTTGTAGAATCCCTTTTTGTTCTGGTCTCTTTTTTTTTCTCCTTCCCTCACCCCCTTAGTTAACGCATCGTTCATTTAAATAGTCGGAGGGTATCAAATGTCGGTCCCACGCGGTGTCCTGTAAGAAACCCCTTTAAGTCAGAGTCGCCCCCCCCCATTACTTCTGTACGGTGCTGACAGTTTATCGGCCCGATTGCCCAAGCTCATCGCCCTTTGAAACTTGTACAGTGGTGAGGTTAAGTCTATGGTCCCCAGTATAGCCGTGTCATTTTCCTGTCTGAGTGAGCGACCCTACAGATGTTGGGTGTTACCCTTTGTGCGACCCCAGTGAGGACTCATTTA
>Ga0179593_1291985_pt1 | contig 12500 bp, 10 predicted proteins | sample CZODoug2_1_08_16_FD_185931 | JGI IMG/M metagenome (GOLD analysis project Ga0179593, IMG submission 185931) | Vadose zone soil fungal communities from Angelo Coast Range Reserve, California, USA - CZODoug2_1_08_16fungal (PacBio error correction) | ecosystem: Environmental > Terrestrial > Soil >... | reverse complement strand
CATCCACTCCTTTTTTAGAGGCGCGATTTCGAATTGCCGGATTCCGCACTCACCCTTGTGTTGCTCACAGGAGCGTCGGGTTTTTTGCCGAGCTGTTTACCCTTTGCCTGAATGTTGGAAGTACACCTGGTAACTATCTCCCCTCTACAAAATCGGAAAGAATGTGTCCTACCACCACTCTCACTCCTTTCTTCCCCCGCTCTCCGCCCCTGAAAGGGGCTCTTCTCAGTGCGCGTCCAATCCAGAATGTACAGTCGCAGGCCCCCTAGAGATGGCAGTTCAAAACATGGTCTTGGCTGAAGCGCCCCTTCCCTGACTCCTTAAATTATGCAGCCCCCCCCAATCCGGACCGTTTCAAGCATTAATTGAACAAGTTTTACCACAACCTGCTGGAACCGCGTCGAATGGCAGACTTAGGCTTTTCCCTCCTTACCCACCCCTCATGGCTCACAAGCCGTCTATGTCCCGAGACCTCATTTTTATGTGGATTGATTTACAGGTACCTTTCCCTATACGGTAGTGTCACTTTTTGGGTTCGTATCCTCCCCCTGGCTACGTCCTATCCAAGGACTTGTTCTTCAACCCTAGGCTTTAGGTTTCTTACGCCCAACAGCCAACATGGATCTTTCTTTGCTTTCTCTCGGATCTCCTAGTCCCCATCCTCTCTACCTTTTTCGCCTTGCAATCGCTTACTTACATTACCTCATCATCGGGTGTTTTGGTGAAAATTCGGATTCACCTTCATAATTCATTTGGATACCCCCTCCCCCCTAGCCTCTGCTCACCCTTTTTTCTACTTCCCCTCCTTTCCCAGTTCTCGGAAACCCCCCTTCCCCCAGCGTTAATTCTTTTCGGAAACGTTTCACTTCTTGGAGGTCGTCGTTCTTGTCAAGGGCTCTTTCTTCAGTGAATGGTGTATTCCATTTTGTTCTCCCCTCGGTCTCGTGATTTTCCCCCATCCCCGATGATGGACGTTTTTTTTCTTCTCCTCTTATATAATCGTGAGAACCTGGATATTGGGTAGAGAAGCACAATTTATATAGAGAAGATTCACTTTTGAAAGGGACCCGCCTGGCGCTTTTTCTCCCTATTTAGATCTCGGTTTCCCCTTCCGCGCAACGTTTTTGCAAACACAAGTTTGCACCCTTAAATGTCGTGAGATTTTTGAGACATTTTTGCCACCTGGAGTGGGAGCTCGGGAATTGATTTTTAAGGAATTTGTCTTTTACTCTTTGGATTCTGTCGCTTTGTCCCCCTCTCCCGCCGCCCTACCCCAACCTCCCTTGATAAGTGAGTTCTCCTTTTCCATTTATAGCTCCCTCACCACTGAAGAAGATGCCGTTTGGGTTGAATATTATTCCCAAGATTTCTTCTCTGGTCTCCCTCCTGAGGAAATCATGCTTCCCATCGCTAGAAGCTCTGAACGCCAAATGGGATGTTCTTCATCCTTCTCCCGCCTATTCCAAAGAACTCACATCATCCCAATCTTTTCTCGACGTGGAATCGTACGCCTCTGCACTTGCTCCATCCTCGAATCGCCGTTAATGTAATGTTGACAGTCATCCCCCCACACTAATCCCCTCTTCCTTCTCCCGTGTTTTTTCGTTAGGCCGAACATTGCGTTACAGCAAGTTTCGACTCCACTGGAGCTTGTTCCGTGTAAGAGAAGCCCTCACTCTCCTCGCTGATTAGTTCCATTCCTTCGTACTTTTTTTCCTATCGGCCCCCTGGATTCGTCACCTACCTCTGCTCTTTAAGTGTTTCTAGTTTTTAAGTTTTCTGTGTTTTTTCTTCAGGATCCCCGATGGGCTTCCGCGACATCTTGCAGCTTGCATTTTTGCGCAATCTGCTTGTCCTTCTGATGAAACCGAACGCGGTTGGCAATCGACCGTAATATTTCTTTTTATTACGATCAAACAGAATTTGTACACCTGTACTGTAGTTATTTTTTCCTATATCCATTTTCCTTTATATGTGGTAGTGCCATGATCTGCTCCTTGACTGCGGGTCTCAAATTTGTTGTGACGAAGGTCAAGACCCCTCTCCAAGCAATGTTCTGCCAGCCGGTTTCGTTTCCCAGCCTAATAAAGATGAGTTTTTTCATTCAATGTAATGTGTGATACTTTTCCCCCCGGTTAGTCGACATGCTCATAAATCGCTTGGCTTTGTTTCATGCTCAGAGCCAGGTGCTACCATTCAGCCGACTCGTGACCCACTGATTGAACCTATTTTTATAACATATATCACGTCTCCAAGGCGTTTCTTTTTCCTAACCTCAGTTGTCGATAGGCTGCCGACAGGGGAACAGCGTCGCCTCTTTCTGAGGTTGCCTTTCCTACATGGGACGCTTTTTTTTCGGAAGGTTGCTCAGAGTGTATCTTTGCGCAAAGCTGCTATTTGCAATTTTTTAGTACAGTCGTGTGGATGAATTGCCTTTGTACTCTCCGTGTTTGTTGAGATTCTCTTCCACTTCATTCCGAACTCCTTCATGTAGCGCCATCTCCTTCATAGACAGCTTGCGACAATTCTCGACTCTGAGCAAACCTTCTTCCCCTTCCAGGTAGGACCCGCATTCAAGCAGAGGAACCTGTCCTGTATTTTACGCAGTAGCCCAAATGATTTGAAAGGTTTCGTCAAGCCCGGCTGCTATGGAGCCAAGTTATGGCCTACAACTCGTGCCCATCAGTCGATGTTTCCTTTTCGCCCCTGACAGATCGGCTTTGAGGTATGGAACATTCGAATTGGCACTGACGCTTCTGAACCCATGCTTGCTCGGACCCCCCACCCTTGCAGTGACATTGCATTTAATGGGGCCTCAGGCGGTCTCGGCCTCGGGAACGAACACCCTGGATGTCCCCATGGCTTCACTGGATTCTTCCCTTCTCTCTTGCAATGGCCACTGCCAGTCAAGGTTAGAGCTCCTTTCATAAAAACAAGCCGTTCCAGGTCAGCTCTTTCTCCCCCTCCCCCCAATACCTCACTTCATTTTAAATCTGTGAGCTCCTCGACCTATTGATTATTTCTTTATTTCCACCCGTCCTTTTTTTACCTCAGAACGTGCCACCTTTTTCAGATGGCCATTACCCATCCCTTTGCAAGATTTCTCCTTTTCGGGTCATCGTCCTCACCAGAAAAAACCCAAAATCGGCGAACACCAAGTAGACTCTGTGAAAACGCCTTTCCCATTTACCCGATATTGGCAACCGTACATGAGATGAACATCCGCGATGATCTTCCCTCTCCCCTTCCCCCTTTAACTCAGCCTGTAGTCTGACACTACTCTGGCTTTCGTCCCACTGGGGATCTCGTTTTTGCTCATTTCGAAGGCAGAGTCGACTGAGATCCTATTCAATACGTTGCGATTCTTAGACGTCCCTCCTTTCTCTGCTCTTCCTTTAGTCGAGCAAGCAGGGAGATTCCTAGAATCCCTTATGCTCCTATAAGTTGTTTTTTAGTTCTTTTAAGACACATGCGTATCGCGGGACTTAAACCCCCAGGCTTTCAAGAAGTCATCCAATGCCGAGAGATGCTTTTTCTGTCTGATTTCCTCTGGATCCCTCCACCCTCTGATTTGTCTCCTAATCCCCCCGGCAAGATCTACTTTTCTTGTTCTGGCGGACAGCTATGACTTGTGAGCAAACTTTTCTTCTTCTTACGTATAGCGTTTCCTGGTTGTTAGGCGGAGAACGGTGCAGATGACCGAAGGTCAGTCAAAGAAAGGCACCAAATTCCTCCGCCTTTTTCGCATCCTTTTCGCCTGTTCGACATTAGCCTTTTCCCTCTCTTCTCTTTTTTCTTTTTGTGCGGACTTGTTTTTGTAAGAGCCGATTATACCCCAATAAAATCTTGACCACAAGCGCGTCGCTCGTACAACTTCCCTTCCCTTCCCCCTCTATTTAAATTGTACGTTCTTTTACCCTAGTCATACGTTTCTCCTATCGAGATCCCGTTCCTCCCTTCCCCAATGCGTGCACTCCTTACGCTGACTCCGATTGTGGACAAATCATTTTCCTCAATCCCCCCATCTGACGCGACAGCCCTTCCGTAGCTTTCCGACTCCCCTCTGAGTTTCGTTGCTTAAAGGGTTGACTTCCTCTTTGGAAGGGGGTTCTCCCTTGAAACTAGTGATTCTAAACGTGAGTTTTTGAAGGAGTTCCCTGGCGGTATCCCAAAGGACTGGTATGGCCCCTTTCCTGCTCCTCTTTATCTGTCGAACAAGTTTTGCTGTCGATGATGCCTTCAGTTTTCCTTCAGCTGGTGATTGGCCCTTCTTACAACCACATGGAGAATTCTGGTCCTCGAAGCTAGCCTGATTCTACGGAACCAGAATCCTCCATTTTTTTTCTTTTGCGTACATCAACCCCCTCACCTTGCCAGTTTTGTCTGTTATGCTTACGGTCTCTTTGCGTATACGCCCCGCAATGGGACACTACGACAACCGGTATGCATATTTTGTGAGCGGTGACACTCTTTCTCCGCGAGTGCGACTTCTTCCTTGACATCGCATTATTCTGAGCAATGCTGGTTGGGCTCTGTTTAGGGCCCCACGAGCTCGTCTTCCCGTCGCATTTTCCAGCAGTTGTCACGGGCTTCGACTTTTGCAACCCGCTCCGAGTTGTGTTCATATTTGATGAGTGCGCCCCTACTTCCTCAAAATTTTTCCCCCCCCTGGGTCGGCCTGCTTTCGATGCTTTTCTTTATGCAACTTTTCCTAGGTGAGCCGGGGCGCTCCAATGATTCATTGTTTGGACTCCACTTTAGATTCTTCTCTTTTTTTTTGCTGAGCCCGCGTGGGGCTTCTCACTTTTTTCCGCCCCTTTGGTCGATCTACCAGAGGGTAAGGGCCACCCCAGTTCAGCAACAACGTCAACTCCAGTTCCCACACACGTCGCTGCTGTCTCAAAACTTCACTGTTGCTTTTCGGGTCACTCAAAGGATTAAACACTGCGTGATAGAACACCCGTGGTACTTTTCTGGGTGATCCCCTCCCCAGAACTCCTTGCGTTCGACCTTTTACGCCCGGATCCATTTCCAAGGCCATTTTCGTAGCCGGAGTCTAAGTTACATAAACCCCCCCCCACCCCCCCAACTTTGACCCGGACTATCCTCAGAGCCAGCCCGAGTTTCCATTCTCTTTTGATTCCCCAAACTGTCGGTACAGGAAGAATGGCGAGGGGAGCCCCCCTAGTTCCTTCTACTTCCAGAGGCGACCTCTTTGTTGTGTTTTCGGGGTTGGCCCTTTCTTTTCTTGGGTTACCCCTTCTCCCAATTTTCGATGCACTTCTTCACGGTCTATCTTTGGACAAAGTAATTTCCACATACGCCAAAGATTTTTGTGGCCCCCCCCTTGCACTAGAAACCCTTCTTTCGCTTTTCGCTTTCGATGTCCTCCCTGTCAGCAGTCTTGCGAAAGCCTCTGAACAGTTGTAGTGTTGTAGTTTGTTATCGACTCAGCTTCTTTCGAGCCCCTCTTCTCATCTGCGCCAGCAAGTTTTTTTTCATCCTTTGCGTAATTCCTTGTTTCCCGTTTTGCAATGCGAGAACCTGGGATCGGCTACTAGCGTTGAATAAGTCACTGGCCCAGTTGTGTCCCGCCCCCTGTCCCGACCTTCTCGGCTATCCTCCCCCAGCGTCGTCTTGATCCTGAGTTCTGGAGAGAGAGACCATTAGAGAAGATGTAACACCCTGCCTTCCTTTTCTTCCCCCCTCTCTTCCTACTAGTCTTTCCTTCGCGCGCCTCCTACCCATACTTCCCAGAAGAAGTGTCCCTAATAGGAATTGTCGAGCCAGAGAATTTCAAGATTGGATCACACAAATCTGTTCCTCCCTATATATTTTCCTACGACTGTTGTGTTGGCTCATCAGACGCTGGTTCCCGCAATATAGAATTGTAAGGAATCATAGTTACCTCTTAGTTTCGATTGACACTTTTCTTCTTCCGATTTTATCTTTTCTATGCGAATCGCCCTGTAGATATAGATATTCCCCTCAGGTGGTACGTCTGTTGAAAGCTTGGTTGAATTCGGGTACGGGAATTGTATCCCTTCGTCCCTCCTCTATGTTCTCTCTTATCAATACGAAGCTTTTGATTTTTTCGACACGAGAGGATTTGATTGCCCCACCCTGGCCTGGGCGTACGGACCCGCCGCTAGTTGCTCTTCTCCCCCTGTTCTCTCTCCCTGCCCAACACGGAAACAGCGCGGGGATACGAGAGAGAATTATTGAGAAAAAACCTGTTAACCTCGGAGGTTCCTCCGCGTTTTATCAGCTTCTGCTAACCATACCGTCCCACACCCCACAGGTTCGTCGTATGCTTTTCGTCACCCTGTGAGCCCCTTCGTTCAAGTAGCCAACCTCGGCCTGCAGGTTGGCATCTGGGAAGTGGCGTTCTTTTGTCCCACTTACGATTTTTTTTTCTCCAACCTCTAGACCATTCCTAGAGGACAGCCATTGGACGAGTTTTAAAGACCTTTACCTTCCGGTTTCCCCGTTCCCTGCTGCAATGCAAAAAGCATTTTACCTGTCTTTTGACTTCATACGCTCAGATCTTTCTTTCTTTTTCCCGATCGGGTCTTTTTCTTCTTTCCCCAAGTCGCTCTTCCTTCGCGCGACCTATTCATTGATACTTTAGCCAGTTAGTCAATGGTTTGAACTCCTTTTGTTTCTTCTTTGGACGCCCTCGCCCCCCCCGTTTTCCACGCTTGTTTTGCTTCGCCGAGAGATTTGGGACAGTTTGCTAACGACACCAAGCCTTTGTTCTTCGCCTACCTCGCTTGGTTTGTTTACTAGCTGTTGATCGTTTTTTAAGGGTTGCAAGTATCTTGTTCAAGCTAGAACAGAGGTGGGAAAGTTCTTGCTCCTCACCTCTGTTTCCAGCGCCACAAGTTAGGACCCTTGAGAAAGGGGATCCTAATTTCATAACGTGGGGTGATAAAGATCACGACTCCTATTCCCAGTGCCTATCCCTCATCGCTTTTTGCAACAAATTGTTTCTGTGCATTTTGTGTCCATGGTGTTGGGGACTCGTGGGGGGGCCCTTGGGAGCGACATTCCCCCGTCGCTTGGGGGGGGGGGGGGGGGCGGGGGCCTCTGGGGACCGGCTTTCCCCCGGGCGTTGGCGTGGCGGGGGGCGGCGCGGGGGTGGTTTTGCAGGGGGTCGGTGGTCTTCCGGTGGGTGGGGGGGTGGGATGTGGGGGGGGGGGTTGTATTGGCTACTAGGTTCTGGGCCTGGGGGGGGCGTGGTGGGGGGGTGGGGGTGGGGGCGTTCCGGGGGTGGGGCTGCGTTTTGGTGGGGCGGGGGGAGCCACCAATCCTCATGCCTTCTCTCTTCCCCCGCAACACCCCGCCGTAGAGGGGGGGGTGTGGGGGGCTTTGTGGGGCGAGCCGCGGAGCCGGCGGCACGCGTTGTGGGGGTTTCCCCGTATGTGTTGATTGACTGCCCGCACCCTCGGCCCGGGGGGGCTGGGTGCTGGGGGTGTAGCGTGTGCTGGTGACCCTTCCTCAACTCTTCCTTTGGTACTAGTCCTCTTTTGGCCGTCGTGGGGGGGTCCGTTGGGGGGAGTCTGCCTTGGGGGGGGAGGGGGGTGGGGGTTGGGGGGCGCTAGTCGTGTTTCGGGGTCACTCCGCGCCGTGTGCTTTTGAGCTCCCTTTTCTTCGGGAGGTCATCGTGGGAGGCCGGCGGGGGGGGGGGTCTACGGTTAGGGTGGGGCGGGGGGGGGTGGTGCGGGGGTCGGGTGCGGGGGGTGGGGCGCCGGAGTCGGCGGGGTGGTATGGAGGGTGGTCGCCGCGCCTGACTCGGTTGTCGGTGCACTACCCCCTTGTGGCGGAAGGGGGGGGGGGGGGCCGGGGCGGGGACCTCAGTGCCGCCGGGGGGTCGTGGAGGGGGGGTGGGGGGGCGGGTGCGGGGTGAACCCCACTGGGGGGGGGGTTTGTCCGTAGTGGGTGGGTGGGGCGGGGCTGGGGGATGTGGTGGGAGGGGCATGGCAGGGGGTTGGTGGGTGTGACCTGATGGGGGGCGGGGGGTTAGTTGCTTAACCCTCATTCACTCCTATTCTTTCTGGGGGCGGCGGGGGGCCTGCGGGGGGGGGGGGCGGGGTGGTTACTGGGCGGGTGGGGGGGGGGTCTTGGTAGGGGAGGGCTGGGAACCCTTGGGGGGGGGGGGGGGTGGCTGGGGGGGTCGGGGGCGGGGGGTGTCCCCTGGGTGGGCGGGAGTGGCCTGGGGGGTGGTTCACCTAACTCTGGGGGGGGCCGCAGGGGGGGGGGGGGGGGGCCGGGGGGTGGGTGGGGCGGGAGGGGGGGCGGGCTGGTGGTGGGGGGGGGCCGGTGTCGTCCTCATCCGGGGGTGGTTGTGCGGGGTGGAGTGGTGGATCGGCGGTGGCACCCAAACAAAAAAAAATCTCCCTCACTCCATCTTCCTAACTTCCCTCCTCAGCTTGTTCTTCCCGCTCTCTCTAACCTCGATTCAAAATACTCACTTCTACAAAAAACCACTAAAAAAACCAAAAAAAAACACAGCGCCCACTCTCGCCTTTAACCTCTGCAAAATAGTTTTCCGTGTGGTTTGCACGTAGTCTCCGTGCCCCCCCCCTGCATGGCCTCGCGGACGTGTTCTATTGCACTCTCGGTTTGCGCATCGGACCCCCCGCACACAGCCGAGTTCTATGCTACTTTCATTGCCATTTTCCGCTTCCATATTAATCCCTTATCGTTTTCGCTTGGTACAAATGGTCGTTCTCCACGATACGTACGACCCGTTCCCCCAGGCATGAGATGAGGGTTTTTGCTACGCCCCCTCACAAAATTCTTCTGTTGTTCTTATTTTTTTTCTCCCTTGGATTTACATAACCTGATGCTCTTTTTGTATCCCCTCAACGCTTAATTTTACCTTTTCTAATAGCCCTCCTTTTGACATAGGCGGCCCTCTCTCCCGGCCATGCCTAATCTTTTGTATCCTACCACTCCCCCTTCCGCTGAAAGTTCACACTACTTTCAGTCCTGAACCCCCTTTTTTCCCCAAAGCGTTTTCCCCCCTTTACGCTACGGTCCCAGTGTGTATTTGGATGCCTTTCTTTGCGACGTTCAGTACTGGTGGATTGATTATTGGTTTGTCTTCGAGTCTAGTTACCCATTGCTTAGCACTCAGTTAAGTTCTCTCCCGAATACTCCGATTAATATGCGACGTGGGTTAGTTTGAGAGGTAACTTTCAATAGCGACGGGAACGAGGATACTTTGGCCGCTTTCGCGTTCTGTGCTCACGTATTTCTATGCTTCTATCTTCTCTCACCCAACCCCTTCTCGCAACACCCAAGCGTTTTACCCGCCCTTATCCCGGTCGGGAGACCCGCCAAAGTAGTGCGTGATGCTCGTTCCAATTAGTTTGTTGGAATGAATTTGTCTTTCCCATTTATTCGATCTTGTCTCTCCAGCCCCAAAGCGTTTCACGCTCGCGTTCCCTAAGAGTTGTGCTCCCCCTTCTTCGCTGTCCCATCAACTTCCCTAGATCTGTCGTGGGTTTTAGGCAAGATCCGATTAGTTGTTTTTTCTCCCAGCAGAGGAATCATTGAGCCCCTCCCGCGCATCCTTACACGTCGGCCTTTTCTTCACTCTGCATCTGGTTTTCCTTTCCCCGCGCGCAATTGAGGCTTAATTCTAACACACCAAATGCACCTTGGAGTATCGAAGTTAATTCTCCCTTTCGCAGAATCCCCCTGCCCTACTCATACTCACTCCCTGTCATAGTTCATGCCATCTCCAACCCCTCCCTGACCAGTCTTTTCCTTTCTTCGAGGGCACGAAGACCTTGAGGACGAGCGAAGTAGTTAAGGACTACATTTACGGTCTCGTTTTTCATCTAAGTTCTCGACCTCTTCCTCTCTCCTCTGTTTTCCACCCCCGGTTGTCCCCTATATGCAAATCAATTCGTCATTGATTGCTCCCCTAGGTGTGGTTCAGTTTCTGTTGAGTCCGATGACCCAGACCGTTTTCTGATTTCGACATCTTGCAGCCTTCTTTTTCCTCCCCGACATATGCTTTTCCCCTTTCTTCTAACCGATTGGCCCTGACTTTTTCTTTCTCGACAGGATCGCGCACCCGAAGAAAAATGTATCATCTCTGTTTTCCCCCATTCCCAGATTGAACTGAATCCTTCTTTCTTTCTTTGATCTCTTATTTTTTTTTCACCCCCCCCCCCCCTTTTTCTGTTAGAACGGGAAGCTTCATCATAGACCAGGGGTTCCCCTGCCATGTTTCGCATTCCCCCGCTTTGATTCCCCCTCCTCTTTTTTCTTCCCAAAATCCTTTTCTCCGACATGGTAAATTTCGTCCGTCTGAATGCCCCCACCCTCGAGGGACCTAACCTGCTCAGAGCGATCTCGTGGTTTCACTCTCAGCTACATTTCGATTTTCTTGTCATCAGGTTTCTTCTACCTTCCTAGTTTTTGATCTCGCCTCCTTGTGTTCTATCCGCTTGTTCCCCTTCACAGCGTTCGCTTTTCTGAGGTTCCTACCTTGACGCTTTGGTCCAGGTTGTCAGAGTTCGAACGTTGCCGCTTCTCGCTTCTTACTCGCCATGAAGTCGGTGGATGAAGAATTTCCTCCCCCTCCTCATGCGTGTTTTGTTGTTTAGATTTCTCATCCGAACCACGACATGCGCCCTCCTCTTGCAATCTTTTTCCCTGTTCGAGCCCCATTCTGCAACCCTTCAATTCAAAGCGTCAGGTTAGGTTACCTCCCTCCCCCTAACAAGCTCCTCCTGTTTCCTGACGGCAGCTACATGATTCCCTTGTGAGGAAAGCTTGGATGAAGGGCTTTCTTTTCGATTGAAACCGATTGCCCATCAGTCTGGTCTTGATGAGATTTTGGTGAATCCCAGACCTCTCCTTTTCTCCTGAGCGTTATGCCCCATCGTTTCCCATTTAGCTATAAACGAGTTAACAATGATCCTTCTTGATCCAACTCAGTGGATTTCAACCCTTTAGGTCTCCGCTATTTTTTTCTCCTGGTCCTACAACTTCCCCATTGATTCTTTTTTTAAATGGCGGTGAATATTACCTTGCTCCAACCGCTCCCCCTTTGACTCCCCCTTCACTGTATTGAGGAAGCATTCAACCCCCAGAAGCTTCAGGTAGCTGTTTCTTAGTAGCCCCCGATTCCCTTGTGCTTTTCTGCGACGACGATTCGTTCCCCCCGCTTCCGTTCATCCTCTCAAGCAGATGTCCTCATTCCCCATGCTCCCAAGAGCTCAGTCTTTTTGTCCATGGCCCTACCACCGTTCCCCACCGGGCGCTACCTACTCTTTTGTGCACTTTCTGCGTTTTATATTTGGCAACCAGTTCTTCGATTCACCCATCACGATTTATTCCTTGTACCTAAGTTTCGAATCACTGTATTTTTGCTGCTTTCTGGCTTCGTCCCTCTTTATCGGCCTCCTCCATCCCGATCTTTTGGAGACTTAAATTTGAGATGGCTGCCTTGCATAGTTTCCCCGATGCTTGTCCTGCTGGCCCTTTTTGCCAGACCGAGGACCAAAGTCGCACTACATATTTGTTTTCTCTTTAATTCCCCTTCGGGCGCGCGGGGACTTAAACCCGTTCTTCCCCCACGTTCCCCTCTTTCCTTCGTCTTTTTTTTCCTGTGCGACTTCCTCTCCTTTTTTCCGAACATTTCCTACGTATTCATTCACCCCCCGTCGCTCTTGGGACAGCTAAGTCAAACTTTCCCACAACTTGAGGCACTCCACGTTTTTCCCTCGGGGGGTCGGTTGATCCTTTTTGACAAGACCGATCCTGTCCAGAGTGACAGCCACCCAACCTTCCGTCGAGCACCCTCCTTTTCGCTTTCCCTTCCCTCCCCTTCCCCATTCTCCCCGTCTGTCCGACTCTTTTTCGGACTTTTACTTCGTTTGATCGCTCGAATCTAACTCTTGATACAAAAGCGTCGCGACGCCAACACGTCACTTCCCCTAGAGATTTTCCCTACCCGTACTGCTACCCTTTTTTTCGCCGTCTCCTTTCTTCGAATCTCATTCTTTCTTCCGCCGATAGTATTTTCGTCCCTGATAAGTCCCTTCCTTGAAAGTCCCTCCTCCCCTCCTCGCCGTCCGTTCCCTCCCCCCTTGATTGACTCTCCTGAATTCTTTTTGAAGGGTTGTGTCCCATGGAGCTGTAGCCCAAACGTGTCGTGCATCATTTCTTTTTTGTTTTTTTCCCAAGAAGATTTCCGAGTCTTCCTGGGCCCCACAAGAGTTGATCGAGGACAATTAAGTATTACGCGTTGATGCAAGTTCTTTTTACCCACCATGGATCCTAGGTAACCTTTCGAGAATTCCAAAGCCAAATATTTTTGGCGATTGGTCTCACAAAAACGCAAGCGTCTGCCCAATTTTATTGTATCTTTAGCCTGGCCCACTGAAACGCTTTTTGAACTCTCTTCCTTTATCCCGATGAGCGGGACCCTTAGCAACTTCTTGAATCAATACGACTGTTGCTTTCCCGATGCGCCC
>Ga0179593_1591634_pt1 | contig 12501 bp, 15 predicted proteins | sample CZODoug2_1_08_16_FD_185931 | JGI IMG/M metagenome (GOLD analysis project Ga0179593, IMG submission 185931) | Vadose zone soil fungal communities from Angelo Coast Range Reserve, California, USA - CZODoug2_1_08_16fungal (PacBio error correction) | ecosystem: Environmental > Terrestrial > Soil >... | reverse complement strand
CTCGTTGGAGCCTTAAGCACGCGTTTTTCAGGGATTTTTTTTCTCCGCTTGCACCACCAATTTGATTTTCTTCTTCTGGATTTCCTGATGGACGTCCGGCATGTTTTTGGGCTGGGTGGATATCACTTGCGAGTCACCTAGGAAGCGATGTCTTCTGCTCTGAGGCCGGTGGAAAAGGCCCCCTTTCTTTTATTCCCCCTCCTCGGCCTTGAATAAATGCTTCTCTGACATGCTTTTTCTTTTGATGGTAAGCGCCACCCCTTCCCTTTCAGAAACTGGGTTTCTCTCTGGATCTCTCTATTATTGCTCTCCCCCCTCTCGACGAGCCGATCGCCATCTTCTTTTTGTCGGTTTTTCGCGGCACTATTCTTTCATGGCAGAGCCCGCACGCTCTTCCTCCTGTCGGAGCGAGTCACCCTTTTTCATCGAAGTGAGTTGTCCTGGCTTCGCACTCCCTTTACGTGGTGCCAACTTTCTTTCGCAGAGGACCCTTTCTTTTGCGGCCACGTGTGTGCTTAGTGATTTCCCTGGGGCGGCCCCCCCACGTGGCGGGCCCCGTCTCCACCGGGCAGTCCTTTCTTCCAAGAGTGTTCCCCAGCCTACCGGTAGGCGCCACGGTCCCGTCCTTTTCGGCGGCGATCGAGATTCTTCGAAGTTTCTTTCCAGGGGAAAACCTTTTTTTCGTTCCGCGTCTCCTCCCGAGAAGTGGCTCGAATCGCACATAGGTGGATGGTTTTCAGATGTACCCACGGGTCTTCTTTCCACATTGAATCGTTAACCCTTAAAACCCCAAAGGGCACCCTCAACCTTTTCGTCACGAACAGACTGCCCTCCGGTGCTTGATGAGGTTCCCCTCCCTCCCTGTAAGTCTTTTTGATCGCAGGACTATTTTTTGACTGTCCTTACCGCGATCGGCTTGGCACGGATTTCCAGCGTACCCCTTTCGTGATCTTCAGTGGGAGTAACCCTTTCCCTTCTGTCTCAGCGTGCTGCCGACCTCCATTCACGGACGCGGCTTCCAGAGCTTCAGCACGGCGCCCGACTCCTTTCAATGTCCCCACCAAGCACGGCTGCCAAGCACCTGGTGACGTCGTCTGTAGGTGAGTTCTCCCTCGCTTCATAGTCCCTCTCTTAATGGCATGGCTCGTTCCAGTCTGTTTTCCCTAAGGTTCTTTCACGTGATAGTCTTTTTTCTTCATGCCGGAGGAGCTGTTCTCTTCACTAAAGCGGCCCACTAAGTGTGCTACCCGAGACAGATGCACGACTCCGCCCCAAGGAAGATTTGGAGGCGTCTTGGGTACGGTTTCTCCGGATTTTTTGTTAGCCTGATCAATCTTCCTCCTAGGTACGTTTTCTTTCTCCGGACCACGGCGGTTCCCCTCTGGCCTTTCCCTCCGGCTTTTCCTGGCCGATGGGAGTGATTTCTCTGCGTCCTTTTTTCTGAAGGCCAACGTACAAGTACTTTTACTACGCATGGGCTCGGCCCGATGCTGCTTTTGTAGGCGCGCTTTTCCTTGTGTTCGGAACACGAGCACGCTTCCTCCCTTCCCCTAGTTGATGTTAGTGTGCGCTGGCGCACGCTTCCCTTTTTGGTCAATGTACCTTTTTGTATAACCATTCCCACAACGCCTTTTGCGTTTTGCCGGCCGGTTTTTTTCCTTTCTTCTTCCCGTCCTTTCTTTCGTCACGAAGCAGCTTGTTTTCCTCTTGTATGTCGTCCTAGAGTGCCTTTGGTGGATCGCGGGTCCTCGCGGGGGTTCCCTTTTTTTCCTCTCCGGACCCGTAAGTGGGCCAGCTTCTTCGCAGGAACCTGTGAAAATTTGCAGACGGTTTTTTTCCCTTTAGCTGGGTTTGTCACCTTCCCCCCCCTATGTTCTCGTCGTCCATCCTTCTCGCGCCAGTACTTTCTTTGTGGGAGTAATGCAATGTGCGTCTTTTTTTTTCCTTGACGCCGAGCCCTTTGCTTTTCGCGACCCATCCTCTCTTCTTGTTTGTTAGCTCTTCTCCTCCCCTCTCGATTTGCGACTCCTCTCTTTTCCCAACAACGTCGACCCCTCTTCCCTTTACGCCCACAGTGTATGATGGCCTTTTTTCTGGTCGTTCCTTCCCTTCCGAGCACATAGGGGATTTTAAAATCCTTCCGTTCTCCCCGGCAAAGGTTTCCGCTGCGGAGGTTCTGCTTTCCCCTGGTCCGGGGAGGGCAAGTTCCTCCCCCCTGCTCTCTTCCCCCCAGACCCGCGATACCCTCCCTTTTTTCAAAATTACATCAGCCCCCCTCCCTCTGCGTGCGTCCAGCAGCATTTCTACTTCAAACAGCTCACCCCTTTTCGGTCTCGACCTCTAACCCTTTTTTTTCTGTGCCGAGTCCCCAGAGTTATCCGGACGCTGCCTCCCCTTTCCCAAAACAGTTAGGTCTACCCTCGTTCCAACGATGCATAAAACTTCTTCAGTCTCTTTTACCCACGAGGAATAATAGAGTGAGCAGTGAGCCTTTCCACTCAACTCCTTTAAAAGTAGACGAAAGCCAGTCTTTTTTCTGAACCTTGAATAGTCTTAAACCCCCTGCTCGCACAGCAATCTTTCCTAGAAGAAAGATGCCTTTGAAAAGAGCTCCCTTCGGCTTTACATCCCTTCTGGTTTCACGAAGCTCGGCGCTCAGACGTTTTCCCTCCTTTTTTTTTTGGCGGGTAAAGAGGCAGGTCCTCCCCCTTCCTTCGCGAAACCCCCTTTTTTTCAACCTGTGTCACCTCCTCGTCCCGAACCCCCCTCCAAACAGGAGATTTCTCGCAGCGGATGCGCAGGCTCCCTTTTTCGGTATACGATGAGTATCTCCCCGACCATTTACTTCCCCGGAACCCCCCGCGCAGACCGTCCACATCAGAGTCCACGGATCCCCTGCCATCTCTCTCTGACCGAGTAGCCCCTCCTTATAGTCACCATACTTCCCCCTATTTTCTGCTTGGAGCAGTGATTGTGTTTCTTGGGATTCTGCAGTGATTAATTCTTCCACTTTGCGCCTGCATGAGTCCATTGCCTCGAGGGTCTGCAGCACCCTACCCAATGTGATTCACGATTCCGGCTCACCCGCGGGAGTATCGACATTTCTTTCCGCGTCTCCCTTCCGCCCAGCATTCCCTCCTTCAGAGTTTTTTGCCTCCCTGCGTCTTACCTTCAGTTTTCCCCTAGTCCAGCCTTTCCCCTTTTTCGTTCGGCCATAATCCGCATTTTAGTCGCGGATTCTTCCTGGTTATCCAGCCGCGCGAACATGTTCCCTTTTTCCCGTGCACAGAGTCATTCCTTCTTGCGCAAAGGACGACCTCTTGACCCCTCCCCCCTCGAGGTAGAGAAGCGTCCTTCCTTTTTTCTGATTGCGTTTTTCTCGAAACGTTCCCGTTTTTCCTTAAATAGCTCCTTTTTCCGCTCGAAGACCTTGCCCTGTTTCTCTTTCTGTAGGTCTTTGAACAATTTTTTCTCCTTTTTCTTCTTTCAGCTCCCCCCCTCGCAATGCCGGCACGCTGTACTCCTAACCTTGGCCGCCACCCTCCCAGTGTCTCTGAGGCCTTTGAAAAAATTCGAAGGACCGAGACCCCCCTCTTCTGGCCTCTCTCGCTCGGCCTTCTTGTCGTGTTTTGGGCTCTGCCCTACGACTACCCCTCCGTATGCCTCAGTTGTAGTAGTTTTCTTTTCCTCGCTTTTTTTCTCCGATCTAGAGGTATTTGTTCCTAGTCTTTACTTTCTGCCCCTGCCGGTTGGCGCGGCAACTCCTTCCACGCCGTGTTAATGTAGTTCCAGTCTCTCCTCCGGCATTTTTTTTTATCAATTGGAAACAGGCCTATCTATCCCTCGCTCAGTTTGTCCTCTCCCCCCTGATATCAACAACCCCTGACGTAGTCATCGTTGAGAGTACAGTAAATCTAAGTCCCTCTGCTGAACCCTTTTTTCTTCCCCGTGGTCAATGACCCGATTGTTTCCCCTTTTTTTTTATCCTCTAGGTCCTACTCTTCCCCTTTTTTTCCCCTTCCTACACTCTTGAGATTTTTTTTCTAGGGATTAAGAATGACTGTTGTTTCCTTTCGGGGTAAGCCCAGTCCCCCCAGCTTCCTCTCCCTTGGCGGACTGAGATTTGGTAACGCTTTTTCCGGCCTGTAGGAGATTTCCCTTTTTCCTGTGTTTTCCCCCCTACACTAGGAATGAGCGGCACATCCTTCTCCTGCATTCGTCGGTTGCCCCAAGGGACCTTCTAATACGGCCTGTCTACTCGCGGGAGTCGGCATGCTCTTTTTTCAGCGCCGAGGCAGAAAATGGACTTCTCCCTCTTTATTCCCCTCTCCTTCACCTTCCTTTTGGGGCGATCGAAACTCCCCCCCTCCTCCTAGGCGTTTTCTTTATGAGGAAGTAATTGGCAGATCCCCCCCTTCCGGCATCCTTGCAGGAGAGATTTTTCCGAGGCAGATCAGTGGAGTGTAAGGTTTTTTCGGACGTTCTTGATTCGGTAGTTTTTTTGCGGCCCCAACCCCCCCCCCACCCCCCCCATGGTTCTTGACTTGGACGGCCCGTCTCCTTTCCGGCTTCTGACCCCTTCGGTACAAGGATCGGCAAGTGACTCCCTCAATATCTCCCCCTCCCTTTCACGCCGGAGGCTGCCCTCAAGAAGGCTCTTTCCCCCGGAGTTTTCCCCTGTCTCGGGCATCCTCGCATAAGCACTTCCTTCCGTGGTCCTTCCATAGAATATTGTGTCAATCCGTCCCCCCCCCCCCTGCCGTCTTCGTACTTTCTCGCTTAACAGATTTTCCCCAAGGGAACATTTCCTTTTTTTCTTCCCCTTTTCTCCCCTTGCCCTTCATCCGCGAATGCAGTCCCCTTATTACGTTTCAAGTCCTTGTACGAGGGTGTGGAATGACCAGTTCTGGGCGCAGTTTTTCTTTTCCCCCCTTTTGAGGGTTCCTTTTCCGGGCAAGGACAGTCAGCCCTCCCTCTTCTACTCAAGCCAATCCTTTCTTCTGGACCCCCCTAGCAGAGTGCTTGCCCCTCTCTTCTCCTCAACTTTCAGGGAGCTCAGCGAGAGAATGCACTTTTTCAGCACAGATCTGCGCCACTCGACTTTAAAGCACGGACCGCCCCTCAAAGGTTCCATGTATTTTTATGTAACGTTTTTATTGAACAGGTCCCCTCCTGGCCTGTCTTGCACGCTTACGATGAGTGAAGCCAGGGTCCCGAGTGCCTTCCTGAAGAATTAACCTTCTTCGAACGCCACCCCGAGGCCGTCTTCCATGCCTTTCTGTGCTTTTTTCCTCTGGAGCTCTCCTTAGATTTTTGACGTTAGTCTTTCCCCTCGCGGGGTACCTTCTCCCCCTAGGTGGTGTTCTCTCCCTCCTATGTTGGGGCGTCTCCCCTTTCTCCCTCTCGGTAGGCTTTTACGGCTCTAGTTACTTTGTTACGTCCGATGGACGAGGGAGTGAGGCTTTCTCCCTCCGGTCCTGTTGTTTCCCCTTCCCCCAAAAGTAAAAGTACCCTCAATTTTTTTCTGACGGCATAGGCTCAGATGGCGAGACGGTTCCTCACCCTCTGTTTTGGGTCTTCGCAGGTCCTTCTCCCGATGATGCCTCTTACATCGTCGCAGACCGCCGTTTAGCGATTGCGTCAGTGCGTTCTGGCGCAGCTGTCGGCTGGCCATCTGCAGAGGCAGGATAACTCATGATAGAGGACATAGAACTTTTTCTTTTCGGCTCTTTGTTGAGAGGTTAGATTGTCTCCCGATTCGTGCTGTGGACTTCCCCCCTCCCGCCGGGCTGCTGGAGTTTTTTCGGATGGATTCGGGGCGCTTCCTGCTCTTTTCTTTTACTGAGAGAGGGTCTTTCTTTGACATATACGGACCAGGCCTTTCCCCCTCCGACCCCCTTCCTTCCTCTGCCCTTTTCCGCCAGTGAAGATCGGTTCTCTTCAACGGACTTCCTTTCGTCCATTTCTCCCGATCCGAACAGCGCGCCCGCAGACCCTTTGGGGCGTTCTTTCCCCCCCTTGACTTAGGTTCGCCTTAAGATAGAGGCGAGACTTTTCTTCGAGCCAATTATATATCTTTCCCTTTTTTGTTGAGATTTTCTTTTCTTTCCCCAGATAGATCTGAGACTCCCCCCTTTCACCCCGATATTACATTTTCCTTCACATGGCAGTATCGTCGGGCGAGCTGGGTTTTGCCCACGTCCTGAAATGGAAGTCTTCCTTCTTTTCCGGGGTGCTTTTCCCCCTGGAGGACCCCTCTGGACAAATCTTGTGCACTGTGCCTGCACTTTTCAGGCTCATGCTGGCCGGACGTTTTTTCTTTTCTTGAACAACAAACTCTCCCTTTTTCAAACTTCAGGACCTCCCTATACCAGCCGTTTTTTTCCCGCCGACCATCTCCCCATCCTCCCGGCGGTTCCCCTCTGCACTTCCTTTCTGGCAGATAATCGAGAAAAGCCAGCCCACTTCTATTTTACCATTTCCCCCGGCTTTTTTTAATGCATCGGTTATCCTGGCGCCTACTTATACCACCTTTTCTCGTGCGCACTTTCCTCAGCGCTACCCGGCAGGTCTGGTTCTTCAATTTATCTTTCTTTTTTGACCTTCGAAGTTTGTGCGGAACAACCGTAAACGACATCAGCGGGTTTCCCCACACCCCCACCCCCCCCCCGGTCTGCATAAGCCCCAGCCTGAGTATTCCTTTTCATAGACTGACCCAGGCCCCTCTTTCAGCGAATACAATCACATTTTACCAGACGTTTCCTTTTTCCCTTGCGGAAAAGGCAGTAATACGTCCTTCGAGCGGCCCCCTCTTTTGCGCACGGAAGCTCTTGCGCGAACCCTCTTTGTTTTTTCCCCCCTCGCTTCCCCCCTCCCCCCCCCAGATAGAACGTCCGGACGAGGCGGTCCGCTTATGCGCTTAAGTAGCTGCCTGTCCTGAGAGTGAGTTAATCGGCCTTCGGGAATGCTTTTCCCATAAAGTGCACGTCAGGAATGTCCCTGGCAGGGCAGCAGGTTCCTCTTCCGTGACCGCTTCCTTCCCTCCATCGATTCCCCCGAAGTAAAAAAACCACCAACCCCCCAAACCCACAACCCGGGGTACAGGCTTTTTCTGCCGATGTTTTGGAGAAGTGATATGAGGCTCCCCCTCTCCATTTAGTCGCGACTGTGAGTCTTGGAATTTCCGAGAGGTATGACAGCACCTGGAGTTTGTCCGTTCCTTTTCCGTATTAAGATTGGTAGTCATCAGCAGACGGTAAAGAGTATTCCTGAACTCCCCCCTTTCAGAGAGACTGTAAGCGTATTTTTTTAGGTTCTTCTTTGCCGAAGAACCCCCCATCGTAAAGCGGGTCGTTCGCCCCAATACCACCTGAGCTTTTCTATCAGTAGAGGATTTCTCGCGTTTTATCCCGTTTGGGCGAACATTCCTTGAGGGGTCCCCCTCTAACGAATTTCTCGTAGGCGATACATTGAAGACCCGTTCCTGGCTTGAAACCGCCCCGGTCGAGAATCCGCACGTAGAAGGCCGGATTTTTTTCTCGATCCTCCCTTCCCAGGTTTACACTTCAATATGTCAATGCGAATTCCCTTTTTTCCTAAGGCTTTTACTTCGACGAATGTATCTCATATTGTCCTTCATTTTTTCTTTTTTCCCTGTAAGCCCCTTTCAACGTTGGTGCCTCCGTCCCCGCTGCATCGTCTCGGTCCTTTTTCAAAGCCACCCCTGCGTCCCTCCCCTGGCGTTTTTTCTTATTGACGCTACGGAACTCACCTCCCTCGGCCGAGGTGAAGCCCTTGAACCTGCCTAGTGAGGGAATCTGACTTTTCATCTCATTTCTTCTTACATTTCGATGCTTCGTGTCGTCTCTCGATCGCCTCGTAGAGGAGTTCTCAGATTTCCCTTTCTTGCACTCAGGCCCTCTTTTTCAGTTTGCCTCTCCTTTTGGAGCGGTTCCAGCATGCCCGCCGCATGATTCACTTCTCTTGTTGCTCCCGTTTGGCTTGGTTGGGCGGGGGGCTGTGTGGGTTGTTGTTGGGTTTTTTGACGGCTGCCGTTCCCCCCCGTCTCATCGTTAAGAAGATCTTCAGGACGAGGTTCCCTCCTCCCTTCCACAGCATCTCCGCCCTGACAGTCATCTTTCCACGTTTCCTCCTTACATTGCCGCTGCTGCCCCTTTTTTTCTGACCCCCGCAACTGGTGTACGCTTTCGCGTTACCCTTTTTTCTTTCCCTCATTCTTTTAATCCCTCCCTCCGTTTCCTAGAATTTAGTTGACCCTCTCCCTTTATGAAACCGACTTTTTTTTTTTTTACAAAGGGGCGGGGTCAGCGGCCCTGGTCCGGTGTATTTACTTGAGAAGGGAAGACTTTTCTAGGATTCCTCCTTCGTCCTTCTGGGTTTGGTGGATCTCAATGTTTCTCTTTCCCCCCCCCATCCTGATGTCGGCGTACGTCTATTTCCGTCTTTTTTTTTTTACTAACTTTTTTTTTTTCACCCATGAACAGCGGCTGGATCGGCATTGTCTTGCTTTCCCCTCTCTCCAGCGGGCAGAAATTTCGCATTCTCTGAGAGACCCCCTTGCGTCACCCGCCTTCCTCTTATCGCCATTTCTTTAAGACACCTCTTTTTTTTTGTAGCGACTGCTTTCTTCCTCTGCAGATCTGGCAGCGGGTCCGTTCCCTTTCCCCCCTTCTGCCGAGAAGATGATTTGAGTCCTCCCCTCTGGTGCCACCGGCTCCTTTCGTTCCCAGAAGAGCAATGGGCGTTGGGATTCTTGGCACCGCCTGGAGGTCGCGCAGCGCTCCCCCAAACGTGCGGGCCCTTGTACGGCCTTTCCCCCTTTCTTCGGCACACTTTCAGAAGAAAGGACAGGATTACTTGCCCCCGGAATTCCCTCAGGTTTTGATTTTCGCGAAATGGACCTAGTTTTTCCTGGGTCCCCACGGTTTCGTCTTGCATTCCGGAAATCAGTCTCGACGTGGACGGACCTCGCCCCCGGTGGATTTTTCCTGCTGTCCCCCCTTTTTACACAGACGCTGCTCAAGCTGATGACCCTCCCTCTTTGGAGACCTCCCTTTTTACGAAGTCCTCCCCTTTTATTTGTGTTGGGGTTTCGAACGACGCTGGACGATTTTGATGAACTTCGGGCCTAGCCAGGACCCTAAATTCTTTCCAAGATGAACCGCTCCTTCTTTACGCCTGGGTCTTCCTCGTGAAGAGCTGCCTTTTCCCCTTTTTGGCGTTTAACGCATTCAACCCTTTTCGTGATGCAGAAAATCGCTTTCTAATTACTTTGGCTCTGAACATTTTCCCCCAGGAAGCACAAACGGAAGAACAGAGAACTCCTCCAAGGCGTCCCCACAATTTTCCAGGGTTTTTTTTTTAAAATTTTTAGTAGTGTTTTTTTGGAGAAGCGTTTCTCCATTCAGCGGACACGTAATTTTTAAGCCTAAGCTGAGTTTTTTCTTAGAGTTTTTTTGTTGCCGTTGCCAGTCTGACGCGAAACTCGGCCCGGATTCCATCCCTTTCCAGGTTTTTTTTTTTCTTAAGCTTGACCTCGACTTCTTTTTCTTCTGTTTTATCTCTCTTTGTCCCGGGTTCCTTTCGCCCATAAGGATTTTTTTTTCCTTAGAGCCATCCCTTTTTTTTTCGGGCCGAAGACTTTACACTCTCGGTCGTTGTTTTTCGAGCGCCTTGGCCCTGGCAGCTGTCGTACAGACTTTTCTCCTTCTCCCCGCTGGTAGAAGATTTTTTTCGTATTCTTCCGACTTGAAAAATCCCTGCTCGCGTGTTCCCAGGCATGGATCCGTCTGGCTTTTCCCCTCCCTTCCGAAAGAAGGAGGCGCGCGTTTCTTTTAGGGACGCTTCTTCTTCTTTGACATTTTTTTTCCCGGTAGCGATGATTTCTGCTGGCGGCACGCGTCGGATTTTTGGTGAGCATTTTTTTAGGCCGGAACCTTCTTTCCCCATGATCCCCTTCCTTCCTTTGAGGTCTCTCCGGCCGGTTGGGTGCGCTGTCCCCCCCTTGCTGGGACTTTTTTTTTCTTCGAGGGATGCTGGCGTCTTTTTTTGCGTCTCGTTTTCAGTCTCTCTTTCCTCTGGAAAAGGTTCTCTTCTTGCAAGGTTGACTTTTGACCCTCTCAGTCCCGTGTGGCCAGCGATACCTGCTCTGCAGGCCCCTTTCCCCCCTTTGCCAGATTTCCGCCCTTCGATTTTGTAGTTTTGCCCGATTTTTTCCCCCGGACTCCCCCTCGTGCCAGCCGGACGTGCATTCCTGCGCGCCCGAGGACAGCAGACACACTGGTTCTCGGTGGACATGACGCGTTCTTTTTTTTCAGATAGCTTTCTCCTCCCCATCCTCTCTTTTCCTGTAGAGAGATGTTTCTCCCCTCTCGATATGCGCACGATGCTCCGTTTCTAACCGCCTTCTCTTCGAACAACAGTGTTGTTTTGCCTTTTCTTCTTTCCTGCCATTTTTTTTTAGCACATAGGGGACTTCCTGGTTGCCCCCACGCCCTTTCTCTCAATGTTCCCCTCCAAGGTATTCCTTTTTGATTGGAATCTTTCCGCTGGCCCTTTTTGAGAGGGCAAAGTTCAACCTTGCACCACCCCTTTACCGCGCCCCTCCCTACTCGGAAGCCTCCTTTTTCCATAGCTGACCTCTTCGTGACTCAGTCCCGCAAGGCACGGGCCCTTCTCTCCTCGAGACAGCCCTTGTCTCGACTCCCCCCCTTCCCGGTGGAGATGGACGTAGATAATGGCCTCTAATTCCTGCTTCTCTTCTTAAACCCTTCCCCATTACCAGCTCCAGAGAACCGAACGCGATTACTCCCGGTAGGCGACGGCTATAATCGCGTTTTTTTAACCTCATAGACCCCCCCCTCTTTCTTTCGGGCGGCCCTGCGCAGAAAGCCCCTGGTTCTCCCGGGCGTTTCCACTTGCATCCAAAGTCCGGGGGACTGCCATTAGAAGACAGGTCCCTCTCTAACTCCCCTTTGGACGGGAACAGGCCTCTCGACTTCCTATGGGACCCTTTTCTTAAGAGATAGCGGTCATATTCCTTTATACCCGATGTCCCTTCTCTCCCCCAAAAACTTTTTATCGGGCGCGAACCGCTTCCCCGATAGAACCTCCTTCACCAGAGGCGAGCGTCCCCTGATTCCCATGTCCCAAGTTTTTCAGAGTGAGTCCCTGTCAGGAAGCTTGAGGGCCCCTTCCACCCTTCCCAAGTGCACGTCTCACTCGTTTCTCCTCTTCACTTTCTTTTTTCAATTCGGGCCGATGCCGGGCTTTTTCCCGAGTCGACCCACCGTACCTCCTCCACAAAGAATGGTACCTCCGTGCTTTTGGCGTCCCTTTTTTTTTTTGGCGCCTTTTCGCACGTTTTCTCCCCGTGAATTAAGTCTGTGTTTTTTTCTTTCTTTTTTCCCGGAGCACCGCGAGGTTATTCCCCGCATGTCTTTTCAAGATTTTTCCCCTTCCCCTGAGATTGGAGTAGAGAAGAACGGTACCCTTTTTTTCACTTACTATTACTCCCTCCCTCCTAGCATCCCCCCCTCGTATGCCAGACAGAACTGTTTAGAGATTGTTCAGGTCATTCCTCCCCCCAGCGGGTAGTTATTTCGCCACATGCTGGGTTCCTCTTCTTCTGCGTTACGCTGCTTCCTGTTATCCAGACGTCTAAAACATTTGCTCCCTTGTAATAAGCGCCCCTCCTCTTCGCCCTACATTCCTCATCCCCTCAGGTTTTCCCCTTCCAACGATGGCGAGAGAGAAGAGCAACACGTCCTTGGATTAACTCCCTCGAATTCTCCCCCCCTTTCCCAAATAGGTAAATCCTTCCAGGTAGTCCTTCGTGCCTTTCTCTGTCCCTAAGGTAGAGTTCTTCTTTTTCGAAGGGCACGGACTTCTCTAAGGAACCTTCCCTTCAAGAGAATGTCTGCCTCTGATACCCTTTCCCCTTGGCCGCCCCCCGTGTAATATGGGCCCTACAGCAGGTTTCCTTTTATGCAGACCTTGACCATACCCTCCTCGGGTCCCTCGGTGAAGCACGATACGGCATGGCTTTTTCCCTTTACGTCTCCTTCATGAAGGCACCCCCCCTTCACTGGGTCGCTACACAGGTCCCCTAGATTCCCTTCGTTTTTTTATGGGAGATAGCCTTTCGATCGGGTGCTGACCTGATCTTCTCTGGTCCGATTCCCGTCTTCGCTACGTCCCAGTTCTTCTGAAGGTTGGCAGAGCCTCATTTTCCCCATCAAGCACTCCAGCTCTTTCATTTCCAGGAAGATTCCTTTTAGCAACAGACTTTTTGGTCCCTTGTTCCTCCCTCTTCCTCTCTGGATGAGGCTTTCTTCCAGTGGATCGCTCCTACCCCCCGAAAGCAAGACCTTCAGTCCTCCCTTTTCCAGGTACGTCCATCTCCCCCCCTACACCGAAGTTTTTTTCTTTGAAAAAGCCCTTTCAACTGAACAAGTTTTCTTCAGTCGCGTTAATAACGTG
>Ga0179593_1632151_pt1 | contig 12502 bp, 10 predicted proteins | sample CZODoug2_1_08_16_FD_185931 | JGI IMG/M metagenome (GOLD analysis project Ga0179593, IMG submission 185931) | Vadose zone soil fungal communities from Angelo Coast Range Reserve, California, USA - CZODoug2_1_08_16fungal (PacBio error correction) | ecosystem: Environmental > Terrestrial > Soil >... | reverse complement strand
CTGATCATTTTTTTTTCTCTTCGTGAATTTTTCGCCTGACTCTTCGGACCAGTCAAATTAGCGTCTGGCATTGCACCAGCCTGGCCGTCTCCCCCTCAAGTTTCTTGGCTCTTCGTGGGATGGATTCCTCATGACCTCTACGATCCTCCTGCCCAACGTCAACAACAAGCCACGATGGCGTGTCCCTTCCTGGTTCCCTCCTGCACGTCGGCGCAATGCTTCACTGAAACCCCCCATTGCCGCACCGCCGTCGCTCTCCTGCATTCTCTGCCTCGGTTAATGCCCCGCGCTATAGCCACCTTTCGAGCCTTCTGTTATGTCCCTTTCGTCTCGGCATAATAACCCGCGCAAGCGGCACAACTCGTTTTCCCGCCCTTCTGCCTAGCCTAAGTAAGTGTCCCGCGTTCGCAAACCTGGACCCCCCCACAGTACGCTTTCAGCAAGTTCGCCAGGTTACGAATTTTTCCCGCACCATCGCCAGAAAATTGAGTCAGCCGGGCCCCTCGCTTTCCATCGGCACGAGCGAAACACCCTGTGTCATGACATAAGCAGGGCAGAATGCGGTCCCGTTCCCAAACGCCCCGCGCCCATCTTTTAAATGTACCATTCCCGCCCAACGGCCCTGCGCACGCTGCCCCCAGGCCTCGTCGCGAAATTTTTTTGGTTTTCAGCAAGATTCCCTCGTCTGCGGACTTCGGTCCATAATCGCACGTCTCCCCCCCTCCGCTGAAAGCGCCGTAGCATTGTTTTGGCCCGGCAACGTTACGTGACGCCCTGTTCTCAATTGTGGCGCTTAAACGAAACCATTTCTCTTCCCTGACCGTTTTCGCCAACACGTTTGACAGCAACATGCGGGATGTCCCCCCCCTCGTCCGAATCTACTCCTGCCGTTACGTCTTTTGCATAGTGCATTTCTGGCAGTCCACCTTTTCCCTTCCAGCGATTTTAAGGCGAACCCATTCCGGCTGTACCTTCCGTCCCCCTTCCTCCGCCAAAGACCGACAGGCACAACCGAAGGACCCGGCTCTTTTCACTACCTTCCTTCTTTGGTCTCTTCCCCTCCTTTATTTCTGCGTGTTTTGCAAACGATGCAGGTTCATCTCGCGGGCCTCTCTTCGCGTAGGAAATGACGGCATCTTAATAAGAGAACTCGACCCCTATGCCCCCCCCTGCAACCCGTTCGGATTCTTTGCTCAGGGTCGCCGTCTTCTTGTACAGTCGCTTGATCTATCTGCTCGCTTCTCTCCTTCTCCCCTTCGTGGGATGATAATACACCCTCGCGCATCTGGTCACTTAGCCATTTTGGCCTCGAGATCACGCCTTCTCCCCCCCTTCTGTGAGTCCCTTCCTCCCTTTCGTTGGGCTTGCGCAAGTTGCCCTTCTTCCTGCCTTATGTCGAATCTGGAAATGCGCCAGTTGGCGTTTGGCATCTGCTTTGGAGCACGGACCAGACTCCCCAGCGACCTTTCTCCCCCCTTCCGGCATTCCAATGAATCCCGCGTTACTTCGCAAATGTCCCTTTATCCGCATCATCCTCCCGCCATGAGCACCTCCTGCGCCGGTTCCCCAGACGCATGCGGCCAGCCAGTACAAAGCGTTCGATCTCCATTCCTCGCTCATGTTCTTCGCAGATTTTTCCAGCAGGCCTTCCGCGCGATATCGAATATCGAGTATCCCTCGCCCCTCTCTTATTATGCGAGAAGGGGAGGTTTTCAAACGGCCCCTCCTTCCATTCACGTTCCGGACTGCGCGTGCATGCCGCTGGTATAGCTGCTTATTAACCTTACGCAGCAGATTTCCTTCACCAGCCTGCTCTTTGCTCCCCTTCTTTCTTCAGTGGAGGCTTCACCAAATTAGTGAGCCCTCTCGTTGATTTCAACGACGGATTCTCCGTAGGCCTGATCGCCCTTCTACACATTGAGGCAAGAACGATCCTGTTTCTCTTGTGGTGCTTCTCTTGCCTAGTTTTACAGTGCCGCGCCCGTTTCGGAGTCTGCCCTTTCACGCTTAATCTTCCCCGCACCTTGCCACCACTTCTCCCTTTCAACCTCCGCCCATGCTCGCGATGACCCGAGTTTTTCCCGGAGGCCACAGAAAATGAGCGAGCCTTGTGTCTCGCGGTCCAACGCTTGCAGCTTTTCCCGGTCCGATCCTTGTGTAATGTCGACATCTTCGCTCCCGGCGCCTGCCGTTTTCCTCCTCGGCTTGTGTCTGCAGCGCTATTCGGGCCCAGTCAGGGCTGCATAATTACAGAGTCGAAACCCCAGTTAACTGATTATAGGGACGAAGAGTATTTCTACTGGTTCTTTTTCCCAACACGAGCCGGCCCACATCACTCCTTTTGTTGTTGTTTGAGATGCGGCCGGTCTGCTTTATGGAAAACCCATCATAGCGACTCCTCTCTTACCCCTTTGAGCCTTTTTTCTTTTTGCGACTCTGATGAGCCTATGGGACTTACTGCGCGGCGCGGCTGAACAACAAGGCTCTTGGGACCCGGACTTGATCGACGTATGTCAGGACATGAACCACATGCTTTCCGCCAGAAGCTTGCGCCCGCATGTGGACCCCCCCGCTTACCCGGCTCGCTCATTTTTCCCCTTTGACCCTCTGAGAAGATCACGCGTATCCCATGACCCCTGTTCTGCATTCTGCCGTTTTTGATCAAAGATTCTAAGCCAGGGTCATTTGGTTCCCGACTCTTTGCCAGCCTTCTCCTTCTGTTTTCATCAGATGACTGCGCTTTAAACAAACCCAGCTCGAGGGATATACGGCTGATCGCTTGACTCCGTTGAGGCCGTCGTTCGACTCTTCTCTACCGCTGCCGCTTGTTCTTTGAAGCCCGCACGCAAGAGGTCTTCTGCTATTTCTCTTCAGAAAGCGAGCACGGCCGGGTGAAATTCGGCTTCTTGTTCTAAAAAGAAGATTGCAGTACCCTTTGATCGCAGTTCACTTTGAAGGAGAAGGGTTTGCCAACTCACCGTAATGACCTCGCCTTTTTTGTCCCTGGGATAGCGAGATTACTGACTCTCACGCGTCCCGCATTCTTGTACGAACAAATATGCGCTGAACCTACAACCTGTTCCCGTGCATAACGTTGCGCACAGCCGATTCCGCTTTCCATGTTCCCTTTCCGATCCCTCTCTAAGTGGCGCGAGGGGTGGTGGCGCTCTGTGGATCGTTATCCAATGACCTTTCGCTTGCACTTGTCTTCGCTTCGCGGTTTTTTTGACCGGGTGGACGCAAATCTGCTGCTTGGTTTTTAGGTTTTCCCCTGTCTCCCAAATCCTCGTTTACCGCCTACGGCGCAGAGCTTGGACCACAGGCGGCGAGGGCCTCTGACTTTTTCGCCCTGGATCTTTCAAAGGGGAATCGCTACGGACCTTCAATCCTTCTCGGCCCCTTGCTATATGTCCAATGTTTCCCCGACAATGCGACAGCTCAAGAAGGAATGAAGCGAAATTCGAGGAATTGCTGTCCTGATCAAGAGACTGCGCCCTGAAGCTTCTCCCCACAGAAAAGAATATAACTGTTGCCTCTCCTTTTTTCGCTCTGATTCGGCTTTCCGGGTTCGTCTTATTACCCAATGATCGCCGGATTTTTTCGGAAGACCTGCCCCTGATAGTGATTACCGCGCGTGTTTTTCATCGGATTTCGACCCCTGACAAACTCATAAGGTGTCAGTGCGTTCCTTCTGTTTTCTGGAAGCGGGCCACATGCACGACCAGGATCATGCTGGCGGAGGGGTGACAGAGTACCTTATCGTCCCCGGGCTGGGTCTTAGTGGCCTACGGCCAGATCACACTGCGCTACGTGAGTCCTTCCCCCCCCCCATCGTGCGACCACTCGTACTTTTCCTATGGGAGATTCCGATTGGTTGGCGAACACCTGTCTTTCAGCGCTGGACGGTTCCGCGCAGTCCCAATTGCATTTTCGGCTATCTCTGCGTTCTCTTTTCAGTCGGAGCTTTCGTGAGAGTTCGATTCATGGACCGCCCCCAGGATCGCGCGCCTTCAAACACCCAAGCCGTTAACTTGGATTTGTGAGTCCAAGTGTCGGCGCGGCCGTGGGTCCTTTTTCCGATCTCCCCTGGGGATGTTATGGCGATGTATCGGGCCAAGGGTGCCGCTCTTCAGCGACCCGCGACGTTTTCGTTCTGGTTGCAGAGGTTGCTGCCCCGGCCCTGTGAATTGATGGTTTACGTGCCGGTTTTCCCAATTCGTGACTCCGTGTAACCCTTTCCTCGTACCGTCATCATCACCCTTACCGTCAGTATTTTCTCTTTTCTGCGGCAAGAACTTAAGGGAACGAGGGTTGCGCTTTTTGCGGCTTTCCAGAAGTCGAAGTGGTCTTCATGCGCCATTACCGAGAAGAGTTTCCTTCGTACGTTCGGGACGCTGCAAGAGGGGGGCTTCACTTCAGTCGCGACTGTTAACACCTCCCCAGTATGCGCTCGATCCAGCGGTTTTTCTTGTCTTTGCGCGTGAATCATTACGCATCATCACCACGAATATGTTCCTGCGGGCCTTTTCTCTAGTGAACCCTCTTCCTGACTCCAGTCATTTTTGGCATCCGACTTTTCCCCTTCTTCTTACACCCGGGCCGCGGAAATATCTCTACGACCCTCACTACTCTCTCAATCTCGCAGTTGTGTGTTGTCTCGAGATGTCTTCTTTTGTGGTGCTTCCATCGTTCCGCTGAGTTTGTATAAGGCATGGTCGTCTTCCCTTCCCCAGCCCCCTTTCGATGGAGGCTCTGTCTTCCCTAGTCAGGCCTTAAAAGACCGCCAGGCTGTCTAGATGGTAAGGTCTGAATCGCCCGGCCTCGCTATGAACCCACGCCCCCCACCCTCCCGTCTCCGCAGATGGGGCCGTTTGTGTAAGAACTTCGTCTCCTTCCGCTGTGAAGCCCATCTCTTCCTGCCATGTTCCGAAGGTCAAGCCCGACTCATCGGCTCCCCTTACCTCTCTATAGAAGACCACTCGACTATTTAAAGTAACTGTTCTCGGAATACCTAGCCCGGCAACTCTTATCCAGAAAGTGCGGCGCCGTCGCTGAATAGCGGCAGTATTCCTAGTTTTCCCCCCCCCTTCCGCGTTCTTTTTCCTCCTTGCGTACCATGGGTCACGAATTTTCCGCCCTACCCCTCAATTGATCCGGGTCAGTCATTCGCGGGAGTAGCAAGCTGCCCGGCGCTTACATCTGCAGCCTGCCGGGACCTTCCGGTAGTTTTCCGCCCCCTCCGTCAACGGACAATGTACCAGTCTCCCCCGCTGAGCCCAGGACCACCCAACTCCCGTTTGTACGTGAACCTTTTTTTTAGAGCTTCTCGCGCATCTTGGCATCGCGCCATAATAGCCTCCCACTTTTTCCTCTTCCTGAGCATTCCGCCCTTGCTACGTGAGCCTCGCCTGCAAAATTATTTCTCGGAATTCTCGACGCGGTAAGACCACGAAGGTGTCGACACCCCGCAGGTCCTCGTTCACTCTGAGTGTTTCGCCGTCAATCGTTTTTTTTACTTACTCTTTCGTCATAGCTGCAGGCGTCGAGGCCACTATCCCCTCAGTCCTTTTCAGTGATGGACCTTTCAAGTACGCTGCACCTGCCTCCGGCCAGCACTGTCTGGTTAGCGGTAAACGCCATTTCCCCCCCCTTCCCGCCAGGACCTGCTGACTTCGTTCCTTGATAGGTCGTCATCACGTGATTTTCTGGCTGCTCTACACGCTGTTTGTCTTCCCCTATCCGGGCCCGAGCGTGATGACCCCAATTTCACCTGCCTTCTCCATTTCATAAGGCTAACCTGATATCGAACCTATACTGCGCCCAACCGTAGGGTCTTTCTGGGGCATTTTCAGCTGCTGATTTCGGTCCCCGCATATCTCATCCATTCGCTCGCGGATGCGATTCTCCCTGATCCCTTTATTTTTTTTGTCTAATCACCCCTTGTGCGCAGTTGTCGGGCAGACCTTGCGCCCCCTCCCCTTTCGAGACATGGCGATATACCCTGCCTCTTCCAATAAGTTCACCGTTTCGAATTGCCCAAGGCAGACTTCCCCCCTGCTCGGACGTATGTTCGCTGCGCCGTCGGCGGTGTAAAAAAGCATTCTATTTTCCTTCCCCGGACCCTCCCCTGGACAAGCGCCAGGCTTACTCCATTAATCCCCCCCTCTTTCTTCCGACCTGCCAGCGCACAGGGTCTTACACTATCCTCTCATGCTTCAACCCCCTTCACTGTATCAGAAGGATCTTACCCAGTCTAGCATGAGGACAAGCTACAATCCGTTTTTGGCACCTCTTATTATGCAGCGCGTTCCTTTATGTCTTCGACAGAGTTGTAGGTGGCTTATTCCTTTTTTTACCGATACTTCCTCCTCTCCAGTCCCACTTCTACGTAGTCTTTGCGAGAAGTGGCTTTTTTTCCGAACAACTCCCGCAGTATAGCCCTTGAGAGATAGCTGCTTTAATAGCTGGCCCTCAGCCACCCCCCCGACGCAGACCTCATTTTCTGCTTCCTTTTCCGGCGCCCCGCCCTGACCCTCTTGTTACGGTGAGCTGTTCAAAAACATTTTCACGCGGGATGGAGCAAAGCAGAGTTCGCCCTCCTTCTCTCCTCTTTTGCCCGCCGATCACATATTGCCACCACGATCCTGACTGAATGTTAAATTTTGACCCCCCTTATTCGTTCGTGTACGTTACTGAAGCTCCGTTCGTCTTCCCTTCCCCTCCTTCTTAATCTTTTCTCCAAGCAAGCCGGCCATCATCCAATAACTGGTAATGCTCGCGATGTATCCGAAGAGTGGTATTGCCTTCCCCCCACGGCGATTAGCGTTCTGTTTCATCTCCCATCTTGGGTTCCCTGTTTAAGATCAGTGTTTAATGTCACACCACACCATCCCACCCCTTTTTTTAGCGCAATTCTCCTTTTCACAGATTCCCCTTTTTTGTTTTCTGGCCCGAGCTCGCGGCATAGGTTTTTTCATAGGGATGACATAGCTCGAGTCGCAAATGTTAACGGCTCTCTTGATCGTGACGATGCGTCGGGATCCCTTTTTTTCTTCCATACCTTTCTTTTCAGGGCGAATTTCTCTCTCTTTTCATCCTCCTCCGTGTGGACGTCCCCCGGCTGAGTTTATGAAACCATTCAAAAACCTTTTGCCCCCCTCCCCTCTCGCCACACGAATTACGATTCTCCGATTTCTTTAGCGCTCTCTTTCTGAGCTATGGGACTTTTTCCCCATCCGCTGAGCGCTCCCTGACCAACACGGGTTTGCCTGCGACGGCGGACGCTCGACGATCGGACAGCACTGACTCGGACCGGGACAAGTCCCCTTTCACAGCGTGACACTAGCTAGTCTGTTTTTCGCGGTTGCCAGAAACTGGCGCAGATCATCGCGATCAGGCCCCCCCCTTTCCTGAATCTTGTCCCCTCTGAGGGTTAAGAGATTAAGTCGGTTCTCCCCCCGTCCAAAGTGCTGTTGCCGCGTTCCTCTGGTTTTAATCTTGAAACTCAAACGTCCTTTCCCCCAGGCCGTACTGTTCTTTCCCTCCCTTGGAGATGGCAATATACGGCTTTTCCGACGGAATCCGTCGTTCGAACTCAATTTTTTCCTCCCTTATCCCCGTTTAAGAGCAGCTCGTGTTGCTTCTTTCGTTTTCCCCGAACTCTCTCCACTTATTGGGTGATGAAGGATGAGTGATCCCCCCCTTTTCAAGTGCAGCTATACGCGGCTTTTGCGGCCCGTTGCTCACCTGTTCTCCGTTGTGACTTTTTTCACACCCATTTCAGCGAAAGACAAGTGGGGCCCCTGGCTACGGCGAGAGTACGGACTTTCTGTTCCGCAGTCTTTTTTCCCCGCGCATTATTTACGAAAATATGGCAGAGCACTTACCCCCTTCTTTCTTCTTCATCCCTTCTTTTTTCCCCCGCGAATACCGATCTTCTTGTACTGGTGCGAATTCTCCCAGATATGTGAAGTTAAGTCCCCTTTTGCTTTTGTAGTGGCCTTGATTTTTAGGGCTCTTTGATGGCGGACCACTCCCCCTTTCTTCCATGTCGTTTTTCAACGCGTGGATTTCATGGGATCGTCTCTGTCGGGCGGGGTTGTGCTCTTCCCTCATCGTTGCACGTCTACGGCGTGCAGAAAGTCTTTCCTCCCCCTCCCCCTACGTTTCCCCTCTGCATCCTCAATTGCGCAATGGACTTTTAGACTTTCTCGTCCTGTTATCATGTCCTTCCACAGCGTGGTACTGCCCCCGCCAATTCTGCGCTCAGAGGGTTTTCCCCTTATTCGAGAGGCTTATCGATTTCTGGATTAAAGTCGTACTGCGCCGTAATTCCCTTTGCTCCCAAAAAGAAAATCATAACGGTTTTGCCCCCTATGATCGGTTCTTCTTATGATGATCGCCGGTATTTTTCCGACAGCTTCCTTTTCCGCGCGGCTCTCACGTCTGACCATTGGAGAACTGCAGATTCCGAAGGCCATCCTCCCGTCGTTTTTTTTCCCCCACTCATTAATTCAACAAGTCAGCAGGTTCCGGTTTGTATGAGTTTTTTTTAACCCAGTGAAGAGAGAGGAGATTGTGTCCGGTTTCCTTTTTTTCCATGGTCAAAAGTTCTCGCCTGAAAAATCGGGGGCATGGTCGGGCGCCTTTCAGGAAGCTTAATCCTTCTTCCCTTCGTAAGTCCCCCTTTTTTCTGATAACTCGACGCTCTAGTTTTCCCCCCGATTATTTTGCCCCCCTTTTCTTGGTATTACAGTCGTTCGATTCTTCCAGGGTTTCCTGCGTCATTTGCAGCGCTGTGACGATAACGTCGTTTTTTTGTTCCACCCGCTCGGCGCCTTTTTGGGTTGTAGAGTTCGCCTCCCTATCCCAGTCTCTCCTCTCCCCTCTTCAAACAGGCGCTTGCCCCAAGCTTCGCTACTTTCCGGGCAGGAGGCGTTTTGGTTGACTGGTTTTCCCCTATGGGCGAGGGGGGAGGTTCTCCGATTTTCTCTTTCAACTTATCCGATTCCCCTTCTTATCTCAGAGCCCCCCTGCGTGTTCGCTCGTTGGCGGATTGTGTTTGCTGACCTGAATCAATTTGTGTGGAATTTCTTTGGACACCCCCTTTTTGACCATTTGTACGTGCAAAACCAGTCACAAGCGTAAGTATTGACTCCTCTCCACTTACTTCCTCTCTTATAGATTCGCCGGCAATTCTGGATCTCGGGTCCGCTGGCCCTGAGGGGATTTCCAGCGAATTACTTTAATATTTTTCGCTGTTTTTTCCTTCCTAGTCCCTCTTCTCCTTCCGAGGTTTTTTCCCCTGGGATCGCGAACAGGCGCAAGAGCTGGGTCAGCTGTGGACGAATTTTGTACAACCTCAGTGTTCTTTCCCTTGCCGTTTTTTTTTTGTTGGGAAGTAGTAGGCTTCGTGCAAAGCTCTCCTTAAGAATCTTCCCTTCCTAACAAAGAGATGCCAGCCGGGCGGTTTTCCTTCACTACTCTTCGCATCCAGATCTCTTGGACTGGCTTCTTCGCCTTTTGTTTCCCATTGCTTTACCCATGTCCTTTCGGAAAATTCACGATATCGATCTTCTCGGGCCCCCTAGCCATTTTTCTCTCCTTTTTTTTTTTCGAGGAGATGTCCCTCGATGTGCCGGAGAAGATGCGATTTTTTGAATCTTTTTTAGAAGCGTGTAGATCAGCGTCTCCATTCTTCAAAGTCATTCTTTTGCCGTAAGATTCCCCCGGCGCCCAACCCTCCTTTTCTTTATATTCGTTATGGGACTGCTGCATCTTGACCTCGCGACCACGTCCCACAAAACATGGCTCGTCGCGCCAGACTGGTTCCTCTTGGTGTACCGCCCCAAATGTTTAACTCTTACTCCAAAGCTCTTTTGCCTCTCTCTCCTCATCTTATTTTCCTTCCATAGTAATGCCTCGATAAGCCCCCAGCTTCTCTCCTTCTTCAACTTTCGTTTTTCCTCGGATAATCCCACCATTCCCTCTCCCCCCTCGTTCCGTATACCAGACCCCTCTTTCCTTTTCGCTGCTTTAAAGTGTCCCTCTTTTCTTCCCAAATCAGCGTGAAGTTTGTTTTGGTCCCCCTTTTTTTTTCCCTTTTCCCTGAAATTAGCCCCCATTTCGACCCTCGCCGGAGTGCAGCAAGCGGCAAGAGCGAACCCCGCGTTTTTCTTGACATCAGTGTCTTCCCGAAGCCTCCCGGCCATAACCAGCCCCAGTTCTCGTTTCCCCTTTCTTTTTTACCTTCCGGCCAGCGGACGCTGCGCCCCGGACCATCACAAATCCATTCGTGTACGCCGGCCCCTCTGCTTCCTGTTGATAGCGCGCATACTGGTTCTCGAGTACATACCGTTCCCGCCCTCCGTCCCGGAGCAACCCTCAAAGGCTAGTTATCTCCCCCGCAAATCCCCCCCCTTTCCTGGTCCGCGGTGAAAACCGTACACTTCGGCCCCTCCAAAGTCCCCCCAACCGCGGAATCGCACTCGACTCTTGATTCCTCGCCCCCTCGTATTTGTCCTTCTGTCCTCTTGCAGGCTAGTCCCCCTTCTAAGAAAATGTTCCATCCCATTTTCATTTTCCCCCCCTGTTAATCCCCCCCCTCCTCCTGGCAAGTCCATCTCCGCGCGCTTCCTTCCTGGTTTTCCCCCCATACACAGAGGCAGGATGAATTATCTTTTTTTCATTGTTGGTTTTTGCCGAAGTGATTTTCTGAGCTGCCTTTTCCCCCCTGGCCCCCCCCCTCTCAGAGGGCAGTTCTTCGAGCGGAAACCTCCTGCTTCCTTGCGATCATTTTTAAACTAATAAAACCTATTCCCCTCATTCCCTTTATGCTTTTTTCTTTGTTGTCTCAGGTTCCGCTTCCTTTTTTCCCGAACTTTTCTTTTCCCCTCATTAGACCCTGATGCGCTTCTCGATCCCTGGCTTTCCTCCCCTTCATCTGTCGGGCAAGACATTGCATCACTTTGGAATTTTGAGATCAGTTTAGTTCCTCCCCTTTCCTCATCCTCCAAGTCATTTCTAAAGTGCAGCTTACCCCACCCCTTTCTAAATCTTTCTTCCGCCGTAGGCTTCTGTACAGCTCCGAAGATACACACCTGATTTCTTTTCAGTTACTTTCCTGAAAATCTGTCTTTTCTCTCCGAGACATTTTCATCATCGTCCCTTCCTGTTCTACAGTCCCCCCCCTCTTCCTTCCCCAACGACTGAGCACCAAACCCTCCCAACTTCCCCCAGCTTCAGGCGGACCCAGTAAAAAGCCTTTTTTTTTTTTTTTTTTCCCCCGATCTGTCCGACCATTTTATGTTCCACTTGTCTTAGCCTAGTGACCCCCTCTTTCCCTTCCTGGATCATTAATCGCGTATCCCAGGTTCCACTCGAGTGGAGGTTTCTCCCCCCAACTTTTTCCCCCCCTTCCCTCCAGCACTGCGTCATAGAAGTGTTCAGCTGGCCTTCCGACCCTCTCCCCCCTTCATTTCCCCCTTTCTTCGGTAATCTGGATACGCAGAGCTTCGTTCGTCAACACAAACTTCCCTCTTCTTTTGAGAGAAAAGCAGTCCTTTTTCTTTCCTCCTTCTTCTCCTTTGTCTCCCTCCCCCCCCCGCCTTCCCCTTTTTTTTTTCCAAATGCGTCCCAGCACGCATCCTGCCTGCGCTTCAAAGCCCATATTGCTTACCGTAATGCGCGCCGTTCATGGATCTTTTTTCCCCCCTTGACTCCATAAAAAAACCATGACTCGCTTGTTCATGCCTATGATCTCGCCAGCTTTTTTCCCTTCTTTCCAAGAAAATGCTAGCCGGTGTCATCGCGATGCTGTTCCCGGTGATAGGTGTCGTGCCCCATACTCGTCTCTCCGCCCCCTTTTTCCTGCTTCCTTGTGGTGTCCTTCCCTAGATCGACGTGGCTTTTTTTCCCTTCCTCTTTCTTTTCTTCGCATATCGTAGCAAAACTCACTCATTATAGGAACGAAAGCTATATTCTTTGGCGCCCCTCGTTATCCCAACTCAGTGCTAGGTCATCTCTAACCCCTTTTTTGTTGGAGATGCGCCTTTTCGTCCCCCTTCCCCAAACGTAGAAATTAATCTGAATCCTCTCGTCACTAATCATCTTTAGTACCTTCTCTGATTTCTCTGAATACCCTCCTTTTTCCCCCCCCCCCTAATGCGCTCTCCTCCGGCCGCAAAACAAGGACTGGCGGCCGAGGCGGCGACCGAGTCGTTACAGGAACTTTCTCGTTTTACTGGTCAAGCGATTGTTCCCCCTCTCCCAGATCCCCCTTTTCTGGGTCCTCGGGGAGGGCCAAGACCACTCTGGCGTCCTCGTTTCCTTTTCCATTGTTTATGGCGTGTGTGACCAAATATTTGATTAAGCATTCCCTGTTTCCCGCCTCGGGCTACTGTACCGCAATCTGTTTTGTCTTGGTTTTTTTCCTCACAAAGCCCTCCCTTCTTTCTTTTTCATGTGGGGAGAAGGGCGTTTAGCCCATCGTCCCCCGCATCCA
>Ga0179593_1389035_pt1 | contig 12502 bp, 15 predicted proteins | sample CZODoug2_1_08_16_FD_185931 | JGI IMG/M metagenome (GOLD analysis project Ga0179593, IMG submission 185931) | Vadose zone soil fungal communities from Angelo Coast Range Reserve, California, USA - CZODoug2_1_08_16fungal (PacBio error correction) | ecosystem: Environmental > Terrestrial > Soil >... | reverse complement strand
AGCGCTTGAGCCTTTTTCCGGGCACCACAACAAATCGTGGGCACACGCCCCCCACGCGTGAAATACTTTTCGTCGGTTAGAGAGCAAATAACAGAGTTTCTTGTGCTACTCAGACAGGCTTCCGTAATATCTTCTCTCCATCAACTCGCGTCTTCCCCCCCGTATCTTCTTCGTGAGATAATTCTCACGCGCCCATGGCTTCCTTGGATCTTCGGTTCCCCGTGAAGGCGTCCCTGAATATGTTACATACTGCGGCTCTTTTATTCTCGACGGATCTGGTCCCCCTTAGCTCATCCTTTTTTCTCCGATTAGCTCATGTATGGCGGTTGATTCTCATACGTATTCCTGGAACCAGCTCACGTAGACCTTATTCTTGTATAGCATGCCCTGCTCTCCTTTTTCCCTGATTCAATGGTACGCGGCCTTTTCTTTGGTTCGTCTTCCTAGAGGACCTTTTACCCCGCTTGAACTGCAGAGTGATTGAGTTTGAGACTTGGTTAATGAATACCTTGCCTATTCTTTCCCCTTGTAGTCCTTTCTAATCGTATTAGTCATCTTTCTCGTCCGTTCTGGAGGGCAGTCCTTTCAGTGTTCCGTTTTTGATTAGTTTTTTTTTCTCATTGAATTTCTTTCACCTTCCTTTTTCTCCGATAACTTACTGGTTTTGTGTCAGTGTCGTCTTCACTCATCCTTTTTCCCAACCGTGGCCCCCCCCCACCCTCCCAAGGGTAGAGGGTTCCTATCATATCGTCTCCGTCTCCCTTGGGTTCGCAGAAGCGCACCTTCCACCCCTCTCCCTTTTTGGACCCTGGTCGTGATTCCCTCCTTTCCCAACGATTACCGTTTTGGTCGTTCATGCGACAATAATTTTGATCGGGCCGACCTTTCCCGGCGAAATGATGCGGAAGGTCCCTGCATCATTAGTCAAAATACGAGTTTTTATCCTTTTTCTTTCTTGTCGTATGTTGCATTTTCCTATTTCTTCATGACCATGGATTTGCCTCTAAAAGAACATTATGTGAAGTATTTCTTTTCTTAGAACCTTTTCAACTTGGCCTTCTTTAAGTCTGCTCCCCTTGTCGAAATCTTTTCCGACGCTCATGTTGTGGTTCATCACGTCGTAGAGCGTTGTCTCGTCCCCTTCTAATTGAATCGGAATCATTTCCTCAGATGGTCCGTCCCAGCAGCCCAGTGTGGAGCGAGTGCCGTCCCTGGCTCTTAGTTCCCTGAGCCTAGTGCGCGTGCAGCGGAACTTCGCACTCCCCCCGCTGGATTTTATTCGTCTCTTTTCCTCTCGCAGTCTTGTTTCGGCTTTTCGATCTCCTCGGTAACAGGGATGTCCTGAATTCATCCGGTTTCCCTTCCCGCCAATAATCCAGTTTCTTCTGACTGTCATTCCCTTCCCTTTCCCCTTTTGTCTCCCTTCCCTTCCCCTTCTCATCTATTCCCTTTTGTTGTTGTTGTTGATCTGTGATTTCGAAAGTTGACCCCGTCGTACTTACCCTTTTGACGGGACTTGTACTTACCCTTTCTTTCTTATTGGGCGGGTTTAGTTGAAAACAGTGGCTTGGGATTTTTGATCGTTCCCTCACCCCTTAATTCTTTTACCGATGAGCCACCCTTTTTTCCGACCCGCGATTGGCAGCGATCCTGTACTCCTAGAAGCCCCGGCGTTCCGTTCGAACGATACTCGCCTCGTTCCTGCTCCCTGCTCGGGGGACTCTATTCTCCTCACTTCTTCTCTTCGATGATATTATTCCCTTTCCTGTATATTGTATCCTTCCTGGACTCTACCCCCTTTTGTGTATGATCCAACACGTCATTTTTCTTTCTCCTTTCGCTTTCGCTCCCTAGGATCGGCATCGCCTTTTATGTTCCACCGTGGCCAAGTTTTTTCTTCTCCTGCTTTTCGTTTCACTTTTTTTTCTGATGAGGCGATAGTCCCCTTTTCCAAGGAACCTACTTGTAGATCAATTTCGGGTACGATTCCCTCAGACCGCGCGCCACTCTTTCTTTTTTCTCTTCGGGCAGCGTTTTCTTCCTCCTCGCGTTCTTTTACCCTTCCTTTCGTAGCTCTCTTCTTTTTTTTGTTATCCGTCATCACCGAACACCGGTATCGATTTCTCACCCAGGTTCCCCCCCAATCCCCCCCTTTTTTTTGCATATTTCTCTTCTATTTTTTCGAACGGCCTTTTGTGTACGCTCTTATCTTCTCGCCCCCACTAGAACCGGATGTATTTGTTCGTTTCGTGTCTTCCCTGTTTCGCTAACGCGCGCTGGCCTTTTCAATTTTTTTCTCTCTTTTCCGAACGGAGTCCCCCTCCCAGTAAAGATTCTCTACGTCTGTTTCTCTTTGTCACTTGCCCTTGCAAAGCGGCTTTTTTTGGCCAGGAGCCGTTGTCTTTTTATTTTCCTTCTCCTCCCAAACCGTCTCGATCTCTTAATCCCCTTTTTTCCCGAGACGGAACGCCCATCCTTAGAGCCCCACTCCCTGACTTATTTAGAGTGGTCCTACTTTTCTACCCATTAGTACGGTCCTTTTGTCTGAACGACTCGATCGCATTGAGTACGGAGGTACTGCTTCTCCCCCCTTCGTTGGCCGGGCTGGAAGACCTTCCTTCTCCACCGGGTACTCTCACCCCTTCCTTTTTCTTTTTTTTTTTGTTTCAGAATATGATGCTTTTTTCATAAAGTTTTGTCCTACCCTTATTGTGCAGACCAATATGAGCCGTAGCCTATCCCCTTTCTGCCCGTTTATCATTGGTTCACTCATGACCGAATCGCCTTCCCTTTCTCCCAGGTACTTTAAAACGCCTTCACTCTCTCCCGGGAATGATTGGCGGGCGTTAGTCGGTCTCCCTCTTTTCGGGCCTGATATGGTGAATCGCGGGCTTTTGTGCTTTTTTCCTTCTATTGCCGGTCTCCCACACTCTGACCCCTTCGACCTCCGACTCCCTCGTGCCCGCCTTTTCTCTCTGCTCGTTCGTTGCAGATGTTCGCGCTTTTTTTTTCAGCCCTTCTCATTCTCTATTTTCACCTTTTTTTTTCGAGAGATGACGTTTGCTCTTTCCGCAAAAACTACAGCGTGCAATCTCACCTCTTCCATCGTTCCCCTAAGAGCGCACCTTCCTGTAGCTGCATCGTCGCCCTTCTTTCAGTACTTCGTTGAAATAGAATGTTCCGTTTCCCCTTACGCGTTTCCATCCTTCTCGTTGCCTCGATACCTCGCAGGCCCCCCCATTTCCAATTCCCCTAAGGTTTCTTCTTTTGAAGGCGTTGAACGGCTTTTCACCTGATACTCGTCCTCCCGATTCCACAGCCCGTTCTTTCTTCTCCCACGGATGGCTCCCTGGAGCCAAGTCTTTTTGATGTTCTTCCTCTTTTTCGATTTCTTGTCAGCGACATTAGGGTCCCCTTCAAAAGCTGGTGTGGTCCACAGTGGGATCTTCTTTTTCTTTTCCAGCCTGCCCCGGACCTTTTCGATCCTTTCCATCTTCTTTTCATTTCGGCCAGCGAGTCTTCCTTCACTCGCGATGCCGTTCTTTCGCCCGCAGGGCAATTCTCCTTCCCCTGGTGCATGCGTTTGGGCTGCTTTTTCCCTTCTTGAATAACTTGCGTTCCGTGTTTTCTTCGTCGCGATCTTCCTTAATATTTTTCGGTCTCGTGTTTTTTGCCAGATAGGCTTTCCGCTCCCCCCCTTTTGTTACGATTAGCGGCCTTTCCACATCTCTCTCCTGTTGGCTTGGGCCAGTCTTGTCGCGACTGCAGATGCCTCCCCTTTTCCCCCTTAGCTGGGTCGATCCCCAGATATGTTTCCCGTATTTTTCCCCCCTCTTTTTTTTGTCGCCTGCGTTGGAGATCCGGTCCGCTTTTCTCCCTTGCCACATGATGTTACGTTGGACCTTTTCTTTCTCCTACTGGCAAACCTCTCCTTTCTGGAAGTCTCCTATCAGCTCTTCTTCGTTTCCAGCGCACTCAGCTTTTTTTTTTCTAATGCAATGTATCCCGTTTCAAAAGATTTCGCGCCCTTTTTGTTCTCGTCTTGATCAGTACAGTGTTCCTTGTTCATGACAAGGTTATTCCGTTTTAAAGAACTACGGTCTTCTCAGTCTTAGATACTTCCAGCGTTCTTCCCACGGTTCCTTCAGTTTTTTCCTTTCCCTCTCTGTTCCGCATTTTCTCATAGACGTGATTATCGGTATTTTTTCGTTTGCGCCTCCCCTTCCTTCGGACATAGCACATTTTTTTTTGTTGTGTTTGGGGGGGGCAAATCCCCCTCATGGTCCAAAGCGGATCATTCTTACGAAAGAGCCCGTTTTCGCCCTTTCCTCGAGATATCAGGCGTGCCGCCGCTTTTGGTCCCCTGCAATACGTTTCGTAATAGGATCGCCCCTGGGCCTCGTCTTTTCTTTCCCCCTAGGAATTGATAATGGAGTAAGTTAATCTCCCCCCCCGTCTTGCCCTTGGGAGATAACATCCTCATTTTTTCCCCCTCCCCCCGCTGGCGAAGGGGTAGCTGCCTCACCTGCTTTTGGCCTTTTTTTCCCTTGGCCCCCCCCCCTTCCGATCTCTATCCTCCTCTTTTTTTGCGTTGAGTCTCCGTCAGTTTCCAGGTGAAAGGGACGGGGCTGGACTTTCGTTTCCTCTCCGGCTGCTTTTGTTTTCCTTTGGTTTCTCCCACCTTTTTCTTTGCCACGGAATCTTCTTTCCAGCGGAGCCACTATGATACTTTGCGCTCCTCGATACTTCATTCCGTCCTTTTTTTCCCCGTTTTAATCTTCCTTTAGGCGCGCCCCGCTCCCGCGGAAATTTTTTTCTTCCTCCTGATAGAGGATCGGGTTTTCCATTGGCAGCTGCCCGGGCACGGCCCGGATCACCTGCCTCTCTTCCTCCCCTGACTGTATGGCTTCTGTTGGGTCCGGGCGTAGAAAGCGTGCCCGAACCCCCTCTTCACTAATAACGTTTTTCCCCCACCAGTCTGCGAGAATCTCTTGGCTCGCACTGCTGTCTCTGTTCCCCCCTTTTCCTTAGCCCAGGTCATTTGTTTATCTTTTTTTCCCCTTTATCTTTGTGACGACTTCCTTTTCGCTTTCATGCGTTATTTACCCCGCTCCCCCCTTTCAACCTTTCGACCTCTCTTGTCCCCCTCGATTTTGCGGCTTGGGGACTCTTTTTTTTTCCCCTTTTTCAGCGAGGATTGGACTGGGAAAGAAGTCGAAGCCGATCGACTGTTGACTCCATCTACCCGCATCACCTCGATTTCCGTAGGCCCCTCCCCCCCTGTGTTCCACTTGGTCCCCCTTGTGGGCAGTGCAGATTTCGTTTTTTCTTCGCCGCAGGCGACAAGAGTTGTTGCTCCGATACGTACGACACCCCCTAGTTCCCCGGATGTATTGGTGGCCAGTTTCTTTTTTTTCCGCCGCTGATTTTTCCTCCAACCAGTTTTGTTTGGCTGCTCTCTTCGTTTCACAGCAGTCAACGAGAAGCGACTTCTTTCATGGAGCACTCGATCTTCTGGTCCCCCTTTGTCCTTCCTCCGTTGCCCACCTCCTTTTCCCTACCCGGAGCCCTCTTCGTTCTCCACAAGTTTAAACGAGACGTCTTCTTTTTCTTCATTCTTTACATGCCCACCGAAATGGCAATTGTCGCGATTTTTTTTCACTCGGGTTATCCCTTTCTCCCTTGCTGGTGCGAGAACCTGAACGACTCTTCCGCTGGACATTTTAGGAATCATTCAATTCGGGGGCCAGGTCTGGTTTTCCCCCCGGTACGGGCGGGTTGACCCCCCATGCCTGTTGAGGGTTTCTACCTCTTCCCTCTGATCACTACAGTGTAGACCGCTTGCATCAAAATGCGCAGTCTTACCCTTTCGCTTTTCTACGGAGATATTGGAATTTTTGAGTCCGTTCTCATCGCAAGTTGCAGCCTCCCATTCCCCCTGATGATCCCGGGGAAGGATTTTGATTTTTTCTTTTCTTGCGAATCTCGAGGCGCTTCCCGTGAATCTGGGAAGGGGAGTGTTTCGCTCTTCTTGAAGCGTTTTTTACCCATTGACTTGACACGAGCTTTTTTCTTTTCCTCCTTCACCGCATCGGATAGTTCTCTTTTTTCTGTGCTTGGTAGTTCTGCCCTGTCTCTATTTTTTCCTCCTCCTCGTGTTGTCGAGATCTCTCCTCTTTTTTGCAGCAGGAGAGGAACTACCAGCTTTCCCCTCCTCAACCGCGTGAACTTCACAGGCGTTTTTTTTTTTTCCTCCTTTCACCCGGGAGCTGTCTCCCTGAGGCTTTTTCCGACCCGGTTCTACTCGTGACCCTCTTTCCCTTTCACGCGATTCCACTACTTTTTCCTGAGTTGCGTTCGATATCTGCCTCCAAGCCAATTCCCCCCGTTTGTTTCTCTTTCTTTCCTTTTTTTCCCAGGTGGAAAATAGTCTCCTCCGCTCCGGTCGAACCCGGATCTGGGCACTGCTCCCTTCTTAGTTCCAATTTTGATTTTCTCACGGGGGAGTTTTTTTTCTTTCCGAGAAAACAGCCCCCTTCCAATTCCCTTTGGCTCCCTTTTTCTCCAGCCTGGCCCCCCTCGCCCTCTTCCTCCAATGGACGCGGATTCCCGGTTCCCGTTTCACCGCCGCCCCGCTCTGATTCTCCTTCACTTCCTCCCCTGTCGAGAATCTGTCTTATGCGTTGTTGCGCTATTCCACTTAATACTGGCGTTCCGTCTTAATTTAGTAGTCTCGCTTACTTAGTAGCCCGTTTGCAAGGGCTTTTTTTGGCCATAGGCGAAGTGCCTCTGGCGACGTCTGCATCGTTGCCCTCCTCGTTCTTCGATAATCTTTTTCTTGCCAGCGGCGTTCGGCGGCGCTGAACCTTTCTTCAGTGTGCGAACGGCCCCCCCCACACATCCGAGAGGGTTGACTCTTTCCTTATTTCTATTAAAAATTTTTTGCTTTTGATCGCCGCACTTTTCCCCTTTTTCCCACAATTGTATGCCCGTTGGATTTTTGACCTACGGTAAACTCGATACTTTTCTTTTCTCTTCCTTAACAGAATCAGATTGGTCGCTCGTTACCCATCGCATTTTTCTTCCCTTTCATTCATGATTCTGTAGCCCGCCTGGAAAATTTTTTTTCTTCTTTTTTAAGGTGTTTGATCTTTTTTTGTTCTCCGGGGGACATACGGTACTTCTTCCCCCCTGGATTCTTTCGTCACAGTCCCACTCTACTTTCCTCAGTCGTCGCATAAATGCCAGCGTTCTGGCTTGTTCCATTCCTTTCTATACCGCCAACGGTTTTTTTGAATTAGTCCTCCGGACGTCTCTTTTGGATCATCCCACTTGTATGTTTTTCTTCTGCAGAGTTGGACACGAAGCCATTCAGGGCTTCTCAGGATCAGTTGCGGACGCTTGCCGTGCGGCGCTGATCCTGAGCAATCTTCTTTTCTCTTTTGCTTTGCCCCCCCCCCCCCCCCCCCCCCCCCCCCCCCCCCCCCCCCAGACCCCCCACCCCTGCCTTTTTTTTTCCCACGTACGCGAGGATACGTCGTCTTCCCCCCTATAGTCGCGGCTTCTTTTGGTCGTTTCAAAAGGAGATTGGCATGTTTCCCCCTCTTTTACGTTTTGTTCCCTTTATCTGTCCGGTTCAGTAAACGCCCCCTTTCCAATCTTGCCGAATAAGGCCCGTCGTGGCGGCCTTGTTCCTTTCCCGGACTTTATGCACTCACTCTCTTCTTTCACCCCCTTTTTTTTTTCGAGAGATAGTGAGTTGCGACATCAAGCACCTAAGGTATGGGCACCGTGGACCCCCCTGTTTTTTTCCTTGAGTGCATTTTTTAGGACAGTTGTTGCGCCCTTGAAATGTTCTTTTCCCCACGAACATTCATGTATCATGATAGGTGTTCCGCCCCCCGTCGCTCCTTTCCTGATTATCGCCTGGGCTTCCCTTTTTTCTCGTGGCGGCCAGCGATCCGCCCGCATCGACTACGTCTTTTTGGGATTCTTTTTTCCAAGGGCACGCTTCTGCGTTTTGACCCCTGTCCTGCGGCGCCCTGGCTGCTTTCGCCCCCCACTGGTTTTCGATGTCCTGGCCCCCCTTCTTTTCCCCTTTTTTTCTAACCCCCTGCGGACCTCCCTTTTGATGATCCCCACCTCCTGCACAGCCCTCCCCTCCCTTCTTGATTGAGACTTGGCGTCGCATAGCTCTCCCATCCTTTGGCCTGGAAAGAACTCTTTCTTGCTCCTTCCGGTTAAACACCGTATCTTTTCTTTCTCGTTAGAATCAATTGTCCTCCTTCCCCCCCCCTTCCCGCTGTACTGACCCTTTCCGTCACGCTCACAAGTTGCCCTCCTCCTTTTTCTTTGGCTGAGGGATAAATAGTGTCCTGCTTTTTTTTTTTTCTGTTCTTGCATTTCTGTCCCTCACTCCCTTTATGATTATTGCTCTCACCTTTCCTTTTCCATCAACGTAGCGAGGTGGGACGTAGGATCAGCCCACTCACGGGTCATAAATCTTGTGGTGAGCCTTGCCTTCCCCTCTCGCACGCAGGTTCCCCTTGTAGTGGTCGCAGATACCGTAGCTCGCACAATCCTTCTTTTGGCCACGGTTCGCGACACACTGTTTTGTTTTTTCCCCCTCCGCCAAGTCATCTTTCCCACACCCTTTTTAGTTATGAGCGAATTCTCTGTTAAGACCTTCCCCCTTCCTTTTTATAAGCTTCAACACGCTGATTTTCTCCCTCCGTGGACACCCTCTGCCCGTTGAGTAATCTTTCCCCGATTTAATCGATAGACTCTTTCCCCCCCTTTAACCGGCCGTTACATGTTATCCAGCGTGTTCCCCCCCCCCCCCCTCTCGCCAAACTCCAATGATCTCCCAGAGTGTTGCTACGATTATCCCCCCCTTCCGCATGAGACTCAGTGCCTATCCCGAACGCTAGCTGTGTCCTCGGCAATCATCAGGTTGAACCGGATCGTGCCCCCTTGTTTTTTTTTTAGGACAGGACTTGCGGCCCACCCCGCAGTGGTTCACACCCTTGCCTGCTGATTCTGGTTTCCCTTCTACCATCTGGGCGAATTCTCTCTTCCCCGTCCCGTCGCCCCGACAGGCTAGTCGCAATAACATCGCGCAGAAGATGTGACCCAAAAACCCTGGGGTTTTGGACCCCGACCGTTTTCGTCACCTTTTTTTAATCGCTTAGCCCCTTTTTTTTTCCCTTTCCCCCACTCCTTCACGGTCCCCGTCCGCTTTTTTCCTTTCCCCTTCTGGTCCCTTTTCTTTATTATCGAGGTCTCCGGACCTTTTTCCCCGCGGGGAATCATGCTTTTGCGCTTCTATTCAAGCTTCCTCTTCGCACCAACTCTGCGGCCAACCTCGTTTTTTTTCTTTTCAGAGACTCATATAAGTTCCTCGGTTTTCGATGGTGTGCCGCTGCGTTTCCGCGCCTTTCCCCCCTCCGCCTCATTCATCTCTCTTTTTCATCCTAGCAGTGTTTTGTTTCTCCTTCGATCGCGCTTGAGCAGGGGAGCTTTCCTACCCATCTTTACCGCGTGTCCCATACTTAGAGGAGCGGTGAATCTCCCGCTTTTTTTTTTGTATTTCGGCCCCTTTTGTTCTCCTTCTGCCCCCGCTTGAAATAGCCTCTCCCCCCTTCGATTCCATATCTGCCTGAGTTTCTTTCGCACTCTACGCCAGGCCAATTCCCGGATGACCGGGCTTGAAAAGGCGGGTCAACTTATTCGCTCGCCTCCCTTCCGTTCTCTCTTTGGCTTTTTGAACCGTTATTTTTTACTCTCGGCGCAGTGTCAGAGGATGTCTGAGAACGGTCAATTCTTCCTTTCGATTTCATTCTTTCCAACCCAACCCAGGTTCAACTCGTTTGCCCCTTTTTCCCTTTGGCGTCAGTACGTTTCTCCCCTTTTCGGCAACAGGCTCTTCTTCAATGGCCGAGGTCTTCGTCCTTTTTTGACTGAGACCCCCCGGATTCGCGATTTGCCTGTAGGCATGCCTTCGTCCTACTTCTCTCATGCGTTGGGAGCTTTTGTCACTAGCTGACTTTCCCCACTGGCGTCGTGAACATGTAGTTTCTTTGACTTTATCTAAGTATTCGCAACGGCTCCCAGGTTTCTGTGTATGTCCCTGAAGGCGCGTGATCCCCTCTCCTTCTTTTTTTCCTAATTGTTGACTTGTACATTGTATCCCTTAATGGTTTTCACTTGGTCTCGTTTCCGAGGTCTCCTCGTGCGCTAAATTTCCCCCATAAACTTGGGTGGGTTCGATCAGATATGTATCGGTCCCCTACTTCTTTCCTGCGGTTTGAGATAGAAAGACGATGACATCTGCCCCTGTTCTTCCCCTGGAACACTTTTAGGCAAACATACATTGTCTTTGGATTTAACGCATAGTCGGGCACTTCGGTAACCCTTGATCCCCCGGCAGGCATCAGCAAGATGTAGACAGCTTTAAACCCCTTTTACGAGTGCTTATCTTCTTTGTGGACGTGATCAGTACGGGTTGTCCCCCCTTCCTCCCAGGATGGTTATAGGAGAATGTCACCGTCCCCCTCTTACGGGCAGTTCGAATACCTCAGACTTCTTTTTCTTCCTTTTCCCCTTCGGATCTTTTTTTGCATCCACTTTTTTCCCGTCTTACTTTCGCGAAAATTTGATGGGTTCTCCATTATGTAGAGTGTGTTGAGTCTTTCAGGGAAAGTCATAATATTCTTCCTTCCTTTTTCAGGTCCAGTAAGCCTTCTGTTGCCCGTTCGTCCTTCGCTCTAGCCCATAAGGCGATTCCCGCGTCTTAATTTTTCGGTTCTCTTCGTTCCCGATATCATTTCGGCGGTTGAGCTTCTGATGGATACCTGGTAAAAATGTCATGCCTTTTTTAACCGGGATCGATTCCCCCTTCCAACAGAACTGAGCCCCTTCTTTGACGGGTAGTAAAAGAAAGTCCCCCTTCACTGCCTCTGGACGGCTTTGTTTGTTTCCCCGTCACTCATCTCTTTTTTTTTTCATCCTCATAAGTGTTGTTATTATTGCTTTGCCCTTTTTTCCCTGAGATCAATTTAGGAAGTTTGTGGACTCCCTCTGCTCTGTTCTTGCATTTTCTTGTTTAGTTTGAGTTGAAGTTTTTGACGGTCTGAGTATTCCCCCAAATTTGTATTACCGCTGTCTCCCTTCCCCTCCTCCCTCTTTTGTCCAGACAATACCTCTTTACAGACTCCGCCTCTCTCTCGTCCGTTACGTTTTCCTCCTTCCCCCCCCCCCCCGGCAAGCGCACTCGCCCTTTTCTGGTCATGACTTCACCGTTCGTCCTGTCTCCAGACCAAGATCTTCTCCTTGGACTCCTGTCTTCGCAATTCGGCCCGATCTGACAACCAACCCTCTGACCTCCATCCCCACAATTCAACCTTATTCCTCGATTTTCCCTTGGAATCGTTGCTCGCTGGTGAACCTTTGACCGAAAGAGCTTTTTTTCGGTACTGCACTTTGCCCCTTCTGGTTACGGCCAGGAGACTCCACTCCTTCACATTTCTCCACCTCCTGATCAAGTTCCCTCTAATTTCCCCCTTTACTGGGCCAGTACCTTTTCCCTCCGCTTGAGCATGGTTCGTTAACCTCTTCTCTCAAATCTTTATCCATCTACCGACATCACGGTATTCTTTGCATCAGTACCCCCAGTGTTTCCACTGGTACTCCCCTTTGAAGCTCTTAGGATTCTCCTCGGGCGCAACTCTGTTTAATACGTCGAATTTCCTTACTCTTTCCCGAACCCCTAGCCACTTGATGTCTGGTTCCCCCACCGTTCGCGCACTGCTTCGGTTTGCGCTTCCCGTCTCGGTTTAAGGACACAGTTAGTTTTATCCTCTGTGCTTTACAGGACAGTCAACCGTCTTTCTTCATATTATTAGCAGCCTGCCTTTCTCCGCCTGCAGGAGCCGTTCTTCTACGACTTCGAGTTTCTTTACCTACGACAGGTCCCAGGTTTACCCCAGTATCGTATGTGTTAAATTCTTCCGCTTAGCCTCTTATTCGCTCCGTCTTCTTCATCCCGGGGGATCACTCCGTCCTGGCGCTCCAGACGAACATCCTTCCGGCATGAACGTCCCTAAGTAGGTGGTCCTTCTGGAGACAATGCTTTCCTTTGGGTCGACCACCCTCTTGGTTTCTCAGAATTTCGAGAAATTTCTTCACTACCTTTCGCCCGTTCCTGCTTCCCACTTTCGTCTCTTGAGTCCCCTACTTTTTTCCCGATCCGGGGTCGGGATTCCGTCCTCGTCAATCGAGTCTCTGTTCATGTTTTTCCCCCTCCCTTTCAACGTTCCCGGGGCATGTCCTTTCGTGTCGGCCTAAATTATACGTCGCATCCTTTCCGGATGTTTTTCGCTTTTTGGAGGTCGTATTTCCCTGCTTCTCTCGGTTTAAACAAAATTTGCGCCGCGGTGAAGCCGTGAGACCCCTCGGGTTTTTCGTGTGCCCACTTGTTTTCCCGCGCTGCGTCCCGGACGTT
>Ga0179593_1359397_pt1 | contig 12502 bp, 24 predicted proteins | sample CZODoug2_1_08_16_FD_185931 | JGI IMG/M metagenome (GOLD analysis project Ga0179593, IMG submission 185931) | Vadose zone soil fungal communities from Angelo Coast Range Reserve, California, USA - CZODoug2_1_08_16fungal (PacBio error correction) | ecosystem: Environmental > Terrestrial > Soil >... | reverse complement strand
ACCCGTAGTCCGGACCGTATCTTCAGACCCTTTTATGAGCCCGTCTCCTTGCACAGACGTTCCAAATCTTCCTATGTTTAATACCCCCCCCCCCTTGACCCCAGTCAACAAGGAGTCTGCTCATAGTACCCCCCCCCTTGCAGTGACTTCCTCCCTTTGTTGAGTATAAGCCGTCCATTGCTTCCATTGTTGAAGATACACGGAATGCTTGTCCCCCAATCTCATCCGTACCCCCTTTCTTGTTTTTTTTTTTTTTTTTTTTTTTTTTTTTTGCGTTTCTTTTCTCGGGTCTATCGAGAATTCAAGACTGCCCGCAATCCCTGCGTCGCCCCGATGACACGACGTCTCTAAATCCTCAGGGCTGCGGACTCCGCTCGCAACGCCCCTTTTTTTGTTTCTTTTTCTCCCGATTTCATAAAAACATTTTCCTGTGTTAGTCCCGCTTCCTATAGTCCGAATGCATATGCTCTCTGCTGTACTGGTGTATTTTTTTTTTCGTTGTGCCGATAAACCCCTCTTTATTTTAATTCCCCTCTCTTCCATTTGAATAAAGACTCGTAGTTTACTTATTTTAGAAGTGACTTTTTGAGCTTCACGCCCTGGCCCCTCTTTTGGGCTCATAGAGTAAGAATACGTGTATGTTTTCGCTGATTTCATCTCCTCCTCCTTTCCCTTTGCGCTGATTCCCCTTTTTTCCACCGCTTGAAAGCTCCGTTTTTCCATAGTACCCCTTTTGCTCGATAGGTTTTTTCTTAGGTCCTCTCGCCCCATTTTTGAGTGCTTGAAGCCTGGACGATCGCTCAGCTTACGCTCTTTTTGTGGCTTTTTTCCCCAGTCTCGCCCTTCCTTCCTGTTTTGGCCGCCCCTGACGACATGACCCTACTTATGAGAGACTCCCTGACCCGCTCCACATTTGTCGGCGGACTACTTTGGACGTTTTTTTTTGACACGCCGGAAGTAACACCTAGTACCCCCCACGTGTTTTTTTTTGAAGTCGTGCCGGGCCTCCTTTGACTTAACGTCCTTCTTCCCCCTCCCGCGTCTTTGTTGGGCCAACTGAACTATTCAATTCATCTTTTCGCCCCTCTCTCTTGCTTATCTGCACCTTCTTTCCGCTCAACGGGCCCCTGTCGTGTTTGAAGGAAAGCCACGTAGTCAGAAGTCCCCTTCCCCCTGCTGGTTATTGTGTGAACACCGTTCTTGATACGCGTGACCCCCTTGTGCTTATCCCCCCCCATGAAAATTGTGCAAACCACCATGCCCTGATGTCAGGCTAATACTCCTACCTCACCCACCCATGCTGACAATCTGCCCCCATGTTGCACCTCCCCCCTCTTCTGCCAAACTTCCCCCATGCGCACCAACACACTTGCGGGCCATGTTGCAAGCCCAACCGATTTGAGGGATGCTACGCTTTGAATACAACCCTGCCCACATGATGCCTTTCTGCACTCAAACCAGACCTGGAACACTCACCTTGTCCCCCACTTCCCTCACAATCCCCCCCCTTCCCCCGCTCACACGGCACATCCCACCCTTTCTTTCATTCCCCCCCAAAACCACAACAGAGCCCCCCAGGAATCCCCCCCAGAAGAACTTACCACTGACATTTTTACTAACTTTTCCCCCTTACAACAATAACTCCTTTTTTGGTGCCTCTGGGCCTAAAGGACCCACTCTTCTCTTTGGCATTCTGGGTGCTGTCATCCAGTCAACCTTTTTCTTTCTTTTTGGTGGGGGTTGTCCCATTTTCTTTTTTTTGATTTTTTTGTGTTTTTTTTTTTACGGAAACTCTACCGATTCAGAAAGTATGCCACTTCTGCTCAAGTTTTCTTCCTTCTCCTCGCCTACTCTAGTCCTCCCCCCATGGGCATCCCCCCCCCTTCTTTCCCACGGATGCAGCCTGGTGGATTTTCCAAGGTGACCTCTCTGGGTTTTTTTTTGTTTCAGAGGCCCCAACTCCCCCCTTTCCCTACTTTTTGGGGACATTACGGGGATGATTGGATGGTAAAATCCCTTCTTTTCCTTCCTTCCACTGGAAATTGTCTTTCACCAAGGCATAAAATAACCTAGTACTAAGAGAATCCTGTTGCACCCCCCTGCTTCCGTGCACGACCCCCACCTACCACTTATGGAGGTGGTTTTCTTCAATCACAAATTTAGTCTTTGAGGCCACCCCCTTTTTCCTTTGGAACCATCTCACCATAACATCCCATTTGGCCACCCCACCATGCACCTCCCACCCCCTTGACCCCTCCACCCCCCCCATTCCCTTCTTTCCCGTTTTCCTACACTTGCTTTTTTTGCCTCCCCCATTAACCAAGTTGAAACTTTCACTGTCCAATGCGTCTCCCCCCCACGCAACGTGTTCCCTGCAATCCTTTCCTCCCATGTCAACGCGTCCACACACCCCACCGAAGAGTCCCCCATCCCATCATCCCCCTCTCACACCCTTCAACCTTTGTTTCCCCCCGCCCACTCTCACCCCCGTCCCCCCCTGTCTCCCCACACGTCTCCACGTCAACCCTTCCCCCCCCCCATTTCTCACCCACGTCCCAAAGTCCTCCCCCCCACAAAAACAGCACGCATTCCACATGTTCACCGGCCCGTCCTCTCCCCTTTCGTGCACGTCCCCCCAGGTCGACAATGTTCAACCATTCCCATTATCCCTTTTTGACGCATTACTTTCCCTCAGGTCCCTCTTTCTTCAGCTGACAGCTCAAACGTCTGGCTCCCCATCAATTTCCAATAATATTCTTTTCCAATTTCCCGTCTAGCACTAAGGCACGGAATTTTTCCGCCGATGGCTCACGCATCTCTCTCTTCATTTTTTGAGAGAGCTTCCTTTTTTTTCAACCCTACGCAGAAAAAAACTTTCTTAGACAGATAGTCTAGACCATTAATTTTCCTTCCCTTCCCAAGTATCTTCCCATTTGAATCGCAGACGTTTACTGTACTACGCTTTCCCTCTTTTCACTTCTTTCCTTCCTGCTCCACCTTCCTAATGTTTCACATGGGAAATGGGTGTAGTGCTCCTTTTTGATGTTTGGGAGTTTGTTTCCTTTTTCTCTTCTTGGTATTTGAGGACGGGGACTTTTTTTTGAGAATGTGGGATGTGGTTTTTCTCTGTGTGTTTCTTTGTACACGTGTCGGTGTGGGACTGGGGCGTGGGTGCTATGTTCTTTTTCACCTTGGGGGAGGACTTTGGACCTTTTGTTTTGTGTGGTTACCTGAGTTCGTGGGATGTGTGTCGATGCGTTTGTCCTGTGTTAGACTGCTTTTCATGGCGAGACGCGTTTCAGGGGGAGCCTTGCTTGTGAGTTGGAATGGTGATAGTGGTTTGAGCTGTAGGTGGTCTTTCCCCACACATCGTGGTCTTTCCCACAGGGCATTCCGTGTGAGCGGGTGGGTCCCCATTTTGCTTTATGGTGTGCCTTTTTCCCCCCCATTTATTTGAGAGTTTAATGGTCCTATGTGTGTGGCTCTTTGAGGCTGGGCTTTTGTCCCCTTCCCCCCCCCCCAACCATTGCGGAGGATTTCAGTTTAATAAGCAGTGGGTCTTTCTCCTGGGCTGATGGATTCAGGATGTTAGGTATGCCCAAAACTTTTCAAATTGATTCCCCCCCCAGTTTCCCCCCTTTCCCTCCAAATCCCAACTGTGAATTGGGAACCCCCCCACTTGCGCTTGGGGCATACCTCTTTTATCCCCCTCTTGTTTCCTGGGGCACTGCCTCGTGCTGCTACGTTTCCCTTCTCGACCACGCAGGATAGCATTCACTTCCGGTCTTGGCCAATTGATCCCGCTTGAAGCTGATACGTAAGGCAGGCTCTTTCTCCCCCCCCCTAATCCTTAATCCAGATTTTCCCTACCCAAAAAAAAACAAAAAACACAACCAAAAAAATAGAGTCCCCTCCTCCCCCCCCACCAGCATGAATGAAGTTGTTGGAGACTACAACCAGATTCCCTTCCAAGTTACGTACTGATGATGAGTGTGGCCCCTCTTCCAAACTCCCAAGAGTTATGGGCTTTCATTTTTTTCCTCAATTTTTTCAACAATGTAGTGGCGTAGGTTTAGTGGTTGGAGTGGAGTATGTGGGGGCTATGGTGTGGTTTGTTTTCGTTGAACCAAAAATCTCCCCCAGGTGACTTTGAGTGTTGGACGTGGTGATTTGGTTATTTGTTTTGCCGTGGTGCCAGGTTGAGTTGACTCTGAGCCTGGAGGTAGATGTTAGTCTAGATGGGGCCTTTTTTGTTTCATAACACTTTTTTGAGCCCTGCACCTCCATGTTTTTTCGTGTTGTTAACCCTTTTTGTCCAGGCCCAGGTGTTCTGAATGGTTTTCACACTTTCTGGCCAGCCTGTTGTCCCTTGTGTTTGCCTGCTCACATGGCAAATGGGGCAGAATCCTCATGGTGGATGTGGTGTTAGAATTCTTTCTCCCCCTCTCAGGGCGTTGGTGCAACATGGGCATTTGGCATGCATAAAATGTGAGAGTTACCTTATTGTTTTCCGAGTTTTTCTGCCACAATACCGCGCGCATTCTCCCTGTTTTTTTTTCAAATCTCTCAAACTCACCACCCACTCGTTTGAGCATCCCCATGTGTGAGTCCTCCCTCAATCGATAGTGTCCCTTCGATGATTGTCCCCCATCGCTTTCAGCCGCCTTCATCCTTTGTTTTAATAAATTCCCTTACCACTGAATCCAGTCACAAAGGATGCACGCCTAATCCACAACCCCCCGTTCCGTCGATTCCCTCCTTCCTTTCTCCCCAACAGGCCCCCCATGGAGTAAGCCGAATGTTCCTTACGGGGGGTTTTTTTCCGCAAGAAGCTCTCAGATACCAATCCCGGCGCGACGGCCTTCAAGCCCCTTAGGCTCCCTTCCCCCCACAGCCCCTTTGATCGGTAAGTTGCTCTCTAGAGACTTTGTCGCGCTACACTATTCTAGATCTCCCCTCCTCCACAAACTATAAATTTGAAGAAATGTTGATCGAAACCGCTTTGCAGCGTTTTTCGCGTGCGCCCTCTCCCTTCTATATTCTATCACATCCGCGAAACCTCCCCCCCACATTGTATTTTTCTCTACGGTTTCCTTTGTCCGATGAAGTACCTTCTCCCCGTCTCCACAGACGCAGCGTTTATATCATCCTTTCTAATCTCGTGAGTCAGGGTTCCTCCCTCCCAAACTTCCTTTCCAACAATCGCGCGAGGAGATTCCCAGAAATGAAGGCGGTTTCTCTCCGATGAAATGACAACATACCACGATTTTTCCTTTTCTAAATTTTTTTCCCCCAAAACCTTCGACTTGGGAACCCACCCCTTTTTTTTGTTAGAGAGTCGTTCGATTGCGCCTTGATTTACTTCTTCTCTCATGTGTTTCCATTGCGTCGTCAGTCTTGCCCTTCGACTATCAGAAATCTCCCCTACACCTTGTTTACGCTGAGCCCGGCCTTTTTAGGATTCCCCCTTCTTGCCCTAATAAAATTTCTCCCCCCTTTCCCTCAATGTATTGCTAACGCAACACCTTTTCAGATACTTTTTGATCCTTTCTCTTTCTCCGCTTGGTCTGTTAGGTCAATGTAGGAATACTGAGACTTTTCCACTTTCCTTTATCGATCATCAGTTGCGATCAGATACTTTCTTTTCCATTACGGTTCCCCTGTCAGCGTCGATTTGTGGAGCCCCTTCGTGTCACTAAATATTTTCCCCACCCTTTCCCCCCCCCCCCCCCTTCCCTGACCACGTCATTATATCGTTCAACTGGAGGAGGGCCCTATACTTACTTGATATTCTCCACGTTTGAGAAAAAATTTTCCCGTTTATAGTTAATCAACAACGCGCGTACCGTCTCCCCTCTCCGTCTGGGCTCCCCTCTTAACCCCCCCTCTCCTGAAGTCCCCCCCGACTACACCCCCCCCCTCAGACCTAAGTGAGTTAGGCGCCACACCTCTCATCCTCCTCCCTTCCCACCGTAACCCCCCCCTCCTCTTTTTCTTAGCCGTCTTGCAAACGTTAGTTCTCCTCTAGTTTTAATCCTACTTTGTTTGAGCGATTGAACTTCCGTTTCGTTCTACAACGGAGGTTTCGTTGCCTTTCCCCGCTTCCGATATTGAGAATGGTGCGGGACGCTTTTCGTTCTGCATTCTTCGTGGTCCTCCCTCCTTTTCTGTCTTCTCAGAAGTTATGAATTCCAGATAAGTGTTTCGGCGATCTGGTCCCAACCTTTTTTGAACCCGGCTTTCGTTTACTTTTAGGTCAGTAGGGACTTTTTCTCCCTTTTTGTCGTTGTTCTGTGCTGAGCCCGAATTAGACGACGACTGTTTCGCCTTCCCCCACTCCCTGTTTATTCGGTGACCCTCCCTTAATGTCAGAACGTTGAGCGCCTACTGGCATTATAGCTGAGACTTCCAAGAAGAGGTCCCAGCGAAAGATACTCGCTTTCCCCCGACCCCCCTTTTCACCAACCGACTACCTTGAAAATGCTTCCCCCCCCCCTATGAGCTCCTCGTTTGCACCTTTTGCCCATTGCCGCCCCTTTGTCCTTTTCTTTACTGACCTGGCCAAATACGCCTATCCAACGGCCCGCCCCTCCTGAACCCCCCTGTGCGGGGTCTGCTTTTCGTCTCGTGAGAGGCAATCTGTCCGCCCAAGCGAAGATTTACTGCCCTGCCAGCGAGACGGATCATTGAGTTTCTTCTCCCTTCGTGACTCTTGCCGACGTTTTGGTTCCTCTCCGTTTTGTATCCTTTCTTCCAGACCACCTCGTGGTCATTTTGGCCAGCGGCATCGTTTCCGGAATAAACATGTTTCTCCCGCTCGCTTCCCCTTGTCCGGTTTGGAGTCCTATGAACCCCCTTGAGTTTTCCACGATATCTTCATAAACGACGCCTTTTTTGAAGCTCTTTTTCTTCTGAGCTTCCCCGCCTTTGGTGAAAGCGGGGTGGATATTCCGTATTAGATCATAATGTTCCCTCGGATTTTTCATCCTGCCGTTAACGGGAACAGATGCGCGCTTTGCCCTTTGTCCCCCCGTTCCGTCCACCCCTTTTTTTGTAAGCAGCGTTTTAGATGTCCGTACATTTCCGTTTTTTCTGAGTTCGTCGCGCGTCAGCGCTGCCCCCTTCTCCGATCTCCTCCCCCTCTGATGTCTTTGATTGTCCTAAGTTATTGACTCGTTCTCTCCTTTATTTGCCGCGAGATTACCAAGATTCTTCGAGACATCCCCTCCGACAGCTCCTTTCTTCCCGTCCTTCCCTGGAGTGGGGCCATGTCTCGAAATCTGTTCATTTTTTTTTTTTTACGTCTGAGCGGACATTGTCCCGGTTATTCCTTCTCCTTGCCCATGCGCGGCTTGGCATGTGATTTCATCTAACCTATTAAACTCGGTTTTTCGACCAATCCTCCTCTTTATTACCTTCCCAGAGAAAGGTGATTGCTCCGCGAAGTCCTTGTTTGGATAGATTATGACGAACACCGCTCCCTTAATCCTTCCTTCGAGGCAATCGTCAACCGGTTTATCCGTCCCGCGACCCAATGGGTGATCTTACCCCCATTCCCTGTTACCACCATGCCCTCTTTTTTCCTTCCTGCATCACGAATCTCGACACACATCATTAGCACTGCTTCCCCCCCCTGTTGTCCCCCGATTTTTTTTCACTACCTCATTTTCCAAAACTTCCCAACACTTGTCTGGCCTTGCCCGCCCCTGATTTTTGTCTCACTCAATTGTTACCCCACGCCCATTCTGCATTGCTGCCCCCCCCCCCGCACCCCTTCACCACTAACGTCCCCCCCCGGCCCAAACGACCACCACCCACGAATATTTACTTCAGCCAATGCTTTTTAATTCTTTCCCCCACCCCACCCCCCGCCCCAGAACTCCCCCGCCAATCCGTCCCCCCCCCTCCTCCCCACTTTGTAAAACCTCCCCCCCTCCCTCCAGCCCAAGCCCGTTCTTGTTGGGTGTTTACTGGTTGCCCTCACGTTTTCATCCTTTTCCCTTTGCCTATAAGGGTGTGATCTCGTCCACGTCATAATTCTGTCCACATGTGTTGGGTTCGGTGCCCCTTTTTTTTTTTTTTTTTTTTTTTTTTTTTTTTCCGAAAACTGAAGTGTAATTAGTACTTCAGCCAGCTGCTTACTTGACTCTTCCGTTTTCTTCCTTTTCAATTCTGCAGGACACTTTTTTCCGGCGCTTTCGAAATTTATGCGGCATTCCCCCACCCGGGATGTCCCGTTTTTTCTTTTCGGTATTTTTTTTTAGGTTCAGAGATCGGCCCCACATCCCCTATCAAGAAGGTGGGGGTCCCCCATCCATTTTGGTTTTTCTGTGATTTTGTCAAAATAACTTTGGTAAATAATTTCCTTTACCGATTTGTTTTCAAGCATAATAATTAATTCAACATAAATCAGCCTGTTTTGCTTCCCTTTCCCCCCTGCTTGAAGGCCACTGAAAGACAATTTATGGCGGTGGTGTTTTGGGTTTTTTCTTGTGGGGGTTGTGGTTTGTGGGTTGAGTGATAACGGCAAATGGCCAGCAGCCGCAACGACACCTGCTTTTTCATTGGCTTCCAAAAAACCGACTCTCAACATCCCTTGGTCCCCCCCCCCCATCTCCCTCCCAACCCAGGACCCCTGCCTTTCCATTCCACTATGTTTTTCCCCCTCCCTTCGGTTTTTGTACCCTTACCATCTCACCATCCGACACGTCTCACCATGCCCCTTTTTCGTTCCAATTTTTTTTTCCATGTCAAAGGCTCGCCGGTAAAGAGCCAGGAAAAGCCTTTCTCACCCCGAAAGGTCCCCCCAGCTACCCCTTCACCCCCCTTCCAATGTAACAACCTCTCACCCCTTGACCCCCCTTTCACGCCCCCCTCACACGTCCCACATAATCAACCACTCACACTTTTTCTCCCCATTCCACCAAGTATCCTAACCCGCATCTCACCCCCCTGTTTCCCCCCACCTCAAACAAGTTCCCTCATCTCACCCCTTCGGACCCTTCACCATGTAAGTCCCCTGTGCAAACACATCTCCCCCCTTGGACCGAGTCAAGCCATTATACTACAGGTCCCAATTTCGAATTAGACATAAACGTCTTGCAGGACATTCCCCCCCTGTTAGGCCAATAAATCACTTAGTATTCATTGTCTATCCTACCTTCCCACCTTTTGTTTATGGTTCATTCCCCTTCCTCATCCTCTTGTTGATATGCTCGTCATTCCCAGAACACCCAAGATTCAGTAGCAGACCCCTTAGAATGATTGAATTCCATTTATATTCATATGGTTCCTGCAAGAGTTTTGCTTTTACTCTCCTTTTTCTACAATGATTTCCTTTGGCCCCCCCCGTGCTCCTTTTGGAAATGGTTTGATGTTTTCAGGAAATGGGTGGCTTTTGGACGTTTTTAGTATGTGTTGGTTTAAATGGTCGAGGGTGATTTTTTTGATGTACGTGTTGTACTGCTCTTGAAGGGTGTGTTTTTCTCGATTTGTGAGTGGGGGTTAGAAGGTTTTTTTTGTTTTTTGTGTCCCCTTTCTGACTTGGGTGAGATGTGTTTTGGCTTTTTTAGATTTTCCCCTTTTTTTCTGTGGGGCATGGTGAGCGGGGCTGGGATATCGGTCAGTTTTTATACGCTTGTCACATTGTATTTCCTCTTTTTTTACCTGTGGTGAGAACGTTGGACTGGTGAGAGCCATGTGAATTTTCTCTTGTTGGATGTGGGTGTGATCTTTCCTCACTTGGATTCGAATACGTATAGTAGTGTGTGGCATGGTCCTGGTGGTGTTCCAGTCTTCCTGGTTGCAAAAGGGATGTTCGAGTTAGAACTGACTAGCGTGTGTTGACGTACTTGCTCTGTATGGGCCTTTGCTCTCAACCCAACCCCCCTCCGGCTTTTCCCCCCAGTGCCTGCAAGCCGGTTGTGACCCCCCCCCCGGTCATATGCTTTTTTCTCATGCTTTTTCTGGGAGGTTAATTTCAAACCAAATTGTCCAGGAAATTTATATTACTAACTTTCTTTTTTTCACCCCTTTCCTGGACTTTCCCCCCAACCTTAGTTCGCCTGGCAGTTGTTTGTTCCCTCTTTCCCTCCCCCCCTATTTCCTGGGGAACATCCATGGCTGAAATAAGGTTTTAAATGTCTCACGACCTGCTCTTGCCCCTTGCAATGGCCAGATCATGAAGCTGATTTTTTAAGTACTTATGCGATCTGCCCCACGACTTTTCCCCCCCCTTTTTTTCCCAAACCCACAAACACCCAACACAACCCCTAACAGATTCACCAGCAGCCCCCCCTTTGACTTTGAGTACTGGCGCTGCATTTACCTTTTTAGCTTCTCCCATTGCGAGCTTGCTTGCTTCTGGCAGTCGTTTCGTATATCTCAAAACCCGACGACCGCCCTGCACGTTTCCCCCCTCCGTTCTTACTCCCCGTACAACAGGCCCCCGTTGTCGTCTTCTTCTCCCGTGCCTTTGGCCCCGTAGAGCTGTATTGGTGCTTTCTCCCCCCATCTGGGAACCCGCGCCCCCAAGCACCTCCCCCCCGCGCCCTGCCCACTGTTGAGTGCGGTGCCGTCCTTTTTGTGAGTTTTTTTTTTTCCCGCGCCCCCCTTCCTCTCCGGTCGTTCCCCGTATTCCGAGTTCGGTGGTTTGTCCTGGTGATGGTAGTGCCTCTGTCTCTTTTGGAGTTTGTGGGCCACCCCACCGACTGTTTACCCGAACATCAGGTTGCTCCCCCTTTTAGTTTTCTTCAACAGGCGTTGCCCCCAGTTTTTTGTCTGCCTGTTGGTTGTACTTCTTTGTTAGTTCCCCCTGGCCCCTCAGGGTGTGGCCGGCTGTTTGCACCCATGGGTGCAGCCAGAAGAACTTGTGATTTTGTTTCGTATATTTTTCCTCGTTTCGCGGCCCCTGAAATCTTGGCTTTTGTTGTTTCCTGTGTTTTGGTATCCCCTTTTTCTCGAAATTTTTTGTGATTTTTATCTTTCCTCCGGCCCATATCGATCCCTTCTACTGTTTCCCCTCCTACCCCCTACCCCAACCCTTTCCCTCTGTGAGCAGTTCCAAATTGCATGTTGCTTTTATACGCAACGATTCCCTTCTCGTCTGTCTCAGATCATCCATGTATTTTAGCTTCCGCCGCTTCCCCTGGCTTCTCTTTTTTCTTCTTCGTCCTTCTACTGTTAAAAATCCCTAGTAACCGTTTTTTGTGCCGACTCGTTTTTTTGTGGTCGTTTAATACGTCCCCCACTTCTTTTTTTTCCGTCGTCCTAACCCCCTTCAAACTTTCGCCGCCTCCTCCCTTTCGTTTTTTGGTCGTAGCGCAACTGACTGCGTGTCTTTCTCGTCCCGCGTTCCCCGGCCCTTTCCTTCTACCTTCCCGACCACTACACCAGCCAACTATGCAAGATGCGCTTTCCTGACTGTTCTTCCTCTCCCCTCCTGAGTAGACTCCTTAGACAAACCTGTACGGCTCCCTACACAGCGGACTTTCCCTCGTTTTGGACGCACCTGAGAGTTCCCGTGAGATTCAACTTCCCCTGATCTTTTTCCCCCATTAACTTCTCCTTTTTTTTTAGGATGCTCCACTCCCTTTCAACATTCCCATCATAAGGAGTAGTCGAAACGTAAGCTCCACACAGCAGCCGCGCGTGTCCTCCCCTGATCTTTCTTTTCTAGTTGATTTTTACTGTTTCCCCACACGTGCTCTAATTACTGCCTCCGACCCTTTTTTTTTATTTTTTTTTCTCCCGGCCACCCGCGGTTTTTTCGCTTTTTTGACCCTTTTTCTTTCCCCTGTGGACCGATTTTCTTCCGCACTCATTGCTACCACAACCTTATTCCTTTCAACAACAAGTTTTTCTGCGCTACGATTTCAGCCGATTAATCGTATTGTTCTGCGCCCTCTCCTCTTTTTATTTCGATTCCCTTCTCGATACTCCCAGCTCAGATCCACCCTTTCTTTTCGCTGCGGTCCTTTTTCTATGATGACCCCGTCTTCCCAGTCCTAAATACAACCCCATATTGCATGGCTGTTCTAATATCCCCCTTTTTCTCCCTGCCCTTAAGTTTTCCCCTTAGGCTCGTTGGTGTCCTTGAGTTTTCCTGTCATCTGCTTTGACCGTAATCTTTATCCGCTCTTCCCAGTAGGCGTCAATACCTGGGACCCCCCCCTTCTTTCCGGTCACAGATCCCATCCTAGTTTTTGTTGACTCTGCCGTTTTCTCCTCCCTCTGCACAAGTCCTCTTCACCACCCGCCCAAAACACCCCCCCCCGGTCCGCTCTTTATCCTTTCCTCCCCTGGAGGTTTGAGGAACCTATACCCATTTCCGAAGCGGGCTGACCCTTCTTGTCGCCCCCACACCATACAACCGTCGAGCTCGATGTTTTTCGAGGAACCAATAAATGTACATGAGTGTGACAGTTTTTCAATTCCCCCCATCATCCCAGTACACAACCTCTCATTACCACTTTCAAGTGAACCGCCCCCCTCCCCCTCCTTT
>Ga0179593_1343882_pt1 | contig 12502 bp, 17 predicted proteins | sample CZODoug2_1_08_16_FD_185931 | JGI IMG/M metagenome (GOLD analysis project Ga0179593, IMG submission 185931) | Vadose zone soil fungal communities from Angelo Coast Range Reserve, California, USA - CZODoug2_1_08_16fungal (PacBio error correction) | ecosystem: Environmental > Terrestrial > Soil >... | reverse complement strand
TTTCTCGGCTCGACGGATAATTTAGGTTTCCCCGTTTATCCCGGAATTTGAGGAGATGACATTTTCCCCCCCCCCTACCCTTCTGCTGCCCCCTTGCCGCCGCCCCTTTCCCTCGTTGGTCCTTGGCCTCTGATTCTTTCTATCCACGACATTGTTTCTTTTCTCTGTTTCGGGTTATTTTGCCAGCACATTCCAGGGCCCCATGCGCAAAAGTTGCCCGTTTTTTCCCTGTAACCCCCCCCCCTATGGAGCTTTCTTATTACCTAGCCAAAAGCTCCCTCCCGATTCAAACTTGCGCAGTTATGTGGCTTTCAGGTCCTCCTTCGATCCACCCCACTTTTCTCTCCGGGCCCTTTGTCTGCCACATGGATCCCCCCTTGCAATCGCCTTGAGATTGGTTTTGAAGGCATCTGATGACACCCTTTTAGATACATAAGAGGGCGATTCCTCTCCCAAAAATTCGAGTCTCCCCCCCTTTCAAAGCTTCCCCCCCCCCCCCCTCCGACTTCACGTAAGTTTTCCGCTTTCCTCCATTGAACATTCACTGGATGCACTTGCGCTCCTCCCGTTGTTCCCTAGAAGCGCCACAGCCCCCTCCCCTCCAACATGAACCCCCCCCCCCCCCCCCCCCTCCCGATCCGGTGACTGTTCCCTCTTCATTCTACTCGTTTGTGACACTTTTCCCGTTAGTTGTGGCCCTCTTGTTTACACCAACCTCGCCAACTTTGTTTTTTGCCGATAGGGTGAGTTGGCGTTAGCGGAGTCTTCCGCTTTTCTGGTCTGCGCTCCCGGCTCCTTTTTTCTTTTAAAGATTCGATGGTCTCTCGTGTCCCTAACAATATGTACCTCGCCGACCGATTTACCTTTGAAATGAAAACTTCTTTACTGCACCTTTTTTTCGCCCGGTCCCTTCCCCCCCCCCTTTTGGTGCTCCTTCGGTTCCCCTGTCGAGGTTTTTGGGCCGCTTATTTCACATGAAAAAATGAACGGCCTCTGGAGACGTTTCAGTCCCAATGGGTGATTCTATGTTTGCCCCTCTCACCCAGCACAGACTCTTTTTCCTCTGAGATGATATCTCCCCTAACCAAATTAAAGAAGTCGGCGAACTTGTCAGTTGAGTCCAGTTGAGTGTAGCGAATTTACTTTTTCTTTCCTCTTCCTTCGCCCAGGTTGTTCTTACCCCGTCTTCTTTTCAGTCCCGGACCGACGACCCCTGCCTTCACTTTGAGTCCACCTGGCATATGCGAGTCCCATTTAGGCTCCCGATTTTCCCTCTCTTTAGAAGGTTTTTCTCTGAAAAGACTCTCTCGTTCCACACAGACCATGCCGTTTGTCTCCCCCCCCTCTTCCCATCGCACTTCCCCTCTTTTTTCAGTCCTTCATTCCGATCGCCATTCTTAGGAATTCGTGTACGATCTGTAGAGCCTACAAGAGGCGGTGCCCTAGCTCAGAGACCCCCTTGCCAACTTAGGTGAACGAGGTGCTCTCCCAGCCCTTTTCCTCTTCCCCTTGACGGGCTCTAACCGGAGCAGGGCTGTTTCTAAGTTTATCCTCGCGACGGCAGGATGCCTTCTTTTTTCCGTCGGAAGTAGTTGTCCATCCAGGGCTCTCCAACACGCAGACCCATCTACGTTGATCTGTTGCGGACCTGTTCTTTCGTACCCTGACCTAGTGCGATCCTTTTTCTTCGTGGGCGGAAGAATCCATCTCAGCTTTTTGCCGCTTTAAGAGATAGACTTCCGGTGTGGTGGTTTAGCGAGATCGCCGTCCGCGCATGCCGCTGATATTTGTTTTCTCTCCCCCCCTAGAGATCCGCCCCTTTTCTTTTTTCTTTTTCAATATTTTCCCCCCCGCGTCGTACCCCGCTCCCACCTGCTCTGTTTGTTTCAGCCCTTTCGACACGTACCTCACACAAGTAACGCTAGTATACCGTGCAATCTCCTCCCTTTCCGCGTGAGCCCCTCCCCCGCCTTCTCCTTGTTCATCGCTGCCCGGATATGTCCCTTCTTCCTAACTATGACCCCGTGGGGCCCTGGTGGAGATTTGCTCCTTCCGCTAGAAAACTCAGTTCGTGGTCTACTTCTCCCATAGGTAGGTTTCGAAAGACATGATGATTTCTCTTAGATTCCTCGTCACCTTTCCCCACTCTCCTGATCAGGTTTCCCTCTTTTTTTTTGACCAACCGGCAGTCTGTGGAACTAAGGTCCGGGTCGGTTCTCCTCGGCGAAATTCCGCCGTCTCCATATGTTGATGAGTCATCGGAAAGTGTCTCCGATCGGGTCGTTACGTGCTCCCTCCTAGGGGTAAGACCACCCCCCCCTTCCTTCCCCTTTTTCAGTCGTTTCTGCTTCTCAAGTCGGCTCCCGCAATCTTCTTCAGATTCCGCCTTTTTTCGTAGTTCGGTGGGCCATTTGAGACCCATCTTAGTTTCTGTTTTTAGGTTTGCCCGCCATCCCCCCATGTCGCTCCCTTCCCTTCACAAGATCCCCTTTCCTTTTCCGTGTTTTATGTTCTCCCCGCGGCCCGCTAAGAAGGATCTGTTTTCTAACCCTAACGCGAAGTCAGGATTTTTTCTTTTTTTTCATGACCACCCCCCCCCCCCCCCCCCCCCCCCCCCCCCCCCCCCCCCCCCCCCCCCCCCCCCCCCCCCCCCCCCCCCCCCCCCCCCCCCCCCCCCCCCCCCCCCCCCCCCCCCCCCCCCCCCCCCCCCCCCCCCCCCCCCCCCCCCCCCCTCCTTCTCTGCGGGACGTTTTTCCTCGGATTCGTTCCTTTTTGACCACCATCATCGGGCCCACATATCGGCCGGCCGACAGTCACCCCTCACCGGCCTACCAAGAGAACGAACATACTCCACGCCATGCCAATGATTTTTCACCCCCGTGGGCACCTCTTTTTCCCCCCCCCCCCCTCTTTTCCCCCCCCCCTAAAGTTTTTTCGCATTTCCCACACAGTCTCCTGTCCTTCTGTACCCCGTCAATATGAAGTCTTGGGGTGAACGTTTGTGTACGTTGCTGAGGCAGGGCCCACCGTTCTGAGCTCAAAGGCCTTGCTCTTTACTGTCCCCCCTTTCTTCCTTGGACCTCGGAAGTCAACGCTTCGGTTTGACGGCGTTGTCATTGGTTCTCCGGTCTGGGTTTTTTTTTTGAATGAGCTGCCACTTTCGTACTCACTCATTTTCCTAAGCCAGCATGCCCACCCACAGCCTCGTCCCCCCACTGGCTCTTTCGCCAGTGTTGTTTTTCCTTTTTAGGCCCCTTTCCCTGCTCCTCTTTTTGGGAAAAAAAGGTTAAACTTCTGTCGAGTCGTTCCAATCCAATAGACTGGCTGTTTGTCTCGTCTTTCTATCCTTTTCTATGTCCTCGCTGACGCACCCTCGTTTGTTTACGTGTCTCCCCCCCAAAAGGTAAACATTGCGGCATTGTTGACCTGTATCAGATTGTCCAATAACAAGAAATAGTGAGACTCCCCCCAATGTAGTGTAATACTGCCCGCCTCAAAATATGTCTTGTCGGCTTCCGTTGACGGTACCTTTCCCCCCTCGGTTCGGGTCTGTGTATTATGCCCCGGCGGCGAAACCTGCAGTCCTAAAGGAGGTCTTCCGTGCTACGCCACCTTTAATATTTCATCCCCTCTTTTTTTTTGTTTCGAGAATTTCGTAGTTTATTGCATCTCCTCTCCCCTTCTTCTTTTATCCGCCGTTTTTTCTCCCCGCGAGGGCATCGACCAATGAACTCCCCCCGGACGGCGTGTGTGGAGTTGGACCTCCGGAAAATCAATCTTTTGCTTTTTTCCCTCCTCTTTCCCTCAAGCTATACACGCCCTTTTTCGCTCATCGCGTCCTTTTTATGTTCCAATTCTTACATGTCCACTTCGCCCCCAATGTTCCTTGTTTACGGAACCGTAGTTTTTCTCCTGTTCTCCCTATTCCTCTCCCCAAAAAGATTTTTTTTTTTCTTTGCCACCTGCGTGACTTCCTCTTTTCTTTAGACGTGGACCCTCGCACCCCTCCTTCTCCCTTTTCCCAAAACAACTTCTTAGCTGGCCGGTTTTTAGCACATGCGATCACACCCGCTCCCACCTTCCTCCCCTGCTACGCTTGTTTTTGTGGTGGCGGCTGGTCCCATCGTCTTCCTTTCCCTTTCTACTCGTTTGGAAGAGATAATCACCCAAGTAGAGGAGTCCACCATTGGAACGATGTTCCCCCCCTCTCTTTATGACTCCGGTACCTTTCCCCATTGACCATCCCCCCGATTCCTTTTTCGTCTAAAGTTGGCCCCTCCCCAGCCCTCCACTAAAAAAGTTAAACACACCCTTCCCTTCTCTTTCTTCCCGAGTCAGGCCTCTTTAACATTGGAAGCTTCGTTTCCCCCTGAGTGGTGCCCCCAAAATAGTGCACAATTTCGTTGACCGCTCTTGTCCTTGTTCGTAGTTTTTTATTGGCGGCTTTTGTGCGGGTTTCTTCTGCGATATTCGCGTCTCTGTTTTTTTCAGTCATTTGCACGAAATACCTCTTCCACCAGGTAGCCGAATACGCTGTTTCCTGACTCCCTCACCCCTGTCTTTTTCGGTTGTATTCCCTTTTTTCTCATGCGTTCCCTTTTCTGATCCTTCCCCTTTCCTCTTCGTTACAACATGCCCAACACTGAACCGGCTTCGCGTGGGTGTGTTCAGGCCGACGGTGTTGGAAATTTTCCTTGCGGGTCCACGCGTTCCCCCATCTCTCTTTTCGCGTATGCTTCTCATACAACCTCCTCCCCTTCGCCGAAATTGAGTAAGTCCCGGGGAAGCAGGTGTTGTCAATTGAGGTCTTGGAAGACTCCTTTTTTCTCCACTTTTCGGTACCCGTCTTTGCTTCTCCTTCTCAAGACCCGTCTTCCCTCTACACCTGGCAGATTCTGTTCCCAGATGTTACAGCGCCCTCATTTCTTGACCCGTAGAAGAAGTAATCTTACCCTCAAGAGATGCTTTTTCCCAGGAGGACTGCGTTTTTCTCCCCCCCTGACTGATCGTCTTTGAGGTGCAACTTCTGATCATTCTTTTCGTGCCCATGCTTTTTTTCAGTGGGAAGTTCGTTAGACCTTGGATGGAAGAAGTTACCACTCCCCCTTCTTTCCTCCGGACTTTTTTCTCGAAACCTTCCCCCCCCCTTAGGGCACGAGTCTCTACTAACTTTAAAGATCTTTCCGTGATTGAAAAGGAGCTCGAAGTATCCCTTCTACTCTCCCTTCTGCCTTTCGGAGTAATAGCGGGTGAATTTGATTTTTTCTTCGTTGTCCACCTTTTTTGAAACAACTTAACCCCATCTCCCGGTGAGCGTGAGACCCTTTTGGTCGATTTACCCCCCAAAGAGGTGCAGGTTGTTTTTTTTCGGAAGTCCGCCCTATCAGCGGGAGGGTGTTGCCCTACCATATTTTCCTCCCTCCGTGTTTGTTGATTTTGCTCAAGACTTTGAACTTCCCCTCTGATGTCTTTGCTGTCTCCCCCTGACAGATTTACTTCCCCCCCCTTACTCAGAAGAAGAAAATGTCTCACTGCTCATTGAGTCTTCGCTTTGTTTCCCCTCTCCCTTTTTGATGTTGCCTCTCCACTTGCACACCCCGTCGTCCTCATAGGAATCCTGCCTTTCCCTAGGAGAGCCCTTAGTCAAACTCCCACTTCGCAGGTGAAGCGGCGGATCTGTTCCTCTGAGGCAGGCCCCCCCCCTAGTGTGTGTTTTTTGGAAGGATCCTCCTCCTCCGCCACTCCGTTTGGGTATGTCCCTTCCCCTCAAAGGTTCAGAGACTTCTGCACGCAATTGCGATCTGTCCCTTTTCTTCCCTCTTTCAACATCTCTTGTACACAGTCGATTCTACCAACGGCAGTCTTTTTTTTTTTATGTGGAGTGTCTGCCGCTCAGAGGGTCTCGTTCTATATGACTCGTCGTCCCTTCCTTTGAGGTGATTTTCTCCTGTGTCCCTTCGTCCCCCTCTTACGTGTCTGCTTTTTTGATAAGGTTTCGTCGTCCGTGCGCTTCCCCCCCAGTCTGGTAGTAAAAAGAGGCGAAGTGAGGCTGACCGCCCTCCCCCCAGTATTTGACACGCCCTTTCCTTTTTTTTCCCGCCATTGCCCCTCTTTGGTGTGTTTCACCCTCCTCGCGGCAGCGTTTCTTGTGTGTGAGTAGTGGCCCCTCCTACCCCCCCCGGGGCCCCTCCCTGACCGGTAAAGAGTGCTGTTGTTAAGTGTTTGCCTGTTAGTCCTAAGATGGAAATTTCGATGCGCCACTGGAAATCCCTGAGAACACCCTTGAAAAGTCCGATGTCCTTCCTTGTGTTGCGTCCCCCCCCCCCCAAACACACCAAATCCCTACCAAAACAACCCACTGCCCGCCCCCCCCCCCACCCCCCCCCCACACCTCCCCCCCCCCCCCCCCCCCCTATTCACCTTGCCCCATTTTTTGACCTTTTTTTTTGTTCCCTCTTGATTCGTGACCACTGCTGAAAAAAATATCCTACTTGCCACGATCTACTACCGAAGACCCTACGTTCCCCCCTGTTACAATCCTTTACGACCTCCTCCCCCTCCTGGAAAATATCTTTCTTCCCACTGTGTCCCTTTTGGCCCCTGGGTCACCAAATAAACGCTCCCCATAACAACTTCATACTGACTATTTACAAGTCATCAGTAGGGGGTTTCACCTTTTTGGTCGGTGTCGGTCCTCTTTCCAAATGGATTTTCCCCAAGTGCCCCTGCAGCCCTGAATGGCACATTGTACGCTTTCACGCTTTCCCTCAAATTTGGTGATTCGTTTCCTTGGTGTACGAGAAGTTGTTGTTTCCATTGCTGCGCCCATTTATACCCTTTTTTTATCCCCGGTACATGCCTGCACCACCACAGCTTTACCCCATTTCTTGGCGCGTTGATAGCATTTATGACACCGCACGGATACGACTTTTTTCCCCTTTCCCTCATGTAGATGGTTCCTCCCAAGCAAATTGATTTCCCTTTGTTGACCCGCTGGTGATCTTTTTGTCGTAAGAGGAGAGCTCCCTCGGTTTCCGGTAGAACCCACGCCCACCCTTTTTTCCGACTTTCTCCTTTTTTTCCATATTTCTTTCCCATACCCTAACCTCTCGGAGAAGCAAATGTGGTTCCGGTCAATTAGCTGCCCCGAAGAAAAAGCGTTTATGGTTCTTTCCCTGCTCTCAGCCGTCAGTTGATTTTTCCACTTTTTTTCTGTGACAGGTGAAAACTGGCAGTCCTAGGGGAATTGGCCTACGCCCCCTTTTTTTTCTCTTTTTACCCGAGCCTTTTTTCTAGATCTGTTTCGGCAGTTTTGACCTGTGCTCCCTTTAGTGTATGCCTCCGTTTTCTAACGCCTTATGGGAATCCCAATTGACAGCCCCCAATTTCAGGAGGATGGGCGCGTGCCAGACGCCCTACCCTTCTTGAGTGTCTGTCAGCTGATTCTTCTTTCACAGTCAATTTTGGCGTCCCTCGCGTGTCGGGTCTTTTCGTCCCTAGGCCACTTCCCCCCCCCTGTGGCCTTTTTCGTACCCCCTCGGGATGCTTTCGCGCTCCTTCAGCACAAAGCGCCTACTTCACCCCATCGGCAGTCTGGGGTGGCTTTCTTCCCATCTCCCTTATCGTAGTTCCAAAAAACCTTAGTAGCCCTTTCCCCGGTTTTAAAAATGATCTAAACTGGCCACCTTCTCCCTTTCCGCTCTTTGGTTTTTTCCTCTTTGACACGTGTATGAGCCAGAGTGGCTCGCTGTTCACCAACCCCAGTTGAGGACCCATGGCCACCTCCCCCCCCGTATTTATGACGTAAGCAACGGCCTCGTCTCCCTTAAATTTCTTTTTTCTTTTGTCGCTCAATCCCGTTGGCACTCTACCTCCCCCCGAAACGACACGACAACCGTACCCCCCATCCCTTCCTCTTGCCCCATTATAGTTTTGGAATGAACCCCTTGTTGTTAAACGAGTGGGCCACCTAGTGCCCCCCCCCTTTTCCTTTTCCCCGTTTTTTTTCCCATTGAGTTTCCTGAGGTCGTCTTTTCTCTTCGCTTCCCATAGTGAGGGTATGCCGCGGCGATCGTTGACCTCGTGAGATTTTCGCCCTCCTATAGTGTCCCACAAATCTCGGCCCCCCCGTCCCCGCCCTCCTTCCTGGTTTAGAAGCCCTTTCTTGCACCTTGAGGTCCCCTTTCCGCAAGTTTTGGTCAGGCCGGTCGGTCCCGGGCGCAGTTCCCCCCCGTATCTTCCGCGTGTTACACTGCCCCCAAACACTTCCCGGCATTAGCAGGTTTCCCTGCCCTCTGTAGACACCTTTTGTGTAATCTTTCTTGTGGCCAACTCGCTACACCAAGTCAGAAGATTGGCTCGCTGTCTACAGCCCCCCCCGAAGAAGTACTGAGTCAGAGGGTCCGACATAGGTTGAGTTTTCGCTCTTTCCGTTTTGGCCTGAGATTTACTCCGCCGGTGTTTCTCCCCCCTTTTCTTCTATCCTCCCATTTTCCCTCGATCCGCGAAAAATGGCAGAGAGTACAAGATGTCGGCCCCCCCCCCCTTTCGCCCAGATATTTAACTCCCGTTTCCTCTTCCTTCCAGCGCATCTTTTTCCTGAATTTTTCTCCCCCAAACGCGACCTGACTCGACGGCCTCTTTGTCCCCGTTCCCCCTTCATAGAGAGGATGATAGTAGTCTTTCTCCCAGCTGTTGTAAGTACTACCCGTTTTACCCCTTCTCCCGGACCTTATTCGGTAAACCCCTTTCTTCCCCGAGGTTAGAAGTCCAAGTCCCCCCGATCGTTATGGCTAGGCCGGCGATGATGTTCGACTTCTCTGGCGAAGAGAGGATGCCTCGTGCGTTTCCTCTTTTTTTTTGAAGTTTTCTTTTCGTAGTTTTTCCCTTTCTGACCCCCGCTTACCCATTACGGTGGAGTTGTCCCGACCGGGTGACGTAACGAGGTAATCGCGAGATCGTGTCAATAAGTCTTGTTCCTTGGACGCCCGCAAATGCATCGAGCTTTCGCTTGCCTTTCCTCTCTCCCTTTCCCCCCCATTAAGTTGTTTTTCTTTTCTAAGGAAATCTCCCCACTTCTCTGATGCCTTTTGTATCGTCCCCCGACGAGGCCGCATTCGTTTTCTCGTTACCCTGCCTCCCCCCCCTGTTCTTAAAGTAAACAAGGAGATCGTGTCGCTACCTTTCTTCTAGAAAGAATAAAATCCTCCCTGAGTCGTCCGGAATTCTTAGTATTCCTTTCATTCCTAAAGATTCTCCCCTTTGCCCCTCTCCCCCCGGCCGGATATGACTTTCTTGCTCTCAATAGGCCCTCCTTTTTTTTTCGGTGTTTTCTGATAAGGAAGTAGAATTAGGGGTAGGAATTCCTACCCATCAAGATTGTAGAACTATTCTTCCGCAATGTTCCCCTCTCCTGCTTGATAGTTTTGGTCACACTCTCCTCTCTCCCGGTCAGAGTTTTTGTCTTTCCCCTTCCCCCCAGTCTTGTTCAACTCCCCCTCAGAGTTAATTTCTGGATCCCCCTATTCCGTAGTTCCTACCTTAGCCCCCCTTTTCGGCTTGGGTCGCAGGACACTCTGCCAGTTGTACTCTTTTCTTTTTTGTTTTATCAGCTCATCCCGGTTTCCCTCCCCCCCCTCCTTCCCTGACCTCGTTTCATCCGGTCCCCGTCCTCCCCGCAACTTTTCCCTCTTCCGCAGTTCTTGGTCCTTCTCGTTTTTTGTGCTTTCCTCGCGCGCGACCAGCGTCTGGGTGAGAGCGTTGCGCCACCTCCCTGAACACAGGTGGCGACCTCTGCTGCCCCCTCCCTCCAGAGTTTTTTTCATGTTCTTTTCGACTTGCCCGCTCGTTCCCCCCCCCTGTCCGACCCGGCGCACCCAACACTTTTTTCGGTCACCGCGCGATGAAATTCTGGAGGTATTGCTCCTGCCATCCCCTCTCGAGTTAAGGGTTCGTTAGTCAGTTTCCCCCCCGAGTCTGAACCTTTCCCTTGGCAGTCCAGCCGGCCGGCCGACCTCCCTCTGTACGCCACCTTTACACCTCGCCCGAACGCAAAGACTTGCCCCCCCTTGAAGTCACCCCGGGTCCAACTCCTTTTCTCCCTGCCCACCCTCAGCTTTCTTTTTTCCCCCAAAGTCAACTCTCAGGTATTGGGGTTTACGTTTCTTTCCCTTTTGATTTCGAGGCCCCGGTATTCGAAAGCCCGCTTGAATGTCCATTGCTACTCTGACCTAGGAAGTTTTTTTGAAGGGTGGTCCCCTTTTTCTCCCCCCTACGTTTTTGGTTCATTCTGTCGCGCCAATCTGATTCCACTCCCTTTAAATCCGAGGCGCCTTCCCCCATTAGCACTTTTTCGATGGCGAAGGTTGAATCGCATGTTGAGAAACCCGTGCCTTTTCACTCCGTGTTTTAACTCAACGATCTTTCCCTCTTTATCCCCTAACTCTCCTGTTCTCATGGCGATTTTTTATGATCTTCGCCTGCATCCCCTGGTGTTTTTCTTCGAACAAAAGTCCCCCCCATGCGCATTTATTAATTTCTTCGTAAAAGACCACAGCGAGTAGACGAACTTCCTAACCTTTCCCCCCCCCCCTTCTTTTTCTTTTAAGAATCTCTTCCATGCCGCAAACGATGGGTTTGCGTCTTCCCCCCCTTAGCCCACTGTCCGCCTTTCTTGTCGGTTTTAAATGGGTATGCGGCGGCAAAACGGCGCCCCTCGAAGAGGGAGATTCGAGGCCTCCTCCCCCCCTTCTCTCTTTTCTAGGTTTTTTTTTTCTTCTCAGTGTCGTAGGCCCTCCCCTCCCTTCCTCATTCGTCGTTTTCCCTGTTTTCTCGCTAGGGCATAGACGACCCTACCCCGAGTGAATGTCGGCCGTTCAGCGCCAAGCCCCCCCTTTCGGATGGCCAGCGATGCTATCCCGACATTTTTCGTCTTCTCGCGTTCCTTTTTTTTTTTTTTTTTTGTGGAGCAATCCAGGGCCAATGCGCCCCGAGCTTCTTTTTTGTGCTCCGCCCCCCCCCAAGATGCTGCTTTTTTTCCCCTTTCCATCTCCACCAGATCGCCCGCGGCACCTGTTCATGCCCCCTCTTTTGGCTTATCGTCCCATCTGACCGTCTCTTTCCCCTTTTCCAAAGTAGCTGGTTGTCGCAACATTCTCCACCCTCAATCGCCCTGCGAGCTTTTTCCTTTGGCGACACGGATGACATTGAGTTCTTCCCTAGTTTCGCGCCCATTCCCCCCAACACTTCGGAGCTCCCCCAATGGAAAAACTTATGTGTTCCGCGGCATCTCAGCCAGTGAAATATTTTCCTTTTGATTACTCCTTTTCCCTAGCACCGCACCATGCACCTCACACGTTTTAACCACTTAAACCCCCAATACCTGATCGTGCCAATGTCCCTCTTCTGATATAGTGTTTGAAATTGGACGTCCGGTTGGAAAAAAATAGTTTCCCCTGGCGTTTCCATTGTTGTTGTGCGGATTCTTTTGGTAGGTTTTCGTCAAGCGGTGGGTCTGGAGGAAGTGCCCTTTTTCCTGAGGCGATTTAGTGCGCAGTCAACGCATAGGCAACCCCTTCCCTACCCAGAATAGAGGCCTTCCCGAGTCCTCTCCCTCCGGGACTCGCGTTTTGATGTCCCTTTGGTTTTGTGTGCAGAATTCTTTCCAGGGCTCACCCTCCACCCCTCCTTTCTCCCTCTCCTCCCTCTCCCCATTTTTACACGTCTTCACTTTCATCTTCCCACGCACTCCTCTCCCGCTGCTCCCTCCTTTCCGCCGTGTCTACCCATTGCCCCCCCCCTGCCCCCGGCCCTTTCGCGGGTCAGTTCGTTATGTGAGGGCGGGTGGCCCCCTGCTAACCAAAGAAAGACGTCTGTGCGTTCTTTCTTAACCCCCCCGTTTCTTTTCGTTTTGCCGCCTTCGTTCCTTGGAGCATCTGTTTGCGTGTCGAGCATGTTTCCGTGCCAGCTCGCTGACTTGTTAATGACCCGTTCCTTGCTCCAGTAGTCATCCCAGCTTCCCCTTCCGATGTCTCCATTGTTCCTTCTCCCCCGGGCACCTCTTTATTTCTTTCCGACGTACGTCCCCGCGAACAGCGAGCGGTCCCAGACTTGCCTTTGGATCAACTGGCGACCATGCTGGACTTCCTCTTTCTGACTCCTTCCCATGGGGCCTTAAGGCGTTTCGAACCTTTTATGGTATCAGTCCACAACGGGATTTGTCTATCGTCCCCCCTTAGTAATCAGCGAATTCCCAATTCTTCCCAGATTTTTCCCCAATATCCTTGCTTTCCTGGTTCACTTCTTGCATTCTTGTTCTGAAGGTATAGCGGAGATGAGCTTCGGGTAATCTTTTTGATTTGAGGATGTAGGGTTTCCCATCCGTTCCTCTACCCCCATAGACCCGCCTTTTCTCTTTGCTGCCTGTTTCTGCGAGGTTTCCTATGCTCCCCTTTTCCCTGAGGTCCACTCGTGTGTCTAGCATGGCATCGAGGCCTTTTTTGAG
>Ga0179593_1558696_pt1 | contig 12503 bp, 14 predicted proteins | sample CZODoug2_1_08_16_FD_185931 | JGI IMG/M metagenome (GOLD analysis project Ga0179593, IMG submission 185931) | Vadose zone soil fungal communities from Angelo Coast Range Reserve, California, USA - CZODoug2_1_08_16fungal (PacBio error correction) | ecosystem: Environmental > Terrestrial > Soil >... | reverse complement strand
CATGACACGGCGCGCACGATCATTCATGGGACATCACGTCACGACGAGCTTGGACCACATGACCGCTACACGGCCACACGCATCTCATGACCACAAGTAAGCCGGCGAGGCCACGGCGCGCGCTGCCGCGTTTCGGCGTTGCGGACCCGGCAGAAAAGCGCTTTTGCGCCGCCGCCCGCTCCGTCGATAGCGGGCTCGGCAGGATTTGATGCAGGACGGACGCCGACTGCCGCCGGCGAGGGCGCGGCGCTCTACGCTTGATGACATGGTTGTCGCCGGCGTTCCCGATCGCGCATTTTCTATGCCAGCGCATCGAAGGGCGGTGGAAGCCGGCGACAATCGCCGAGGCGGCGACGCTGCAGGACTGGCTTGCTTCGCTGTTGGGCGGATGGCCGGGATTTTGCGAAGGGGTGTTTCTGGCGCATGCGCATCGCGCCGCTCACGCGCGCCGATGGCGCGTTGCACGTGGTCGCCGAACTCCGAAGCCTTCGCGACCGTCGGGGAACGTCAATGGAGACGCGGCGCAAGGGCCGACTTCATCAGGATCGCGCGCAGCGCTGGAATTGCGAGGGGCTCGAGCGCCTGATTGCGATCTGCGGCAGCGCAATCGCCTATCCCGTCGGCGGTCGGCATGTCAGCGCCAGCGCCATGGCATCCCGCTCGCCGCCACGATGCATGGATTTTTAACGCGTGACGTCCAAACTGGATTTCAAAGCCAGACGGCGCTCGGCTCGTTCCGCTCGGGCCAAACCGACAGCCAGCGGGTGCTGTCGGCGATGGAGCCGGTTGTCGTTGCCGTCGGCAGGCCGCGCCTTGCAGGAGGCGCTCGACGGATGACGGCGGTGCCTGCTTTCGTGCCGGACCTGCAGCATGCGTTCACGAGACAAATATACAAGACTGTTCGTTCATGAAGAAGAGAACCTGACCTGCCCTTTCCAGGTCCGCCGTTCGCGTCGGCACGGGCGGTCCGGTCGGGTCGGGTAGAACCGCGTGAGGATTTGCTGTGCAAGCCATGGCGAACCCTACGACATCGCGGCGATCACCAATGATATCTACACAAATGGGACGGCCGAATCCTGGTGCGTTCGGGAATCGGTGACCGGCGGATAGCATCGCCGGCGTCGAACCGGCGGTGCCCGACATACGGCGATCCGCGAGGACGCCTCGATGAATCTGGCCGGTCGCCGACATGCGGCGAAGTTTCATCTTGAATGGTGCTGATCGAATTCGGCGGCGACAATCTTGCCGCCACGCTTCCGCCCGAACTGGCCGATCTGACGATCTAAGTGATCGATGTCGCCGCGGCGACAAGGATCCCGTCGAAGGGCTCCGGCACACGGTTCGGATCTTCGGTCAATCACAAGATGACCTCGCCCCTTATGTCGGCGCAATCGCTGGAGAAGATGGATATCGACGCACGCGCATGCGCGGCGAGCGGCCCTTCGTCCATGACCAATCTGAAGACGAGCGAGGCACTGCCGTCACATTGTCAGCTTTATCGAGGCAAAGGCGGGCTCCGCCCAATGGCGAGGTCAAAAGCGATCTAAATGGGTAGCTTTGACGCCTTGAAAATACTTCACCGCGCCTGGAACCGAATTGAATTGCGGAGATTATCGTCATTCAACCCATCAAAGAGCGTGCATGGCGGTAAATTTGGATCAATTTAATCGTCAATCGTGGTTGCGTAGTGTGGTCGCTGGCTTCACAGTCTCGAACGGTTCGGCGTCATTCCTGTTTCCATTCAGTCGTGTTCCGCCAGGACCCTGGGGCGAAAAAATTCTTTCACCAACTTCTCATCGCCTGATTAGGCGAGTGGTTCGGATGGGCTTCATCATCGGGCTTTCTGGCGATTATCGGAGGGCTGCCTCTCCGGTCTTCGCGGCCTATCGGGTACATGAGCAGGAGCTGAACCATCGACGGAATGCGCTGGCGCGCGCCTCGACTTCATCCGCATGAGGCCAGGACGGCTGACCGAAACGCGAAACTGCTCGCGCGGGTGCTCCGGCCTGTTCCGCGCCCCGAGCGTGATCAAGCCCAATATGCTGCAGCGTTGCGGCCTCCATCTACGCTTTCAAGACGGATTTCGTCGTCGACATTATGGGTCGCGCGGGTGCACGAGTGAGCTCAAACCCGCCAAGCGCCCGAGCTGGCCGGCGCCGCTTTCCAAATCCAAGATTCGCAGCTTTGACGATTACCGTTGGACGCACCTCCTCGACAAGCGATCGAGTTCTGATGGATGTCGAACCTCGAAACGACCAGACCAGCGGATTGCCGGCCGATGCCTTGACATGCACCGGTTTTGGGGCCGATGCTCGCCCGCGCAATGACCACAGGGAAGCCGTGGGTTTCCGACGGTCCGCTGTTGCGCGACGATGGTCCGGTTGGTTGGTGCTTGCGGCGCCGTGTTGCAGGAAGGCAGCGGATGCACCGGCGGGTTTCGTGAGCGTTTCCTACGAGATCGCGCCCTGATGCTGGTCAAACGACGACCTGTCGTTGTTTGAAGTGGCGCTCAGGGAATCCGCGCAGTGCCGACACAGAGTTGATTGCCGATGACGGGCACGCGTCACTTCAAGAGCGGTCATCCAAACGGGCCCGCACCGTCGATGCTTCCGCACGGTAACCTCTCGGCGAATCGTGACCTGCGTCAGTGCGGCATTATGCAAGACCAATCCGAGTAAAGGGGTTCTAAAAATCTTGGACATCCACCTGGTTCAAAGGCTTGTAGAGTGGAACGTGAAAGGAAAGCTCAGGCCTGGCGGAAACCCCCCAAGGAAAAGGCGGAACGGCCCTTCATGCGTTTGTCAGACCAAAGGCTACGGCAAACCCCTCGATATTTCAGCACCATACCCTATCATGCACCCGAAGTCCCCTCAGCTGCATCCCTGACTGAAGACATGCCGAAACTCAGTCTTATGCCTTCCACAATAATCGACGTAGCGGATGACACGATAGAGGGAGAAAACGCCTGTCCAAATGGCAGTCAAACTCCTTAGTGAGCTCCAGCTGGGGTGAGAACGAATACAGCAGACAGCCCGAGGAGCCTCCCAACCATCGCTCAGTTGGTTTAGTGTGGATCCGACGCGGTGTATGGGCAAGGGCAATGATGATTGGGAGGACATTCTCACCAGATGAAACACTTCTAGATAGTACTACAGCATGATTTCCTCAACGCAGTCTCAAAGAGAACATACACGTGACTAAAACATACCGCATTAGGAAGGAGGGGGGGGGGGGGTTGACCAGTTGCCTGAAAGAAAAATTACGAGGGCATATGAAAAATTTCCGTCCCGCCACCCCATGAGACCCATTGCCCAAGGCAAAACTTTCTCAGCATTCTTGAATGATATCAAGTTGTCGGCTGACGCTTTGAACCGGCCAGGAAGATCTCAACTAATGCAGATCAACCGACTGACATTAACAATTTCGATATTCTGTAAGCTACTGTTCGGCCGAGACTCACCAACCTTTGAGCTTCAAAAGTCGCCCGAGCAGCATAGGCAAAACCCATTGCATGACTCCCTCTTCTTCGACTATTGTAAACTTGAGATGTGTCAGCACTGGCACTAGTGGCAGGCAAGTTGGAGATCAGTGAAGAACGAAGCAGCATAAGTTCGGACAAATTGAAAAAGATGATGTCATGCACAAGTCTGCATTGGGATCCAGGCTTTGCAGGTCAAACTTGGTTCAAACTGCACGCATGACAATGCAATGATCATCGAATGCAGGAAACCATAGTTTTTTCCCCAGACTTCGATTGGGGGGACATTCACTAATATCCTGTTCCACCGACTCGGTGCACTGTGTTGTAGCCTAAATCTGAGCGGGCCATGACATTTGCCACAGTCCTTCGACTGATCAGTTTCGGCCATCTTGTTACTGTATGGCCCAATGACACCATCGGATCTCTCATTTGTATCAGCTAGTTGACGAACTAGCTGAACAACACAGGCCTACTAGTGATTTTTACTGAACAGTGTCATCCTTCACACACTGTTCCACATCCAGCATTTCCAACCATCACGCATCTTCTTTCTTTCTTGCGAGTATAGTGAGAAATCAGGATGACCCTGGGATTGGAAGTCCCTGTGTGAGTGTTCCGGACCCCTGGCCCTGACACGTCGGGCCTGTTCTGAAAAGTACCCAGCCATTGTGGAGTTTGACTATGACCTCTATGCCAGTGGTCGACCCAGTGGAGAAGCAAAATGAATCTCCGGGAGGAGCGCGAACGACAGCAATCTGAAACTCACCCCATTTCTGAATTTCGATCCTTTCGCACTCTTCAATCAGCTCTCTGTAAGTCATCGTCGATAGAGATTGTTATAGCGTCTGAGCTTGGTCAAGTAACGATCGGTGAAAAATGCCTCCTTGCTGGGTCAAGTGCTGTCTGACTGTTTTTACAAGCAGCCAATACGACGTGCGTGGATAACCAATCAGGATGTCTGAAATAATTCAGAGTTGGTCGGTTAGAATCTGCAGGAGAGTTTAAGCATGTACCAGGACTTGGGGTCAAGACGGCTTTGTGCCCTCTGCTTTTAGCAGGTCTTTACTGGTTGCGATTAATCTTTGGCTTTGGCACCGTCAAAACTCGCATTATACGAGGTCGGCCGAGTAGCACGTATCGAGTATGCGGGTCTGTAAGTTGACAATTGTCGATCCAGAAACCCTCAGGGATTCCAGGAAAGCCGCGGTGAATGACGATATTTTCACCTTCTACTCATGGCGATCAACCTGTAGAAGATCCAAGATTTTAGAACTATGATAGACCTGTGGTTTCTTCGGTCAAAATCGTAGGTTATGAGTTGACATCAGCTCCTTGAAAAGGCTCGGAAAAGTGGCACATGGACCCGCGATTGGACGGATAGTTCCATCATGACTGCATTGTTAGTAAAGAGGTTACACTTTGTCGCTGCTGGAGGCAATATAGATGAGAATAGGAGGCCTCGCCGAATATTATGTTTGTTGCGAAGGCCCCGAGAGCGTCTGTAATCCAGAGGCTGTGGCCACTGCATTTGTGAGCAACGTTATATCTGTTCGGGAACCCTAGATCATCTTTGAGGTATATTACGATTTTCTCCGCATCTGCTAACTGCACCTGTGAGTGTCCCCACATCTCCTGACTTGACTTCATCGATGCCGATGACGAGAGCAGGCCTAGTCTGCTGTTATATCTGCTAGGGTTCCAAACTCACGTCATATATGATATAACAGCAGAAGATATGCAGCTCTGTTTCATCGGCACGATGAAGTCAATCAGGGAGGATTGGGGAAACCACAGGGCAGTAGCAGATGCGGAGAAAATCGTTTAATATACCTCAAAGATGATCTAGGGGTTCCCGAACAGCAGATAACGTTGCCACAAATGCAGTGGACACAGCCTCTGGCATTACAGACGCCTCTCGGGGCTTCGCAACAAACAATAAATATTCGCCGAGGCGATCATATTCTAATCTATATTGCCTCAGCAGCACAAAGTGGAACCCTTGACTAACCCATGCAGTCAGGATGGAAACTATCCGTCCAATCGGGTCCATGGCCCACTTTCCGAGCCTTTTCAAGGAGATGAGTCACGCTCATAAGCTACGATTTGACCGAGAAAGAAAACACCAGGTCTATTCATAGCTAAAAATTCTTGGATCTTCTACAGGTTGATCGCCTCATAGTAAAGGGGAGAAAATATGTCAGTCACCGCGGGCTTCCTGGAATCCTTGAGGTGTTTCTGGATCTTGGAAAATTTTTTTCGTTTTTCAACTACAGAACACTCCTATCGATACGTTGCTTACTCTGCCGACCTCGGTATAAATGCAGGTGTGACGGTGCCAAGCCAAAGATAATCGCAATCCAGTAAGAGACGCTGATAAAAGCAGAGCACAAAGCCGTATTGGACCCCAAGTCTGTACATGCTTTAAACTCTCCTGCAGATTCTAATCAACCAACTCTGAATTATTTAGACATCCTGATGGTTATCCAACGCAGTATTATTGGCTGCTTGCTAAAACAGTCAGAAGCACTTGACACAGCAAAGGGAGGCATTTCACCGAAGCGTACTTGACCAACGCAGACGCGATAACAAATCTCATCGACCGATGACTTACAGAGAGATGATGAAAGAGATTCGAAAGGATCGAAATTCCAGAAAATGGGGTAGGGTACGTTTCGATTGCTGTCGTTTCGCGCCCTCCCTGAGATTCATTTATGATACTCCACTGGGTCGACCATGGCTATAGAGGTCAAGTTCAAACTCCACATGCTCGGGTACGTTTCGAAACAGGCTACTTTCAATGGCATATTGTCCAGGAAGCACTACACAGGACCTTCCAAGTACCAGTGTCATCCTGATTCTACTCATACTCCAAGAGAAAGAAAGAAGATTGCATGAGTGGTTGGAATGCTTGGATGTGGAATAGTGTGTTGAAGGATGACACTGTACAGTAAAAATCAATAGTATGCCTGTTGTCAGCTAGTTCAGTCCACTTAGGATGATACAAATGAGAGATCCGATGGTGCATTTGGCCATACAGTAAAAAGATGGCAAGAGAGAAACGATCAGTCGAATGAGGGACTGTGGCAAAATTGTCATGGCCAGGCTCAGAGTAGGCAGTACAACACAGGCAACCGCGTCTGTGACACAGGAAGCTATTAGTGAATGTCCCCCCATTCGAAGTCTGGGGGAGAAAAAATATAGGTTTCCTGCATTAGGATGATATTGCAGCATGGTGCAGTTGGACCCCAAGTTGACCGGCAAAGCCTGGATCCCAATTCATGACTTGTGCAGACCTCATCTTTTTCACTTTGTCGAATTATGCTGCTTTCGTTCTTCACTGAGTCTGCAACTTGAATGCCAATAGGGACCAGTGCTTGAAACACCTACCACGTTACAATAGTCGAAGAAAGATGGAGTCATTGCATGGGTGTGCCTATGCTCGGCTGCCGGACTTTTAAGCTAAAGGCATGTTGGTGAGTTTCGGCCGAACAGTAGGATTACAGATATCTAAATTGGTAATGTTCAGGTCGGGATCTTGCATTAGTTGAGATCTTCCTGGCCCCGGTTCAAAGCCGTCAGCCGACAAAACTTGATTCATTCAAGAATGCTAGAGAAAGTTGCATTGGGGCAAGGGTTACTTCAAGGGGCGTGGCGGGACGGGAATTTTCATATGCCCTCGGAATTTTTCTTTCAGCAATGGTCGAACCCCCCCCCCCCCCTCCCTCCTAATGCGGTATGTTTTAGTACGTGTTATGTTCTCTTGAGACTGCGTTGAGGAAATAGGCGTAGGTAATATCTAGAAGTTTTCAATCATCGGTTGAGAATGTCCTCCCAATCATATTCCCTTGGCCATACAACCGCTTCGGATCCAATAAACGCACTGCGACGATGGCTTCGAGGCGCCTCGGGCTTCTTGTTCTGCTGGTATTCGTTCCCACCACAGCTTGGAGCTCAAGAAGAAGTTGACTGCCATTGGACAGGCGTTTTCTCCTCTATCGTGTCGAGCGCTACGTCGAGATTTGGAAGGCAAAGATGAGGTTCGAATGGTCGTCAGTCAGGATGCAGCTGGGGGACTTCGGTGCATGGATAGGGTAATGGTTGATGAAATAGTCGAGGGTTTTTGCCGTAGCTTTGGTCTGAAAAAAGGCATGAAGGAGCCCGTTTCCGCTTTTCCTTGGGTTCCGCCAGGCCTGGAGCTTCATTTCCGTTCCACTCGACAAGCCTTTGAACCATGGGATGTCAAGATTTTAGAACCAGCTGTACCGGAATTGAGTCTCTGGTCATAATAGCCCCAATGGACCAGGTCACGATTTGCCGAAGGTTACCGTGCGGAACATCGACAGGTGCGGGCCCGTTTGGATTTGACCCGCTCTTGAAGTGACCGTGCCCCGATCAATAGGCAATAGAAAAGATTTTTGAACTCCATCCCCCGCCTTCCCTCTGCTTTACGCTTCATTTCCCACCCCCCCCACCACCTTCCCCGCGCCCTCCTCCTCCACAACTCCATCCCCACCCAACCTTTTCCACCACCTCTCCTGTCAAACGCCTTTACCATTACTTTCCCCACCCTTCTCTACTTCCCCACCCTGCTTTTAAACCCCCCCACCTCCCCCCCCGCCTTTCCTTCACTACCCTACTGCCATGTCCCACCACCCACATCCACCCATCTCCTTTTCCACATCCGCCCCACCGCAACCTACCCCCCTCTCCCTTCCTCCAACCTCCTCCTCCCTCCCCCCGTCCATTAGGGGTGCGTCTTATCTATACCCTATGCGCTATCCGCCACCATAACCCCGATCTGTAACCCTCCCCCTCCCCTTCCCTACTCGCTCCTCTTTTACCCCTTATCCCTTCAAACCAACGACCCTTTCACCCTCTGCTTCTACTTCACCGTCTCCGCTCATTATGCTCGCATCCCTTTTCCCTCTTTTTGCTTCTCCTCTAATAGAGTCCCCCTTTCCCCCTCCGCCGCTCTCCTCTACTCTGAATACCCTCACTCAATCCCACCCACCCGGCCCCTCCGTCCATTGTCTGCCCCCTCTAACCACCTCACCCAGACTCCACGTCCACCTCTTCTACCGGTCCTCTGTTCTTCCCATCCCCTTTCTATTAATTTTCTATCTCTTCCCCCCTACTGCTCCCCCCCCCTCCAGCACCCTACTACTTCCCTACTCCTACATTTCCTTTAATTCTACATCAGCCCTCTCTGCTCCACCCCCTTTGCTCGCCTCCTCCCTCTCTCCCCCCATACCCTCCCCTCCACACCCCCTTCCAACAACCTTCCATTCTCCCAATCCTTTTCCGACCCATATCTTAGCTTACCCCCCCCCCCCTCTCTACTTTCCTCCTTTCTCGTTCTTCCCATTCCCAACCCTCTTGACCTTCCTTCTCTACCTCCCCCTCTCCCTCTTCTTTATTCCCCCATCCTCATCCTACCCTTCCCCTCTATACCCAACCCTCTCCCCAGCTTTACCCATAACCGCGAACCTCACGCCCTATATCCGCCGTTTTTTCCCCTACTTTCTTCCTTCTCTCTTCTCGCCCTAAGCTTACCCCTTTTCCGCCCCCCCCTTATGAATCAGCCGCTGCTCCTTGTATTTATTCACTCGCCCTTCCCCCATGCCCCGCCTCATTAACCCCTTTGCCCGCTTACACCCGGGACCCAAACCTTCAGCAATACTCGCTATTCTTCCATCTTCATTATTCTATCAACTTCCCCCCCTTTCTACCTTACCCCTCTTTTCTTATCACTTATTATCTTCGAATTCCTTACTTTTCTCCCGCCTTCGCCTTAAAACCACCGTACTACCGTCCGATAACTCCGCACACTTCCCCCCCCCACCCATATCCTTTCCCATCTTCACCCCCACTTATCGCTTCCTTTTGCGTTCAACGTGCCCTCTCCTCCCTTTCCGGCTCCTCTGGCTTGCATATTTTCCCCCTCCAACCCACACATTTTCCCTATACCCCTCCACCCCCTGACTGGCCTCTCTGCCTCTTCTTCAAGTATATCCCCCCCCCCGTACCCCCTTTTTCCTATTCTTTCCCTACATTTTACTTTCTCCCCTCTTTCCTTCACGCGGCCTCCCTTGGTCTTCTCGCTCACTTCTATCTGGTTTTGTGTATGATAATCCACCATCATCTATGTCTCTTAACACTTCTCTCATCTTCCCTACTCCTCAACCTCCCCCTTCTCCCCTCCGCTGTATTCCTTGCCTCCCCCTCAATTCCAGCTATCCCTCCACCTCCACTCTCAGTCCCTATCCTTCTCTCCTCCCAACTCTTCACTTCTCTTCCTCCCCACCCATATCCCCTCATCGGCACCAACTCTGTGTCGGCACTGACGCGGTGATCCCTGAGCGCCAACTGAAAACAAACGACAGGTCGTCGGGCTTGACCAGCATCGGGGCGCCGGATCTGTAGGAAAACGTCACGAAACCCGCGGTGCATCGCTGCCTTCCTGCCAACACGGGCGCCGCACCGCAAGAAACCAGACCAAACGGACCATCGTCGCGCAACCAGTCGGAACCGGATCGGCAACCCACGGCGTCCCTGTGGTCATTGCCGCGGCGAGCATCGGCCCCAAAAACCCGGGTGCCGGTCAAGGCATCGGCCGGCAAAGGCCTGGTCTGGTCGTTTCGAGGTTTCGACATCCATAGAACATCGATATCGGCTTGTCGAGGGAGGTGCGTCCAACGGTGACTCGTCAAAGCTGCGAACAAAAAAATAATCTTTGGATTGAAAGCCGGCGCGGGCCGCCCCTCGGCGCTGGCGGGTTGAGCTCACTCGGCTGAACCCGCGCGACCCCCAGATGGCGACGACGAACAATCCGTCTTGGAAAGCGTATCGATGGAGGACCGCAACGGCTGACACATATTGGCCTTGACACGCTCGGGGCGCGGCGGGGCGGAACAGGGCCGGAGCAACCCGCGCGAGCATTTCGCGTTGGTTCACCGGGCCTGGACAAGGCTGGAATGAATGTCGATGGCGCGCGCCCAGCGCAATTCCGTCGTGGTCAGCTCCTGCTCATGGACCGATAGGACCGCGAGACCGGAGAGCAGCACTCCGATAATCGCACCGAAGCGATGCTGAAGCCCAACATGACCGAACCACTCGCCTACTCAGAGATGAGAAGTTGGTGAAACAATTTTTCGCCCCAGGGGCCGGCGGAAACACGAACTGAATGGAAACAGGATGCCCGCCGAAACCGTTTCGAGACTGTGTTGACAGCAGCGACCATCATACGCAACACGTGACGATTAAATTGATCCAATTGACCGCCATGCACGCGCTTTGATGAGTGAGGTACGTGATGAAGAGAAGATAATCTCCGCAAACTTCAATCGGTTCCAGCCGCTGTGGAAGTATTTTTCAAGGCGTCAAAGCTACCCATTTAGATCGATTGTTGACCGCGCCATTGCGGATGAGCCCGCTTTGCACGATTAAAGCTGACAATGTGACGCAGGCCCTCGCTAGTCTTCAGAGATGGTCATGACGAAGGGCCGCTCGCCGCGCATGCGTCTTGCGTGTCGATATCCATCTTATCAGCGATGCGCCGACATACCATAAGGGGCGGAGTCAATCTTGTGATGACAAGAAGATCCGAACGCGTGATGCCGGGAACCGCCTCGAACGGGATCTTGTCGCCGCTGGGGCGACATCGATCACGTAGATAGTCAGATCGGCCAGTTCGGGCGAGAAGTGGCGGGCAAGATTGTGCCGCCGGATCGAATCAGCCACCATGGCAAGATTCGGGGAAACTTCGCACGCATGTCGGCGACCGCGGCCGATTAATCAGGCGTCCTCGCGGATTCGACGTTATCGGCAACCGCCGGTTCGACGCCGGCGATGCGATCGCTCGTCAACGATCCCGGAAACGCACCAGGAAAGGAATTCGGCGTCCCATTGGTTGTAGATATCATTGGTGATCGCCGCGCAGCGATGTCGTTAGCCGTTCAGCGCATGGCCTTGCACAGCAAAATCATCAGCGCGGTTTACCCGACCCGACCGGACCGCCGATGGCCGACGCGAAGCGGACCATGGAAATGGCGCATGTCAGGTCTCTTCTTCATGAACGAAACAGTCTGTGTATAGTGTGTCTCGTGACGCATGCTGGCGAGGTCGGCACGAAAGCTGGCACCGCCCGGGGGCATCGTCGGAGCGCCGGCCTGCAAGGCGCGCATGCCGACGGCAACGACAACCGGCTCCAGCGCGACCAGCACCCGCGGCTGTCGGTTCCCGAGCGGAACGAGCGAGCGCCGGTGAAATCCAGTTTGACGTCAGGCGTCGAAAAAATCCAGACATCGTGGCGGGCGAGGCGGGATGCATGCGAGCCGTGACGATGACGACCCGCGACGGGATAGGCGATTGCCCGCTGCCGCAGATCGCAATCAGGGCGCCGAGCCCATCGCAATTCCAGGGGCTGCGCGCGATCTCGATGAAGGCGCGGCCTTGAGACTGCCGTCTCCAGGTGATGACGTTCCCGAGACGGGGTCGCGAAGGCGGCGCGAGTTCGGCGACCTGTGCAACCAAACGCGCCATCGTAGGCGCCTTGAGGCGGCCGTGCGGCATTGCCGCCAGAAACACACCGTAGCAAAATCCGGGCCATCGCCAACAGCGAAGAAAATGCCAGTCCTTGCAGACGTCGCCGCATCGGCGATGTCGCAAGCTTCCACCGCCCATCGATGGCAGCTTGGAATATGAAAAAGGCGGCCGATCGGGAACGCTCGGAGGACAACCACATGTCATCAAGCGGTAGAGCGCCGCGCCCTCGCCGGCGGCCAGTCGGCGTCAGTCCTGCATCAATCCCCTGCCCGGCCCGCGATCGACGGAGCGGGCGGCGGCGCAAAAGCGCTTTCTGCACGGGTCAGCAACGAACGAAGACGCGGCAGCGCGGCGCCGTGGCCTCGCCGGCTTACTTGTGAGTCATGAGCATGGTGTGGGCCCGTGACGGTCATCGTTGGTCGCAATGCTCGTCGTGGACGTGATGTCCATGATGATCGGTGCGCGCCGCGTGGTCATG
>Ga0179593_1519275_pt1 | contig 12503 bp, 13 predicted proteins | sample CZODoug2_1_08_16_FD_185931 | JGI IMG/M metagenome (GOLD analysis project Ga0179593, IMG submission 185931) | Vadose zone soil fungal communities from Angelo Coast Range Reserve, California, USA - CZODoug2_1_08_16fungal (PacBio error correction) | ecosystem: Environmental > Terrestrial > Soil >... | reverse complement strand
CCTCGTTGACTTATGCCTGAATAAATAGCTTCCCGGACACGGCTGTTTGACATGTAGGGTCCCTTTCCTTTTCCACGGCTCCATCTGTTCGCTTTGCACGGGCCTTCCCACGGAAACCCCGATCGCTCATCCCTGAAGGGACCGACCTCGTTTCATTATGAAAATTTGCTCCTGTTAAAGTTTTGCGTGTTCGAAGATGCGGTTTTTTTCCAAAACAGAGAACTACTCCATCCCCCCGATGATGGTATGGGCCCCCCTTTTTTTTTTTTCTTTTCTTGGGCGGCACCATGTTTTGTTTTTTCCACAATGAATTGCCCGGGGACACCCTTGGCCTTAACGTGGTTTTCCCCCCGGAACTCCCCGGCACGACGTTTAGACGTGGAGCCAGCTATGTTGAGGTCGACATATTGACTTCCAAACCCCCCCCGACTTCTCCCCGGGAGTTCGTCGATTATCCGGGACTTCGAACCCGTTCCGAAGGCAAACCTCAGAGATTCTTTTTCTAATCTTCGTTTACCAGCGTCCCCCTCCCCCCCCCTCACGGGACCGGACGTCCAGTAGTTGCTCTCCCCCTCCGGACGGGTGTCCCGTTTTCCCTATAAAGCTCGTTCTCCTTTTCCCCTCATCCACCGCTTTCTCGAGAGAAAGTATCTTGCTCTTCCCCTTCCTCAGCGAGGAAGCGTCGCATCTCCTTCGTGACTGAATCCCCCCATCTTTAAATATCGGGCGGTCAAACCAAGGACTTTTTTGATCTGCCCTCCCCCCGCAAGCGAAGCCCTTTTATTTTTTTTATTCGGACTGTCTCCGCACAAACCCGTGAGACCATCCTCTTTTTTTCAGCGCGAATTTGCCGTCCCAAACGTTTCGGACGTGCTCCCCGAGACAATTGATCCCTCTGAGTTCTGGTACGGCGTTTTGAGCAGGTCTCCTCTAGATTATAGAGCATATCGTCATAATCTCTTTTCTGGGGTTCGAGCCTGGAAATTTTTCTGTTTGGCTCCAGGATGGATATTTCGCAACCCCTCAGATGATAAAAGTCGTCCATTCGTTTGCTTGCTATGATTCTGTCGATTCAAAGCCAATATCAGCCCTTTTTTTTTTAATCATGCTCTCTTTTCTTTTCGTGCTCGCCCCATCCAAGATTGTAGCCCAACCCTTCCATCCTCATATGTCCGCGTCTTACTCCCTCTTTCATCTGCAATTGTTCATTTTACTGCTACCCCCGACACACTTGGGTTTCGTGCGACTTGATCATTGTATATGCGTCCGTTCTTAGAATTGCCATTCGAAACTTTCCGTCGTATTTTCGTTACCTCTTCCTCTTAGTCTTTGAAGCTTGATGGTGTTATCCCCCTTCCGTGGGCGTGAATGTTTTGCTCCCTAATGGGAGTGCAAGCCGGCTCCCTCCTGCGAAGTTTTCCAATCTTCTTACATTTGATTTGAGACTCCAGATCATTTTTTCTCCCTAGAGGCAAGGTCCTCAACCCCGTCATTACGCGTCGCTCGGGAAGGTGGGTACGGTGATTTTTCCCCCTGACAACACGTTTCCTCCCTCCCCCCCCTCCTTCCCCTCCCCGAACGACACTTCTGCTTAACCCCCCAATTCTACTCCCTCTGCTCCCCTCAACAACAACGACATTCCTATTTTCGCTTCCCCCGTCCCTTACCACAGCCCTTAAGCATCCAACTTTCCACCACACCTACTCCCAAGTACACCTCGCCCTTCTACCGCCCCACCCCTCCCTCCACCCGTCCCCCGACACCCCCCCCCCATACCCCACTCTTCCCTATCACTCATCAACCTTCCCTTTTCTCTTTTTGTCCCCCACCGACTGCTCTTCGTCTCCCCCCAGACTTCCCTCTCCTATCTCCCCTCATATTTCCTTACCCTCATCCTACAAAGGCACTACACGGCTCCCCCCCTCCCTCCATTCTCCATGCTCCCTTCTCCTTATTTTACTCATTCATCTTCCCCCCCCTCATTCTTCTCCCCCACCACTTCTCCCTACCCCCCCCCCCCACCTACCTCCCCTCTCCCCTTCCTATCTTCCTAGATAAGTCTCCCTCCTGGTCCTCTCCACTTTCTATTCTTCCTGCCTGCTTTACCGGGCCTCCCTACATTTTTTTTTGTTAGGTGATTGCCCTTACCATTTCTTGCCTTCCTCCGGCTCGGGCCTCCCCCTGCTGCTTGCCATTGGGCCCGGAGGGTGCTACTTTTTCGAAGTATCCCCAACGGTTGTCTGGTTTCTCGGAGACTGACCCCGACCGTGTGCGTCTTACCGCTTTTTCCGGCACACCAGACCTGCAGCTTCAATTCTCATGATTTTCATAGTCGCAGTTCGCGAGGTTTGAGGCCTGTAATTTACCGATAAAATTTTGACATAACTCCTTTGTATTTCGTCGGCGTGCTCCTTTCAGATTACGATTGTTTACGCCTGACCCCCGGAGGATGTATTGTCGTGTGGCTTCGCTAGCCTTTCTCTCTCCTAACTCAGTTGTTCTTTTTTGCACCCTTTTCTATGCGATCGAACTCCTCATCCATCCCATCTAGACAGTCGTAACACACGATCCACAGCAGACTTGAGAAGCGAATACAAGGCCATTTTTCTTTAAGTTAGCTTTTTTTTAAGTAATGCAGCGATCTCAGCGTCTCCATCACCTTTTCCCAGTTCGATCTTCCATTTAACCCAGTCCTTCCGGTAGTTCTTAATGACATCATCGATGCCGACGCCCACTGGGTACTCCTTTCCTTACCTCTACCCTGTGTGGGTAGACACGACGCCAACTTTGTTAAACGCCCCACTTTCCCTGAGTGTAGCCGTTTCGCGGCGTCGGCGGGTAGACTCTCCCCCCCCGGTGAACTTCCATTCACCGACCCCCCAAGAATTATTAACTACCGCACGTTTTCACGACGTCCAGCTCGCGCGCTACAGCCTAATTTTTTTTTTGTCCCAACGAGGAAGTCCTCTCTGAAAAGTTATTGTCTCAAAGCCCCCCAGTGTCTTGCTTAAGCTCGTCCCCCACATGAGGGAAACGGCACTTGGTCATGACATCTCTTCCATGCCCCATGCGTTTTGCTCCAGTGCTCGGCACCCTACAGGCGGCCAGCTTGCTATCCCATGTCGATTTTCACCGACCGATCGCCCTCGTCTCAAGTTTCCCCACTCGCAGATCAAGAATAGATGGCCCACTTGCCCTACCCCTTGGCAAGCGGTTTCTTCGCCTGTAAAGTCCGTTTTTGCTTGAGATATGGACTCCTCCCGCGGACCCTCTACGCGTGCATTGCGTATGACGACCATTTCTTGGTTTGTGTGGTCGTAGCGCGTAAATTCCTTTCCAAGATGAGCATGAGCCCTTCCTTTTATGCTTGGATTGTCCCTCAGCCTACGCCCACGCCAGAACGGAACGATTGACTTTCCCGTCTTCGGCCTTCGAACGATCATAACTTGCATTGCCATTGAGTCCCTTAACAAGGATCTTCTGACGCTATACTTCCTATCTCCATGACGCAGCTCCGCGTTGATTCCGCAGCACGCTGTCCCCCCTTTTTCGCAATCTCTATCGTGGTTTCCCCCGGAATGTACGACCTTTTCTTGGATCTGCGATAGAGTAGTTTTCCCTCGATACTTGAGCTTTGTCCGTCTTCGGGTAACCCCCCCATTCGAGTCTTAAGAGATGACTCGGTCCCCCCCTTCTTATCTTTAGTTTTTAAGACTAGTTGACAGGATTCATTCGGCGTGCCCCCCCCTCCTGTTCTTCCTTGTTCGCAGATTTCTCATTCTGACTTGCTCAGATTTTTTGTAAGGTAACGTTGCTCGGACGCTGACTTGTCGAGACTCCCCTTACACCCGTCTTTTATCCCCCCCGGCCACGACTGCATTCTCGTGAATTCCTAATCTGGGTTCCCGCCGATCTTCCAGACTCGTATTAAATGGCTCTGGCTTGCGCTGGCCTCCGACCCTCTATAAATCTCCCGCCATTTCTGCTCGTGAGTTAACTGTACCTTCACTTCCGTGATTTTCGTATGTACGGATAGTTCGCTTTTTTCCCCTCCTTCCTTGGCGAAAACAATCCCCTCCCATCTTTTCTGTCTCCTTAGTCGTGGTTTTTTCGTCACAGCCCCACCTTTTTTTTCATCCCGCTTGAGATGGTTCTCCCCTTCACCCCTTTGCCGGAATGTGAAATATTTATTCCTTTGATTGGTTTGCAACAGTCCTGCCCCCCCTCCACTGTCCGACTGTGGGAATTCTTTCCGTGACCGACAGTCTTGTTTGAGATCCGGATCGGGTTCCCTCCTCTCTGTATGGGACGTCACATAGACTGATGCCTTCCTTTTTCTATACTAACAGAAATACGTTACCGTGAGTTCCTTTTTCCGTTTTTCCTCGTAGTCCGTTTGCAGTTTATTGATATACTCTCGGTGAATCTATCCCCCATTTTACCCCTCACTTTCTTGTTTGATGGGCTGACCGAGAGGATGCTCTCTGCAGTCACCCCCCCCGAGTATTTTAAAGAAATTCATCAAGTGGGGCTGCGTTGTAGTTTTCCTTCCTTCACAAGGAAACTACCAACTATGGACGGGACCTCACCCGATCGTCGACCCCCTGATCCCCCCAATAATGAAGAGACCGAAAAAGTAGTCTCCCCTACAACGAGTAGGACAACTTTGTCTCTGTTCGCCGATGTTTCCGTTGCCCCGGGGCGACCATCCCCCACATAAGAGATGACGAGGCAACCCTTAATCATAGTTATCTCTCCTAAAGATCCCCTCCTTCTAGCGGGCGGGACACCCATTGACAGACGTTCCTTCAATTTGAGAGCTTTATGAGACCAGTGTAATTCCATTACGTAAACGGGTGAGAGTGGCGCACACCTAACACCCCAAGAAGCCACTGTCTAACCAGGGGTAAACCAAAACCACTCTTTTCCCCCATTCCTAGGTTTTTGGTTTTGGGCCAATTAAAGCTTGACGACGAGGTCATCGTCATTGAACGCACCTGTTCTGTCCCTAGATTGCCTCTCACCCCCAATACAAGCGCTTCATCCGTTCTGTTCGAGCTTTATCTTCCCTCGCCGTCCCAGGCCTTCCCCACCTCTTTTTTACCTATCCTCTTTGACGACTTTTGACCCTCTTCTCCGTCACTTCAGCCTTAGCCGCCGTTGAACTTTCCCAGAGGGACGTGGGTGCCCCCTGTCGTTCCTCCTCACCCGTAAGGTTTCCCCGCCCAACTTCCCATCCAATTGGTCATCTTTTCAGCGTACCGGTGCGCATTGCCCTTGAGTAAGAGGTATTATCCCCGACGTCCCCCTAAAATGCCCCATCGTCCCTTGTTCGGTGTTTTACCACACAGAATCCCCCTGGTTTTTTCGGCGCTCGCTTCCCCGTCTGAAGATCATCTTTCTTTATAACCCCGTTGTCTTATTATCTAAATCTCCAAAAAGATAGAGGTCCCAGCGAGTATGAAGCCGCTGAAGCACCTCCCCCCCTTTTGGTTAACCCCCAACCCGTTCTATATGTGAATAGAATTTAGCCAGTTACTTGGATGCGTAACCCTGTCTCCCCTTTCCTTAGATATATCCCGATCAAAGATGCTTTTCCTGAAGTAGAGCGTGGAAGAGTTATGTCTCCCGTGAGTCAATTGGATGGTCCCCTTTAAACCGTTCCAGACGCTTCTGCCCTTGGCTGCCGTTCGTTTCTTGATTTCGATGCGAGAGGTTTACGAGAAAGCTACTGTCAATTCAATACGATAACTTCCCCCTCCGATTGCCCCTCTGCCCACTATAAACCACCCAGGTCAATTCTTTCTTTTCTGTGTATTCCATCAGCTCCTCTTTCCCCTCGGATAAAGGAAATGAATCCCCCCCTTTATAGTTTTGTCCTTGAACTTAGACCATTTTTTTTTTATTTTACTTGTCTAGATCCTGTACGCCATTGATTCCATGCTTTACCTCTAGGGACTATCCATATGGCTATTGTCCCAATTTGGACGGAGCTTGTCGCAGAACCGGGCATTGACGGCGGATTCCCGGCCTTTGGTCCCCCAATTCCCCCCCTTAGTCACGTTTCAGTTTTTCCTCTTTCGTCATCGCTTGATTGAAGACAATTTTTTGTCACGGCCCTCTTTAGGTGGCACAGGCTGCTTCCGCGTTAAGGATTTTCCCTGGTCGGTTTGGTAATGGCCTTCATGGGCGGCGGGGCGGGCGTGTGAGGTCCAGAAGCCCCGGTTTCGGGCTTCGACCAGCCGAAGCCGATTCTGGAACCTGATTGAAATCTTTTTTTTTTTCATCGTCCACGCGTGGTCAGGCTCCTTTCTCCCGCTATTATGCACGTTGGTGTCATATTCTATATAAAGAATGGATTTTTTGGAGAACATTGGCGACGATTTTTTCTTCCCCCTCGACGTTGCGCAGAGGATTCTTTTCTTCCCTTCCATGGCCAAGATAAAAGGTTTTTCCCTCCACTTCACTTGGTCTTTTTCGTTCCCGCAGAGAGTCTTCTAGTGTTTTTTTTTCTCACGGACTTCTCCCGGTGCATTGTCGTGGACGGGATTTATCCCCCATTTCTTTTAATAATCTTCTGTGTTTTTCCTGAGGACGTTTCGAAAGCGTCCACCCCCCCCCCAGCCTCTCCCCTCCTTTCTAACCCAGATCCCCCGACGACGGATCTCTACAGCCAATCTCCAGGCCCTTGAGGGGGGACCTCGGTGGACTCCTGCGAGTTCGCACGCTAGAATCTGTCTTTATGATCATTATTCTCAGCCCCTCGACCCTGCCAGCGGTCGCGTATCGAATTCGAAATCTCCCTTGGCGCCATGTTTCCCCTGCGCCTCCTCCCTCCCCTTGGTCATAAAGGCCTCATCCGCCCACCCCGGAGATCCCCCGACCTGGCAAAAGCGTCCTGCTGAATGCCTGTAGGCCTTGCCCGACCAAGGGTTCCCCCCCCTGCAACCCCCTCAATACGAAGCAATTACCCTTAGAGCCAGCCAACAGACGCCCAGTCCCCTTGTACAACGATGGATTCTTTACAGTTAGTCTTTATTCCCACGTAACATTTTTTCCGACAGCTATGCCCCCCTGAAGACCCTGATGGGAAACATGTTCCACTTTTTTCCGGAAACCACGTGAATAACTTGCCTATTTGAAGACGTTTCGTGACCCACACAGCGCCAGCTTGGACAGTCTTTCATCCAAAGTAGTCGACTCGGACGGCACTTGCGTCCACTGGATAGGCCTCCTCTCTTCAGACAATGATCGGGGAACTTCCATAACGACCCCCCCGGAAGCTTTGTGTTAATCGGTTCATGCTTCGATGCCCTTTTTATCTGCCTCTATTCACTAGAGACTCATGCCGTTATGTCACATCTGTGCTTTCCTCTCGGACAGGACCTCGCCGATTGAGCATCTGCCCCAGGTATCTGTTTCTACTGTAGACACCCTAGCAAGGCCTCCCCCTCAAGAACCCGGCACAGGAATGCCTACGAATGGAGTCTTTCCCGTTTTAAACTCCCCATTTCCCAGGCAACTTTGCTCATGCCTCTTAATTGCTCGGTTCTTTTTTCTTTCGATGCTCGTGTATCCCTTTCATTATCGAATCCGCGACTATAAGTCGCAGTCACCCCTTTCCTCGTCTCAATTTCGAGTCCGACCCGGTTAACCTGTCGAAACTTCTCCTTCCTCGGTATGATATAGTTTTGGTGAATAGAGCTTGTGCTGATCTCAAAATGCCTCTGTGTCCTCCAATCCCTACGAGTCGGACGCGGTCGTAAAACAATGTTGTTGTCGAACGATAGTTCCGCTTTTACGTTATTTTTCCTCTGACCCTCTTAAAGAATCTTCGCCGACCCTTTTTGCCTTGGCTTGATGGAGCAGGTTGAGCATGGTTTTTCCTTACGAAGTTCTCCCCTCCCGACCACACACCCCGTCACTCGACCCTTTTTCCGGTGACCCACGACTGCACTCCCGGATCTACCTCTGGGTCTGATCTTCCAAGCCTCCTTTACGGAGTTGGCTTGCCTTTCGCCCTTTCGGACCTAAAGGCCGATACTTCCTCCCGTTCATGTAAGATTTTGGAAAGGCCTCCATTCCCCTTTTCAAGCGCAGTTTCTTTCCCCAGTCCTTTTTATTTTTCCCCGCGTCACCTGCCCCCCCCCCAGCAGCAAAAGTTTTTTTTCCCTGCTGAGTTGTCGCCAAGCTCCCCTTGATTCGCGGAATCACGCGCTTCTATAGTCGATTCAACCCCCCCTTGCTTTTGAGACTTTTGAAGTCTTTCGATGCATATGGGAAATCTCGGAGAAATAAGCCCATATACGTGTGGCCATACGGTAGTCTTTCCTCCTTCTTATCGCCGGATGTTGAAGATCTTTGTGATCTTATCCCAATCAATTTCGAACCATTTGGCTTAAGAAAGGCCAAAGAACTCATACTGATGTACGTGTAATGGCAGAATCCCCTCTTTCCGGGTAACTTTAGTCCCCCTAGAGGAACTTCCCATACTGTTGTGTTTTGACTCCTATGCCACAGCGGACTTCACGGAACCCAAACTCTTTTCCCTTCTACTCACGGACTGCCCAAGGTTTTTCTCCCTATTTTGTCGTGGTCGATTCCCTCATCCCTTTCGACAACGGTCGACAGTTTCACTTCACTTCAGTTTTTGACCCGACTCATCATGGATTACAATTATTCCCCCCTTCGTGTCCACCTCGGAACAGCTTTGTTGTTTCTGACCCTCTCGTTTCAACCCCCTAAGCGGAACCTCATCCCCCATCTCCCCCCCTTCGGTTTGGTTTTTCCTTCCGTGACGATCGCCTTTTTTCTGATGACGAACTCCCACGTTCTCTCTTTTGCCGACAAAACCTCAGTTTCACCCACAAAGATCTGACTCTCTGGTTCTGTAACAGAACAAACGCGGGTCTCCTCCGAGTCAATCGTAACGTTGCCTGGGCTGCCAAGCACCTATTCTTTTCGGTGTCCGATTGGTTCCTTCTCCCCCCCTAATTTTTCCTATACTGGGGCTTTATAGGACTTATCCCCCTCCTCCTATCCAAGAGCCAGGTCTTGAATATTATCCGGCTTCGGACGTTGATTCTGAACTTCCCCCGATACTAACATCAGTTGTGGGTTAAAGGTTTTTCCCTCTTTGGTTGCTTCACGTTTCAGGCGTAAGATAACATTTCTTCCATCCACAACTGATACTTTTTTCTGCGAACTTCGCGAAGAAGGCGTAAGCGGTTCTCTCTTTTGCCCGCATACATGCACCCCTTTACACCAATCTGGCGGGAGTATTGCACTCTGGCGGGCAGGGTGACCCTGCGCCCCCACCTTTTGCCCGAGATCGTTCGACGCGAAGCATATGATGGATGTTCCGCCTCTTTGTACGCCATCTCGCCCAGTCTCTTCGTGATGCTAAGAGATGAATCCTTGGGGCCCCTTTTTTGGGGCCACACCGGAGATCGTGTGAATCTTTAACGAACCCCTGCGTCTACGTGTCTTAGATCGTAGTTTCCGCCCCTGCCGTCTCAACGAGCCCCTTCGTCCCCCTCCTCATCGTTATCGGAACAGAAACGTTGCAAGTCCAATCTTAGGGTTCTTCTCCTTTCCTGTCGTATATTCTGCCCCTTTTTCTTCGTCGATGTTTTTCTTTCGTGGAGGCTAAAAGTGATTCCCTCCCTGGGGTTCAACCTTCATGCACTCTTTTTTTCCTTTTATGCTTTCGGCTCTAGCCCATCGACACGGAGTTAAATTCGCTCGCATCTTTGTGGCTTAATAAGCTCCCTCTTATGTCTAACTTGACAATGTGAACTGCACCCCTAGGTTGTTGTAGTCGCCTTTCGAGATTGTCTGATCTTTGATGGCGATGCACATTTTTTTTACTTGGACGAGTATCTTTTCTTTCGTTAGTAGTCCCGGAGGCGTGCTGCTCCTCCCTTTGGCTTTCCCCCCCAAAGTTTTCGGATTAGGCCTCCTTGCATTCTTTTTCTGTTTCAAATAATTTCTCTTTTTTATGATCGCTGTCGTACCCGTGAGGTTTGAAGCCCCAGAGAAGGCCATTTGCAATGTTGTTCACCAAAGTGGATCGTGGTTTTGGTTTTATTTTTTTTTCTGGTTTATTTTCGAGCGGCAGGTGGTAGTCTCTTTTGTTTCCCCTAAGGAAGTGCATTCTTTGTCGCGTTTCTTTGTCCTCAATTGGTAGGCCCCCCCCGAAGACGAGGAGCCTTGCGAAAGTTCGGGAGTTATAAGATGGTGTTTCCTTTCCCCCTGCCGTTTTTTGTTTCTTCCCAAACTTTTCCCACTGAACGACGGCGCTATGACTGATGTCTATTGCCTTTTCGATGTTATCACCACCCCGCCCTGAATGGCAGTGTGTTTACTTTTCCGCGACTCATGACATAGTCCTTGGTTTTGAGACCCCCCGAGGCTTTTTATAGGAGTTTCTATTCATGCCTTCAAATAAAAGTATGTCCCGTTCCCTTTTCTACTTGTCTCTTTCTTTCTTATCAGAGAGTATCCAATAGATTAGTTCACGTACTATTGCTGTCTGGTTGTTCGAGGCAGCGGTTTCCCCTCTTCTTCCCCCCTATCCATTTTCATTCCTCTCTTTGTGAGACTTAGATTGCAGTCGTTCCCCTACCCCATGACATTCCCTCTTCCTTTCCGAACACTAGTCCTAGTCTTTCCCTACGAGGCTGCGCATACAGCCCCGGATTTCGGGCAGACCTTTGAGCTATGCTGATTTCCTGATCGCTCCCGGGCCCGTCTCTCTATTTCGCGCTTGCGCAACTTGCGTTTTCTTTCTATGAGCAGTCCCTGCGCCCCCCGCCACCTATTCATGGCTATTCCTACGACGTCGCCCTTTTGAGAACTTTGCTTTAATGACTCGCCCACCCATCTTCTGCCAGAACCAATGGAGCGTGTGGCTCCCCTATGCCTGTCGTCCCTTTCTTAAATGCGACCCCCATTTTCCTGGCCGGCTTCAATCTCCAGCCAGACATTTCACTATTAGTCCAGCGCACCGGACCAGCCCTTCTTTCCCTGAATGGCCCAGTCTTCTTGCAGGAATTGAACCGTTCACCAAGAGGCTCGACGGACGACGCCCCTCCACCCACAGTCCCATTTGGAACCGGCACGAAGGGCTTTCCATTAAGGAATGCACCTTGCCCCGTTCCGCCGTGTCCCATCTTTCCCCAGTCCCTACTCCTCTTGAACACTGCCGCGCTCCTTTTTCGACGGCCTTTCCCAAATTCTTTCCCGTGCCGACGACGCATCCCACCTCCCCCCGACCGTCGATCCGCACTGAGACGTGAGATTTCCCTGACGTTCTTAAGTGATGACTGCCCCCGTGACAGAAGTTCTGAAGCCCATCTGTGAGATTTTCTCTTTCTTTTTAGGAATTTTCTCCCAAGATTATTTTGTAACCCCATGTAGCTGCTTTTTGATGGAGTCCATCCGCTCGCCATCACGACCATCGGACCGAAACGTGCACCCGCCTTGAAGAGCGTCGTCGTTTTTTCCCTGAAACGCTTCTCTTGCCGGGCAACTGTTGTTGCCGCTTCCTTCCTGATCTTAGACGCTATGACGTGAAGTAATTGCCGTCAAAGACCCGAGTCCGAAATTATACCGTTTCGCAATTCTTCGCCCTGATCTACGTGGGTCAACTTACCGCACTTAGAGGCATCTGATGATATCTTATCCCTTAGCTGTTTATATTCTCCTTTCTCCTTTCTTGGTATCATCAGATGCTCTTTCTCAGTTTTTCCCTCTAGAGCCGAGGGCACAAACATTCTTGGTCAAGAAAGACTCTTGGAATTGTTCATCGTTTCCTTTCGACCGCGTCCTTCATGCTTACTATTCCCCCCTTTTTCCCTCTGATGATGAGGAAGGTTGGATCATCGGGTCGAGTTTTCCCGCTGAAGTTATCTGAGCACCCAACCGGGAACACCGTCCGTTCTTCCTTCACCTTGGGCAACACTTAGGTACTGTCGATTGACGTAGCCTCTGGGTCCCGCCCCTTCTAGCACTCCCTTCAGGAGTTGTGCTCTTTTCAGTTTCTTTCCCTCCCTTAAAGGAAGAATATCGAAAGCCGAATTTTTCCTCTTGATTGACCCCTGAGCCACCGTACCTTGCCTATTCCTTCTCCATGACCTGTTAGATATTGCCTCTACATTTTCAGCCAACCCCGTCCTTGATGTTTTACTGTAGAATGAAGTTCTGGTCGTTTCTGAAACCTTGTCAGTTATCCCTCAGTGAGATTCTGGTCGATCCAGCACCGTGTTCTGGGAAATGATGCACTGGTTTTCCAAGATCGGCTCCCCTATCCCCCCCAATCCCTGTGCAGACGATGTTTTTTTCCTAGTTTGAAGACGTCGGCCGTCCCGAAGAGTCCGGAACTTTTCGTTCTGAGTTAAGGTCCCCCTTCCTCCCCCTTGTTCTGAGGCAGATTTACCAGCCCAACGACATCTACTATTGTAAGGGAACCGTGTTGCTGTACAATGTCTATCTCCTTGCCC
>Ga0179593_1701268_pt1 | contig 12504 bp, 16 predicted proteins | sample CZODoug2_1_08_16_FD_185931 | JGI IMG/M metagenome (GOLD analysis project Ga0179593, IMG submission 185931) | Vadose zone soil fungal communities from Angelo Coast Range Reserve, California, USA - CZODoug2_1_08_16fungal (PacBio error correction) | ecosystem: Environmental > Terrestrial > Soil >... | reverse complement strand
CCTTCCTCTTAGAACAAATTGGAGTACCCTTATAAAAGCGGGTAGGCATTGACAGCGCCTTCTTAGCGGATGACGCTTCGGCGATATTCCCCGATGCCCTCTTCTCTCCTGGCCTAAAGCAAGGAAGTCCCCCCGTTTTTTTGGCGCGGGACTGGGGGGACTCCTGCGAGCTCTGGCCGCTTTTCTCTTCTATGGCGTAGAGCGCTCCTTCATTCTCCTCTTCTGCGATTCGGCGAGGGCTTTTTCGAAGAACTTTAGGACGCACCCCTCTCCGGAGATCTCTTTTTGAAGCGCCTTGTAGGCGCCATCTTCCTTCGCATGCAAAGAAATAAGGTGAAGACTTCTGGTTTAGGCCTTGACGAATAGGTCTCCCGCCAAGGAGGAAGGGAACCCTTTTCTCCCTCTCGTCGAGAGCGTAAGCCCCCATCTCTTTTTTTTCCCCCCAACCAGGCCCTTTTTTTTCGGAGAGTGTCGTATAGGCCTTCAGTAGAGAAGGCGATAATTTTTTTCTTCCCTGCGGCCAGTCGCTCCCTCCCCCCCTTTTTTTGACGGTCTGAGATAGAAGAACAGTGCTCTTCCTGACGATAGAGCTAGAGACCACGCCTTTTGCCCGGTCTGCTCTCCCTTTCCTCCCCTGCGCCGGGGCTTGCGCTCTCGCTACGATTTTTTTCCCGGCGCGTGACCAGAACTTCTTAATCGAGCCGTTCCTTTTTTTCTTTTCCGTGCCCCTGTGCAGCATGGGATCTCTTTTTCCGTTTTTCCCTCCTCTTTCCTTCGCGGAAAAGGGGCGGCACTCCTTTTTTTCGGAGGGCGCCGTGGGCCGGATTGTTTTCCCTCTGTCGGAGGAGATAGGCCCTGTTCTGTTTTCGATTGGTCGGGTCGATCTTCTTCCTCGCTTTCAACAAACGATACCCAGCTTCCGTCCCCCTTCTGACCGCTGGCGAGCCCTTCCTTGGAGCGCGCTGGCGTCGTTCTGCCCAGGAGCAGTGAATATTCTTTTCCTCTGTCCACAAATTTCTTTCAAGAGAAGACGATTGGCCTCCCTCCACCCTCGCACAATAGAGCAATTCCAAAGCCGCCTTTTTTAGCCGAACACGCCTTCGCGCCCTTTTCTTCCCCTCTCTTTTTTTTTTTTCTTTTTTTTTTTTTCTTTTTGACTATTTTATGCCTGATGGGTTATTTCGTGGACCTCGTGTCTTCCTGTGGTAGGCGCTTTGTCCTTTTTTCCTTTTCCGCCGGGGGCGAATTTTCCCACTCCCGTCTTCTTGAAATTTGAAAACCATCAAATGCTCCTTTCGCGGGATAGAATATGATTCCCCCTCTTAATGAATCGCTTCCCTCTCTCTGCTCAAGGAGCTGCCCTCTTCTTCTCTCCCTTTTCTCTCGCGAGCGAGTCCCTAACGTTCCCTGACTACCATAAGGAGCTTCAGCGTTACGGTTTTTCCGGACCAACTCGCCATGATTCTGTGCTTTTCCGGCGATCGCCGCCGACGCTTCTTGTCCCCTCCGCCCTTAAGAAAACAAGCGGCCCCCTCGATCCCCTCTTTCGCTTGCCATACCTTCCCGACGTAGCAGACAAGAGTTCTTTTTCCGCGGCTCGAAGTTCTTTTTCTTACCGGTCGATATGACGGCCGCTCCCCCTTAACTTCCAAAATACGCCTGCCGGCTCTTCGCAAGCCCCGGGCCGGCTTTTTTGCGCATCCCTTTTTCTTCCTCTCCCGTCGCCCATGTCGTGGGCTCCAAATACGCTCCTTTCTTTCTTATGCGCGCCAGGGCGTCGATTTTCCCCCTGGCGATTGGAGACGGTAAGGCTTTTTCCCCCCCCTTGCATGGAGAGCTTCCCTTTTTCTGTTCGCCGAGCCTCCCTGTTTTTCTCGGATCCCGGCGGCGCTACCTCAGCTAGGGGTTTCTTCCCCCCCTCCCGAGCGACGTCGGCCGTTTAATGCCCCTTTTTTAGCGCCCGATCGCACTTTCTGGTTTTTTCCCACATTTTTCCAACGGCTTGCTGCAGGTCGACCTTCCTCCCCCTTCTCTGCCGATGAGCGGCTTGTGGTTTCATGTTGCGTCGAAAGTTCTTCCCTTCCGATCGGCCGCCTTGCGTCGGCGCTCTCTCCCTTATCCCAGAGACATTCCCGGCATGCGCGCCTTTTTTTTTCTGCCCGTCAGGCCCGCGCCCTTTCGCTGAAGGCCGTGGCTGTCTTTTTTTCCCGCTGTCTCGGCAACCCCTCTCGCCGAAGACCATCCTAGTTCCTTTCACGGCCTTACCCGCTTTTCCCGCGTCAGAGATCGACTCCCCCCCCCCCAATGTGGTCGAGCTCCCCCCTTTCTTTCGCGCTAGGGGCGAAAGCCATCTTTCTCTCATTCATTGGGCAGTCCTAGCTTCCAAGAAAAAATGAACGCTATCCTCCCTTTTCTCGATAATTGGACCCCTTTCTTTCCCTTTGATTTTTTAGACTTCATTTGATTAACGGAAGTCTTTAGAATGGAGGCGTGGCGTCCTCCCCCATTGGAGATCGTCCCTCCTCTTTCTTTGCGTCCGCTAGCGAACGGAGCCTTTCGGGTAGAGCGTTCTGTGCTGATGGCTTACCTGGACTCTCTCGGGGGGCGGGCCGTGGTTGACTAAGACTGTAAAGGATGTGTTGTTACTATGGTCGATTTCTCCTCGGCACGCACTCTCTACGCTTCACAGAAGAGCCAAGGCTGTTTTCCCTGCCGCAAAGCCAACTCCTCAAGAGTGTGGTCCGTCTTCCCGCCCTGAGAGTGAGCAGGGACTGTTTTTCCCTTTTTTCTGGCAAAGATGGATCCCCGAGCCCGTTTCCCCCCCCCAAGGAGACAGGAGATCACCCTCGCCTACTACCTGCGAAACGCATTTCTCCGATGGCGGAAGTTCTGTGTTCTCTTTTTCCTTTGTGCGGATACAAGGAGTTCAGGTCCCCAAAGCCGAGACGATCTCCTACAGACGAGCCTTTTCATGCCCCCATAGAAACGAAGGCCCCCCTTTTTCCCTTCCGGACGCCTTTTTCCCTTTTTAGAGCGTCCTTCCGAAGTACAATCCTTAGTTGCTGGACGCCTTCCCTGGCCAAGTTCATGCCCTCGTCACCTTCCTAACTTTCATTTTCAAGATACCGATTCTTTCGATCAAGCGATTCTCGACCCCCCCCTGATCAACAGGGCTTGGCTTGCCGTTCCCCCCTTTCCCTTTCGACTTTCACTTACACCAAATCGCATTTGTTTCCCTCTCCAAGCTCGCCCGAGCGGTGCTCCATATCCGAGTCGCTTCCAAACCGGCCCCTCCTCTTCCCTCCTCAGCCATGGAGGAATTTTTCCCCCCCTTTTTTCCTACTTTGGTATAGTAAGCTCCCAAATCTTTAAAACATCCCTAGAAGAGTTCTCGCCCTTCCTCCCCGAGCCGAATCGACGAGATTCTTTTTTTTTTTTTTCCTCCGCCTCAGCCAAGAGATATATCCTTCAAGCCGTTGTTTTTTCTTTCTTTTGGAGTATGCTGACTCTCTTGCGGATCGCGGGATTGCCTGTTGTCTGAGAACGTCGGCTCTTTTCTCTTTCCTATTTTGAATCATATTCCTCTTGACCAAGTCTTTGGGATGGCGGATTGAATCCTCCTTTTTCTCTGTCCTGATTTCCGTTTTTAAGCTCTTTTCTTTTCCCCCTCCCCGACGGGCGAAGGATTGGATCATCCAAGAGATCCCCGTGGTGAAGGTGTCCTTCGGATGATAACGCACCTTTCTTTTGAGATGTGAGCGGCATGCTTCTCTCTCTCTTTCCTCCTTATGGGCCGGCTAGGCGGCCTCGATGGAGTTTCTTCGCGAATGCGCTTTTCTGGTCCTGACGCGTTTTCTCTTTGAGGCTAGGTCCCCCGCGGCGACTTTTCAAGTGCAGTGGCGCTTGAGAAGGTCGCCCTGGCTTTCCTGCAGGTCAGGGGCCTTTTTGCGCTGAATGCCGTTTTTCGGGACGATCGCCCTGCATTTTTTTTTGTTTGGCGGCGGCCTCCCGTTTCTTACCTTTCCCCTTCTTAGACGGCACAGAACGTCCGCCATCTTTCCTTTTCTTTTACAGGTAGTAGGCGGCTTTTCTTTCTCCTGCCCGCTCATTGAGGCTTTTTCTGCCCCCCTTAGCCAGCTTGGACCATAGCTTAGGCCCATGCTCACGCGTCCTTTCAGCCGCGTAGTCCACAATTCGTTTCCTCGAGTTCTTTCTTTTTCTTATGCGAGGGCGACCCCCCCCTTTGGTGATCGTCTTCCGAGCATCCAGCGCGCCATCCTGTGGCTTTTTTCGCGCTCTTCCCAAACACAGCGCTGGCCCTTATTTTGTTTTTCCACCCGAAACTTTCTTCCGTTTTTCCGGTATCCAGCCCCCCCCCCTCCTCTCCCCGCTAGGACCTATCCTCCGGTTCTTGCGGGAAATCTCCCCTCTGGCACCAAATAGTCTTTTCCCCTTCGATTCGGCTCCCCCCCGCCGCATGACCCAAACTAATCAAAGCAGCATCTCGAAAAATGCCTTCTTTTTTCCCCCCCCCCCAAGGACTCCTCTTAGTTATGCGGATCGATCTTTATTTCTCTGCGAGGACGCCCTGCGAAAAGATGGTTCTTGCGGCCCTTTTTTTCTCGGACGCATCGGAGCGCTCCCCTTTTCTTCTATCTCAGACGCGTCGTCATCGCCCACTTTGCGCGATACGCGTAGCGTTCTTCGTCGATTTGCGGATCCCTGGCCTCCAGCCAGGCTTTCTCCCTCCCCTCGTGATCGGCGCGGCGCTTATGAGGTTTCGCCTGCGCGCTCTTTTTTCGCGTTTATGTTTCTCTTCTCGCCGACTGAATGAGCTTCGGCGATACGGCGGCGGTTTTTGGACGGCCTGGCTTTGTTCCTCCCCTTCCTCTCACTGAGCCACAAGAAGTCCTAGCTTTTCTTTTTTTTTCAGGCGCCAAGTAGAAGTCGTCTTCCTCGGCGAATGGACGTTTTTTTCTTCGTGCTTGCTATTTTTGTAGACAGGTATTGCGGGACCATTCCACTTTGCGTAATCCAGAGCTGGCTTTTTTTCTTCCTCCGGACGGGATCGAGAACCCTGAGCCTTTCCTCACAGAGTGGGCGAACCGAGAAGGCGCTTCATTTCCTCCGCGCACAAGCGGCTTTCCACTCCTGGCCCCCCAGGGTTACGACACTCGAGCGACCTTTTTTTTTCATAGATCTGCGCATGCCTCCTTCCCTGCGTAGTGGAGACTTCTTGGTCGAAGAGCGACTCGGTCGTGTCTTCCTCCCCTTCGCTCGGACGCTCTTTGGCTGGTTCCTTAGCCAGGCAGAGTATTTGGTCTTCCCGAACTTTGAAGAGACGACTTTCCTTTCTCCGTTCCGAAAAATCCTCGCGATCTCTCTCCTCGTCTTGACAGCAGGAAGCTCTTTTCCTACGTTCCTCTTACTCGAGCGGCAAAAGGATGTTTTATGACTCGGAGGGAGCCTTTTCCCTCGTTCCTCGGACGCGTCGGCTGTCCCTCTCGTTCCCCCCTCAGCTCAGGGCGAGTGGTACGGGTAGATTCTGACGTTTTTCCCCCCCCCCCCGCTGAAGCTCTTGATGATCGCGGTCATTCTCTCGCAGAAAGCTCGAGCCGTCTCTTTGCCGAGATGAGTCGTCTTCTTTTCCTCCCTTCCCTTGGCGAAGTGATAATAGTCGATCCTGATTTCTCTTTCTGCATTTTCATGGGTTCAACTTTCTTTCGCAACCCGCGCACCGCGCCCAATTTCCCCAGCGACGAAAAACGAGGCCGCCTCTCTTCCTCTCTATCGAGGGCCAGCGAAACGAACAAATCTCTTTTTTTCCTTTTTTTTGTTGTTCCGCTGGCCCTCGATGAGCGACGTTTTTTCCCTGGGCGATTTGGGAAGGGCTCGATTTGGCGTTCTTGCCGCCAAGCCGGCTCTTTCCCCCCACCCTGACATCAGAAGAGCTGATGGTGTTGGCGACTCGTTATTTCCCTCACTTCGCCCATGTTTTTTTTCCCTGACGACGAGCGCGCTCAAGTTTCTGCGAGCTGCTGCTCGCGAGCTTCTCTACCTCCTTCCCCTTCGATCATCAAGGTCAGCTATTTTTTTTTTTTTCTCGAACCGGACCAATTTTAGAAAAGGCGATCGCAGCCCTTAGGCCGAAAGCAGACTTACTCCCTCCCCTTCTCTCCCTCCGAAGTCAAGCTTTCGTCTGTTCCCTTCGGAGATAGTCGGTCGACGTCCTCTCTTTGAAGCGGATCGTGATACGGCGAGTATTTTCCCTATATGACGAACGCGACGCTTCCACCAGTCTTTTCCCTTCCCCCCATTAAGCCTGATACTGCTTCTTTTTCTAGAAAGAAAACGTCCTCTTGCAGGGCATCCGAACGAGTCCGTGTTATCCAAATACCCCGCCGCCCCTCCTCTTTTTCTTCGGCAGGCGAATTCTTTTTTTCTTCTCGACCGGTCGACCTGACGGAAGATTTGAGCTGCGGTTTTCTTCTGACGTCTGAAGGGTTCGCCCACACTCCTATTGTATCCTACGGCGCCGGTTTCGCCCCCCTTCCCTCGCACCAAGACCCTTCTCCGATCGGACGTGGAATGGTTTTTTTCGTCGCCTCTGCTCCCCTTCAAGCACAGATGTTTTTGATTCAAACGGCTTGATGCCTTCTCCTAAAGGAGCTCTTTTCCGGTGACGCTCGCCCCTTTCCTTTTTTCTTCGAAGTTTCTTCGACTAACCTTTCCTCCGCAGAAATGCTCATGTCTTTCCGCGACATCCGCGGCCAGAGCTTCTACTTTCCCTCCCGGAACGCGCCGCGCCGCTCCCCCCCGTCTCCTCCTTTTTCTTTTATGGCCCATGCTACGACGCTGTTTCCGGCCTTTTCCTACGCTACGCGCTATCGCGATTTCTGACGGACGCGGTCGAGATCGACTTCTTTTTCGCTCATGCGGTCGATCGCGCTCTTTCCCCTTCTTTCCCGATGAAGGCGGCAGGCTGGTCGTCTCCTCAAAAATGAACGCTTTTTTCATCGATCCTTGGACGTTCTTATTTTCTCTCTCTCCTTTTTTCTTTTATTTTTAGATTTTTGGCGACAGGCGACTTTCTTTTTCCCCGATTTGGCGGCGTTGCGTGCGATGTCTCCTTTCGAGGCGGGTCGATGGTCTCTTTTGGCTTACCGGGACGATTCGTCTTTTTTTTTTTTTGGACCCACAATCAGCCTGTTTCGGGCGCTCGCTATGGTTCCAGATGGCGGTCTTTTCCGGCACGGCAGGTATGCCTCCCTCGAGGGCAAAGGCATTTTTTATCCTCAAGCAAGGAACCGTTCAGGGTGGACGACGCGGCTGGCTTTATCAGGGCCTGGGGGTTCCCCTTTCTTCCCCTCTTTGGCTCAGGGAACGTGTTTAACACCCCTTTTCTCAAGCCGCACAAAGTCCGCTACCTTCCCCCGCAGTTCAAACAGACGATGGGCGTTCCCCGCGAGGTTGTTTTTCTCAGGAGACCGTCGCCGCACTGCCAAAACCTTTTCTAGTGGCGATCGTCTCCGGCATTCAGGACATCGCCCCTCCTCCGGCCGAGCCCGGTCATCCCCTCCTTTCCTCGCGATAGAGTAAAAGCCCGGGCACTTCCATCAAAAACCAAACCCCCCCAAAAACCCCCCCACCCCCACTCATCGCATGACTAACAGGCCACTTCCTCCCCGCAACCGAAGCCGCTCCCCTACTTTTCTCAAGCTCATCGATGCAGCCAGACCAACTTTTCCCCTCTCGACAATCATTCCAGCCCCCCCTCTGGATGACGAGCAAGCTTCGCTTCGAATTTCCCCCCCCCCCCCCCTCCCTGATCCTGGATCAATCTAGAGAGGTCTCCTTTTTGACTGCGCCAATCCTTCTAAAGGACGACATCATTCGCAGCCATTTCCCACCGCCATTACCCGTCGTTTCATACTTTGTCCTTTCCCCTTCCTGCCTGATATGATTCAAACCTGAACTCTTTTTTTCCTCGACAAGATAGTTCCTTCCGAATCGACGAGGCTTTTTCTCATACGAATCAGCCCCCTCTCTCTTTTTATACTCCTAATCCGTTTTTGTGTCGAGTCTTTTTTTTCGAAAGGAAGCCTTGCTAGAGGGGATGCCGGTTTTTTCCCGTCGGATAGTTCATCGATTTTCCTTCTTTCCATGTTTTAAAAAGTTGTTGGTCCCCAAGGCGTTTTTTTTCCAAGTATGAAACGCCCATGGCGGCCGTTTTTTTTTGGAAAGCGAAGGCGTCCCCTGAGCACCCCCCTGCGGGAGAGCTTGGAGCCCCATCTTTTCTCGTGATTGGGGCTAAAGGTATAGTTTTGCCAAGAACTGGTCTCTTTGGAGCTTTTCTTTTTTCGATGACTCGCTGATATGCCGTATGGGACGGATCTTTTTAAATTCGAAGAATTCGCGTGGTGGCTTTCATTCACTTGCCGTCTCTTTCTCTTCCGGCCAGCAAACTGAACGTTTTTTTCTCGCGTGCGCGAACCCTTGCTCGGCCGGAAGGTAAGGTTCTTTTTTTTTAATGCAGTTGCTCTTCTCCTCTCCTCCCTGCATTCGCTCGGCTTTTGTTTGGAGGGCTTTCAAGCCCTCGCGATAGACGCAAGAACTTCCCCCTTCGAGTGCAGGTAAGTAGGGACTTTTTAGCTGTTTCCCTTTTCCCTCTGCCAGCCTGGCCAGACAAGCTTCCTCCAGTCTTTTTGGGCGACGAGGAAAGCCTCTTTCGGGTAGCCGAGGTCCTTGGCTTTTTCTTTACAACAAAGGCCTGGCCCCCTTTTTATCGTGATCCTTTCGGGCAGCATCTCAGCGGACCAAGGAGAGAGCTCTGGTGGGTCACCACGGTTCCCCCCCTGCACGGATAGTCCTGTAAGCCCCCTATTCTCTCCCAGCTCGACCGCCTAGAAGTTTGTCTTTGCGGGCAATCGACGCAACTTTTTCGAACGATAGCCAATTCGCCTTCCCCCGCACTGACTCCCCCTTTCCCCCCTCTCAAGGCTAAAGCACTTCGCTAATCTTTTTCCCCCCCCCAAGGACGATGAAACTTTTTTTTCTGATATTCGTCATTTTTGTGTTTCGATGAGCTCTTCCGCCGCTTTTTCAGTCGGTTCTTGGCCCAGAGAGGTCTGCCGCGCACGACCCCCATTTTCCTCCCTCTCCGCGTCCGCGTCATATCTGCTTCCCCTCATAGAGGCTTTTCCCTATAGTCGATTTGACGGAGACCGCTTTTCCCGGCCCGGCTATCGCCTCGACTTCTCGTGAGGGCGCTGTATTTCGGGCATTTTCGGATTTCTTTATGGCGTAGAGACGCGACGCCTTTTTCGGCGATCTCTCTTTTGCGGCGGGGTGGCTCTTTTTCTTTTTTTTTCCCATGCGCCAGCAGAAGGAGAGCGTCTCGGCAAGAGCTTGTACCTAGCCGTTTCTCCTCCCCCTCTTTGACCGGCGTGGACCTTGGTCTCGGGCGCGTAGACATCTTTCGGGACCATACACGGCTTTGCTGCCGTAAGCCCAGAGCTGGCCTTTTTCCTTTTGGCCGGGGTCGAAGAACTCAAGGTCCTTTCGAACCCTTAAGGACGTCGCCCCAAAAGGCGCTCCCCTCTTTCAAAAGCGGGCCCGTCGCTCCCCCCATTTTCCGTCGGTCGAGATCGACTTTTTGAGTGCTATTCCTTAGAGCGGCAAAATTTTTTCTACAAGAAAGGGCCTCCTTCGGTCGGATTGCCGCTTATTCCCCTTCTTTGTCGTGCGCGACTCGCCCTCGCCTCTGAGTCCTTTCCCCCGCGACGAGGGCGTCTCCTATCTCTTTTCCCCTCCCTCGATTCTCGAGAAGCTCCTTCACCCCCCCCCCCCCCCCTTTCTCTTGGTCGGCGACGTAGACGAACCTCCTCCCATGGATGGGAAAGGCTCCCTTTTTTTCTTTCCTTAGGAGGGCGCCTTTGGCTTTCCTTCTTGCTTCTGCCTCGGCCGCGTCTGCGATTCTTTTTTTCCCATTCCTCAGCCTCATTTTTTCCCCCGTCTTCTCCGAACGCGTGCCTCTGAAGATCCTTCTTGATGAATCTCCGTTTTTTCGTTCTGGACGCAGCTCGGCGAGCAGCATCCTCGCTTTAGTTCTTTTTTTTGCTGCGTCGTCGGATGATTGCGAAGTGTCCTTTGTCGCCCACGAACACATCGGCTCTTTTTTCCTTTTTTCCCCGTTCAAAGAGGCCGCGCTTGGCCATCATTCTTTCCCAATCGAGCCCTTCCAAAGCGCCCCCTCCCGCATAACGACTGCGACGCCTCCCCTTCACCTCCTATCTCCTTTTCCTTCTCCTTCCCCCTTTTTTTTTCTCTCTGATTTTGTTCGTTTCCTGAGCCATCGCGGTGATTTCTTTTGGAAGGGCTCGATTGGGCTTTTCGACGCTGGCAGCCCAGCGCGTGTTTTTCCCCCCCCTTTTTCAAATGCAGAAGAGCCTGATTTTTTTTTTTCCTCTCTGGATCGAATATGATTCCTTCTCAATTTTCTCTTCCCGACGAGCCAGCGCGCCCCCCCTCCAGAGCGAGAGCTGCTGCTCTCCCTTCTTCCTAACGAACGCCTTCCCCGCGATCATCAAGGCAGCTCCGCTCTCGACCCGGACAAACTTTTCTTTTCGAACGGGCGATCGATCCTCACCGCAGACTTAAGAACCCCCCTTTTTCTCCCTCCTAATCAATCGGCGCGTAAATCGCGTTCCTTCCCCCCTCGAGGAGATCGTCGTCGACAGTAGCCGTCCCTTTCAGCGGATAGAGATCGGCGAGGATTTCTTCTCTTATCCTCCCGCGCGCTTCAAAGTTCTGTTTGCTGCCTCCTGCGGAGGGCGAGGTCTTTTTTCGCACGGATAGGCCTTTCTCCCCACGAGGCTCCTCTTTTTCTCCCCAAATACGCCCCCCCCATGTTCCCCCTAGATCTATGCGCGCCATCCCCGGTAGAAAGGGCCGATTTTCTTTTTTGCGCTGGCCCGTGCATTAGCTCCCCCCTCTTTCCCTGCTGGGTTCGCCCAAGATGTTCTTATGCGAGCTTTCGCCGACGCCACCAAGTCCCTTCGCGAAGATCGGCCGTGGATTTGGGGGAGTCGCCTAGTTCCCTCTCCTCCCGCACGAGCGGCACGCCGTTTATCTCGGTCTTTCTTTTTCGACGGCTATGGCGCTTACGTCGTCGGAGCGTGACGTTTTTTTGCTGGGCGCATTCTCTCCAGTTCTCGAAACCCATGCTCTTTTCCTGCGATCGCCGAAGCAATTTTTTCGATAAAAATCTTGACATCCGCGGCCCTATTTCTTCTCGAAAAATCGCCCGCAGTCCCGACTTTTTTCTTTCGATGAAGCCTTGGATGGAGGAAAGTTTTCCCAATAGACGATCGAAGAAGCCTCTCGCGATGGCAAGGCCTTACCCTCCCTCTCCTTCCTTTCGAGATCTAATCAAATGTGGTAGAGCTCGACGGCTTTTTTTCGCAAGAAACAATATGTTTCTTGCAGGAATTGGGCAGGACTCGCCATCTTCCCTCCCCAATGAACGAACGATCGCCGACTATTTCCTATTCTGGAACAAATAGTATGCGCCTTTTTCATTTTTCTTCCCTTTTTTTTTCCTGTGAGTAGGCATTCTTTCCCTCGGCCGGCGGAAGGCCCCTCCTTTGGAGATCGGATTTACGGTTCGGAGGAGTTTCCCGATAGAGAACCGGATCCTTTCTTTCGGGCGCGAATGGCTTTACTTTTCGTTTTTTCGGGAAGTGGGGATCCTTTCCCGCCGCGGTTTTTCTTTTTTTTCTCCCTATTGGTTCCGATGGCGGAGATGGTATCGTCTTTCACGGCGTCCGAGGACAAGGCATGGGTGGTCGCTTTCTCCAAAGCCAGGAACTAGGCTTACCCCTCCCCTCTCCTCTTCTTCCTCCCCTCCATGCGCGTGAGATGCTTTGGTCTGCATTTTTTCCCCGGGCAAGTTGTCCCATCAGCAATTTTCCCCAGTACGCTACTACCTTGTCTTCCTCCTTTCAAACAGAAGATGGCGGAGTGCGTCTATCGCGAGGTGAAGTTTCTGCAGGCGAAGAAAAACCTGTTCGATCTTTCTGCTACGAAAGAGAATCATTCAGGAAATCGCCACGACGGACCTTTCTGAGAAAGGAAGACATGTTTTTCGATTACGAGTACCACTCTTTCCTTTCCGTTTGCTGAGCCGGATCACGATCTTATGTCCCCTCGTAAAGGAACGCCTTTCCTTAGTAGAATTCTCCATCACGGCCAATACGGCGACCATATACCATCTCCAAAGAGACCCCTTACTAACGGTCGCCTTCTCCCCCCCCAAGCACGGCTCCTGGCCTTCACTTCTCTTCTTCTCCAGCTCGCCGATCTGCTGCGCCCCGAACTTCAAGGAACGAATCATCGTCCCGCTCCTCCCGTCGTATACTTGGTCTATAAGCTCGACCTTTTCCAACCTCGAAATCTATCCTCCTCCTTTATCTCCTATCGTCAACCTGCAGTCCGCTTTTCCGC
>Ga0179593_1676631_pt1 | contig 12504 bp, 26 predicted proteins | sample CZODoug2_1_08_16_FD_185931 | JGI IMG/M metagenome (GOLD analysis project Ga0179593, IMG submission 185931) | Vadose zone soil fungal communities from Angelo Coast Range Reserve, California, USA - CZODoug2_1_08_16fungal (PacBio error correction) | ecosystem: Environmental > Terrestrial > Soil >... | reverse complement strand
GATTTTTTTCTCCGGCACTCCCCTTCCCTTGGCCTTATCCCCTTCACCCGCGGATGGACGTTTCTGCTTCTCCCCTCGCCGGAAGATGCATAATGTTTTTTTCTTGGGAGCCGATGACTTTTTGCCCACGTCCCTTTCTGTTTAGTTGTCATGGTTCTCTTTTTTTCCTTCTGTTCGCATTCTTTTTTTTCCCACAAGTTAAGGGACCAACCTCTTTTTCTTCGGCCGTCCTGTGTCTTTTTCAAGCCCCCTTTTCCATATAGGGAGCGGTGTCGACCTTTTCTTTTGCCTCTATTTCTCCTCGCTTTTTCTCTTTTTTTCTTTCTTCGGGTTTTGGAGCATCAAGAAGGTTGTGGCCCTGCGACAGCGAGACGGCGTCCCCTTTGGCAGGGAAGCAGAGTAACAAGGGATCAATCCTCTTACTTCGTTCTTCCTTGATCCTCTTCCACGGTTCTCCAGTTAGAGGTCTTCAACGCTTCTCTGTGGTGCGAAACTTTTCTTTCAGCGCCAAGGTGTATTTGCAGGTTTGTTCTTGCGAGTCACCCGATCCCCTGTGTTTTTCTCCCAGTTCAGTCACGGTTTTTTGATGATGGACATACAAAAGCTTTTCCCCTTGGCAACGTTTCCCTTCTTTCTTCAAAGTGAATTTACGCTTTCCTTCCCCTGGATGGTCCACCTCTTTTCTTCCCCTCAGCCGTAGCCGTACTTTCTCTTTTCTCCGGTGTCCTTTTTTCAGAAATGTCAGCAGCTGGTTTCTTTTCCTCCCAAGTAGGGGGTTTTCTGTCCACTTCCCTATGTACCGCCTCTCTTTTGACTGCGGGGCCGGAGGGAGCTTCCGTTTTTCTTCTCCAGTTTTTCCCTTTTTCCCCTACGCGGCCTGCATACTTTCTTTTTCTTTCTTTATATAACGTCATCTCTCCCTTCCTCCTTGATATAGACTCTATTCAAGAGTTTTTTTTTTTGTGACGGTCCCCCTTTTCTTTTCTCTTTTCTCCCCTTCTAAAGGGGATGTCGCTTTCTTTTTCCCAGTTCTTGTCTCCTTTCTTTTTTCTTCAGCCTACAGGTCCGAAAGCGCGAAAACTGGTTTCCCCCCCTCCTCCCTTTCCTTTAAATAAACTTGTATTCTTTTTCCGCTCTCCCCCCCTCTGATAAGAAGTTCTCGAGTATGTCTTTTTTTTCTTCGTGAGTCTCTCTTTTTTTTGCTCGCGAACTAGCAGCGTCCCCCCCCCGATGAGACTTCCGCTTCTCTTTTTTTTTTTGTTTGTGCCTTTTCACCCGTTGAAGGATGTATTCGATGGCCCCTTCCTTCCCCCCCCTTCCTCCAAGTACGTCTTGGGCGAGTTCCGGCCAGATAGCGCAATTGTTTTTTCTTTTCCTTTTTTTCCAGACCGCTTGTCCCTTCGCCTCTTCTTAACCCCTTAGCCCCCGCTTAAAGGGTGTCCATCGGGTCAAACCCTTGTTCTTTGCATTTTCTAAACCAAGTGGAGCTTGGGCTTGGTTTTTTTTTTTCTCTGAGACCAGCTTTGCTCGCCTTCCATTTTTTAGTTGTGGTTCCCAGGAGATTTCCTCGGTGTGGTGGTGAGAGAGGATGGTACCTTTCTCTTTCCCGCCACTAAACCTCTTCTTTCCTCTTCCCTTTCCCCAAGAGGGGATAAGTTATCCAGGATAGCGTCACCCTTCCCGACTTGGTAGATGTTCCGTCTCCCCTCCCCCCAGAAGTCTTAGTCCTTTCCAACCGTTAAGAGTGGGGTTATGATGGCTGTCCTCTCCCCTGGGCGGAGGAGGTCAAGCTCACTCGTTCTCCTCGTCTGACCCCCCCCCCTCCTTCTTTTAAAAATGACTACTTTCCCTTTTTCATCGAAGGACAGCCCCCTTTTTCCCCTTCCGAGATGTTTTTTCCCCAACGACACAGGGACCCCCCTCCGACGCTGATTCTTTTTTTCTTTCTTCCCTATTTTCTGCTGAATAAAGAAGACTTTCCCTCTCATACTCCCCCCTTCTTGCGGCAGCTATGGACTCCGATGTTTTTTTTTTCAAAGATCCTTTCTTTTATTTTCCTGTACAGTTTTTTTCGTTTTTTTGATGACCCGCAGTAAGTGATAAGACTTTTTCCCCCCCCCCCCGTGACTTTTTGCAGCCGGACGCATTTCCTCCCTTCCCTTTTTCTCGGCCAGCCAGCTCCAATCTATTGAATAGAGGCGATAGCCTTTTTCCTTCTCCCTTACTAGATGTGTTCCTCTCCGACCTTCGGAATATGCCTTTTTGTTCCCCATTCCCTTTGTTCCCTTCCCCTCTTGCTCCGTTTTCCCTGAGTTGAATGACGAGTCACCCGATCGCTTTTTTCTCGACCTCCCTTTTTTTTTCGTACAGCTGATGAATTGTCCCCCTTCCCTGGTCGACCCTTCCCTCCTCCTCTCCCGGATTTATATCCTTTTTTTCTGTTAATGAGGAACAGATATTCCTTTTCTATCCGGTCTTCAGTTGCCACGGTGGTGAGTCCCTCCCCTTTCTTTCTGCACTTCCCTTATTCTCTTCCCCCTGGCGGTTTTATTTTCTCCCTGAAAATAAACTGGCGCACTCCTCTTTTTTCCTCTCCGTCGCCTCGCCCCGAGAGGCGATTCCCGTGCCGCCCTTTCTTTCTCCCTGACTGTACCTGTCTCGTCTTTTTTTTCCCTGTTACTTTTTTGGGCGGGTTCGACGACCCTTTCTTCCTCCTTTCCTTCGCCGGATCCCTAAATTTGATGCTTCCAAAAACCCGACTTCTTTCCTCCTCTGAGCATCTCCGCTTCCCCCCCACCTTCCTTCTCCAGAGTTCTTTTTTCTTTTACAAAAACTTCGAGACAGGCCCCACTTTGGTCCTCCCTCCTCCGATGTGGCGCATCCTCTCTTCTGCGGTCACAAACCTTTCTTACTGCCCCACCCCTTGACGGAAATGGAATCGGATGTCCACCTTCTCCTCCACGCTCCCTTTTTCCCCCCTCTGATCTTCAGCGTCCCCCTTCATGGATGTCCATCGCCTCCTTTCTGTTTGCAATCCTGGTGTCTCTTTATTGGGAAGGGTTTCAGGTTTTTTTCCTTTTTCTGTCACGGCTCCTTAAACATCTCTCCTATTTCATCCTCCTCCTTTTTTTTTATCTCATTAAAGGCCCATCCATTTTCGGAATGGTATTCAAAGTCCCCCTTTCCCCCTCGGATGACTCTTCCTGCTCAGTTCTGGAGCGCCGGTCTCTTTTTTTCAATGAGCGGCGTTTCTTTTTTCTTTTGACGTCAGGAGTAGACTTTTTTTTGTCATGTTGTCTTTTCTTTGTTCGCAGGCGCTGTGCGACTTGGTAGGCCACAGTAAGTTCCACTCTGTGGAATCTTATTTTTTTCTTTTGCTCGAAGTTTTGGTAAAGCTTTTATTTCCCCTGCCAATCTCCTGTTTCTTTTTTTGGCAGGTCGATGGCTCCTCGCTTTTGAGCTTTCCATTCGGTTTTTTTTTTTTCCTCCCTCCTCACTTTAGGGTTGGCACTCTTGGGCGTAGAAACCCCCAACTTTCCCCTTTTTCTGTTCCCGGCTCAATTCCCTTCTTTTTTTTATGTCAGGTGAGCGCCCCTTCCCTTGGAATCGCCTTCCTTTTGAACGCTCGTTGTCTTTTCCTTTTCCGGCGCAAAGGTGTATTTGCAGTGACGGCCTCTTTTCCCCCCGCGCCCTTTTTTGCACAAAAAACTCGAATCCGGAGTTCTTTTTCAAGAGCTTAGGTTTTTTCTTGGCCTGCGTGTCTTTTCTCCGGGAGACGACGAGTCCAAAGTTCCTTTTCTCATGAAGTCTTTCTCTCTTGACGAATTTTTTACTCTGGCTCTTTTTGAAGATTTTTTGCGAGAGAGGGGGGTTTGGCCCCAGTTCAGCTTTTCTTCTCCCCCGCGCACAAGTCGGGTTTTTTTTCTCCAACGCCATCAAACCCTTTTGACTGAAACACCCTTTCTTTTTCCGGCTTGTTTTTCAGTTGAAGTCTTTTCTTCCTTCCGGTCTTTTCGTTTTTTTTCTGAATGTTCCTCGTTAGGATTTTGTTGAGAGTGCTCCCCTTTTTCCCTCTTTAAGCTTCCCCTTTTCTTCCCTTTTTTCTCTATTCAGAGATGGTGGTGTTCCTTTTTCCTGCTTTCACTTCGCCCTTCCACCCTTTTCTTCTTATTTCCTTTGTTTATTTGAAAAAAAGTCTTTTTTGGCGGGCATCAACCTCTCTTGCGAAAATGGTCCCCTCTCCCTCTTCAAAGGACGACTCTTTTCCCCGGCTTCCATAGAGAGACGTTCTCGCGCTTCTCCCCCTTTTTTTCTTTGTGATTTCCTTTCCCCAGTGCGAGCCTCGCCCTTTTTCCCCATAACCCCCGTCTCCCTGATTTTTTTCATGGGTTTTCCCCTAGAGTTTGACCACGTTGATCTTTCCTCTTCCATTCAATTAAACTCGCCCCTTCCTTTTTTGGGGAAGAGAGTAGCCAGATAGTTTTCTTTACGTCACTTTCTCCTCCCTCTTTTTTTGCTCTATATAGTCCTCGCCCCTCCCTGTTGTAAAAGTCGGGTCACGGCTAGATTTCCCAACCATGTGGTGTCTCTTTCCCCCGTCTTGGTGATTGGAAGCGCTATCGGGAGCCTTCTTTTTTTCCTTCTGAAGGCCTCCCGCTGTTTTCTTTTTTTTCCATATCTTTTATTATTTTCTCTCTTCAAAGAAGGGGATCCTTTCCCCCTTTGCCTTCCGTCCCTTTTTTTCGTATCAGGATAGCGTCTTTTTTTCATTGGTTAGGAGGTACGGACCCCCCCCCCTTTTTCCACATGCAGTCTTAGAGTTTCTTTTTCTTTTTTTTCTTGATGGCGAAGGTTAAGATTTTTTTTTGCCTTCACTCCCTTTTCTTGCCCCCCCTGGATGACCCCAAATTGCGCTAGCGGTTTTTTTTCCCCCATTCCTCCCCCCTTCCCTTTTCTCCCCCCCTAGAAGCCTACTTCTCTGGCACGGGATACAACCTTTCCCCCCCAGGGACACTTCTTGGTCTCTCTTTTTTGATTCGTCTGAAGCTGACGTTCTCTTCTTTTCTGTTACTACTTTTTTTTTTACCCGCTATAAGCGAGGAACGGCCTTTTTCCTCTTTTTATTGCTCCGCTGCCCTTTCTCTTTTTCAGAAGAAGTCTTGAATATTGAACCCTCCCTTTTTCTCTTCCAGTTTACGCGCTTTATCCTCCTTTCTTTTTTTTTCCGAAGTGTGTCAGAAAAAACAAAGCTCTATCCCCCGACACATCCCAATCCTCCACCCCAAAAACAAAAAAAAAACCCACTTCAAAACCCCCAACACACCTCCACCCAAACTCAAAAATACCAAAACCCCAACACAAACAAAAAACCACACAAACACGGGACTCTCCCTTCGCCTTTTTTCCAGTTGTTTCCTCGGGGACAGTCCACCACCATCTTTTTTCTTTCCCGGGGAAGCTTCTTTCTTTCGCACTACGCAACACGCCTTCGGTTTTTTTTGGTCCCCCTTTCCGAAAGGTCCCGGACTCAGCTTCAACCACCCCTTTTCTTTCTTTTTTCCTTTCCGGTCACCTTCTTCTTCCTTCCTCGACCTCAAACCCCGATTGGGCGCGGCTTTTGAAAGTGATGCCACAACCCTCACTTCTCGGTCTTAAGGCCAGCTCCTTACACCGGCTAGAAGCATGTTTACCCTTTTTTCAACCTATAAATCTCTTCTACTTTCCAGTCACCCCCCCTGTGGTTCCACGAAAGCGCTGCGCCCCGTTTTTTTTGTTCGTTTGTGAGACAGCACTTTCTTTCGCCTGACCTACCTTTCGTCTGCAAGTTCGCCACAGACTCTGGCTTCCCTCCTTTTCCCCGCGACGGCTCTTTTTTTCCTCTTCGGACTGCGCTAAATGACGTAACGATCCTTTTTTTTTCCTTGACATGTCTCCCCCTTTTGGGGTCTCCGTCCTTCCTTTTGCGCAAATACCCCTAAGTTTGTCCCTTTTTTCCCCCAACCTCCTTTCCCAAGACGAAAAGCTCACTTCGCTGCCAACATGCCCCTGCGATTGGTCCCACCTGTTTTAAAAAAACTTCCCGTTGCGGCCTTCCCTCCTCCTTTGCGAAGATGTTGGCGTCCTTGTTGCATCAGTCTCCCCTCTTTCAAAATTAACAAGTAAATAAGAGACACCTTTCCTTTTCGTCTAACTCTCTTCCGATGTCGAAAGTCATCGTTTTTCTTTCCCCCGCATTATGCATCTTCCTTCCCTCTGGACCTTTTCCCTCCGAGGGTGAATGGCATCCCCCCCCCCCCCTTTTTTTTTCGGCCCGGAGTATTTCTTCCTGGTGAAGTCTGTAACTGCCCCCTTCTTCCATCATACTTTTTGTGTTTTCGATTTTTAAGAGTTCCATAAGGACCCTTCCATTAAATTACTCCCCTTTCCCCCTCAACTTTCTTCTGCCTTGAAAGGATTGCTGAGACGAAGGAAGATTGTTTTTTTTTGACCTTGAGAGCTTTCCTTCGGAAATCAGGTTTCCTTCACGATTTCTCCTCCCCTCCTTTGTTTTTCATTTTTCTCCCTCGCTGGTCCCCTTCTTCGACCCTTCCTTTTCTGTAGGCAAATAGTAGTCGCCCGCATGGTGGAGGTGCTCGAATTTTTTTTTTTTTCCCCCTAGCCGTTCGGTTATCCCTTTTAGAGTGTAGAAACTTTTTATTTTGTTTTTCTCATAGCTTTTTTTTTGGATGAATAGTCTCTTAAGGTTTTGTGGGCCAAACTTCTTTTCTTCTCCTTTGAGACGGCGGCCTCCTCTTTTTTTTTTCCCACAAAAGGACAGGTGAAGCATCTCTTTTTTCCCCAAAGTCACCCCTCCCCCGCTTTCTAGACCGTCCCGTCCAGTAGAGGGTTTCGTCCTCTTTTTTTTTCTTTTTTTAGAGAGATTGCAGGAGCCAAGGTCCTTTGTCCGGATTCTTCTCTCCCCCCCCCCCCCTTGGCCCCAACCCTCCTCCTAAAGGGGCGCAGCGTCCCTTTTCTTTCCAGCACCCCCTTTTTTCCCTGTGCTCAAGGGCAACGTTTTTCCCCCCCTCCAAGTTTATCTCCGGATGTCCCACCGTCTTCCTTTTTACATATGAGCGGGAGCCGCTTTCCTTTGTTTCGATCAGGTTCCCCTGAGAGTGGGTTTGGCATCCACCTGCTGCTTTCGTGCGACCGCTCCCAATCGTTTTCCCCCAATGCACTTTTTTTTCTGCCAACGCATGGTCGAGGTTTCCTTCTTTTTTCCTTCTTGGCTCAAAGTCTTCTTAGGGTAACAATGAATGGTTCTCCCGAAGGTGCGTTCTCTTCCCTGACTTCGTACGAAGGCTATCGACTCTCCCTCTTTTTTTTTTGCGGTCCCGGGATTTTTTTTCTCCCCTTGCCCCTTATAAAAGGGGATGTCGTCTTTCTTCCTCTCCAGTTTCTTCTTTCCACTTTTTTTTTTTCTCGATTCCGAGAGCGAAAGCGCGAACTTTCCCCTCAAGCGCTCTTTTGTTTCCCCACTCACAATTTAAGCGGAGCCCTCCTTTCTCTTGCCGTTTTTCGAGTATGAGTTCCAGGCTTTTTTTGCGTGTTTCAATCCCTATCAGCGTCATCTACATCCCCTTTTCGTCGGAGCTTCTTTTTCTTCCGTGACCTCTCGAAGTTTGAGTTGAAGGTCTGTTCCCTTTGAAACTTGCTCCCTTTTACGTCGATGTTTGAGGCCTTTTCTCTCCCCTTTGTGTCAAGCTTCTTTTTTTCCCCGAGTGAGCTTCCCTCCTTTTTTTCCTTCGACATCACGACCCCACGCCCTCCAATTCTTCGCCTTATTTTCCACAAAGGTGGGATCGTACCATCTACCTTTCTTCGCTTTTGATTTGGAAAGCGCCCTCCCTTCCCCTTCTGGCGAGAAAGCGCGTCGGAAGGCAGCCTCTTTTTCGTTCGGGGGTCAGGGCGCCCCTTCCCTTTCTTTTTTTTTTGTTTTCTGAGTTCTTGTCTTCCCCCCACCGCGGCTGATCAGACGCGGCTTGCGCGCCTTTTTTTTCTTCAGCGCTAGCACCTCTGAGGGTAAGATACACCACATGTGTTGCACTCTTTTCCTTTTTCTCGTGACCATTGCCGGGGGCCCTTTTTTCCCCGACGAGATTTTTTCGGAGACCGTGACAGTCCGGCTTGACCCCCCTTCTTTTTTCGACTCGAGGCCCTCCCCCTCTTTTTAATGAATGGGCCATTCCCTTTCCCCGTTCGAGTGGTCACGGTCTTACCCCCCCCCTCATATCATCTGGATTCTGTTTTTTTCTAGTTCGCGAGGCTCGCACGAAAACCGATCCCTCCCCCCCCCTCCTTCCTCAAGCGTGGAATCCCCCTTCCTTTGCGCGGCCGCTATGGCTCCGATGACAAGTGGAGTTTTTTTTCTTTTCCTCTTGAGCTCTGCGGGATCATTTTTCTTCTGATCCCCCCCCCCAGCAAAAACAAAGAGGTGATCTCCTTTCCTTTGTGTACGCCGTCCTCTGACGAAGGAAATCCCCTTTTTCCCCTCCCTTCCAGAGGCTCCCCTCTCCCTCTCGTACTCTAGCCTTCGGGACCGGGGCTTTCCCTTCTTTTTCTTTTCTCTAACGTCCTCCCCCTCCCTCATAGGCAGGCAGAGGAGGGTTTTTCTTTTTGACCCTGGAGACGAAAAGGCTTCCTCCTGACCCTGTGTCACCCGATAGCGAGATTTGATTTCCTTTCCCCCTCCTTGGCGCTTTCTCTCTTTTTCTTTTGAAATGGCTGCCAAACCACTCGCGCGCTCCTTTTTCACGTAACCCCCATCGTGTCAAGGACGAGGTCTTTTTTTTTCATGCCCTTAACATTTGAATTAGTCGTATCCTTTCCCCTTGAGAACGTCCATTTCCACCTTTTTTCTTCGATGCGCTGTGATTTTAAACTCTCGGGTGACTCGCCTCCCCCCATACACATTGAGAATGAATAAGCTCTACCTCTCTCCCTTCGTCGTGACTCAGAACCCCCCCGTCCCCGCCCTTCCCTCCCTGTAGTCTTCATTCTGATCAGTCTTGGAATTGGATGAGCCCTGGCTTCTCTTCCCCTTGTCGTTGGTGTTTTCTCTCCCCCTTTTCGTCTAGCGGTAGACGTTGAGCCATATTCCCCAAATTCTGGTGTCCAAACCCTTTCTCGCCACCAGCCTTTTGACGCGCCAAAATGACCCTTTTTCTCCCTGCGCCAGGCTCTTTTCCTTTTTACAAAAACTTAGAGCCTCTCGGACGAAGTACTATTTCCAGCTGCGCTACCCCAGTGCTCCCTAAAACTGGAAAAACGTACCTACTATCCTCCCAAACTACCATCCCGTCTCTTTTTAAATGACTTACGGCTTTTCCCAGAGCTTTTCTTCCCTGTTCCCCTTTAACCTGGTTTTCCTGAGGTATCCTTTTTTTCTCTTCCCCCCGGGTGTCTTCCCTCGGAGTAGGGAATGTTTTGCGGTGACGCTTTCCTTTCACTTTTCCCCATCCTTGGTTTCTTCCGGCAAGATGACTCTCTTCCCTGAAACCTTTTTTTTGTATAAAAGGAAAACCATTGTTTCCTTCCTCGGAGATGTCCCTCCTTTCGCTTACTTCTATACTGAGGGTGGACTTTTTCTGCGACGATTTTTCCCTTCAGTTGCCGTCAAGCGTTTCTTTCGTCTTTTTTTGTCCTGTTGGTCTCTTCTTACCTTTTCTTCTTTGCGTCGGTTTTTTGCAACATTCTGATCCCTTTTTCCCTCCTTTTTTTCCTTTTCCTCGAAGTTTGGTAACCTTTCCCTTTGCCAATCTCTGGAGCGTGCCCCTTTTTTTGGCTTCTCTTTGGCGTCTTTGCTTCCTAGTCGGTTTGTCTTTTTTTTTTTCCCCACCTTAGGGGTTTTTGCCTTGAGGCCGACGGACGGGAGTCCTCCCGTTTTGCACAGATTGTCGCCCATGGGCTTCACCCCTTAGATCTTTTATTTTCTTATTTTTTTTTGACTACAATCGGACGGGCATCTTTTTCTTGTTATTCGTCCCCTCCCCTCCTTTTTCGGTGTTTTTTCAAGGTTGTGTATTGTTCCTCCCTTCTTTTCTTTTTCACTCTCTTTTCTCCCTCGAATCCGGATGAGACACGGGGCTCTGCCTACACCGTGGCCCCTGGCTTCTCCCTTTTGCTACTCGTCCCCGGGTCCTACAGAAAGCTTGTTTCTTCCGGACGAAGCTTTCTCGGGAGCCGTACTTCGAAGAGGTCTGCGTGCCTTTATTTTTCCTTGCCTCAGGCCCGTCTTTTCGGGTTTGAGGTCGATACGCACGCCCCCCTTTCCCTTTCTCTGTGTCAGTTGAAGCTGAGTCCGTTTTTTTTTTCGTTCCATTTTCCCCTTCTTCCCTCTATCGATTCGGGTTGTTCCAGGTAAGTTAACATCCTTCTCTTCCTATCTTCAAGAATCTTTCTTTTTTTTTTCCGGGATGCAGTCTTGAAGGCTTTCTCTCCTTTTTCGTCGTGTCAATTTTCGTGTCCACTTTTTGGTTTTCTCCCGTCCGGAGGGGAATCAACGCGAGCGACCTTCCTCCCATGTCCCGCACAAGCTCTCCCCTCCCCCCTTTCACTGATACTTTGACGTTAAAATCACCCTTTCTTTGGCAGAGCCCTTCTTCTCTCCTTTTTTTTTCTTGTTATTTTTTTCGGCTTTTTTTTTTTCTTCGAGAAACATATAGCGTCATCTACCTTTCCTCTTTTCGTAGGAGATTTTTGTAAATGTGTAGTTTTTGTTTTCTTTTTTTTCCCCGGTGTAAGGCGCTTCGGATTGCCCTCCGTACTTCGTCTGTTTTCCCTATAGCGCAATTTGCGGTCACCTCTGCCCGAGTATTCTCTTCCTCTCCTTTTTTAAACTTAGCCCATAAAGACCCCCAGCCTTTTCCACTTCTCGAATGCATGTGTCCTTCCCCCTCCTACACTTCGGTCCTTCTCTTCGCACGGAGCACCGCTTGGAGCGCCCCTCTTTTAATTCCTCGCGGTTTAGTTTCTTTTTTTTCTTTTTAATCCCGTTGTTGTTGTTTTTCCCTCCCACCCGTTTCACCCAATTTTCTTTTTTCTGCGCAAAGCGGGGCTCGTTCTCCCGTCTCTTTCCCTCCCCCCCTGCTGCCGACTTGGTTATCCCCTCCCTTAAAGCAAATGAAGTTCGTAGAGTGACCGACTTTTTCGCGTGGGTTTTCTCTCCGTTTCTTTTCTTCGGGAGTGGAGTTTTTTTACAGTCAGGCTTGACCCCCCCTTTCCTGCGGGCCCTCCCCCCCTTGTAGAGTTTAATATGAATGGGCCTCTTCCCTTCCGGTTGTCCACCTTCCGCGCTTTTTCTCTTTTTTTTTTTGCCTTTAACTGAGTATATCTGGATGTAGATGACTTTTTTTTTTTCACTAACCCCGAGCTGCTGGCTCCACTCTTTTTTTCATCTTACGCGAGAACGTCCCCTTCTTTTTCCTCTCACTGTGGAATTTCTTTTCCTTGAAGCGCTTGCGCGGAGCATTTTTTTTTTTTTCTCGCTTCGCTCGAGGGTCCCCTTCTTTCGTGTGTTCAGAAAAACCACTTTTTCTTCCCGAACTGGAAGCCGGACGACTTCCTTCTTTTTCATTGGCGTCTTTTTTGACAGGCCAACACCATCTCTTGAATAGAGTCCTCTCCCTTTTCCCTTTGGTGAAGATTACTTTTTTTTCAAAGACTGAGGAATAGGCAGGCCTTTGACCCTGGTAGGACGCCTTTCTTGGACTGATCCCCCCCCTTTTTTTCATTGCCGGTCAACAGATAGCTTTCTTCGTATCCTCCCCCCCCTTCGGGAGCCGCAGCTCTTCTCTCCAAGTGCTGCCACCCCCCCCTCTTCTTTGGCCGTCTTTCTCTGACGAACCTCTCTCTTTTCTTCCCCCCTTTATGAACGTTTCTCTCCTAAGAGTTACAAGACTTGCTCCTTTTCTGTCTAAATTCACTTTGACTTTTTTGGTGCATTGCATGGGCCAAGGTGGTGATGTCACCCTTCTCGCTTCTCCCCGTGCTTTCCTCTTTTTTGATAAAAAAAGGATTTCTTTTTTTTTTTTTATCCGTCACCTGCACTGCAGACTGCTCTATTCCTTCAAGAATCGGAGAGTTTGCCTTCCCCCCCCCTCCTGGCGATTAAGTTTTTTTTTTTTTTTTTTCCTTAAATGAAGATTCACCAGTCTTGGGGACTTTTGATTTCTTGCTTCATTACCCTTCGTTTTTTTTTCGCGTATCGCTGTGCAGTGAGCCATACCCTCCCCCTTTGCTCCACCCTCCTTTTCCCCCCAGCTAAAAGCGAGGGAGCAATCGTCCCTCCTTTCCGAAAAGCTCCAGGAGCTTTTCCCACCTTCTTACAAACACTTATTTCTTTTGAAGACTATTGACACAGCGGACCTCCTCCCTTTTTCTCCATTTCCGCCACAGCGCCTCTCCCTCCCCCTTCTCGACAAAGACAAAAACTACGAGCATTTTCTTTTTTCCCACTGAATAAGG
>Ga0179593_1611265_pt1 | contig 12504 bp, 17 predicted proteins | sample CZODoug2_1_08_16_FD_185931 | JGI IMG/M metagenome (GOLD analysis project Ga0179593, IMG submission 185931) | Vadose zone soil fungal communities from Angelo Coast Range Reserve, California, USA - CZODoug2_1_08_16fungal (PacBio error correction) | ecosystem: Environmental > Terrestrial > Soil >... | reverse complement strand
CCTGTCGGGGCCCTGCCAAATGGTCCTCCCTCCATCATAGGTGGTCATGATGAGGCTCCTCTTTGATGGAGCCGTTTACGCGCGGAACCTAAACGCAGTCACGCTGGTTTATTGCGCCTCTCAGCATTACCTTTTCTCCCTCAAGCGCGTTTTTCTCATCGCCTCCTTTTCCACCACTCATTTTGGTGTCTTCTGGTTGACATCCCGGCCGTCGAGCACCGATGCCATCGGCGATCACCCGCGGATCTTGGTATTAATGACTCCCCTTTTTTCCCAGGGCTGGTCTCTTTCATGCGACCCGCTTTTCCCCGCCACACGGCGGTTTTCGAGCCCACTCCGCCCTTCCATCCTTCGGCGCAGCTGGTTTCTTCTGGGCGTTTTTCCCCGAACCCTCGACCAGCAGTCCCCATCGGGACGATACCTTCTTCCGTAGCTCGTTTTTCCAGTGGGTTTTCCTTCTATTAATGGCCTGCGACGAATGTTTTGTGCGGCTGCAGGTCCGGCGTTGACTCACACGGCTGCCGGGATGTCGAGAAGCATTCCTTGTCTGCTCAGGACGCTTTCCCCTTTTATCAATCACGTGTGCAGGTGACGCCAAAGGTTTCCTTAGTGCAAGTTGCGAAGTTCTATCTCCCGTCAAGTCCGGCTTCTGGATCGAGTTGCAGCGAAAGAACTTTTTTTCGCTTTCGTAATCCCTTCTCGCTCCAGTTCTGGATGCGGCTCCACAGTTTCCTTTTTAGTTTCAGCGCGCGCTTCTTGCACTCTTTTTAACTCCGACAAGGCACCCCTGCATCAGAATGACGGTGCGGCTCGCCAGCTTCCGTCTCCTTGCTTGCGCGTGCCTCACGGCGGGCTTCCGGACTAGGGCGAGGCGTTTTTTAGCGCCCCCCAGCTGCTGTTGCGCGATGCCCCCCCCGCAGCTGATTCTTCTGCACATCCTCAGTTCCTTTTTTCAAAGTATCACTTTTGACCAGCGACTTTGCGGTCGCCGAAATTTAATACCACTGGGCCGAATTTTTCCCAAAAATTCTTGCCCGCCCGGCAATTCCCCCCCCTTTTCTCGCGGCGCGTCCCCCTTCCCCCCTGGCGCGCGACACTCTTTGCGGAACGAGGACGTGAATTTCTCCAGCCTTTCCACCGGTTGGCCCCGAACTCCTTCCCCTTTTATGACCGTTTTTTGCTTGACACGCTTCTCCACTTTGCCAGATCCTCAGCACCCCCCCCCTCCCCTCACCGGAGACGGCTAGAAAGGGCGCGTTCGCTTTTTCTCATGTGCCCCTAAGCTGTGCAGGTCGTTCGGTTTTCCCCTCAGGCGAGGCGATCGATTTTGTCGCTTACACCTTGGCGTGGGCGACCCGGCCTTCCCTCGTGTTTTCGCTCGCCTTTTCCGAACGACGACGAGTCCTCTTGCGGTTTAACGCCGGCACTCACCCGAGGCGGGTCGGTCCTTTTTTTTCGTCGTGGCTTGCTGCGGTACTTCGCCCTTCGAAGACCCCCCCACCACGATTTTCAACTCGCCTCCACGAAGCTCGTTCGATCGCCTTGATCCTTACGCTGGGTGTGGCGCCTTTCTTCTCGTTCGGGCTCATTACGCTGGCGCCCGGCGCGCATTTTTGAGAATACGCGGAGAAGTCAAGCTCGAGGACACTGCAACGGTCCGGACGTTTGTCGTTCTTCGGCCCTCCCTCTCGCCCACAGGTGCTTGTTTGACCCCCCCCCCCGGTGCGCGTTGCAGACGCTCACGCGTTTTTCCTTTTGAAGGCGCGATAAGCAGACTTTTTTTTTCTTTTGGCGGCTCCCCTCTTGCCGAGGTCAGGCAGGCCGGTCGCTTGAAGCGTTTTCGCAGCGCTCGAGTGGCAGGGAAACCCCTGTGACCTTTTCCTTTTCCGCCCCCTTGTTGCGATGGGTCCTCCATTGGCCCCCCCTCGAGTTAATTTCGGGCGGTAATCTGGCTTTCAAAGTGCAGTTCCATTAATTTGCTCCGCGCAGGTTTCTCCCCCCCCCCCCCCTCTATCCCCGAGGGCGCGAGGCTTTTCTGACTCGTCCTCGAGCCAAATGTCCGCGCCTACAGTTTAATTCCGGAAGGCGCTTATGACAATCTGGACCCACAGTTTAAACTTGCTCTCGTAGTTGGCGGTTTCCTCCCCCCCGCCCCCGCCAAGGCCTTTTAGCGTGCGATTCAGGCTGGCGAAATCGATGCTAAATGGGCTCTTCTTTCTAGAGTTCGTTTTCCGCTCGGCATCGAGTCCTAACATCCTCCCCCTAAGAGAGTTTTCTCCTCGAGACGCTTCAGACTCTCACTGAAGAGTCCTTTCCTATTCCTTTGAGGATGTCGTGAGTCAGGGAATGGGTAACTTCTTTTCTTCCCCCTTTTATTCGCCGCAGCACGGTCTTCTCGTCGCGCCACTCGGCACGTTTCCGGCTGCTGCGTTTTACTTTCCCCCCGCCCCAAAGACCAAAGGCCGCCAGGAGATGGGCGGGCTTATCACGTGAAGCGATGGCTGACCAGAGAAAGGATCTTTTCCCTCGCAGTTTGTCTTTGAACTTGACCTTCCCCTGTCGCGATCACACCGAGCGCGCGGTGGCTTGCGGAGAGGTTCTCTGGCGTCCGAGGATGTCCGGGCGGCGAACGCAGTCCGGCGGGGTAAAAGACGGCTTTCTTGCGGTTCCCTTTTTTTTCGGCGCGGGTCTCCCCTTGTTTGAGCGCGTTTTTTTTCGGTTTTTGTGAGTACTTCGAGGAGGTGAATTGAGCAGCTCCTCCCACAGCTGGGTGGTCCCTGGTGTAGCGGTCTGTCGCTGTGGCGTGGCGCGGGATTTGTCGAGCCCGTTGCGCGACCTTGTTCTTTCCCCTAAGCCTTGTTGTCTGCCGTTTTTTTCGACGTGTTCTGCGCCCCTTGTCTCCGGCGCATGGGTCTGGCGCCGAGTTCCTCAGTAGTTTCTTTTCTTCACCGAAACTTCTTGATCAGGCCGTCCCGCCGCGTTCGAGTCCAGCGCTTTCGCCGGCCGAACTTTGAAGAAGTACGACGAACTCCCATCGAAGTTTTCTTTAGAGATAGCTATTTTTTTCCTTCCCCCCCTCATACGTTGGGGTTTTTCTTTCTACCAGGCGGCTCCTATCGTTCTGTTATAGCTCTTCCTGGTCCGCGTGAGAAGACGTTTTCTTTCCGGAGGAGGCTGTTCGAAGGCTTTCCTTTCTTTTTTAGCTGCCCTCGTGCCCAGGGGGACTGCTTTTAAACGACACCTATTCGAGTTCTCTTCCGCACTAGACCCCCCCTTTCTTTTCGCAATGTCGCACGTGACACCAGCGCTGCTCCTCGGACTCCCCCCCCTTCTCCGGATTAATGTCCCCGCGCAACAAGAGCTCTCAAAAACTCCTGCGGCACGCACAGTCCCTTTACGATCGCCCCCATCGTTTCCCTCGTCGGTCGGCAGGTATCTTCCCTCCCTTCCCGAATAGCCCGTCTGGCGCGAAGACTCAATGACTTTCTTGACACAGGCGCGCGCTATTCAGGGGCCTGCAGAAGATAGAGCCCTTTAGTTGTCCACGTGGCTCCCCTGTTTCCTCTTACATCCGTCGCGTCGCGCTTTCGCCCGCCTACACCGCGAGCGTCGGTTTTTTTGGCGACATGTTACTTGTTCCCGTTCAAACGGAAATCCCCTACGCCGGAACGGACTCCTTTTTCGCTATGTTCCTAATAGAGAGGATATTCTGAGCGCCCAACTCCTCTTTGATCTGGGGGTTTTCCTCCGATCCTATCAGGGGTCGGGCGCGTTTTTCTTTTTGGTTTGCGCTAGACCTTCTCCGAGAAGACAAGTGCTGCGTTCGCGGCGAGACGAGGATTCCCCCTTTTTTTTTTAACCACTGCCCCGTCTCCTTTTTCTCTCAAGGACGCGCTTTTTCCTCGGCACTTCTGACTTTCGGCGCTCCCTTTTCTCCGAAAATCGCTTTAGAGGGGGGAAGGGACTTTTCTGGAGTTCGATCCGCGCCCAGATGGTTTTTTCTACTCGCCCCCTTTCCCGAGTTCTCCATTCCTTGATAGAATACCAATTCCTTGGGAGGGGGAGGGGAAATGGCAGCCACCCTCCCCTTCTCCGGTTCTTTCATGCCGGTGTATGCTTTGATTCCCCCCTAGGGTCCTATGCTTCCGGAAGTAGACTGGATGCGCGTGCCCGGGCAGGACGAGGGCGAGTCCGATCTCTCCCCTATAGCCCGGAGCGAGTGTTTTTTCCTCCAAATTAACAGGCGCGGCTTTTCTATCTTTGACTTCCGACCACCCCTTGGAAAGCCTGCGAGTTCCCCTCCATGAAACGCTCAAATGTGGCCATTATGGACCTGAAGAAGCCCCCCCCTGTGCGGGTCCCTCATCGCTTCTTCCTCAAAGGTCCCGCGGTGCCCACGAGTTTCTTGATGATAAAAGATTCTCCTTCCCCTGAGTTCAGCTTCCTTCGGGACCTCGCAGCCCCTCCCGGGTCTGGGGTTTTTCTCCTTCCCTCGGCTTGTCCCCCCCCCGTAGATCGAGTGTGCTAATGAAGGCACCGGACACAAGTTCAGAGTGCTGGTGGTGTGCGAGCTCTGGGAGGGGGCCTTCGTTTCCCCTCCCGTTAAATTCCCGATGAGTGCTCGTGCGACGCTGCGTGAATTATCCCTTTATCGTCTCAGTTTCCGTTCGTTCGCAGTTTTCCGACTCCTTTCCCCCCTCCAGGCCCGGTCACCCCACATCGGGAATCTTTTGCCGGTACTCACAAGATCACCTGAGAGAGATGTCTTCTTCTGGCTCGCGATTTTATTCGGTTTTTGTTGGGTCGACAAACCCCGCCACAGGGAGGGTCTACGCTCCCTAGCTGGTCTCCGCGACCGCTGTTGGGTGCTCGGTGCAGCGTTGCACTCGAGCGCCTCGTCGATGTCGCGCCGCAGTTTGAGGCGGACGAGCTTTTTTTTTAGGAAACCTTATTCCCGGGCTAGCACTTCCCCCCCGCCGTTGATCGCGCAAACACTTCGCATTTTCGGCAGACGACCTCTCTTTAATGGTCCTGCTGCTCGAGGCGAAGAGTTCCCCTTCTCGCCCTTCTCAGGTTGGTTTATTTCCGATGATGAATTATCGACATTGTGGTCTTTTTTGAATTCTCTTCGTGCGCTCCGGTTCCTCTTTTTCTCCTCCGTTTTTTTTTTTCGTTCGGTTTCCATACTCTTCGTTAGGCCCGGGCGGAGCTGCGCGAGAAAGGGCTTCCGTGACCGATGGACAAGGAACTTTCCTTTCGCTAGACTTTTTGTCCACTGAAGGCCGTCGCACCTTTCCTCTGGTGTTGGGCAACTCCGGCTTTCTTGGTGCTGACTTTTTACCCTGCAACTAGAGGATTTCATAAGCGAGAGATGGTGAGCTTTCATCACTAGATAGATTTTGCAGCTGACCACCCGCCTCGAATAATTTTCCTCTCAGACGTCATGGAAACGCACCTTTGCAGAGGCAAAGGAGCTGTCAAGAACTATTTGTCCCAAATGGGGGGGTCCTGTCGGACGCCAGTCCTTACCGGCATTCCTCTGCAAGCTGGGTTTCCCGTGGCGGTTTCCCCTTCAAGAAGCTCCGCTCGGACCCCCCCTCCCCTGTCGCGCCCTGGGAACTGGAGATTTTGCTGTACGACTTGCCGGTCCGGTGGATGGCGTGCGACTCTTCCCTCGGTCTGACCGACAGAGTGTTGGCGGAAACTTTTCCCCCTCACCATCTACTTCTGGTTGCGTCACTTTCCCCCTTCTGATTCGGTAGTCGTACCCCCTGGTGGCTTTTTCCTTCCGAGCCCCTCTTTGTTGTGCGCATTCGCGCAGGAATCCGGGAGAACGCTTGGTTTGGGTCCTGAGCACCGCCCTTTCGCCGCCAAAATTTTTGTCGCCCGGCCCTTTTCTTGTTCGCGACTCTTTTTGCGTTTTATGCAGGCGCGGACCCTTATGTGTACGAGGGAGAGGTTTTCCTCTCCATTAATTTTTTGGCGCCCTTTTCCCTTATAGGAGGGGAGTTTACAGTCCAGCCTGTTTTTTCTTTCACGCTCGTGCGCATTGTGCTCGTTGTTCCAGTGCAGAGGTCCTTAAGAAAAATCTCAGAGTCGTTCTCCGATGATCATCCGGGTGTGCGCTACGGCTGGCGGCGACTCCAGGGCCAGGACTTGGTGGAGGAAGACGGTATCCTATGATTAGATAGCCCGATGCAACCACCGGAACCGATTTTTTCCTTGTGCTTCTCGCATTCCCCGCTGACGCGTTTTTTCCTCTTTAATCGAGCCATCCAAGGCCGGTCAAGCCTCATCATTCCAACTCTGATGGATGCTGCATTTTCATGCACCTTTTATCTTACTTTTTGAGATCCGCGAGAGGCACCTTCTTCCATAATAGGTGTACCTTGGAGGTTCTTTTCTTCCGCGCTTGCAACAAATCCCTCCTTTCTCTTGGGCATGCGCCCCCCCCATCACCAGAAATCGTTTGCCTTTTTTGCGTAAAGAGTTTCTTTTCCATCGCCTGGGTCCACCAATTACTTCCTTTCGTTTGAACATTGCCGCACACCTGATGCCTTTATCGGCTGCACGACGAGGCTGGTTTTTCCTTCATTAAAGCGGCCCCCCCCTAGGAGTCTCCTCTTCCCTCTTCACTACCGCTTGGCCCGACCCATTTGGCTTTTTTTTCCCCTCCACCTCTGCGATTTTTCTCTTCTGGAGAGGCCCAAAACCCTCGCCCGCGTAACACATTTTTTTTTATGCCCAAAACCTTCGTCCGCGACCGACAGCTCCCCCCCCAGTGGGTTTCATCGGTCATTTGTGATGCTTCGTGTTTTCCGCACCCCTTTTTGCTCACGATTAATCTTGCTGCGCACTTTCAGCTCGTGCTCTTCTCCGGACGCAGGACAGTTGATCCCCCACCGCCTCCGAATTTCCAACAGGGCCTCGGTGCATTGGTGCCGGCGCGATTTCCTCCCCCGTTAACTTCTCCCGCCGTTGACGAGGCGCAGCTAAAGAGAGGCGCTTTTTCTTACATCCCGTTTCCCTTTCCGTTTTTTGTCACAGTTCACGGCGTATTTCCGAGCCGATTTTTTCTTGCAAGAGGGGAACTCTCCCCACTGCACCAAGCTTCAGAATGCCGGTGAAGGACTGGCACCTCCCCTTGACCATACTTTCCCCTATGGCGTGCGTCATGGTCTCCCTTTTTTCCTTGGCCGCTAGGGAGGTGTCCTTTTCCCCGCCAGCATCGCTTGCTGTAGAGATTCTCAATAGACTAGCTCTGCCAATCATAAGCGTGGCGTTCCCCCTCCGAACGGTTTTGACTCTCTGCGGGCTCCTCCCCAGCGGATCACAACATTTGTCTCCCGCGCTTACAAGTCGAACTGCGAGCACGAACGGTGAGTGTTACGTTCCTCGAGTTTCCCCTCCCGAACCTTGCTCGCGTCAGATCCGCTACGGAAGTTCTACGTTCGGTTTTAACGAAAGCTGGAGTTAAATATCTACAGCTCCTTTTTTTCCTTCGATGGCGCCATGTTTCCTCTATTCATGCAACCGATCCCCGCACAGGACTACGCATAGACACTGGAGATCCCTAGAGCAGCCCCCTGAAGTTGCAGGTGTTATGGCTGTCTGAGGTTGGAGATGACACGGCTTTTGACCGTGGCGCCCGGCGACTCGTTAATCAGCGGAGCCCCTTTTTTCTCCCCCCCGATCCGGTCCCATTTTTTTGCGGCGCCGTTTCAACGCGGTCACACCCGAGGATGTTCGCTCGAGGCTCTCGGATTGAGTCGTGGTCTTGCTGGGGGTGTTGTAGAAGCCACCCGATGAACTCGTAGCCCTCCCCCTAGCTTTCACGTCTTTGGTCCGACTTTCTCCCCCTTTGATGCCCTCTGGTGTCCCGCCGTTTTTTCGTGAGGTCCTTCAGACTTTTCGGCCCGGCGTTCAGCTGAGCTTACGCGTTTTTCAGTTTCCTCGTCGCATTTCTTCCCTCATACGTTCGGTCCCAGCCCGGCCCTTCCCCCGATCGAAACCCAGCAGTTGATAGCAGTGTGCCGGTGCGCGTTTCACAAGGATAACGCAGATAGATTTTTCTTGCCTCCTTCTTTCCGGGATGGCGGCTCTCTTTGGGCCTCCGAAGTCGCAGTTCTAGATTTTTTTCTTCAAGAGGTGTAGCAACGCTCTTTGCCGAAGGGCTTTTTTCCCCAGCTGATTTTTTCCGCAAGGGGGAGGTTTTTTTTTTCCCCGTTCCAATTGCCACATTTCGTTCATGTCGTCCCCTCAGGCTTTCCCCCCCCGCCGTTTCGGAAACTCCTACGCTCCGCGAACAGTGTTACGCCATCTCTATTTACTTCTCTGGTGCGAGGAGTCCCAGACATAGGAAATGACGCACTTTTCCCCCCGGCCTTGCCGCACTTTTATGTCTAACTGCTTAGACCGGCTGACGTAGCGTGGGTTTGGGGTAGCCATTCGCCCCCGCAAACAGGCATTGTATTCGATAGTTTTCTCGCTTCCTTATGCTGGCGAGGTTTCTCAGAGGAGCTGGTAAGCATCGGAAAGCAAATTACCGACCCCCCCGTTTCCCTCGCGAGGTGCTTTTTCCCCCCAATGTCGCCGTTTCAGACTCTCCGGGACCTGTCCTGTAGTCCTTTCTGTCGCTGGTACGTCCCATGGGTCACGCGCTCCCATCCGTATCTTCCTCTCTCTCCCCCAGCACGTGTCTGCTCGTATTTTCCACATCGCCCCCCTCGCCCGGCTGCCTGTCTTTGTTCACCCGCCCCCAAGACAAAGGCCGCCCAGAGATGGCGGGTCTCCTCTCCTTAGCCGTACAGAGGGGCTGACCGAGATAATTTTAGTGCATCCGCTCTATTTATTGCCTTTTCAACGGCTTTTCCCCCTTTTCGCCCCGACTTCTTTTTTTTGGTAGGCGGCGAGGGTAGTTCGTCCCTCCGAGTCGGTCCAGGCGACGACCTTCCCCCTAGGTCCCGCCGTCTCTGATTTTTTCTCGCGCGCCCGGTGTTCAGCCCGGTCATTGAGTCTTTTGGGCTCTTGCAGGTGAGGAACGCACTCTTCTGTCACTGTTAGTCGCTACTTTTTTCCCTGAGTGCTGAGTTTGTTCTGATGTCGTCTAGAGCTTTGCGCTTTGGCTTGGGATTGTTTAGCTCGTTTTGCCCGTCTTAAGCCTCTTTTTGAGTTTCGCGCTGTTGTTCCCCCTTTTTATCCGTTCACCCGAGAGCTGATGTCTGCGCGCAGCGCAGAAGTCTGTGAGTGAAATTTCCCGTCCTCGCATCGCTTTTTTCCTTTCGAGCCTTTTGCTCCGACTCCTTTCCACAGCGGAGCGGCCGAAGATTTTGAGCTCCCAGAACCGCCTCGAGCCCCTCCTGATCTCTCTTTTGTTATTTTAGAGTTTGACTACCGGAGAGGATTCCTTTTGCGTTCTGGGAGATCGAATTCTTTCCGCCGCCCCGTGTTTGACCCCTCGTTTCGCTGCTGCGTCGCGCGTCTTTTGAGGCGCGATGCCCACGTGTCTCGTGGACTGCGGAAGTGGCACGAACCTTGATCGCTGCGCCCTTCCCGCAGACTTTCCCTCTAGTCACGTTCGAACGTCGCAACCCGGCGATTCCTGCTTTTGCCTCACCCCCTTCTCGGCTTAATGAACGTCGAGGACCCGATTGCTCGACACTAACTCCCATCTATAGTGCTCGACCACCCCCCTTGGAACCCCCCCCCTAGTCCGCATCTCGCTAACTTAAACGCCTAGAGTTCCCCCCTTAAGCCCGATTCCGCGATAAATGACACCGGCGAGCTCTCTTCCCGAAACTCGCAGAATAGCAGCACAGTTGGACACCGGGCTACTGCGTTCCCAAGAAATCCTTTCCGAGATCCCTCGCCCCCCGCGCAGTCCCTTTTGTTGATGCGACTCCGAGTTAACGTTCCCCTTTCCCCCCATTTCAAATCCCTGACGGAGCCCCCCCCCCTTCTCCTATGGGCTCGCGGCTTAAGTTTTTTTTTTTCTCGATCTCCATGGGCGGCCCCTGATTTTTGCTGATGAGATCTCCGACTCGCAGTCCGCCGGGCGCGTGCAGATGCTGCGCGCGCCGGATAAGAGACCCTTTTTCGGGATTTTAGACTACGGGCTCGGAACCCCCTCCCGTTACTTAGTCATCCTCAAGGTCCTCGAAAGGAGCTTCCCTTGGAGGATTTACGGCCGGCGCAGCATTTCGCCTATCCGAGGGGGGTTCGGTATTTCTGCTATGCCTCCTGAAAACAGGCTGGGCCCGATGAAGCGCCTCGCCCCATCTCAGATTTCCGCGTAACCAGCTGCATCGCTTTCCGTTCATTGTTGGCGGGGTTGCTGGGAATGGAAATGTCCGCCCCCTGCACTTTCCTCATTCATTCCGGTGTCTCTTTCCCTTGATTCACGATTGTCACAAGCATATGGGCAGGCCTTTTACTGTTTTCTCGCGGCAGTTGCGCGGACTTTCCCCGCTCGCTCAATCTTTTCCGATCTCTGAGATTTCCGTAGCGGTTCCCCAAGTATCGGTCCCCTGCCCTTGGACCTCCTTTGTTACCGCCCACATCATTGTTTCCCCCCCTTTTTGCCCGGAAGCAAAAGCCCCCTGTTGCTTAAAAGCCAGCGGAGATCAGATCTTTCAAGAGATCTTGCCTACCTGTCCCCTCTATCCGATGCCCTACGTTTTCCCCCGCCCTCCCCTTTCTTTTCATCGTCTGAGGCCGTCATAGCGTTTCTTCATGGACCTACCCCCCGAATTCGGAGCCTTGCTTTGGTTTTTCATCGATTGACGGGGAATTCTTTCTCCCGCCTACCTGACGGATAGTTCCTTTTTTTTTTTTATAGTTCTTGTTGAATTCCTTCTTCTACCGCCGAGACGGCGCATTTATTCCTGAGCCAGACCGCAGCTCCAGGCGGACCCCACACACCCTCTGGGGAGTCCAGATCCAGGTTCGTGCCGATCGTGGCCGAGCGAGATCGGTGTGGGGGGTAGACCCCCACCACTCAGCGGGCGACGCATAAATCTCTTTTTCTTTCGATTCTCTTGTTGTGGGTTTCCTTTCTCGTTGAAACCCTTCGAGCTTTGCCTGCGAGATGAAGACCTAAGAGATCCCGCGCCGCGGTCTCCGTTTCGCCTGTTTTCGCGTCAACGCCGTGATCGCGACCCTCGATTCCTCGCCGGTCCTACCCTCACAGACTTAATGTGAGACTCCCTGCTCGAGGCTCTCTCCCCCCCCCCGTTCTCCTAGTTTGTGTGTTGCTTAATGGATATGAACAGTGTTGCTCTGTACGTGCGCTTTTTTCATCGTGGGCTCTCCCCTTTTCGCCGCAAGCGTTTGGTGAACGGATAGATTCCCCCTCTGGGTGACTGAGTCTTTTCTTTGCCATTGTCTTCTTTGCCCCACGGACACTTGCCGGGGGCTCGTCCTTTTTTTTTTTCTCAACTAAGGGTGAGGGATCCTTTGTCACTTTTGTTCGGCGCCCTCTCCTTTTATGTTACCTTCTTTCAAGCGCCCTCTTCTTGATTGCGATCCTTGAGTGATGTTGGGAGGCTCGCCCCTTTAAGCGACGCTGTCTGTGCAGCGACACGCCTCGTCCTACTTCCTTCCAGAGCTGCGTGCTATGGCACGCCAGCGAACTTTTTTTATTTCATCCGGGTTGGATTTTTCTTGCAGTTCCTTCCAAGGAATTCTTTTCCGGGGGTGAATTTCGTCTTTACACTCTTGCAAGCCTGCGGCTCGGCCATTTGTTCGCGCCTGGGACGGCGCGAGGCCCCGAAGATCTCCTTCCCGAGTGTATCCTCTGCCGATCAGACGAGGGCCCGGGACCTTCGAGATCTCTTGAGGGTCCCCTTTCGACAGAGTCTCCCCGTGCCCAGGTGACTTAAATGCCACGTTAGAATTCCGGGCGTTGCAACCGGGCCTTTCCCCCGTCTTTCACGCGGCACGAGCTCTTTTTTCCCTCTCGCAGGAAGGGCGACGAGAGTTCGTCCTTTGCGTCACCCGAATTCCTTGGAAATCCACACATGACCCCCCATGAGGCACGGACCCTTTTGCTCGACTTTTTGGACGACGGGGTGTTCATGGCAGGAGCCCCCGGTGGAAGATGGCCGAGTTTGTTTTCCCCTGCATGCCGCAGAGCTCTCCTTCATCGGAGGGTTAATCGAAAGGCCCTTCCCTTTTTTGCACAAAGCTTAGTCGGGGGAGAATTGTTCTTCTCTCTCTTTGTGGAGAGTTTTCAGACCAAGATTCTTGCCGCTTTCTTCTCCGTGGGGTCGACGTTTGTAGGCCGCTTGGTCAAACAGGCAAGGCGCCTGGTGGAAGTGTTTTCTTTGATGATTTTGTTTTAGGAGCATGCGCTGTACTCGCAACCCCGGCCGATTGTGCTGGTGTTTTATGAGCATGCCAAAGCGTGAAGGTTAGTGTCTTTTTTTATCGCCATCCCAGGCATGCCTTTCTTCCTTGACCCTATGAGGGGCTTTTCTTGAAATTTTCCCCTTGCCTCTCGCATTT
>Ga0179593_1602667_pt1 | contig 12504 bp, 10 predicted proteins | sample CZODoug2_1_08_16_FD_185931 | JGI IMG/M metagenome (GOLD analysis project Ga0179593, IMG submission 185931) | Vadose zone soil fungal communities from Angelo Coast Range Reserve, California, USA - CZODoug2_1_08_16fungal (PacBio error correction) | ecosystem: Environmental > Terrestrial > Soil >... | reverse complement strand
AACTTGAGATGTTAGGTGAACTCTCGCTCTCTTGGGCTTTCCTTTTTCAACCTCTTTCCTCCCCTTCTCTGACCAGCTTCCTTTACGATCGCTCACCTGTCTCGGCTCTCCATCCTGATTGGCCAATCGGCACTTCATAATTTTCGTCACACAAGTGCGGAACTCAATACAGTCCCCGAGCCCCTCTTTTTCCCAGCGAGCATCCTGACTTACCTCATCCTTGTTGCCCAGATATCAATGAAACACAGGGGGTTCAGAACATTATAGCCCCCACTTCCGACCTGACTAGATCTAAGAATTCCATCTCGAGAGTCCCCCCTATCTCATCTCCCTTTCGTCTTTCCTCGTAAGGGCTCGTTTTTTCCGAGGTAACTCCCTTCCGCGCCGTCCTTTATATTGCCGAGACGCTGTCTCGAGATTGGCCCTTCCCAACTGTTCCAAGTCGACAACAGGTCGAGGAATTCAGTTGAGTCCCCTCCGGATCTTCGACGTCTCCGATTTAGTTAGAAATTCGTCTTCTTTGTACAAGGGCTCGTGGGGACTCAATTGCGATTACAACCCCCACATTGACTCGACTAATCTCCCCGCTCTTGGTTTTCGGCTTCCTGTCCGGAAGTTTTACTGCGAGGGAAATCCTGCTTTAATCACTCCTCCTTGCTTTCCGATTTGCCCAGTCTTCCCCAATTGGTGCGCGTTCGTAACCCGAATGATGCTCCATCGCTTGAGAAGGTCTCGGTGTCTGTGTGCCTTCATTTCGTCGACTAACCTTCCCCCTAGAATCTTTTTTTGTTTGCTTTCTTTTTTTATTTTTCTTGACTTTGAAGAACGGGCCTTTATAGTACCACTCCCGGATTTAAGATCCTTTCCTTTCCCCTTGATGTCTCTGGCTGCTCCCCCCCTACCCCCTCAGATTGCCTCGCCGTCTCATCAATCCATTCTCAGGAAAATGGGCGGCTTAAGCCTCTAAAAAGAGCATCCCCCTTTCCCTCCTCACTTACCCGGCTCTCGTATAGCCTTTTCTCTATCCCCGGCTTTCGCCTGAGGCGGGGCCTAAAGATTTTTCAGAGTTTTTTTACTCCCTCCTGTTCGAGCAGAGCTTTCTTATCACCTGACCCCCCCTTTAGATCGTTCAGGTGGTCGAACCTCCTCAACCCGAAGACAGATGAAACAGGAATTGTTTATTTAATGTAATTACCCTCTTAGCATCTTCCCAAGAGGGGGGTCGAGAACGTTCTTCCCCCTATCGCGGTAGGTCGGGAAGTTACTTAATATACCCTTCCCCTAAGGTTTTCTTCCTGAGCCTCTTTCTCCGAGTAACAGGTAGACTTTCGATGTAAGTCCCCTCCCCTTTGGATGCCTTGATTCCTTCCTTCTCCATTGTCCCGCCCCCGACGAGCTCTACTTTCTCGGGCCCAAAAAAGAACCTGCGCGGAGTTTCTTTGACCTCGATTATCCAGTCAACTCGCAGTCCCTCCTCTCGATACATCCTTCCCCCTCCCCCTTTGGGTTTCCCTCCACATGGCCGAGGAGGCCGGCGTTCTCCTCATATCCCACCCGCTAAAGTTACGTTTTTGGCACTGATGTTCCGGCTTACCCCCCCCCCCTTTCTTACTCCATGGATGACGCCCGAAAGCACTCTAGCCTTGCGCGGCCAGCTCTACTCAGAGAGGGGGTTAAAGATTATTACTCCTTGTCTTCCCCCCCACCTTCTCCCGTACTTTCCCTCTCACTCTTTTAGTCTGTTGTCGAGGTCTGGGGACACAGCTTCCTTTCTTACTTTGACCTACCCAGTATTTCCGAGTGTCCCCCTCATCAGGTCCCCGTCGCTCTTTATGTCCCTCTTTGTATTATTCTAGAGGGTGGTAAAATGCGGGGCGACCGGTTTGTGATGTAGCTTCCGTATAGATCTCCTCTTTACTGAGTAACGAGTCCCTTTCCTCTTTTTCCTAAGGTGGTAAAGGGCGGCTTCCCTTGTTTTCCTATCCCCACTCTGAGAGGTCCTGATAGACAGTCCCTGTGGTTGATTCGTTCCCTTGTTAACATGCCGCAGCCTTTAAAGATCTGCATGTCTTGCCTTCCCTCTTGTTCAGCCCAGCTGAAGACCCCCTCTCTCTTCTCAGTTATAATTGGTCGAGCCCCCTCTCCCCGTCTTCCCCTTTGCTGGACGGTACCGTCAAGAACATCACAGATTACGGCGCACTTCGCGACTTTCCCTTCCCCGCCCCCGATATCGCCTTTCTTCTTCTGCCTCGCCCGAAGTGCATGCCCAGAGCACCTGCAGATACCTCCACGTACCTCTGGCCTCTTCGTTTTGCTGTCATCCCTTGCCGTCGTGGAAGGAGTTTTCCCACCCCGTTTTCCGCTTCAAGTCCTGTGGGGAACCCTTTTCATATGATGTTGCTCTTTCCCTTTTTTCTCCGGCGTCATCAGTATAGCCAGTCTCCGAGATGACATCTTTTTAATCTTGGTGTTGTGATATCTAGTCGGCACATTTTCCGCTTCAACTTTCGGAAGTTTTTCCCGGCTCCCTTTCCAGAATTTACAGGCAGGTTCCCTCTACTTTCTCCCCCCCGTTAACCTTTCTGGATATTTTTTTTCGAACCTGACCATTCCCACGGATGGTCTAATTGATTCACTGAGAGTGCCTTTTCGTGTCGATTGGAACCTTTCTTGCTTTTCTTCCGTGGTGAAGTTCTTTTAGAAGCTCCTTATGAGGTGTGCTGCAACATTAGATCGTTCCTTTCAATCCGGAAGTACACGCAATTTCAAGCCTCCTGGGTTACATAGGTTGTTCTTTACTTTGACCCTTACACCCGAAACTGGCAACTTCGTTTCTTCCAGCGAAACCAATTCCTACGACTCCTCGTAGCCAGTTATTAGAGCACCGGATTGAAAACACTCTTTTAGTTAGTCCTCCCTGACTGTCCCTTTTCTGCGGTACCTTTCCTTACCTGGGCCCAGACCTATTCAGAAGCACACTGAGTCTCCCCCCTGAAGGCCCTTTTTTTTCCGCGACCCCTTCGAGCTACACAGTGAAGCCGGACCATCTTCAAGGACCAGATACCAGAGTTGCCCCCTTCCTTTTCAATTGAGCTTCCCTACCCCATATCCTCTCTGCCGCAGACTTTTTCGCTTTATTTGACTTAGGCCACCCCCCCAAAACTCCAAATTATACATCCACTAATTCACCCCCCCAAAAAAACCAAACAAACAAAACCAACCCACAAATTAAAACAAACCACAAAACCAAACCAAAAAAAACTAGTACCTAAACAACCCTCGCACCCAACAAAAACCCACCAAATTCAAATAGAAAAAATAAAAAATACTACCCCCACACCCCTACAAAAAAAAACCAACACTCCAACCAAACTACCACCCCACCCAAAAACCAAAACACAGGCGGGTTCTCTGGGGGGGCTGTGTGGGGGGGGGGGGCGGGGGCGTTGGTGGGGGGGGGTCTGGGGGGGGGGGGGGGTTTGGTGGGGGGGGCTTTGGGGGGGTTGTGGGGGGGTTGGGGCGGGGGTGTGGGGGGGGGGGTGGGGGGGGCGCGGTGGGCTGGGGGGGGTGGGGGTGGGGGGGGTCCGGGGTGGGGGGGTGGGGGGGTGTGTGGGGGCGGGGGGGCTGGGGTGGGGGTGGGGGGTGCGGGGGTGGGTGGGGGGGGGGGGCCTGGCGTTGTAAACAAAAAAAAAAATTTTTTTTTTTCCCCCCTCCTCATAGTCGAACTCATCTGCCGATCTTTACCCCTGGGTTCTTCCCTTTTCTTGAGAGGAGAATTTTTGACCACGTATTCATTCAGTTTCCTTTCCCACGCCCGTCGAAGTTCTCTCCCCTTTCCCCGATAGCCTTTTGACGCCGGCGGAATCGGAGGTCCCCCTCTTTTTTCCGAACTTTTCTAATCATCTCGGCTCGGAGGAAGGTTTCGGCCCTTTTTCCTTTTTGTCTCCCTTGAAGTGCAAGACTGGACCCTTTGTTGAACAGCCGAGAAAGTTAAGTTCCCAATGATTTTCGTTATGTATATTGAGAGCTTTTAAGCCCTGCGGCGGAGTCTCTTCTCTTCTAAGAGATTTCGACGCCTTCTGCGTATCCCCATCGTTTACCTGGGGTTCGAGCAACGGAGTCCCGTCCCTTCTAAGTGGCGATTGTTGGTCTTCTTCGAGACCCGTTTTAGAGAGGTTCCAGGTGTAGGATGAGACCTCGCCATTTTTTGAGTTGCCCCTCTCGAATCTCTCTGAGCTTCGACGGGAGAGCTGAGAATCAGTTCTAGCCGAAGCATTTTGTGGCATCTCCATGCACTCCTCTTTGACGTTGATGGCAACCCTATTTTACAAGTGACTTTTCTGACCCGCGTGGTAGGGTTTCCCTTGCTCCCCACTTTCGCTGAACGGACTTCTTCCGCTCTGACCTCGGGCATCTCGTGAAGAGGGAGTGCTCTAAACGCGACCGAGCAGCTGCGGCGCCCCCGACTTTTTTCCGATTTCTCGCGTTTCTTGTCTCCCTGCTTGACGGATCGCGCTTAGAGAGTACAAAGTTTTCCGTTCCCCTAAGACAAGTCGCGAGACTAGCCGCGAGGTCTCCCCCTTTGCCTTTTAGCAAGCGAGTTCTTCTCTTCGATTGACAGATGCCAGCCGGCACCTCTCCTGCCGCAGCTTTGCAGTTGTGTCCAATTTTTCTTGCCTACTCGCTCTTCCCTTCTTCTGACTGGCCGGCCCCCTAAGCCTTCCTTCTTCGACTGAGCTCCATTTGTTTTCCTTCAATTGGCCGCCGCCCGAAACCTCCGCTCCTACCCACGAACCCAGACGTTCGCCCCTTTACAGGATTTTTCTCCGGCCTTCTTCAGCCGGTTCTCTTTCTTTGAAGAGAAAGTATTACCTCCCAGTTTATTTTGTTTAGGAGGCTTACATCCCTCCAGAGCGAGCTACTTCCCGGGTGGTCGAGGATCTCCGCACTTCCCAAGAATTACCCAATTTCCGATGGATCCCGTGGCGCGGGTTCTCTCTTTCCTTGAAGGTTTTCGATTTCGATTCGGCACGCCTTCTGAGTCCCTATCGGGTATCAATCCTCTTGAGGAGAGGCTTCCGATGCCTTCAGCTTATAAGCCAGGCTTAGAGCATAGTCCCGAAACCCCCCCTTCCCCGTCCCACTCTGGGATCGACTGGACGTCTCCACTGCCGGTTATCCGCTCGCGTGGTCCTGGCTCCCGCCCCTTGTTTAATCGATCTGGGCACCGAAGGCTTTTTTCCCGCATGCTCCTTATTGCATAGCGGCTTTGCGGTTTGGAGCGGGCACGTTCACTCCTTGGCCCCCCCCCGTCGAGCGGAGGCCTTTCTTTTTTTTTCGATCGTGCTTTTCAGCGCCGGTATGAGTGAGTGCCTTGACGCCCTGCCTTGCCCTTCGCCACGTCCCCGAACATCCGCGGATCTCTCCCCTATTCATTTTGAGAGCCCGCCGTTTTTTTTCGGCCTCCTGTGCCGAGCTATTGGAATTCGGGGTCCTTTTTTTCCCCCCTCTTCCGAAAGGAAAGCTTCCTTTCCCGTCTGAATTTTTCTCCATTCTACAATTTGCATAGCAATCTCACTGGCGCAATGACCCCCACCCCCTCTCCACCATCATCGAGGCGACGGCCCGAGTCTCATGACGCTATTCCTTTGCCTAATGCCTCCTAGGTTTGACCACCGCTCTTTTCTCGATCACCTTTTGAGAAGACCTGATCTTAAAGTACCTATTCTCGTCCCCATCTTCTTCCCACGGTTCGCGATCATCTTGCCTTTTTTTTTTTTGAGATACGTGTTCTGAGAACGTCATTTGCTATCGCAATCCCCCCGATTGATAGATACCGGTTCTGCTTCAAGAATCCCCGGGACCTCATCTTCTTCGATCTCTCCTTTTTTTCATCCGGCTTCATGGCTTGCAGTTCCGGGATCTTCCCACCCCCCCAAATGCTCCTCCTAACTTTACCTATCTTTCGTGGCTTAAGGGGACCCCCCCTTGTTAAGCTCTTCAAGTTTTACTCTTTTTTCCTGCTTCGTTTTTCGAGGAAGTGACCTCACCCAAAGACACTTGCTTGGAGAGTGTCCCGATGGCTCATATCTGATCGGCGCCTGTTGGTCTGACTCCCAGGATTCCTCTCATCGGCGATTAGTTTCTTTGGCCCGTATTGACTTGGTATTAGCTCCTTTTCTTTCCCCCTTCCCAGCGCTCTTTTGGCTCTGGCGTCTCCGAGCGTGCCTTAATGTTTCCCCCTTTTTCACCTCCATCTCCTAGAAAATAGGTTCCCGCAAGAACTTCTCAGAGCAACCCCTCTCCCCATACGTTCGGCCTGTTTATCCCTTGGAGCGTTTATTTCCCATGTTTTCCGTTCGTTCACGTCCTGTGACTCGCTTTTCGATACTTTCTTGATACTCGATCCCCTTTAGGACGAACTATACGCTTGACTCTCCCTAGATTTTTATATTTACCTCCTCGTCGACGATGCACGAGGTCCTCGAGGCAAATTCCTCCCCCCCTTACAGACTCCCCTCTTAGCATCAGGCGAACCCGGCAGGTCGATGGCATTTTTTTTTCTTTGCCATCAAAGCTATTATAGATGTACGCCCCCCCGCGTGAGGGCAGATGAAGCATCTTTCCGATCTTCCAGGAGCCTCTAAAGTTATTGTCGCATGACTGCCAAATCGGGAGGTTCTCCCCGTCTCAGGGTCCTACTCGCGATTTCCCGCCCCCCAAGCGAAACTGCGACAGCAGGCGTAGCCTTATTGATCGACCACCCCCCCTTTGCTTTTCTTAGTTTTTCAAACCGATTTCTATATCGGCAGACCCTCTCTTCCGACGGCGCCCTGAGGACACGGCCTTCTCGAATAGAACCCTGCGAAAGTCTTCCCCCTCCCTTCCCCCCCGGCCTTGGAAGGTCCCAGTTTCACACTATCTCCCGGATTGGCTATCCGCCAGCTCATCCCGCCCGCGATTGATTTCGAGGCATGCTCTCCGCGCGCGCTCCAACGTTCTTCTTTGACATCCGGCTTTCCCCAAGCTTACTCTCGTTCCTCGCGAAGATTTTATTTTGTGTTATTCGACTCCCTCGTGCCATCAAGAATTATCAGAGATTTGCCCTCCTTTTCCCTCTTTTTTTTTTTCCTTGACGGGGGGGGTCCGAGTTCCTTAGGTATGTAGATCGGGTGGGACCAGATGCTTTTATCCTTGACCATTCTTCCTAAGAGTCGGGCACTTTTTGTACCAAAGACTTCAAAATCCCCCGTTTCTTCGTTTTCTTTTTTCGGTGTCCAAGTTTTGTTCTTCCAATGGAGTTCGTACGGAGCCCCCTGTCTCCCTTCCCGGGCTAGCAACTTCGAAGTTTTCCGGTGTCGGACCATAACAGCCCTCTTCCCGTCTTTTTTCTTTTTTTTTTTTTTTGCCTGTTCAACATGATTATCGAAAGACCCGGACCTATGTCTCTCGCCGTGTTCCCTTCCATTTTTAAATTGAGTTTTTTCGAGCCGCCCGGTTTTAATGGGCAAGTCCCAACATCACCAGACCGCTCTTTTGCGGAGGGTGTGCACCCCTTTCTAATCTTGCGTCGAGCAGGATCTATCCTTCTGCAAAGAAACGTAAACAGTGACAGCTTTCCCATTCCCATACGTGAGAGTGCTATCGCCGGCGAATGAAGAAGTTCCCGAAGGAGTGGGGCAGGTTCCAGTCGGCACCGTCACCTTTATTTCCGTTCGTTAGAATGGGGCAGGGACCTGCTTTTTCCTGTTCGTCCATGCGACTTCTCTCTCTCTGCTCTTTGTTGAGGAGATTCTCTTCTCACTCCTATCCCTCTTCAGGCTCCCGCCGTAACTTTTTTTAAAATTGCCTTTGCTGCCGTGCGCTACCCTCTCTTGCGTGCCGCCCGCTTTTTCCAGGCTACAAGCGAGTTTTCCTTTCTTCTTTCTGGTTATTGTTCTGCCTGTCTGTCCGCTGGATTCGAGACGACTAAGCACTGCGATACGTTCTTTCAGTGCCGCAAGCAGCGCTCGTTTCTTTTTCCGACGTAATCGGTTCTTTTCTGGCCCCGCACGCCGGACCCTCTAAGATCCTGCATGCGTTTTTAGTTTCTGCGCCCCTGAGCGGTGTAGGACAATTAGAGCGGTTCCCTCAGTGATGGAGTTGACATTTTTCCTCCCTTGGAGAAACCGCTCCCAGTACTCCGGGATCTCCCGTCCTTTCCTTCGACCTGCCGTTCGAGCAGAAAGTTTCTCCTCTAGGTCCTCCACTCCTTGTGTTTCCGGAAGGTTCACCGAGACCTTATATTAGAGCGAGATGTCTCTCGAATCCCTTTCTTTCGCCCACGCTTTGACTTTGCCTTTTTCTTACATGGGGTCTCTAATCCTTCCCCTGCCTTCGTTCCCCTAGAAAAGACCTCCCCTTTTTCACTGCGATGACGCATTTGCGACCCCCCTTCCTCCTCTTTGGCTTGGCGAGCGTTGTCACTCTTCGGCTGCGAAGACGCGTTCGGAAATGCAAAGACATTCTCTCCCTTGATGCGACGCCTCCCCGGAGAACTTTTCGGCAAGACGGTTCTCTCTGGAAAACTTTCGCAGGTTTTTTTGCTCCCCGGACTCACTCATTCCTTGGGCGGTCAGTCGATCTACGATCTGATAGAGAGAATGTACGCCTTATTGTTTCACCTATATCCCAACAGGCATTTTTTTTTTGGTCAGACAGCCCTTTGTCAGGGGAGCTTGTTTTGAGAGCACGTTCTTTCCAGTTCCCTTACTGTAGCCCCCACCCTACTGCCATCAACGTTTCTCGGCATCGCGCCCTTCTTGCTGCTGCGCTTGATGCCTCGCCCCGTGCGATCTCCCTCCGGGGGGTCTTGGCGTTTTGCATGACTCTGGCCACTTTTCCCCCGATGCCGCGTCCAGGGCGTTTTTCCGATATCCAATCGCCTTGATGCCCCCCTCTTGACCCTGGTCTCGAAGCGTGGGGATGTCCCCAAAGACGCCAGAGCTCCCCTGGATGTTCGTTGCCGCCTGATCTCTTGAGAGAGAGTCGGGAACTTTCCTCTTTCCCACGATCCCTTCCCGCGCGGACACCTACCAGAGAGCCTGACACCTGAGCATCATGGGTCGCTTGCCGCCAGGGAAATTGCCCCGCCCCGTACATTCTCCGTCGGTATCTATGAAGATGCTTCCCCTTCGGGACTCTATTATTTTCTCCCCCAGAGCATTCATCGTTTTGAATTTTAGAAAGTTTTCTCGTCTCGCTCATCGAGTCCATAACACCTTGTATGACAGTACCCTACAATAAAGACTTTTTCCTCTCGTGCTCTGATGTTTCTTTACGCCCACTCGCGCCCCCTCCTCAAAGCAGTCAGTTTCTCCATCTGTCTGAAAGGATTCGGTCCTAAACGCGACTCCTCCTTTGGTTTCCGAAGGGTGTAAGGCGCTTAATTGACGAGCAATTTCCATCCCGCGCATTTGGGACTCTCGGCACTTCCTCGACACAAGAGTTATCTTCGTCGATGGTTTGTGAGAGATAGCGTCCCGTCCACGCCCTTCAACGCCGAATGCTGCACGGCGAGATATCTCCGGCCCAAATTACGTCCTCTTTGGATTTCTGTTGTCCAGCTGAGCCCTTCTCGACCTCAGATGAGGCGCCCCGTCTCTCCTTTCTAGCATTACATCCGTTTATTTTTTGAGAGTCCCTTTCCCATCGGTCAAGCTCCGCTGGACTTTGGACAGTCGCTTTTGGGTTTAGAGTCTCTGATATCGAGGTTTCGCCCCTTGCCTATGGAGTTTCATTTTTTTTCCCTACTGGAAAGCTTTTTTCTTGCTTATAGCTTTTACCGACGCCCTCGTCTCCCGATTATGTGGAGCGGCAGTTCTTTGAGAGTATGGGGCGGTTGCCTTCTTATGAGCTGATGCAGTCCTTCAGCCGGTTTGCCCGTTTCCCTTTTTGTTCTCTTCTTCCAGTTAAGACCTTCGGCAACTTCAGAGAGGAGTCCCACGGCGCCCGAACAAGATTTTCCAGATTTCTGTTTATCTCTTTCCTACTCCCCCCGGTTTTTAGACGAATATTTGCTCTTTTCGGCTCGTGCCCTAAGCCTTATGTGTTCCCCCTGCTACACCCTCTCGGTTTTCGAGGGGGCCATCCCTGCTGCCGATCGTGCCCCGCTAAGTTCTTTTCCTCATCGTTACCTTACGCTGATGAATTGGCCTTGGCGCTCCAACCTGAGTAGGGCGTGCGTAAGAGAGATCATACCGACGCATGGAGTCTCCTCTTGGAACGAGCTCCTGACCGCCCCCAACCAAGGGGCGCCAACGCCGATCTTCGATCAAATTGCCCAAGAAGAGATTCTCCCGAACGTATCGCGGCCTCCAATCGTCGCGGCTTTTTCCGCTCCTCGGTCTCTTCGATCCATCGTGGTGGATGCTCGAGTGAACGTCAATGACCCCCTCGCCGCAGCTTGATCGAGACGCTGCTCATTCCTCCCCAACCCATCCTCACCTTTTCAGACGTCTTTTATTAGTCTCCCTACGCGCCTACCTGGCTTTAAATTCGGTTTTTCCGTTTCTTCTATCCTCTCACCCGTACGCACCCCGTCCCCTCCTTCTGGGGGTTTTAACTTGCAAGCGCACCCACCATGCGCCGTGGCTGGTAAGAATTTCGGTTTTAAAGCGACCCGGGCTTTCCGCCTCTTTAAAGCCTCTGCGACAAAGCAGATCTGGCTCCTTCTAGATGGAGGGACAGGTGGCGGAGGCCGGTCGCTTTTACTCACCTTTCTCCTCGAATCCCGATCGTTTTTCTTGTGATTTCTTTAGCCCGTTTATCAGTGAGGCTTCTTTGATTACTATGCAGCTTCCACCCTCCAGGCTGTATGGTCTGATCTCCTCAAAAAGTCGTTTCCGCGCAGGTTTAGACGCCTTTACTAAATTACGCGGCCAATGGAAGGTCAAAGAGCGCAAACGCAAAGTAAATACGGCCTTTCGGTCACTAATTATATGACGGCCTCCTCTTGATTTTGCGTACCCCTTGCTTGATCGATTCCGTCCGTCCTAAGAAAAGCGTGACTCCCGTCCTCTTTCCCGTGGAACTCAGAGGACCACTTCTTCTTCAACTACTCGCTTTGCAGATCGGGAGATTTGGGTAAGAAGACATCTCCAGTTTCCCGAGATCACCGAGTTCAGTGGACCCCTGAAGTCGAGCGAGCAATATAGACCCCCCGAAAGGGGGGTTTAGTCCCCGGTCGAGGGTCATTACTAAGCTAACTCCTTTTGCCCGGGTCCCCCCCGGGCAACTGACACGCTCCTCACGATCCCAAGGGCGTGGCGCAATCGCCTCAATGAGGTATTCCAGAATTAGCCATGATTTTTCCGCTCCCTTTTGTCTTTTTTCCCCCTCGAGTGTCCCTCTCCGGCTGTTAAGATACGATACCCCCGTCTCTCCATGCCCCGCGCCCCGCGGGTAGCCCTTCCTCCTGAAACCTAACCCTCTTTTTCTATAACTCCCTTTTATTTGCGCTCTTCATACAAGGCCCTTAGTCTAGATGGCTAGGGTCTGCTTCTTGACCTTTTGCGCCTCATATACCCCCCTTGAAAGTATCTCCATCAATTTCCGGATTCTCCCGTTTCTTGTCATTTTTGAAAGGATTTTTTTTCCCCACTAAGGGCCCCAGGGATAGACTCCGACATGCATTTCCCCCTTCTCGCCGCGATTGCCTCGCGTTTCTCCTCTAGCTTTCTTCGCATCTCTCCTTCGCCATGAGACCGTTTTGCCCCTAGTTCTTTAGGACCCTTCTAGACCGTCATGGTTGTTGGAGAGTATGTCGGCTGACTCCGAAGGCCGCGTGCCTCCAAGGAATTCTTTTTCTTCCGACCCGGCAACCGATGAGGTCGGGTCGGTAGAGGCGTTGTTTGAACCGTGAAATGCAGTGATTTTCCTTGCGGACAAGGACCTCCCCGGACTTAGTTACGATAGTTTCCTCGGGTAAACTACAGTTTTTTCCCCTGCGGGGAATAGGCGTATTAGTATCCGGGGTCCCTTTTCCCTGTTATATCTGAGGTTAGACCAATTCGGACTCGTAATTACTTCTTCGGTGCGCGATGTCGTTCCACCCACTTGATCATGCAGCAGCCTTTTTCCCCGATCCCTGAAAATGCTCTTTTTTTTTATTCCCCGAAGTTTTTTCATTAAAATTGCGGTTCTTCCTTGTCGCGTCCTCGCCTTTTGCCCGGTGCTGGACAGGCACCCTCCCTAACATCCCGATTCTTCTCCCCTTTCCTGCTGTGGACGCTCAATCTACCAGATATCGTGTTGAGTATCTTCATCGACTTAAGTGCTATCCGTCGGCACTCCCTTCACGTTCGATCATCCTTTCCATCACTTTACTCCATCTCGCTCTTATTAGCCATGCCGTCCATCCCGTATTTGCGAGATAACGGAGCAGGTCGCAAGGACGTTCACGATTATTGCGCCCGTTTTTCCTTCTCCTTTCTCGTTGTTGTCTTCCGTCTCCCTCTCTGATTT